>VFQO010005980.1_pt1 | contig 48140 bp, 80 predicted proteins | sample 3512331 | NCBI WGS metagenome assembly VFQO01 (sample SAMN10412371, study PRJNA504923) | tailings metagenome | isolation source: Replicate 3 from Balatoc abandoned mine | place: Philippines: Itogon, Benguet | collected 2017-08-28 | reverse complement strand
GTGAGCGACATAACCCCTTGTGTGGCAAATGCCCTGTTCGGCAGCAGCAGCATGCACAGACACACAGTCAAGCTATTTCGCACCTGCGGTGGCACGTGCGGCGCCCCGGGCCGCCCGCCGCCACACGTGGCTGCAGCTGGAGGGGTGCAGCCGGTGGGGCCTGCACATGCAAGCTGGCCACCTGCATGGTGCCAGCTCACTGCAAGAGCAAGGCAGGGCAGGAAGGCGGAATAGCTCAGCCAGAGCTGGGCGGTGGGGTGGCAGCAAGCAGCGGCGGCGGCAGCGGCCAGTGGCGGCGGTGCTGCCAGCTGCGGGCGGCCAGCAGCGCCTTGCGTGCTCACCACTATGCTCTCCAGAGGTGAATGCTGCACACTCTGCGGCAACCACGCCCCGCGCGCTGCAAGTCGGTCGTGCACGCAGCGTCTGGGAGGCCCTGGCAGCGTAGTCGCGTCCTCACAATGACTGGAAAGGTCGGCAACGCGTCCCAGCAAGTGCGCTCGCGTGTGCGGAGCCAGGCCTGCTGCCGCCGCCCGAAGACGGCGCTGGGCGGCGCTGGGCGACACTCGGCGGGGCAGCCACTGCTGTGCAAATATCAGCAGTTGGGGCCAGTGGCAGAGTTACATGCTGGTTAACATGTCAGTAGGAATCAAGCTTTATCCTGGCAGCAGCACTTGCATTGAGGACGTGGCTGCGTTCTGATGGCCAGGTGCTGGCGCCGCCTGCACGGGCTGCTACCCTCCAGTTGCCACGGCCTGCACATGCGCGCGCACCGCCGCCAGGTTGCCTTGAATCTCAGATGCCACGCGCTGCTCAACAAGGCCCACCTGCAGACCAGGCAGGGCAAGGGAACCTTGGCTGTTGAAGACCGGCACAGGGGCTGCATGGGCTGGCCCCATTCATGTGGCAGAGCGAAAATTGGTGGGCGTTGCAGCACTGCCCAGCCAGGCTGCCTATCCCACCCAGCCAACAACTTCCATACACCCACCGGCAGCCAGGGCTGCGGCCGCACAAACAGAGAGTACGAAAGGCGGCAGGCCGCCGGTGCTGCTGCCTGCACTCGCCACAGCCCGCGGAACGCCTGCAGGATGGCACATCCATGCATGAAGGCAGGCGTGAGAAGTCAGCCTCCAGAGACGCTGCACGTGCCAGTCGTAGCAGAACACCCCTCACCTCAGCTGACTCCACCAACCCACCCCAACCCACTGCACAGTCTGCCTCCACCGGGTCGTACAAAGCACTTTTTTGGCACCACCCAGCCCAAGCATCCCACGCCCACTGCCAGACCAGAGCTCCGCCCACCACCCAGCCCAACCCACCGCTAAATCTCCCTCCACCGGGTCGCACAAAGGCACTTTCTCTACTTACTCCACGAACCCCAAACATCTATCTCACCCAGCCACAAAACCCACCGCAAAATCCCCGTCCACCAGGTCGAACGCAATGTCCATGGCCGGAGCGGAGCCCAGCGGCGAGCGCGGCCTCAGCCAATGCCGCTCGTTCCACTCCCCAGGCACAGGCTCCTCCTCGCTGCCGCTCGCGCTGCTGCTGCCGGTCGCGCTGTTGGTAACGCTGCCGCTGGTGCTTGCACTGCTGCCGGCAGCGCTGCTGCCGCCGGCATCCCTGCTTCTGCTGCTGTTGGTAGCGCTGCCGCCGCCGGCCGTCCAGGCGGGCACGCCGCCGCCAAAGTATCCCGGAATGCCGCTGCTCAGGGCGCTGCCAAAGGGCCACCATCGTGCCGCACCACCACTGCCTCCGTTGGCGGCGGGGCCACGCGTCAGCAGGCGGCGGGGCATGCCGGCTGGCCACTCCCGGATGCGCAAGCAGACGCGGGCACAAAACTTGACGCCCAACGCCACGTCCTGCTGCCCCGCCTGAGGAAGAGGGGGGTGGCAGACATGGAAGGGGCAAGGGGTCGGAGGGAAGGTGTGCAGGAGACTGCTGATGGGTTCACTGCACTGCTTCCAAGTCAGCAAAAGCATGAACCCCTGCAGTGTGTGACGCAGCGGCTAGAGCATACAGGACCAGGTTGCAAACCGACGGCTGGCATGATGGCAGTGGTGGTGCGCGGCGCTGCATCCCGGGCCCAGCCCGCCCTGCACCCGCCCTAAAGACAAAACAAAGAGCGGCCCACCTGCAGCAGCGTGCAGCCGTCCTCGTGCCGCTCTAGGCACCGGTTCTCAGCCAGGCCGGGAATGAAGGTTCCTAGCGACTCGTAGCTTGTCAGCGCGGCGTACACGGCCTCTGCTTGCAGGGGCAGCGGCAAGGGCAGCTGATTATTGAGCCCAAGGCGCGTGAGCGGCAGGCTTGAAGCATCCCACGGCACGTAACGGCACATACAAGCGCATGGGTGGCATCAGCAACCGTCACTGCCCACACCAGCCACTTGCAAGGGGTGCTAGTTATGAACAGCCTGCCAGAACAACTTGCAAGCGATCCATTATCTGCCGCACCTGCGGGGGCGGCCACGTCCACGCCTGCCCAGATGCAGCGGCTATTGGCAGGCCCAGGCTCAATGGCTATGTCCACCGCTGCCGCTGCGCCAGCTGCGGCGGCTGCAAGGGACGGCCGTCGCCGTCTGCTGCTGCTTGCGCTGCTGCTGCTGCCAAAAACTGCAGAGCGCCGCGGCGCACCTGAGACGGGAAGGAGGAATCGGCTCAATTGCATCAGGGACCGCGCAAGAGGCTGCACAGGAGCCTGACAATCACGCCCTCACCTGCGAGCCTGCGGGTGCAGGCGCGAGCCCAGTCGGTGTGCTGGCCAGTCTGCGGCTGGCGCGGCACGCGACGGGTGGCGGCGGCAGCTGTCGATGCCGGCGGCGGACGGCGGCGGCCGCATTGCGGCTGCAGCGCTGCTAGCGCGATCGCCGACATTGCGGCGGTATGTCGGGCGCGGACTGGGGCTCCCAGGCTGTGGCAGGGTTGTGTTTGCACAGGGTCGCGGCTTTGCAGGCGCTGTGGGGCAGCGGAAGCAGCTCCCCGATACCTGTGAAAGTGCGTGAATTGCTGGTCGGCCCGCCGCGGGCTGCATTGAGGCGCGCCCATTTGCGGGCTTGCAAGAATGGCGTCTTTCGCGTCTTGCCCTTCAAATTTCCACTTGAAGAATAGTGCATAAAGTTTAGCAGCACCTTGCAGCGCCACCAGCTGAGCGAGGCGCGTCCAAGGGATGGCCGCAGCCTGACGCCGGCCGCCCCGGGCTTGCAGCCGCTGCAGCCGCACTGCAGCAGCTATTGGAAGCACACGCAGCAGGCAGACGCTCCGCAAACAGCTCCCGCCTGCAACCGCCGTCGCCGCCGCCGCTGCTGCCGCTGCCGCCGCTGCACCCAACTTGCAAAACCATGGCGGCCGTGGCGGACACCAACAAGCTGCTGAGCCAGCTGCCGCCCGACACGGCCGAGTCGGTGCTCAGCTGGCTGTCGTCGCGGGGCAAGGACCTGCCGGTGCACATCCCGGTGAAGACCATCCGCTTTGCGCGCGAGTGCTTCCAGGTGGGGTGTTCGATTTGCGGTTATAGCAGCGTGGTGCAGATGAGGGAGGAGATGGGGAGGGAAGTCTGCTGACAGCCTCGTCTGCTCCCATGTGCGTGCTCTTGATTGCATGCACTGCCGTCACCTTCTGGACTGCCGTCTGCTCCCATGTGTGTGCACTAGGTTGCATGCACTGCTCTCATCAATGTGAACTGCCATGGCCCCCGCCTCGTGTGCCGCACTTGTAGCTGATTGACACCGATGGCAGCGGCACGCTGGAACCGTCAGAGCTGAGGGCGGTGTTCATGGTGAGTGGCTGAGCTGGTGGATGAGGGGGAGTGTGGGTAGGACTGCTGCCTTCCATTCGTGGCGGCTGGTGCAGCCGCCGTGCTGATCAGCATGTGACCGCCAGATCGCCTGGCTGGTCAGCGCACACCTGCCTGCCTGCCTGCTGCCCTAACATCACACATGCCCGCACCTCCCCGCAGGCGCTGGGCCGCCCCGCCTCGCTGCGCCAGGTCAGCCGGCATAAAATACTGTTGCTGTCGGGTTGGTGGAGTCGCTTGCATGCGGCGGCCGCCCCGCGTCTCGGAAGGAAAGGGCATGCCCGTTTGCATCCTCCACAACGCCCTCCCTTGAAGCATCTCCGGCCCTGCTCAACTGCAGGTCAGCCGGCTGGTGGAGTCGGTGGCGGGGGCGGGCGCCACTAGCCTGCGCTTCTCCGACTTTGCCCAGGTGCGGACGCTGTGCGGTTAACCAAATGACAGTTGTCATGCTGCAGCAGCTGTCGCGCATGACACCGCACCCTGCGTGTTTGCGCCGGACAAACTCCACGCTGGTCTTTGGCTGCTGCCCATCACGCACCGCAGTGTCGCAACTCCCTAGCCGCTACAGCATGCAAGGATGCCTGCTTCTGCTTCTGCTGCCGCTTCCCGCCCCTCGCAGATGATGCACGGCGCGGTGTCCAACCGACGGCGCGAGGAAGCGGAGCTGCACGCCCTCATGCAGGTCTGTGGTGGCTGATGGTGCAGACAGGCGGCGGTGGGCACCAATCGGCGAGCATGCGGCGAGCACTGCACCATCGTGCTTGGCGGCTGTTGCGTCACCGCTTGCCCCACGTATGCATGCATACCAAGGGATCATGGCGGAGCTGCTGCTGCCCTGCACCATAAATTCTGGCAGGTCCATGCAAGTCAGGGCTGCACACTCCAATGCCGCCACCGCCATGCCTGCCCATATCCTGCCCTGCAGGCAGACGTCAACCTTGGCGGTCAGGCGGGCGGAGGCGGCCCGGGCGGTGATGGCGAGGACGAGCCGCCACTCCAGTGGACCGACTTCCATCTGCTGGCCAAGGCGTTCAGGTGGGTACCCACGTGGTTGGCTGGATCGACAGCATCGTGCTGCACCTGCCTCTGCTGTTTTTTCATTTGCTGGCATGTAACGTGGGCTGACCTGAGCCGCACACCCTCTGCCAAGCGAACGTCAATGCCCTTGTTGCCTGCCACCCCCGACTGCCCCACAGGCGGCGGGTAGTGGTGGAAGGCGTGATCAACACCTCTGCCGGCTGGCGCGAAAAAGTGCTTTCCCTGGCAGAGAAGCAGGCAGCCAACTCTCGAGCCGCCACCGCCAATGCCGCGTCCCTGTGGCGCCACCGTGCGGCACGGCTGGGGCGGAAGGGCGGCGGCAGCGGCACACGGGCGGCCACGGCCGCAGCAGAGGCGGGCGGTAGGAGCAAGCCGGGGACAGCGGCCTCAGCAGGCTCAGCAGGCTCAGCAGGCTCAGCGGCCTCAGCGCGCCAGGTGGGTGGAGAGGACAGCGACATGCTGGCTGGGGCAGTGAGTGCGGAGGCCACCCCTCGAGCCGGCTTGGGCGGCACAGATATAGTAGTGGACGAGAGCCCTCGGGAGCAGGCTGGGCAGGACGTTTCAGCTCACAGTAGCGGCACCGACGGCAGTGGCCTGCAAGTGGTGCAGCAGGCACAGCATGCGGCAGTGCAGCAGGCGCGGCAGGCGGCGGCGGCAGCACAGCCGCAGCGCCAGATGAGCCCCATCGTGCAGCAGCTGGTGAGCCGGCTGCGCTCGAATGCTGCGGCTGCGGCTGATGCTGGCGCAACCGGCTCGGAGCAGCAGGCGCTCGCTGCGCTGCGGACTATCAGCGGCAGCATGGGCCGCAGCCGGCCCGGGAGCGCCAGCCATGCAGCAGTGCCCTCCCCGCTGTCGCGCGCTGCGAGCCGTGCAGTGGCTGGAACGGCTGCTGCCAGCAATGCTGCCGCCAACAGTGTTACTGCCGCCAGCAGTGGGTTCAGCAGTGCAGATGGCGGCAAGCTGTCGCAGCGGTGGCTGTCCCACCCCGGCCTCAGCCTGCAGTCCTGCTTGAGCCGGCCAGCCGGCCAGGGGCAGCCTCAGGAGCAGCCCCCTGGCACGCCTGCCGTGTCAGCATTTGCTGGCGGCAGCTTCAGCGCAGCTGGAGCCAGTGCTGGCGGAGACATCGGTGGTGGTAGCACATCCATGCCAGGGAATGGGCAGGGCCCGCTGCCTCAGGATGCAGCAGAGACGGGCGATGCGTTCGCCGCCCCTGGGCCAGCAAGTGATGCTGCGTCCGAAGATGCAGAGGCTGGAAGGGCCGAAGAGCCAGCAGTTGGCGATGGCAGCTCCGGCGGCGGCAAGTTTGACTGGCGCTCCACCGCTGCCCGTATGCACCAGGCGGCGGCTGCCAGCCGCGCGGCGGACTCAGGGCCTGGCGCCGCTGTTGCGTCAGTGTCCGATGCTGGTGCTCCTGCCGGCGGCACAACAACCCCCAGGCCAGGCAGCCTTGGTGTGAACAGCCGCCTGCTGGTTCCCACAGCCAGCAGCCGAGCCCGGACCGCACCTGGGGCACCGGCAGTGAGGAGTGTGCCTCCCACTTCAAGCAGCAGCGATGCCGGGTGTAGCCTTGAGCGGCAGCAGCACGTGCAGCAGATGCGGCGGCAGGCGGGGCGGCCGGTGGCGCAGGCGCAGCGCAGGCGGCTGGCTGCGCTGGCGATGGTGCGGGGCAGTGCTGACTCGGCATGACACGGATGTGACTCCAGGCAGCTTGATAGGACACAGCTTCAGTTATGAGCAAATGGATGCTCAAGCCAGCCAACGTAGTGGAGCTAGCCTTTTCTTCGCTTGCAGTGACCCACCCATGCTGATTTTGTGTCCCTCGCCAGTCATTCTTTTGTACAAGTCAATGATTGCTGATTGTTTTAATGAACAAGCTACCTCAATCGGAGCAGCCGCAGCGCCGCAGCCCCGGCCTGCTGCGCCGCCCCTCCTGCCGCGCCTGCCGCCGCTGCTGCCGCCCCTCCTGCCGCCGCTGCTGCCTGCCCCAGCGCCGCCCCTCCGGAGCCCGCCGCTGCTGCCAGGTGTGCTGCTGCTGTGCCGCCCAGGTGCAGGCGCATGCACGTCTCCTCCAAGCTCTCCAGGTGTTCCACTTGGGTGTGGGAGGTCCTGGACGAGGGGTGGGTGGGCAGCAATGGATGCAATGAGGCGGAGCACTGGGAGCCCAGCAAATGAAACGCCGTGCATTCGAGGATGAGAAATACAAAGCTGAGAGAACGACGACTCACAGCAGCGCCAAAGCGACGGGGCATCAACAACTGCAACAAACACCGCAAACAAGCAGCAAATGAAAACTTCGAAAAATACGCGCACCTGGCCAGTATGAGGAAGATGACTGCGTGCAGGGCCAGGGCGTAGAAGAAGATGAAGGAGCGGGCGGCCGAGTTGCCGGAGATGAGGGAGCCCACGGCGTACATGGCGCGGTCCTGCGCACATGAGGGAGGGAGCTGTTGCATAAGCATCCTTGGCGGCCAGTTTGGTGGCCGATTTGGGGGGATGAGTTGCGTGGCAGCACAGTGTGTGCACTCGAGGGGACAGCCCAAGGAGACACCAGGGGCCTGGCAACTTGCCTGCAGCGGCAGCTCCTTGCGCCGCGCCTCCCGCTCCTTGGCCTTGAAGTCTGGGGGAACAGAAGGACAGCAGATGAGGTCTCAACACAGGGGATGTAGAATAAGGAAGGCTGGCTGGCTGGGCCCCCTGTCAACTAGGTCATGGCAGGTTATTGCCATGTGCAGCCACCGCTGACGGCAGGCCGCCCACCTGCAAATGGGTTGATGCTCTGCTCATACTGGGCCATGTACCTGCCAAGGAGGGGGGGAGAAAACAGAGGTGCAGGTCGGACGTGCAGGGGGTCTGCACTCGGCAGAGGCAGGTTGAGCGCCTTTGAGCTTGCAAGCAAATACGCCGCGCGTTCGTGACAGGCAGGCAGGCAGGCAGCTACACGGCTCCCTCTGCACTTTCTGTGCGTCCCAACCCATACACAACTTGTTATGGTGCCAGAGCCATTGTGCCTCCCAAGCGCAGGAGGATGTGACAACTCACTTGCCCACCACCGCCCCCGCCTCCAAGTCGGCTGGGTCCAGCGCTGCACCGCCGCTCGCGGCCGCGCTGCGCCGCACCCCACCGCCCGCCTGGTAGCCCTGCATGTGTTTGGTGATTGATCGGGGTCAGTTATGGTTGGTGAGGGGATGGAGAGGGCAGTGCCGCACCCCGCTGCCCGCCTGGTAGCCCTGCATGTGAGTTCGTGGGGTGCGGAAACAGGAGGCTGAGAGTCATGGGGATATGAGGACAGCGGGAAGGCCTGCATAATGCATGCTTGCCACGCTGGCACCCCAACTCCTGCACAGCGCTAAGCCGCCGTGCTGCCACATGCCTGCACAAACTTGAGCTGCTCCGCGCAGCCACAGAGCACCGACAGCATTTCAAGAAGGCACTGCGCAGCCAATTTGCAATAATTAAACACCTGCACAAACTTGAGCCTCTCCGCTAGCGCCAGGTTGTCAGCTCGGAGGGCCTCTGCATCGCCGCGCACCTGCGGGCATGTGGCATGGTCGATTGGACAGATTAGCGGGGTCGATGGGCAGTAGCCAGGGCCAGCGGAGGCAAGACCAGGCCGATGTGACACAAGGCATTCGGGACAGCCCCTGCAAACGCAGGGGCTCGCCCTCGTGAGCAGGGAGTGCCGGCGAGCTTTACTCCAAAAAGAGGGAAAACATTGCAAGAACACGGTCAAGCCTCGCCTTCTTCAGCTCCTGCGCCAGGGCGGCCAGGTGGCCCTCCACCTCCTGCACCCGCGCCCGGAAGCGGTCCCGCTGGCTGCAGAAAAATAAAAGGGGGCAAACAGCAATCAATGCAGAGCGCTGCCTGCAGCTGGGCCCGGAAGCGGCCGCGCTGGCTGCATGGCACAAACAGACATAATCCTTTGTCGGTCATGCACTGAACAAAGCTGCATGACCAGCTGTACCCTTCCTCGGCTGGTTGCACAGCACAAACAAACACATGGAGCCCGCAGGCCAGCGATCCTTCGAAGATCGCCCAGCACACCTGCACAGCACCGCCACCATGGTCTGCTCGCCCTCCCCCTCCCCGCCTGCCGCGCCTCCGCCGTTGCCGCCCGCTAGCGCATCACCGCTGCCTGCGCCGCCGCCGCCGGCTGCAGCTGCCGAGCTGGCTGCGCCCTCGGCTGCCAAGAGGTCTTCCTCCAACCGGGCAACCTGTCAAGCGGGACACATGACGTCACTCACTCCTTGACTGCCAGGCAGGTGGCCTTGAGAGAGCAGGCAAGCAACACACATGCACATTCAGCAGCAGCAATTGACGGCAGCAGAGCTGAGCGGAACACAACATCTCAACAGTCAAGGTCAGCACAAGACAGCGCAAAAGGAGGCCCCCCACCAGCTGCTTCTGCTGCTCCAGCTCGGCCTCCAGCTCAGCGGCCCGCCCCGCGGATGCTTCCGCCTCGCCTGCAGGAACAGCAAACAACCGGAGAGGAAAGGCAGATGGGCGTGTGCAGCACGCAGAAAGAAGCAGTGGCCGGTCACTGGACAGCTGGCCAGAACACAGCTCACAAGGCAAGCAGGCCTATGAGATAGCAGCGTGATGTTCTGTGCGTCTACGAGCACTTACCATCATGCCTCTGCCAGCTCCAATCGCAGCGTCATCAGCTTGTGTCAACCAGCCTGTCAGATAGCAACTGTCAGCTTCACTTACCGCGCGCCTCTGCCAGCTCCAGCCTCAGCGTGGTCAGCTTGTGCTCCAGCTGCCGGCTCTTGGCCACCAAAGCAGCCTCCAGCGCTCCCCTGCCTGCTGCACCCGCCGTGCCTGCTGCGCTGGCGGCGGCGGGCGACTCGTCGTCCTCTGCTGCATAGCCGCTGACCGCTTGCAGGATGCGCAGCTGCACAAGGGGTGGAATGCAGAGTGGGTACCTTAAGTGTCCGTTTGATAGTGAGGTTGGGGGCTCGCTTGAGCGGGCAGGACCGCTCCGGCGGCAGAACTGAAATGAAATACACGGCCAAGCAGGCCGAGGCAAACCCCGTCTAAAGCCACCTGCTGCCGCAGCTCCTCCACTGCCATCTGGGTGGGGCGCCCCGCCAGCTCAGCCTCCAGTGCTGCAGGCGAGAAACAAACGGGCAGGGGTTGGTGAGCACTGGGCAACGGCGAACCAGTTCGAACCTAAAAAAGGTTAGCAGCAGCAAATGGAAAACACTTGCACTGCCTCAAGCAGGCGCTCCCGAAGGCCCTGTGCTGTTGGCCCAGCCATGCAACCAGCCTCTGCACCAAGGCCCCCACCCACCTGCAGCGTGCGCCTCCTTGGCCGCCAGGCTGGAGCGCAGGCCCTCGCACCGCCCCACCCATGTGGCCGCCTCTGCAGGCAGACATGGCATCGCAGTCGGTGAGGCAGGTTGTGTAAAGAGCGGCGAGCCCCTGCGGTTCTGTGGAGTGTGCTGGCATGCTGGCACCTGTGCGCGCCGCTACCTTCCCCATCTGCCGCAGCAGCAGTGCCCCGCCAGCCTGGTAGCCATCAACCCCGCTGTGGCGCACTGTGCATGCCAGGCTCCAAATCAACCAGGCCCATCTGCCCAACCTGCGCCCAAAGCGGCCCCCTCACCCGCTTCCACCTGGCTGCTTACCTGCCTCCATCTGTTGCCGCAGCGCCGACACCTCCGACTGCAGCCGCGTGGCCAGCTCGCGCTGCGCAGGCGCAACACATGCAGGGACACAAAAACATGTTAAGCAGGGTGGAATCAGCACAGCAAGTCAATCTAAAATTGAGCATGGAGCCTGGCAAGCGGTGTTGAACATGTGGAGAGCGCAGGGCAGGCACAAGCAGGCGGCACGCATCGCCTGAGGCAACGCAGGTGGCACACATCGCCTGAGGCACACGCAGGTGGCACACATCGCCTGAGGCATACGCAGGTGGCACGCATCGCCTGAGGCATACGCAGGTGGCACGCATCGCCTGAGACACACGTGGGTGGCACGCATCGCCTGGCCGGCCGCCCTGCGGCTGACAGAGCAACACCCCTGCGCACTCGGTGGCTCGGGACATGCAGCCCACCTCAAGCGCCACACAGTGCAGCGCAGCGTACTGCAAAGCGCAACGCACCTGGGCATACAGCTCCTGGCGCAGGCTGTCCTCCGCCACCCGGCTGCTGCCGCCGCCGCCCTGCATGCCGCGCCAACCTGCCTCTCCATCAGCCGCCCCCTCGCTGCCCACTGCCTGAGCAGCGCCCGCCTGTGGCGATTGCAGGCGGGACAGCAGGGCCGCTTTCTCCTGCTCTAGCGCTGCCAGCCGCTGCTGGCTGCGCTCCATCTCCTCTGTAGGGTTGATTGGACAGTTGGAAAGAGATTGTACAGATATGTACACGGTTGATTGGACAAAAAGCCGAACCAAACGGGCACATGAGCTTGGCATTGCACATGTGCGGCTGAGCAGTGAGGAGCGAGAGGGCGAGATTTCATCTTACCTGTGGCCAGCTGCAGCTCGCTCTGCAGCCCCGCTGCCTCCTGCTCGCTCTTGCTCTGGATACTGCAGGCAAGGGTGGGCAGGTGGGCAGTGAGAATCAGATTTAGATGAGGGGGATTGCGGTGGTAAAGCTAATGTAGTGTGGCAGTGTGCCATGGCCCACATTTGCCCCACCTGCTCCACCCACGTGCCCCACCTGCTCCACCCACGTGCCCCACCTGAACAGCCCCACAACCAGCCCACCTGAACAGCTGGTCGGCAGAGGCCTGGTGCAGGCGGCGCATCGTGTCCAGGCTGGCCTGCACAGCACAGCACAGCACAGCATGGTGCAGTACGTTAGCAGAGCACAGGGTCGCGGTGCTCGTATTGGCAAGGCTCAGCGATGAACCGCAAAGGCCAGGCGCAACCTACAACCCCACCCGGTCTGCTTTCAACCGCACTCAACTGTCCGTGCATTGCTGTCCTGCCGCATCCCACAGCACAGCGCAGCACAGCGGGGCACTTGCCTGCGCCTGCGCCAGCTCCTCCGACAGCCGCGCCTCCCGCTCCTGCATCTCGCTGCACCATAAGGATGAGAGCAGAAAGCATCACAGTAACTGGCAGGATGTTGGTTGGCAGTGTCCGCGCAAGCATGCTTCCGAGGAAGGACGAAAGCGAGGGTTGAAGCTGCTGGCTGCTGCCTGCCACAAACAGCACGAAGCTGAGCTGCAGCCGCCCCACCTGACCAGCCGGTCCTGCAGCTCCGCCTCGGCGCTCTTCTGCTGCTCCGCCAGCTGTCGGTCCTGCACAGGGTGTTGTGACGTGACGGAAGGACCGTGTAAAGCAGGAGGTTACAAAGTTTTGATGAATCGAACACAGATGCACAGCCGCTAGCACGCTCAACTGTCTCACAACTGCCATGCTACTCAGCAGCAACAGCACGCCAGCCATACAGCCACAACCTGCAGGCCAGCTTGCAGCTACGGTATACAGTCGTCAGTAGCAACTGCCGCCCAGCCCCGCCTCGCCTTTTCTGCCAGCGCCGCCTCCAGCTCGCGCGCCCGCTCCTCCAGCCGCCGAATCGTCACACCCTGGTTCTTGAGCTCGGTGGATTCTTGACGAAATTCTGCCAGCTCCTGCAGAACATGCCACACATGCAAAGCTTCAGCAAGTGGGTGACTGCTTTCAGATGCATGGATTGTCGCACCCTGTTCTTCAGCTTTGTCGACTCCTGGCGGAACTTGGCCAGCTCCTGCAGAGCGTGGCGCACCATTACAACACAACAGGGCTGCGTGGGCACCCAAACTTACGAAAAATCTGACTCGTGCTAATGCATGCTTGGCACCGCCACACGCCCAGCCCTGCCCGCACCTGCCCCATCTTGGCGCTCTCCGCCTCCAGCTGCGCGGCACGAGAGGCGGCCTCGAGCCCCGCCGCCAGAGCCGGAGCGGGGTCAGGCGCTTCATACAGCCGCTTGTAGAGGCCCAGGAACGCGCCCTCAGCTGCCTTTGCACTGCAATTGGGAAATTATGTGCAAGAAAAGGAGAAAATGGGAGCTGCCTTGTGTGCCTTTCTTTGGCGCTGCGGACGGCCGATCGCTTGTACAAATTTCAAGCCTGCTAAGTACGCTTGCAAGCTGTCCGAAAAAGTGGCTGGGCAACAATTGAGCGGCAGAACAAAGTAAATTGGCGCACCGTGCCGTGACGCGGTCCACCTCCTCTTGGTACGCCTTGAGCAGCGGGGCCACCTCGCGAGACACCTCGGCTGCCGCCCCGCGCCGGAATTCTGCAGCATTCAGGAAGGATGGTTGAATAAGTGCAACATGAAGCTGCTGCGACACCTCGCCCGCTGCTCTGCACCAGCACTCTCTGCAGCATGCGAGTGTGGCGAGGTGTGGCATTGACTGAGATGGGAAACATTTGGCAAGTTCCCTTTGAACAGCCAGCGCTGTCGCCACCATCGTCGCTGTCGACCGTTTCCCAGCCAGCCCACTCCGCCGGCAGGCCAGCGCCTGCAGCTCGGGCGCCTGCCCAGCCCCAACCGCCCCGCAACCGACATCGACCTGCCGCCGGCAGGTCGAGGTGCCAATGTCCTTGCACCCACCCTTGGTGCGGTCTGCCAGAGCTTTGCGCGACCGCACGCTGGCCTCCTGTGCAGTGGCCACCGCCAGTCCCTGCTCGTCCAGCTGCACACGCAGGCCCTCCAAGTCGAACTCTGCGTTGCAGCGGGAGGCGCACTCATTTCGTCGCTCATGCAGGGCGCACCTTGGCTTGCGATCGCCCCTCCATTTGTCGATCAGCGGCAACACCCGCGGCGAGGCGGCAAAGGAGGCAGTGGCGGCGGCAGTGGCGGCACGAGGAGCGGCGGCAGCGGCGGGGCTGGCAAGAAGCGGCGATCTGCGTGCCCTGGCGTCCAGGCATCCCCCACTCTCACCTTTCCAGTAGGCTTGCACCACTGTGGGCAAGACTTCCGGCTCTCCGCCCGTCAAGTCGGCGAGCGCCAGCTGCGAGCTGCGCGCGCGATTGCCGGCCTCCATGGTGGTCGCCGGCATCGGCCTGAATGCTGATCGACGAACGGAAGGGCGATCGCACAGCCAACTTGCACCCTGCATGGCGCCGACATCGAGTTGGCTCCCTCTGCAACGCGGGCTTGCCGCACGGCTGTTGACCACTCGCAGGCACTGCCAGACCAAATTGCAAGGCGGGCATTGGGCGCCGGCTTGCTTCGGCCCTCACGCCCTCCCATCGGCCCCAGTGGGCTGCCCGGGAACCGATCCCGCTGTCTCACGTCGCCATGGAGGGCGCCAGCGTGCAGGAGCTGATCACGCAGGCGGGCGCCCGAGTGCACCTAGAGCGGGAGCGCGCGCTGGGGCGAATTGAGGAGCTGCTGGACGGCGCCGGTGAGCCCAGATGCTTGGCATGATGGCATAGGATCTGTGTCAGCCTGCGATGCGCCGCCTGAGGCACCTCCTGCCAGCGCCACCGGCCGCCGCCGCCGGCCCCACTTAGCCGTGCCTGGCCGCCGCCCCGACCTCGCTCTGCTGCCCTGCCGCTGCTGCCCGCAGGCGCGACGGGCGGTCCGCAGCCCGATGCGGCTCTGGTCCAGGAGCTGTGCGACGGCGCCCGCAGCCTGCTGGCCGCACCCGTGTGGGAGGAGCGGCTGGGTGGCCTGCGCCTGGCGCGCCTCCTGGTGCAGCGCGGCCTGGTGAGTGTGGGGTGGGGGCTGATGAATTGCACTCTGCTGGTGTGGTGTGTTGGACTTATGGGCAGCTCTGCTGCATGCCTGGAGGCTGCCCTCACTCGCAGCACACAGCATGTTTGCATGTGCGGAGGCCCTGCTGGGCTGCATCGAAGATCCGAACAGCCCGCCCATGCGCTGATTGATGAGCGATCCTCGCCCAAAATTGTGCAGGTGGACACTGCATTTGGCGAGGACATGATCGCGGCCTGCCAGCGGCTGCTGGAGGACCCGGAAGTGCGCGTGCGCTGGGCGGTGAGTGCCGTGAGACGTGCTTTCGGGGGGTTGTTTGTTGGCATGAGGGGCCTTGGCATCGCTACTGCTGCACGGCCCCCCCTTGCTAGACAGCAGATGCAGCTAACTGAACTGCAGGTGCCGGCTGTGCCACCCAGTGTCTGCACCTGCCCTGCATGCTCGCCGTCCTGCTGCAATGCCCTGCCCTGCCCGCTGCCGCTGCAGGTGGGCGAGCTGCTGCGTGCTCTGTGCCAGCAGCTGGGCATCGCGGTGTGGGAGCAGATGCAGGTGGGCACAGTTTTTCAATAGCCATGCATGCAGCAGCGTTCGAGGCTTGCGCGGCCTCGCCTCGCGCCTGCTGGATCGCCATACAGTGCTGTGTCGTCAGTCCGGCGCTTGCATGGCAGTTTTGCACTGCTTGCAGGCAACGAGCATGAATCGACCTGGGGTGCCGTTATGAATTTCGCCCGACTCCCTGCCCTCTCATGGTTTGTGCTCACCACACTGGCTCCCCGCAGGCAACCATCCTGGAGTCCATCCACCGCAACTTTGAGCGTGATGCTGTGGAGCCGTCCGGGCAGCTGCCCCAGGATGTGGGCTCAGGTGTGACACTGTGGGTTGTTCAGGTGTTGGAGCGATATTTATGGTTGAGGAGTTGCGACAAGTGGCCAGTATGTGCTCAAGTGCGGACGTCGAGCGGCAGCAGGCGGAGCGGGGCTGCGGGGTGTGGACGGCCACGACCATTGCAGCTCCACAGCTCCCAACCAGCACATCTAAGTTCACCCGCCCATCCCACACCACCCCTCACACTTCACTGCCTGCCCCCGCAGAGGTGGAGGACAGCGGCGGCAACAGCAGCCCCGACTTCCTCAACAGCCTGCTGCAGCAGAGCTACCGCGTGGAGCGGCCGGGCACCGGGGAGATGCGGCACGGCACCGAGGGCTGGAAGTGCTTGGAGACCAGCTTCAGGGTGGGTTATAATTAGATGTGGGGGAAACCGATTCGTTTGTATGCATCACGTTGATGCACGGCACCGCTGGAAGTGCCTGGAGACCAGCTTCAGGTTGGGTTGCTTGTGTGTGGTGTGGGGTTGGCCCCGGTTGGTGTGGCAGAGTCCAGCCAGTCCAACAGCGGCACGGCACCGAGGGCTGGAAGTGCCTGGAGACCAGCTTCAGGGTGGGTGGGTGGGTGGGTAGGGACTGCAACTCATTGTTAGGAGGGATCGGGATGAGAGTTGCAACTAGTGGGTGCAGAGTGCAGCTGCAATGGCAGGGCAGTGAGGGCCGAGGGAGCCTGCTAACCACCCACGGCTGGAGGCCACACCCACCCAGACTACCCTCCTTCCTGCTTGCCCTCCCCACCCCCTTTACTGCAGGCGCTGCAGCACGTGATGGAGGGGTGCGGCGAGGCGTTCCGCCCCCACCTCGACGACCCGCTGCGCCGCCTGGTGTACCGCGCGCTGGCCCACCCCAACCGCTTCATCCGGTGCGCTTAGGGGACAATAAGGAGCTGGCATGAAGCCTTGCTTGTCTGCATTGCCGATGGCGCACCCCAACCGCTTCATCCGGTGCGATTCTGGCCCTTGTGTTCGCTGCTGTACGAATTTCCTAGCGGCATTGCCACTTGCCGGCAACTCTTACATCCTTGCCCCAAACCGCTGCAGCGAGGCCTGCCACTTCATCATGGGATCGGTGTGCAAGCTGCTGGAGGGCCCCGAGCTGGAGGCGGTCGCGCCCGAGCTGGCCACAAAGCTGGGCCTGGGGCTGAGGTGAGCAAATTTGGTGCTGCAATGCTGCAGTCTGAGAGTTTGCACCCGAGCTGAGAGTTTGCGCCAGAGCTGGCCGCAAAGCTGGGACTGGGGCTCAGGTGAGCAGGCTGGGTTTCTCTGCATTTGGTGGCTTTGGGGGGGCAACCGTGTGATGCGTCGCGCCGACGAGTTGGCCGCAAAGCTGGGCCTGGGGCTGAGGTGAGCAAATTTGGTGCTGCAATGCTGCAGTCTGAGAGTTTGCACCCGAGCTGAGAGTTTGCGCCAGAGCTGGCCGCAAAGCTGGGACTGGGGCTCAGGTGAGCAGGCTGGGTTTCTCTGCATTTGGTGGCTTTGGGGGGGCAACCGTGTGATGCGTCGCGCCGACGAGTTGGCCGCAAAGCTGGGCCTGGGGCTCAGGTGAGCAGGCTGGGTGCCGTGAGCTGGCTTGGTGCCTGGGCGGCTGCGATTTTGAGTTGCCGTGGGCGGTGCTGCGCGCTGCCGTTGCGAGCGATTGCGGGGAGGCTGGGCGCGGGGGGGCTTTCGAGGCTGCACGCACATGCGTGCGCCATGGCGCCTTGGCACTGCGCTCGACTGTCGCCCCTCACTCCCTTCAGCTTCACCTGGTATGCACACTCCCCCTCGCCCGCAGCGACAACTGGAGCCAGGTCCGGTTTGCGTCCTCCACCGCCACCCGCACCTTCATGCAGGCAAGCCAGCGGGCGGCTTTGAGTGTGCCTTGCATACAGCTAGCCAAAACTACCAGCCACAGTGGCAGGCTCGGGACCTTGCCTGCTGCATCATGCACTGCTGCTGCTGCTGTGCGCTCCACAGAGCGGCTGCCGCATGCCCTGCTATGGCGCTGACATTCGCTGCTTCTGCGAAAGAGATGCTGACGCCAAACCGTTGTTTCAAATCCTTCTCCACCGCAGTGCGCGGAGCCGTACCGCGAGCGCGTGTTCCCGCTGCTGCTGCCGCACATGTGCCTCAACCGGTGAGGCGGACGGGCAGTGGGGAGAGGTTTTATTGTGTCCTGGTTTGGCCGCCTTTGTTTTGCATACAGGACGTTCAGTTCACAAGCGTTGTTCTGCCCTTTGACCTTGCCACGCCTGCCCGGTGCACTGCAGCTGCTGCTTGCCAGCCCCGGTGTATCTTGCAGGTACTATGTAATGTAGCCAAGGCGTGCGGCCGTACAGCCCAAGGACGTGCTCAAAACCAAACGCCATTCTGTGCTGTTGCATCCTTGCGCCTGCAGCTACTACGTGGCGGAGGGTGTGCGGCTGTACAGCCAGGAGACGTGGCGCCTGGTCATGGGCGACAGCGGGCGCGAGTGGGTGGCCAAGTGCGCGCCGCAGGTGGGCAGATTGTTAGTGAAGTTTTGTGTTGACCAGAGCAGCTTGGCCAGCTGGCACGCTGAGGGGCACAGCGGGCGGGAGTGGGTGGCCAAGTGCGGCCGCAGGTGGGCAAAATACTTCCCCAGGCATTCTTCTCGACTAGCCAGTGCTGGCTTGACTGCAGTGGCTTCACTGGTGTCGCCACAGAAAAGGCATTAGACGATTTGCGTGCGATTGACTTGCCGGCAGCCCAAGGTGCTGTCCTTGAATGGCCCTTTCAGTGCCGTTTGCCCTTTTTTTCTTCCAATGTGCAGGTCGTCAACTACTACGTCGAGCAGAGCAAGGCCAACAACCACGCTGTGCGCGAGGCCGCCTGCGCCTGCATCGCCGAGCTGATGTGCAAGGTGGGGGGGTGCGGCAGAAGGGCTGCCAAGGTCCAAGAGCAGAGTTGATTTGTTATTTCAGCTTGTTATATTTTAGCTTGTTATTTCAGCAGGGTTGCAGACATTGCCAGCATCGCCGAACTGATGTGCAAGGTAGGGGGGTGCGGCAGGGGTGCAGTTGTGATGCCTGTGCACAAACACAATCCAACTCCGAGCCAGCTCAGCCCTGCTGTGCAGCTGGCATGCTGCATTGTGTCCACATGCATTCAGCTGTTTGCACCGGCGCCTGCCTGTATCTGCATGCATCCGCCTGGCGATGGCTGTGAGGACAACCTTTTCCAACACACACTAGCCTGAAGCACCCTGATGCTCTCACGAACAACAATCCAACTCCGAGCCTACTCGCCATGGCATCTGGTTGCACTTTGTTGAATGTATGCATTGCCTGCCAATGGGGATAGTCTCGGCAAGCCTCTTGCTCCATATCCACTTGCACCAGCCCGGCTGTGAGGACAACTTTCTTCCAACACACACACCTGAGCTAACACCCTGATGCTCTCACAAACAACAATCCAACTCCGAGCCTGGCTGGGCCTGCCTGGCTGCACCAGCATCTGCTTGCATCTCTTTGTCTGCATCGGTTGCACTGCGACCTTCCGCGCTATGGGCACTCATGCCTGCCTGGCATGCTTTGCACCTGTCCGGCTGTGAGGTCAGCATTCTCCCATATCAGAAGCACCGTGATCATTACAATATCTGACTCCGAGCCGTGCAGCAGCTGCTGCATGCATCGGTGTTTACTTGCTGCCACCCTGGCTGCTGACTGACGCTGACAGCCATCCCCATGCACCCTGCCGCGGGCTGGATTTGGCACAGCCCCACAGCGCATCTCTCCAACCCATTCTGTTCTGCAACCCTTCAAACCGCTGCAGGTGGACAAGCAGGCTGTCGCGCCGTTTGTGCCCCGCCTGCTGCGCGCGCTCGTCCTGTGCTTCAAGGACGCCTCCTGGCCGGTGAGAGCAGGCAATGTTGCTTGTGATGCGATTAGGGTCGGGCAAGGGTGTGTGCAGCTCGTTGTGTGCTTCAAGGATGCCTCCTGGCCGATCAGTGAGGGGAGGCTAGCCCAGCCTGGTCTATTCTGGACATGTCTGGAGGCTAGCGTAGTCTGGTCTATTCTGGACATGTTTTGCCCAGCCCAAAGGAGTGTGTACAGTTGGCCGGTGGCTGGCTGCCTGCCGCTGCCAGCAGCAACTGGACAGCGGGTGTATCTTGCTAGGCTCGGACGCTGTCCTGCCCAGGTGTCGCGCCTGGTGCCCACACAAACCTTCAAATGCACGTTGTCTGTGCGTCCCCAACCCAAACTGCATGTGCATCCTTGTTCCTCCTTGTTCCTGCTCCGCAGGTGCGCGACGCTGCGTGCCTGGCGTGCGGCCGCTGCGTGACGGCCTTCCCCGAGGAGTCGCGGGAGGTGTTGAAGGTGAGGACAAGTATGGGGGTTTATGATCCAAAGATCATAAGAAAAGTACGGGGTTTGGATCCCAAGATCATCAACCCTGGCCTGCTAGTCAAAGGCCCTATAAACTTTTCAGGGGGATGCGGGACAGGGTGGCAGTGCGGCAATTGTGTGCACAGGTGGAGGGCGGTGAGCATTTGAGGCAATGCATTTGCTCACCCTGCATTTGCCCACCCATGTGCTCGCCCACACAGGAGCTCTACTCCCTCTGGTTTGCGCACCTGTGGGACAACATTTTCTCGGTTCGCGAGGACTCGGCCGTGGCGCTGGGCAACGCAGGTGGGCGGGGGAGAGACACAAGCAGTGGCAGAACGCGGGTAGTCACACACAGGCGGAATGCGCCATGGCTGCTGTGCATGCAAACCGCAAGCCCCCTGCAGCAACCACGCCCCCCTGCCCCCCCTGCCCTGAGCTGCCTGTGCCGCCCAACCTTCCGCCTTGCAGTGCGCGCGTATGGTGACGAGGCGGTTCAGCTCATTCTGGAGCAGGTGCGCGCCTTGTCTGCATATGCAGCGCACATGCCTGCAGTGCACAGCAGGCGTGCATGAGCTGGGGGTCACATGAGCATTGCTTGGACCAAGGCCCAGCAGCAGCAGCAGCAGCAGTCACAGCCGTGCCAGTGCACCGCCCACTGGTTGTGTTACACCCACCGCTCGCACCCAACTTTGCTATGCCCTGGACTCATGTTGTGCAGGTGCGGGAGATGGTGCTGCAGGCGCGGGAGCAGCCCGAGGACTCGCGCGCCTACGGCTCCCTGGAGAACACCACGCTGTTTGGCGTGGCGGCGCAGGTAGGAATGGATGTTTGACAAGGTTTGGCAAGTCTCTTCGCTTTGCTGCTCCCCAGTTGCAGCTGCGTGGGCTGCGCATGCCATGCTGGACTGCCAAAAGGGCTGTAGCTGGCTGGCGGTTCCGCACGCATGGCACACCTGCATAATATAATCTGTGGCTCGAACACCAGCCAACCTGTCCCAACCCGCCCTGTGCAGCGTGCACGCGCCAACGACCCCGTCCTGCACACCGACAAGACCATGTTTTCGTGCGGCAGCCTGGCGCCCAAGCTGCAGCGCGGCGGCAGCTGCATGGACCACGGCTTTGCACGGTGGGTGTGTAGCTTGCAGAATACTGTGGTTGTTGGCTGCGTTGCATTGCTTCCACACGCAGTTTGTCGGGTGCTCAGCTTGCACATCTCACACTGCTGGACTTCTGACTCCTTCCTGTGAATCACAGCATTATCCATGCAACATCCTTCTTGTAGGGCCAAGGAGCCCTGGGAGGCGTCAGACAGCAGCTCATTAGTTGTGCTTGTTTGTTACCGTTGGTCCTTCTGAGACAACCAGTTCAATGTCTCCCATCTGTGCTGCAGGGCCAAGGAGCCGTGGGAGGCGTCAGACGGCGCGGTCTACATGCTGCGCGAACTGTCAGGCACGCCTGGCAGCTTTATGATAGCTGATCTGGCTGCCGCACTGTCGGACTGCTGGGCCAGTGTCTGCAGTCGCATGATCCTGCCGCTGGCGGCCACATGCTGCAATACGCGAGGTCCAGTCCATGCCATGCTGGCTGCTGTGCCTGCCCCGCCTGCTGTCCCTTGCTTGGTGACCCATCCACCCCTCGTTTACGATTGTTTTTGTTGCAGCTGTCGCACCCACCGCTGTGCCAGAGTTCCTGCCCGCGCTGGCTGAGCTGGCGCGCCTGCAGCACTTTGCGCACGCCGCCAACCTGCACGAAACGATCTGGAAGCAGCTGCCGGTGATCGCGGAGAACGTGGGCAAGAAGGTGGGTGGGGGTTAGGTTGGGTTAATAAGGGGCTGGTTGGCGGTTTGGTGCACAAAGGTTCAAAAGCGGCCGCATTTTGTGCCATCCCCCGCGGCCAACCAGTGGGCGCATGGAGGCTGTGGGCGCAGTAGCACCTGTTGCAGTGGGGTGAGCTTCTTTTCAGTGTGCCGTACAATCTGAACTTGGCCCTGCTCCGTATCAACATGCGCTCCTTGCTCTCTAACTCACGTTTCTGTGCAGGTCTTCAAGCCGTACCTGGAGGACTTTTTGGGCCCGCTGTTCCGCTCCCTCACCTGCGGCCACCGGCTGTGCGAGGCGGCGGCGGGGCGCTGCATCGGCGCGCTACGCGACCTCATAGGTGGGGGTGGGGACGTGGACAAAGAGGAGTTTTTTGTGGTGCATGCATCGCATCTTGCTCTGCCGAGCCGGCGGCTTGGCAAGCAAGGTGGAGTGTTGCCGAGACCTGTCCCTCAGTCGATGCCAAGCTGTTGTCTGGCCTTGCTCCCGATTAATCCGCGCCTTGCAACCCATGCTTACTGTCTCATTGCCCTCCTCCCCTGCCACACCCCCCCTGCAGGCCCAAACATCTTTGCGGGGCGGCTGTCCGATGACCAGCGACAACTGATGCAGAGCAGCCCAGACGTGCCGCCCCCGGCGGGGCTGTTTGGGGGCCCGCCCGGCGGCAGCCTCGTCACGCCGCAGCTGGTGCTTACCGGCCGGCCGTGATTCCATTGCTCTCTTTGTTTCTGTCGGAAGGGCGGCATTGTGTCTGATTGCAAGGGCCCTCGAATAATGCAGCACATGCAGTAGTGTAGCCCCCCTTGCCACCTATGATATCATGTAACAGTCGCATGCAGACAGGAGGTTTGTTGGGCTGCTGCACACTTCTGGAAGAGCCAGAGCTGCAAACTACGCATGGCTGCTGCGGCGTCGTAACATCCTGCTGGTTGTCGCTTGCATGGGGCATGGTTTGGTGGCCAAAAAAGCGGACAAGCCAGATCGGAACAAGAGTGGGCAATAGGATGCAGCATCATGTGCAGGCAAGCATGAGAGTGATGGCGATCCGTCGGCTGTACAGTTTGCCGCTTGGTTCAGCGGCAGTTCGGCTGGCAACGCTGGTCCTGCTGTGCTTGCTGTGCTGGTGTGAGGCTAGTCAGCTTGGAAGCGCCAGGTCTTGGGGACGCCCCGCACCATCTGCGGCTGGCTCTGGCTGTCGCGCATGAGGCTGCATGTGACAGGGCGCGCAGGCCAGCGTGTAAGGTGAGGGCTTGGCAGGTGCAGGGTACAACACCCACAATGCGGCGATGGGGGCAGCGGCAGCGGCGGCAGCGTCGACGGCGGCTCGGACACAGCATCGTGTTGACGCGCCACTTTAAACGCGTCGAGTGCACTTGCCTGCCGGCGACGCAGACCATTTCGAGTGCGGAGCGGGCAAGCACCACGGCCAGCAGGATTTGCGACGGCTCCAGCGGCAGAGGCATGGTTGAAAGGGCGCGGGAAGGTGGTCGAGGTCTCGATGAGATGGGAGTACGAGTTGGAATGCAGCGAAATGTGTGCGATACGCAGCGCGTTGCCGGCTATGGCCCGCCGCTGCGCCTGCTGCGCCCATGCTGCGGTTTACCGGCATTGCCCGTTGTTTGGCTGCCTGCCTGATGCGGAGAGGCACCAGTGCGTCTCTTTGTGTTTTGTGTGGCAATTGCCTGGTTGCAGGGACGCAGGATAGGTGGCTGCCCTCCTCTACAAGCCGACAGACGGACGCGCGCTCCCTGTCCAAGCTGCTGCCCCGTGCTAACGGCCAATGCTCAACAAATTTACAATATTCAATATTCAATTCAAGTCGATGAGTGTCGGATCAGATGAATTCAGACAAGAAGCTTCGGATATGTGCAACTCGACAATGATTAGCATCAGCACCATGCGGGCGTGCCTTCCGCCAAGTGCTAGCGTTGTGCGCCGCTGCCCGCCGCCGCCAGCACCTCCTGCCGCACAAATTCGATGAGCAGCTCGTTCAGCTGGCCAGGGCACTCGTCCATTGGGATGTGGCCCACGCCCTGCACTTGAATGGAAATTTGTGGCAGCCGTGCAGCTTGGCGGCAGCAGGCAACTGGCCATCTGGGTCAAAATACAGACAACTACTGTGCATCAACCTCCTGCAAGTGGGGGCAAATTGCTGTCGCACTTAGCACAGGCAGCCACTGCTCCCTGACGCCACGCACCACCCCTCCTTCCCAGCCGGGCCGCCCCAGCCACCTGCAGCTCCACAAAGCGGGTGCTGCCCTGCGGCCGGCGCTCCAGCAGGCCCGCCAGCACGCGCGCGTTCTCTGCCAGCCCGCCGTCTTCGCTGCCCTGCAAATTTCAAGAGAGGAGCAACAGGCAGGGCGCACACTCTGTGACGGCAGCAGGCCTGCCAGGGGGCGCGCGCCCTGCTTGCCGCCAGGCCGCCACCCTCGCTGCCCTGCCTACAACAAGGCATCACACAAAGCTGCCGCACATGAACTGGCATTTACTTTTGTTAGCAATGCTTCGCAGGAGAAGTAAGCAAAGCATGCCATGCAGTCTCTGACCACAGCAGGCCGGCCTAGCGCACGTCACAGCACAACGAGCTATGCAACAGTCCTCCTGCCCTTCCCGTCATCTGCCCCCACTCGCCTGCACCAGCAGCACCGGCGCCGCCAGGCTGGAGTAGTCATAGGCGGGCGGAATGGAGAACGCTCGGAAGTTGAGCAGCGAGGCTCGGTCCCAGTCATGGGCCAGCAGCGGGCGCAGGTAGCCGCGTGCCACGTCCTGCGGCATGGCAGATTTGATTGTCTGGCATCGTTCAAGGCAATTCCCGTCCGGTGTTAGTGCATGGGGAAACACTGTGACAGCCCTTCCTTGCTCAGCAGGTAGCCGCGTGCCACCTCCTGCGGCAGGACAGGCAGGCAGCCGGGGAGGGAGGTGCAGTGACTCCGCTCGGCAGGGCATCAGATCGGACGTGGAGTCGACTGCCATCGTGTCTGTTGGACCCGTCCGGCAACAAGCGCCGGTGCAGCCGCCCCAAACCGTGCTGGTCACACCTAAACATCCACCCTGACCAGCCCGCAACAGCAACACACATAGTCCCCTGCCAACTACCAACCCCCGGCCCACGCACGCACCGCATCGCTCTCGCTGTCGTCTGCGGACGTCAGCCCCGCGCTGCCAGACGCCACCTCGTCGCGGCGCCGAAGGATCTGGCGCCGCACATACCTGCCAGCGTGGCAGGGCAGCTGGCTTGCAGTTTGACAGCAGTGACAGGGGGCACGATGGATGTCTGCTCCTGTGCAGTTGTAATGCACTGCGCTGCACACACCTTAGGCAGCGCACCTGAGTCCCAGCTGGTCGTCGTGCAGCAGGCCATACACTTTCATGCAGCGCACCCAGCCATGCGCAACAGCCTTGCCTCCTACCCACTCCTAGCCAGCGCACCTGAGGCCGAGCCGGTCGTCCTGCAGCAGGCCACGCACCGCGACAAAGCGCAGCTGCTGGCCCAGGTTGGCGCGGCGTGTGAAAGCGTTTTCAGGAGTGGTGGGCAGGGCGGGGGCCACAAAGCCCACGCCTGCAGTAGCGAGCAGTTGCAGCGGGCTTCTGAACGACCAGCCACTGTGTTAAGCGCCTGCTGTACAGCACGGCAGCACTGCAATGTCAGCAAACTGCCGTGGCCCGTGCCTGCCTCAGTGGCAGCAAGGCTGTCTGCACCTATGATGCAAGGCACTGCACTGTGTCTCATGTTCCCACCCATCTCATCTCCCCAGCAGCCCCCACCACCAGTGGAGGCCGCACCTGCCACGCGGTGCGGCTGCCGCTGCGCCAGCTCCATGCACACCAGTGCCCCAGCAGAGTGGCCGACTGCAACTACTCGGCCCACTCCCAGCGCATCCAGCAGGCCTGCGCGCAGCAGCCGGAGAGGAGTAGCTACATATCGACACAGGGCACCGAGCGGCAACTAGGCGGCACTCGTACTGAAAGGATTGCAGGGCGAGCCGGCTGATGGCCTGTTGCAGGCAAGCAGGGGCAAGCCAGTTGTGAAATAGCAGCACCATAGCTCAACAGCCATGCATGCTGAGCTGCAGCTGCTTCCTCTCGTCTTTTGCAGCAAGCCTCACAGCAATGAGACCAGCGAGCTGCCGCGCACCTGCCGCCAGGCGGGCGCTGCCATCCAGCTCATACGGGTTGTACTGCAGCCGCTGGCCGGGGCCCCACTCCAGCGGCCGCTGCGCCAGCCCAAACGGTGGGCGGTCAAACGCGATCACTCTGCGGTGCAATAACGGCATAAAAAGGAAGCGATGACAACGACGCGGGATGCATAGAAAGGCTGTAAAGCCGTGACAGGTGGGAGATCCGCAGGCATAGGCAGAGCGACAGCAAGCAAATCAAACCGCAACAAATCCACCATACACTCAACACACCTGCATCCCGTGGCGTCTGCCAGCGGCTGCATCATGCTGCGCCAGTTGAAAGTGCTGCCGTTGAAACCGTGCACTAGAACGATGGCTGGCAGCTGCGCTGCTTGCTGCACCGCAGCACCGCCGCCAGCCGCGGCGCTGCTCTCTGTTGCAGTGCTGCTTGCTGCAGGTCCTGTGGCGGCCACTGCAGCTTCCGGCCGGCACTCCTTGTAGTGCAGGTTCACGCCGTCCACATCAACGAATCGGCTGTCTGGGTCTGCAAGTTCTTGTGGAGACCGAGTGACCGGCGGCGGCTCCGCTGCCCCTGGATCGTCCGTCAGCAGCGGCGCCACCAGGTCGCTCAGCCAGCCGTCCACAACTTCGCGCCGGGCCTGCTGCACAAGCGCGTCCAGCAGGCCGCGGTGCTTGGCAGCGCGGGAAGGCGGTGCAGCGGCGGCCGGCCCGCTGGCGCCGCTGCCCCGCGCCGCCGCCGCCGCCGCAACCTGTGGGCGCCTGCTAGCGGCAATTGGCCGCGCTCTAGACGTTTGTGAGGCCCGGCTGCAGGCATGGTGGGCCGCGGCGCTGGCCATTTGTGGAGCAGGAGGGTTGTTGTGTGGCGCACAGACTGCTCGTGGCGCTGATCACTGTCTGGTTGCTTGCGATCACGGCTGCCTCGTGCAAGCTGCACTCGCATTGGCGTTTGCCCACCTGCACAGCTGGAGCCAGCGAGGCAGTGCCGCTGTGTGCGAATTGCAGCTCCCCACCCTCTGCAGCAATCTGAATTCACCCATCATGCAGCCTGTTGCCCGCTGTGCGGTCAGGGCGGCGGCAGCCTCCGCCAAACCCTGCCTCCCGCCTCAAACCACAGCTTTCCGGCACTCGAATTGCACGCAACATGCTGCAGCCGGATGGGCAGCAGCATCAGAGCGTGCACGGGCGGCCAGCAGCACGACAGCGGCGGCGGCGGCAGGCGGCGGCGGCGGCAGCAGCGGCGATGGGCCGTCAATATGTGTGATTGGCGCAGGCGTGATCGGCATGACATCTGCGCTGCGCATCAAGCAGGTGCCTGGGGTGTTGTGTGCACAAGTGGGCAGGGCAGTTTGCCTTGTGGTGCCAGCATGGAGTTTCGGAGGGCTCCCGTTACCTCTGGTAACGATCGTAGCCAAAGTGTAAATTGGATGCAAGTCGACGAGCAGGAGCAGCCGGCAGCTGGCAGTGCACCCAACGAGTGCACCACTGTTAGTTGCCCTGTGCAGGCGCTGCCGGCAGCATCCGTGACCGTGGCGGCGGAGCAGCTTGATGACACAACCTCACACTGTGCCGGCGGGCTGTGGAAGCCTTACACGCTGGTGAGAAGTGAAAAGATGCTGTTCATGGCACCGCTGTGGTGGCACTTGTGTGTGGCTTGTAGCATCATCATTTGTGATGTCCGTCATGGTGCTCGCGGATTGCAGGAGGGCATGCTGCATTCCAACAGCTCTCAAACTGCAAACACCCGACGTCATCCTGCTGCCGACCCTCCCCTGCACCCTGGCGCAGGGCGACACGCCGCCTGAGCTGGTCAACCGCTGGGGCTGCGACACGTTGGACCACTACCTCGCCCTGTACCAGTCGCCAGAGGCGCCGGCAGCAGGTGGGATGGGCCGGGCAGAGCGGTCAGAGGCAAGACAGGAGGCCTCTGTGGGGCGGGAAGTGTTGTGCAGCGGGCTGGCCAGGGGACGTGATGCTTGCCGTAACCACACCGCTCGACCCTGCCTGCCATTCCTGTTCCCCAGGTGCGGTGCTGACCAGCGCACATCACCTGTTCCGCCATTCACTCCATGCTTTCACCCTGCTTGCCGCCAACTGCCTGTGCACTTGCTCCACCCACCCACATTCCCCAGGCGCGGTGCTGACCAGCGCGTATCAGCTCTTCCGCCAGCCGGTGCCCGACCCCGAGTGGGCGGCGGTGGTGCCGCACTTCAGGTGGGCAGCATAACTTGCAAGTTTTGATTGGCTGGGGGTAGAGACGCAGAGCTTGAAATGTGCAGGTTGCTTGCGCGGCCGGGCCGCCTGCCGCTGTCCTGCTCCCGCCACTGTCCCTACCAATTGGGGTCCACCGGTGTTTCCTCACCACCGCCTGCCATTTCCTGCCTGCCTCCTTTTGCTGTTCCCACCAACATGCATTGCCATTGCCTGTCCTCCTCCTGCCACAGGCACATGAGCGAGCGGGAGCGGCGGGTGCTGGACCCGGAGGGCAGCCACAGCCACGGCTGGTTCTACACCACGGTCATCACGTGAGGAGGGTGCCACGGGGAATGCACCGTTGCAACGCTGTTCATGCATGTCGTCTTGCTGGATGGCATGGAACTGGCTTGGGAAGGGTTGGGCTGTGAGCATGCACACAGTCCTTGTGAGCTGGCAGGCAGTGCATCTACTATCTTTTAACATTGGATTTGCACTGCTGCCCACTGCCTTGCCCATGTTTCGCAGCGAGGGCCGGCTCTACATGGGCTGGCTGGCGCAGCAGCTGGCGGCGGCGGGCGGGCAGCGGTTGGCGCAGCGGGTGCAGGCGATTGAAGAGCTGGCAGAGCATGATGTCGTGGTCAACTGCACAGGTGGAGGCAGGGCCAGGGGTCTGGCATAAGTTTGCTCATCGCTGCTTGCAAGGTTCTCGACTTGATGTGCATTGCAACTTGCGTTTGCTCGCCTGCCTTGTTCCTGCTGCTGCTCATGCAACAGTTGCACTGGTACTCCCTGGCATTGACTGTTCCTGCCTGTCTTGGCGCCCCCGCAGGGCTGGGCGCCAAGGCGCTGTTTGGCGACGACAGCTGCTATCCCGTGCGCGGGCACGTGCTGCGCGTGCGGGCGCCCTGGGTGAGCCTGGCTGCTGGGCCTGGCCTGGCAGGCTGCAACGCGGCATTGCTGTGGCTGAGTGGGGGCATGCAATGGGGCCACACAATTTCCTGGATGCCACAACCAAGGCTGCCTCCTGCTGGCCTGCAGTGCAGTCGATAATTCTCCTACCCATGCCTCATACAATATGGGCAGCACCCGACCGCCCGACCTGCCCCCACAGGTCCGGCACTACACCAACAGCGAAAACGCGCCTGGGGAGGAGAGCACGTACATCATCCCCAACTCAGGCGCGTGGGTGGTGGCTGTGGCTACGGCTGCATAGCCGTGTGGCTGCTGGGTGGCACACTCACGCCCGGCCACACACACGGGGAAGGCAGCGTACACCCCTGCGCTAGCACTCCCAGCAGCCTTGCGCTTTGTCCAACCGTTACATCGCCCCTTTCCTCGCTAACGCAGAGACGGTTGTGCTGGGCGGCACGCTGGGTCCCGGGGACTGGGACACCACGCCACGCGAAGCAGACCGGCAGCGCATCTTTGAGAGAGCCTGCGCCGTGCTGCCCAGCCTGCGGTCTGCGGAGCTTGTGGCCGAATGGGTGAGCACAACGAGGAGCGGTTGTGTGCTTATTTGTGGATTTGAGTGGCTTCTTTTGGGGGGAGGCTGGCTGCGTGCCCCAAGCTCCAACGACGAAACCCTCGGCCTGCTGCACTTTGCTTTCCTTGCAGGTTGGCCTGCGCCCTGGCCGGCCGTCTGTCCGACTGGAGCTGGAAACTGTGCATCTGAAGAGCGGCAGCAGCAAGGCCAGCCTGCCAGTTGTACACAACTATGGTCACGGCGGTGCGGGGCTGACACTCGCATGGGGCTGCGCTGGCGACGCGGCGCAGCTGGTGCAGGAGGCGCTAGGGCGGCGATAGCATTGCACAGTGAAGTGCGCAGTGAAGCACAGGACAGGACGCACACCCCCACTGCCTGCTGCTGGACTGGCCTTTCTCACATGAGGCTCATGCGTTACTGCAAAGCTGTGAACACGGGCGGCATGCCAAGCATCGGAAAAAAGGGGTTAGTGCAATGCCAAACAGGGGTTGGGTTGTCACTGACGGAGCCGATCAGTTCATTCGTGCCGAAGAGGGAAAAACGCTGAAAGGACTGAGGCCATGTGGGGTTTGACGGGCATATGGGCTGAGAGGGGTGCATGGCGGGTGGGCGGAGAGGGTCGCACAAAGGACCCACAACAGCGCAGGCGCAGGCAGGCGGGGCGCTGGCATTGATTCGATCAGATCTGTGGGTGCTGCCAGTTGCTCGCGGCAGCTGACTGACATGCTGCAGGAGTGCCGTGCGCTAGGGCTAGGGGGTCGGGCATCCGCTCAGGCGAGCACTTTCTTTGCGGTTTCGTAGATGCCCCAGCAGATGGCGGCTGCAGCAGAGGAGGGAGGCGCAAGAAAGGAGGGGGCTGTGTTGACAGCCGGGGCAGCGGCAAGCATGCTGTACCACCCAATCACTTGCCCAGGCAGCCGCAGGCAGCCGCCCGACCCCGCAACCGCACAGCAGCACGGTCCTGCCTCTGCGCACCTGAAGGCGCGTGGAACAGCACGCGTGGCTGCCAGCCGCGCCACAGCGCCGCCGCCCCTTCCTCCTCTGCTATCCGCCGCAGCACCGGCAGCTGCGGGCAGGCACGGTGGGCAGTGCATGAGTTGAGAGGCAGGTCAGAGTGGGGAAGGCGAAAGGGCGAAGTCAGACTGGAAAGTGACGCACCCGGCGGCCGCAGGACAGGCGGCCGTGCTGCTGCAGCTCGCAGAAGCGCCACCAAGGCAGGTGGCAATATCCGTCATGCACAAGTGCTGCCTCACCACACTGCTGGTGTTGTAGCGTGTCGCGCTGTGCACGCCCTCCAGCTGCGCAAGAGGAGGCAATGGTGGCACAGCGTGAGCATTGGAGAGCAACAGAGTTGAGTGCCGTCCACCACATCCGCCCCAAACATCAGCCAGCGGCAGCGAAGCAATCCAAGATGCGACAACAGCATACACCGACGAAGCAAGACATGCACAAAAATCCAACAACATGGCGGCGCCCACCTGCAACCGCGTCTTCACAACGTCCAGTGGCGTGGTGGCTGCCGCCGCCAGGCCGCCCGCCGTGCCTCCCGCCACCAGCTGCACCACCAGCCCCTCCTCATCCTCTTCCTCCTCCTGGCTGGAGGGCTTAATCGGCGCAGCAGCCGCCGCGCCGCCCCCAGCCGCCGCCTGCGCCGCCGCCGCGGGCAGCAGGGCGCTGCCGCCCGGGGCCGCCTCGGCTGCGGCGCCTGCCGGGGAGGCCGCGCTGCCCGCCAGGAACTTCTTCATGCTTTCATACACCGCAAAGTGCAGGGCGGTGTACGGCACGTTCATCACCAGCTGCAGTGGCGGGGGAGGGGCGGGCAGGGCAGGCGGGTTGTGAGCAAGGAGGGTCGTGAGCAAGGAGGGAGTGGCACGGCACAAGGGTGTGCGACATCAGATTGGAGGCGTGCTGTCATGGCAGGGCACCGGCGCCCGCTGTGCATCAACAGCAGGTCACACCCGCAGTGATAAGAGCCCGGTATGGCACACCCTGCGGTCCTTGCCACTGGCTGCTGCCCCACCCGATGCGCCACAACTGCCGCTGAAGCGCGGCCCAACCCATCCAGCCCCACCTACCGTGGTCCAGTACGACTTGTAGAAAGCGGCCAGCCCCTCCTCGCGGAACGTCTGCGCCACGCAGTGCATGAGGCCGCGGTACGGCGAGTGCCGCACCTGCGGGGGCAAGCAGAGCAGAGCGACACGAGCTATGAAGCAAGCAAGCAGCCTGGGTTGCAACAGCGCGGATCAGGAATGCTTGCTGCTGTGTGAATGCCCGACTCAGCTCGTCACAAAGCTGCAGCTGCTCCCAGTACAGATTCCCAGACCCAACCAGACCTCAGCGCCTGCTGCGCAAGGCCCCAGCACACCGCTCCACAGCGCCCAGCCATCCCCGCCGCAGTGCTACACCTCCTGCCGCAGCGGTCAGCCCACCTGCATGCGCTGCTTCACAACATCCCAGGGGTTCATGCAGCCATCGTTCACAATAGTGGCAGTGGCACCTGTGCACAGAGGGAGATGGGGGCACCGGTGGCACTGTGAGTCGCATGGCAGCACGCACCGGTTATCGAGCCATGGCGGCAGAGGCAGCCCCGCATGCCAGCACATTGGTGCACGAGCAGCAGGCAGTCTAGAGCACAATTCAGGCAGCACAAAACAGTGGCAGGCATGCCACCGCAGACGCACGTCGGTGGCGGTGTGCTGGCACATCATGCAACAGGCAGGATACACAACAAAGCGCAGGCATGTGGCAGGCATGCCCAGCAAAAGCGCAAGAGCGCACCTGCGGCGGCGTGGGCCAGGGGGTGGTGCCCCTCCTGGTTGCCGCCGTACAGCTGCTTGGCGGCTTCGTAAGCGGCGAAGTAGAGCGCGTGGCTGGGCCTGCAAGTGTGTGGGGCGTGTTACTTCCGCTTGTGTGCGTGGGGAGGGGGCACCTGCCTGTGACGCGGCCACGGACAGGAGTGCAGCGCAGTGCTAGTACAGCTGGTACAGACATGCCCGAGGGACATGGCCTGCAGCACACGCTTGCCTTAACCAACATGCCTGCAGCAACAGTCACGATGTGCAGCACTGGCGAGGCCACAGCAGCAGTTGCCGCTCACCCCGCACCCAGCGCCATGGCCGTCACTCCGCGGTACAGCCCGCCCACGCCCTCCCGCCGCAGCACGGTGCGCAGCGCCGTCCCCACGCTCGAGTGCAGCTGCGGGCGATGGGCAAGCAGCGGCAGCAGTTGAGAGTTGACAGGCCGGGCACAGCACATGAGCAGAATGAGCATGCAGGGCAGGGAAGCGCCTTTGGCAGGCAAGCAGATGAGCAGCTGCATCCGCCTCCAACCGGCCCTACAGCAGGGCCCTTCCCTTTTCTGTTCCACATGAATCACCTGCTGCCCGGGGTGCGCCAGCGCCTGCATGCGCGTCTTGATCGTGTCAACTGGGTACATGGCCACGTGCTCGCCAATGCCCGCAACCGCGCCCGCCACCATGTGCTGCGGCACGAAGCACAGCGGTCGGCAAGCTCAGGTGAAGGTCGTGATGTTATCCAGGCAACCGCAGTGCGGGGGTAAGGCTGGCGGGGCGCTCCATGCTTGCCAAGCTGCTGCGAGCTCTGTGCAGGCAGCGGCTGGCGGCTGGCGTCGGCGGCGGCGGCGAGCGGGCATGCACGTGGCGGCCCGGCGTCGCACCCCGTAGAAGGTCAGCCCATCGTAGGTGCGTGGCGAGTCGGCGGGGACGTCCAGCGACGCAGTGGTGCAGGGGTCTCCCATTTCGCTGACCCAGCCCCGCCTGCTGCTGCTGCAACTGGATCTGCGCCTGCTGCCGCTTTGGGTTGATCCGCCGGTGCGCCAGCAGGGGCAGGGTCCGCTCGGAGGGGTCGAGCTTTGCTGAGCAAACCAGGTGGGTTTGCGATCTGCTGTCGGGAACAAGAAGCACTGCAGGACCAAACCAGATTGCCAGCAAGCGCCCGCCTGCTGTTTTGCTTCCCGCCGCCCGACCGTGCCGCTCAGGGGGTCCAAAAATTTGTCATGCCTGTCTCCTGCATGCACACCCCTCTTGGCATCGCACAGGATTCAGCCATGTTGCATTTGACAGCCTCATCACTACATCAAGCAGCTGGCGAGTCAACAGCCGGTGCAGCAGATGGTTTCGTATGACAGGAAGGGATGCGGCATTTCGCCCGGCAGCGCTTTCGGGCATCCCACCCAACCGCGCTTCCTCCAACACCACCGTTCCTCAATTCACAGAAAGTTTATGATACAAATATAGCTCTCGCACTCAAACTCACAGCTGCCTTCCAGTCAAGTGTCACGTTGCACCGCCGCTGCCGCCGCCGCTGCCGCCGCCGCCGCTGCCGCTGCCGCCGCTGCCGCCCAGCGCCGCTGCCCCTGCCGGCGAGCAGGCAATCACCTCGTCTGCCGTGATGATTGCGTCCACGCCAACGTCGTGCGGCTGCACCGGCACCTCTCCCACCATTTGTGCTCCGAACGCGAGCGCCACCAGCAGCGGCGGCTCCCAGCCGCGTGCAGTAGCGTGCGCCTGCAACAGATGGATAGCCAGCAGGGCAAGGGCAAACCGATCCGGTGGGCAGGCAGGGAGGGCAGATAGTCGTTAACATGTGGCAGCCGCAGCCAGAGTGCATTGCACTGTTGACTCACTACAGGAACGAACTCATCCTGCCCTACCCCTCCCAAATCCCAAATAATTCCACCAATGAACAGCCCCCTTCGAAACACCCTAGGCCGCACCCTTGCCGCCTCGATGAACTTGTCGTAGTAGCCGCCGCCGCGCCCCAGCCGCCGGCCGGTGCGGTCAAAGGCCAGGCCCGGCATCACGACCAACTCCAGCGGCTCGTCAACCTGCCAAGTGGATGGTCATTAGGAGCAAGGGTTAAGAGGGCTTGTGACGATCGTCGCGACTGGGTGTGCAATCAAGGTGCTCACAACCAGCTGCAGCGGCTCATCGACCTGACAATAGGTGGCAGGGCGATAAATGGGTGGATGGGTGAGCGGGATGGAGTGCCCAGAGGTGGGAGGTGGGCCGCAGGAGAATGAGTGACGGCAGCAAAGCACCCCACAGTTCCCCACTCACTCACCAGCAGCACGTCCTGGTGCGACCTAAAAGCCCACCACCATGCTTCTTTCCTGCTTCTTGCCCCACCCACAATGCACCCAAACCATGCCCAAACCAGAATCCAGCACGCAAGCACGCAGCCTCACCAGCAGCACGTCCTGGCGCGGCGTGCCGTCGTCGTACGTGGGTCGCGGCTCGCGGATGCCAAAGGGCGGCACCGCCTCCAGCGCGGGCCAGCCGTCCAGGTGCAAAAAGTGCATGTTGGCGTCGCTGTCCAGCACACGCGGCACGTACAGCCTGTGGGGGAACAGTGTAAGAAGCGCAGAATAATGGTGCACTGCACGTACAGCCTGCGTTGAGCGGGAGAAGGCAAAGGAAGAGTGACGCTGGAGGCGACGCTTTGACAGCAGTGTCCTGTCCAGCATGTACGGCCTGTGACAGAAGAAAAACAGTTTGATCAGAAACTAACAGGGGAGAATGATGCTGCAGCGGAGTGACGAGCGTAAGCAACAGGCAACGCGTGGCACGACAGCTCCCTGCCTGCTGGCCTCCCCACACCTGCATGCATGCACCACTCCTGCTTAGCCATCGCCCCACAGTCCAACCTCGCCCGGTGCGCTGCTCAGCGCCCTCTACCTGCTCACCGCTTGTGGCCGTCCATGGCCGCCTGCAGCACTGCCGTGGTGTCTACTTCACGCAGCTTGGCACAGTGCACGTAGATGACGGCATGTGGCGCATCGGCAAACGCGCGGCTGGCCAGCAGCCGTGCTGCGATGGCCTCGCCTGCGCCATGGAGGAGAACAGGCGGATGCAGGCTAGCGTGTAATAACGACAGAGCAGGGGTTGCAAACATCCGCGGTGGTGCGCTGCATCATTTGCAACTACCGCCTGCCCTGCCCAGCCCCTGTCGCACCGCCACTCACTCTCTGCTGCCATCTGCTCGGTGCTCAGGGCGCGCAGGGCGGCCTTCACCTCCTCCCGCACCCGCCTCTTCAGCGCATCAACCGACTGGCCATCCTGGGCCGCGGCCGACATGGCGAAGCAGCGGGTGGTCGGCGGCACAGGCAGCGGCGGCTGGCAGCGCGCCGCCGCGGCGCAGCGCTGCAGCTGCTGTCGGAAGCCACGCGCTGCTATGCTGAATCTGAGCATCAGGGGCACGCAGCCCCGGGTGGAGAGAAGGGCAGGAGGCGGGTGGGCGTCAGAGCGCAGCGCTGGGTGGAAGACGGAGACTGGTGCTTTGCACAGAGCGATCTCGAAGCGCTTGCGATATTCAGGAAACACCGATCGCGTCAATTAAGGCCGCCTTCCCACATTTGCAATTCAGCCTGCTGCGCTCCGCTGAGACGGCGGTCGGGGATGCGGCAAGCTCTGCTGGCAGTGCTGCCCATCACATCGGGCATTGGCGGGCGCCCTGCGGGCGCCGCGATCGCTTGGCCGCCACACAAAGTGGGCCCCCGCAGCTGCAGACAGCCCCGTCTCTTGGGCAGCTGATCAAACCTGCATAGCGCGCCAGCCATGACGAGCGAAGCGCCGGAGGCGCCGGAGGGGCGCCGGGCCAAGCGCCGCTGCGCTCGGAACCGCTTCACGGCCGGCGCCATGCCCTCCGCCATCCACTACGTCGGCTACGTGAGTGGGAGTGGGCAGGACGTGCCAAAGGCTGCCACCTTGCTGCTGCTGCCGCCGCCGCTACTGCCGCCGCCGCCTGCTTGCCGCCGCGTGCTTGCCGCCGCCTGCTGCTGCTGCTGTGCCGCTGGTCTTAGCCGCCGCCCACGCTGCTGCCTCCATCAGGTGGAGGATGATGAAACACCCGAGATGATCATGGCCAAGTTTGCGGAGCTGGAGCGCATCCAGGCTGCAGCGGCGGCCGCCAAGGCGGCGCAAGCGCCGGCCGTGCCGCCGCCGCCGCCGCCGCCGCCGCAGCAGCAGCAGCCGGCTGAGGCAGGTGGCGAGCAAGGGGAGCAGGGCCTGCAGCTGGGGGGCGCCGGCGGCGACCAGCAGCAGCCGGCGGCTGCAGCGCAGCAGCAGGGGGCGGGCGGCAGTGAGGAGGGCGGTCTGACGGAGGAGCAGCTGCTCGAGGTGTTCAAGCAGGTGGGTGGTGGGGATTAAGAAGCTTCTGTGGTGCAGCTGACGGGTGGGCCGGATGGATGTATATGGAAATGGCTGCCGTGCAGGCATTTGGGAAGCCTCGAGGCGGCGTGCATGTGCCCTGGTTTCCCTGCAAGGCGATTTGCTGCTGCCCCCACACGGCCTGTCACCCTCCCGCCTCCTGGCCTTCAGACCAGCATGTTCAATGTGCGCACCGCGCTGGAGGGCAATGAAGTGCTGCTAGGCATTGATGATTACTTGGAGGCGGCGGCCGAGCGGTGGGTGGCTGGGCGCAGCGGAGGGTGACAGCGGCAGGGCGCAGGAGGCGAGGAATGCTCGTACGAGGCTGCTGGTGCCTGCGGGCAAAGGTTGGTGTGGCTGACGGCGGGGCTCACGCTGGCATGGCCGGGCAGCCTGCAGTGCTCCACTCGTGTGGGCATATGTGCAATTCAGCATCCAGACAGTGACATGGACTGTCATCATGGACTATCATGCTCGCCTTGCCCTACTGGCAGGTATGCGGACGACGAGGACCTGTCTGAGGACGAAGACCTGCTGCGCACCTTCTGGTCGGACGAGGGTGAGGCAGTTGAAAGAGCGTATCGTGGCATGTCTGCAAGGTTGTGCCTGGCATCGCATTGCCTGCTGTGGGCAGCATGCACCGGCACCCGCGGTTTGCCTGCTGCGTGGAACCGCACCAGTGAATGCTGGTACTCATGCCTGCTGCTCCTTGCCCACTCTATTTGGTGCTTATCACCTCTCCAACTGTGCTGCTGGCATGCACACCTGGCCCAGCCCACCTCATTTGTGTGTCTGTTCCTTGACAGATGATGTGGCGCTGAGCGGGTCAGACGAGGAGGGCGGGCGGCGGCGGGGCAACCGCGGCGGCGCCCGCATGCAGCGGCAGGGCAGCGGGCGTGGGCCGGGCCTGCCGCGCAGCGCGTCAGGCCTGCAGGCTCGGCACAACGTCATCACAGCCTTCAACCCAATCACTCAGGTGGGCAGCTGGGTGGGCATCAAGTGGGTTGTGATGTACTGCTGCGGCCGATTGGCGAGCACCACGGCAGTGGCGCGCATATGCTGCTGCATGGTGATGCTTGGCAGGGCGCAGAGGTGCAACGGGGCAGTGACAATATCATTGCTGTTATTAAAGCAGCGGCGATGGCGGCCATGCATGTTCGCTTGCAAGCCGCTTGCACCATGTGCACTTGGCCCAGCCAGCCTGCCTGCATCCCTGCCTGGGCCAGGCGCTGGTGCGGCGGCGCGTGCGGGCTGAGCACAGCGGGCGTGACGACATCTACCAGCTGCGCGTGCCGCCGGCGCCCATCCCAGTGGCATGGGGCCGCACCGTGGCGCCATACGTGCCGGCACACCTGCGCAGCCAGCGCGAGATGGCAGGTGTGTGCGGCGAGGAGTGACGCCTTGTGAGCCGCTGTGGCTGCCAGCCTGCATGTTGGCAGGGCAGGGCTTGCCCGCTGCAGGCAGATGCTGCCCTGATTGCCCTCTCCGCCGGCCTGTACCTAGCCTGCTCACAAGCTGTATTGCATGCTGACCCCATCCTTCCTTCAACTTGCAGTGCCTGTTCCGCCGGCGCTGCTCAAGGCGATGCGGGAGGGCGGGCGGGCCATGGACATTGCGGCCATGGAGGCGTGCACGTACCGCGAGGAGGCCAGGTGGGGGGGGACAGGGCAGCTGGGTAGGAGGGTGGCCCCCTTGTTAATGCAGCGGTCATGAGCAGCGGGAATGGACGCACATGTTGCAGCTTCTGAGCCTGCCTGCAGTACATTGCTGCCTAGGCCGGCTGGCTTGCCTCGCTTCCCTGCCTTGGACACCCTCACTGTCCTCGTTCCCGTCACTCACATGTGGTGCAGCATCCCAGACGCTGACTGGGCGGGCCTGCTGGCGGCACGCAGCAGTAGCAGCAGCAGTGGCGGCAGCGGCAGCAGCGGCACGGCTTTCCAAGCGGTGCTGATCAATACCGGCTGGGAGTGCGAGGGGCGTGGCGATGCGGCGGTGCAGGTGCGCTGGCCCTGTGGGGTTGTCATTTGATGTGGCTGCTTGTTGATGCCTTGGCGACTGCTGTGATTGCTTGCTGCTGGGTGCATGTGCATCTTCCAACAGATGCAGGGGCCCCTGCCCGGCTGCCAAGCGTCTGCCCACCCCCTGTGCTCCGGTCCCTCCCCCACGCTGCAGCGGCTGGCGCGGCTGCCCATGCGGCGGCTGGTGCCGCGTGGCTTTGTGTTCATCTGGGTGCCCAAGCAGCATGTGCAGGCAGTGTGCCGCCAGGTGCTGCGGGGCCGGGTAGCAAAGTGCTGTGCAGTGTTCGGGCAGTGCTGTGCGCCCTGCTATGCTTGCCCTGAAGATGTTGTGGGCTACATCGAGCATCTCATTTGGGTGCTGCTGCGCCCCAGTTCACACACTGCTGCCACCAAACAGTCTACTGCTACTGCTCCTTCAGATGCGGGCCTGGGGCTACTGCTACATCGAGAACCTGACCTGGGTGCTGCTGCGGCCCAATAACTCCGTCCTGGCGCTGCCCTACCGCTACGCCAACACCTCGCACCTCACGCTCTACATGTTCCGCCGGGAAGGTGTGTGCAGCTGTTCTGCCTGTGGATGTGTTTTTGGTTTTCAGTGGTTACTGTTGGGGAGGTGTGCCTCGCACCTCACGTCCTGCATGTTCCGCCGGGAGGGTGCGTGTGGTGTTCCTGTTTGAATGTGTTCAGCATCCAGTAATCAACTGCTTGGGGAGGCTTGCCTGGCACACCATGCTCAGCCGAGAGGGTGCGGGGGCGGCGGTGCAGCATGGCAGACTGCCAGCCAGCCAGGACTGCTGTGTGCAGTGTTCACAAGGAGCCACCCAGAAGCAGATTGGTTGGTCAATGTTGGACCTAGGTTTCCAGCCCCTATATTCATGCTCCCTGCTCCCATGCCTGGCCCGGCAGGCGAGGGCAAGGACATTGAGCTGCGGCACCAGCGCAACCCCGACGTCACCTTTGACTGTCTGGCCGCACTGGAAGGCGAGCTGCAACCGTTGCTGCCTTGCTGCCGCTGCCGCGGTGCTGCTGCTGCTGCGGGCATGCATGACTGCGTGCATTACCTGCTGCTGCTGCTGCAGTGCAAGGGTACAATTGAGTGCCTGCTGCTGCGGTTGCTGCCCGGTTTGTGCTGCATTCCTGCTCTGGTGCCACACTCAAGGCGCCGCTCTGTGCTGCTACACTCACGACTCTCCGCCCTATTAAATCACCCATGCTGCAGGCGGCGGCTCGGCAGTGCCAGAGGAGGCTTTCGTGGCACTGGAGACGCTGCTGCCGACTGGCAAGGGCGCATTTCTGGAGCTGTGGGCGCCCCGGGGCGTGCGCCGACCCGGCTGGACGCATGTGGTGGAGGCGGCGGCAGCCCCAGAGCCGCAGCAGGGCTGAGCGGCGTGGGATGCTGCTGGCATGCTGCTGGCATGCTTATGACTGCCCAGGGTTGCCGCAGATTCTTGGGGCGCATGCAGAATTTAAAAGATCCTGTGGATGCGGTACGGTGATGGCGGCAGTGCGCAAGGCGGGCGTGAGGGCCAGACGCATGTCTGCGGGCAGCAGTGCATACCTTGTGATGATGTCTTAACAAACATTACCAGCAATGGCAGCACAGAGGAGGCGACGGCATGTGCAAACCCTTGACGCTGGCGGCAGCTGCGCTGCGCTGCGGCGGTGACGCATTGATCAGCTGAGCCGCGTGCGTCGGCACGCGGCGCTGCTCTCACGCTTGCAGAGCACGTGCTCGCTCCCTCGTGCTCCACGGCAGCCCGGAGCGCTCCGCAGAACCCGCCCTTCCCGCGCTCCCCCTTTCGGCCTCCTGGCGGCCATGCGGCGGGCGCTGACAACCGGAGGGAGGTCGCTGCTGCGTTCCCTGGGGGCGGAAGCTTCGGGGTCGGCCCTGCCTGCTGTTGCCGTCTGCGGCAGCGAGGCGGCGGCAGCAGCGGCGGCACCGAGCGGCCGTGGCCTTGCTTCACAGGTGCGGGGGCACATGCGAGTATGTCAACGGCTGCACATCAAGCAGAAGCTCCAGAAAGCCTCATCATTTCAGCATGAATTGCCTGCGCTGCCTTCCCTGTCCTCACCCATGACGCAGGCCGATGGCGGTTCATGCCCGCACCACGCCGCGGCACACGCCTACCTGGACAGCCACAGGGCGCATGATACGCCCACCTACCGCGTGGCCCCTGATGGCCGCGTGCAGGTGGCAGAAGGTTCATCGCGTGCCGGCGTGCGGCAGCAGCTGTGGGCGGGGCAGCATCGGGCGGCGGCGGGGCCGGCGGGGCCTGCCACCTCAGCGCTGCACGACCTGTGCACCCAGTTTGGTGTGGAGGACAAGGCGGCCTTTGTGCGGGCGGTGCACAAGCTGCATGTGGAGCGGCAGCATGCGCTGCTCGAGCATGCAGGCGGCGTGGCCGATCTGCTGCAGGTGCGAGGAGCGAGTGGCGGCAGGGGGCTGGAAGGCGCAGGCTGTTCTGCCTTCATGCTCATCAAACGCTCAAGTCACCATGTGCCTGAGGCAGTGCTCTTGCACCCTGCTGCTGACGCCAGCCTGCTGGCCCACCCTGCCATCCTCACCACCGCAGGGCATGGGCATCGATGCGGAGCTGGTCAGCCGCATGCTGCAGCACTGCCCGGCGCTGTTCAGCTATCCTGCGGAGGTAAGAGGCGTCCGTTGGTTGTTGAGGCCATTTCGAGACATCTGCGGTTGTTCGGGCAATGCCTGCAGCTGACGGTGTTCCCAATGCAGGCTGCCTTGCGCTGCTGGCGCCTGCAGTTAGTGGAGCGATTTGCAGTGCCCATCCGCTCACCCTTGTGGCTCATCCTTACTCACACTGTCGCTGGGCAGGCCGCCCACGCTTCCGCCTCCTAACCCACATGGCGTTCCTGCACCCACCCCCTTGATCCCAGGAGCGCGCCGAGGTGCTGATGAGCGAGCTGATGGGCCCCGCCGTGGGCAAGAGCGCGCGGGCGGCGGCCGAGCTGTTTGTGCGCTGCCCCGCGCTGGCCAACACACGGCACGTCATGCCCTCCATCGTGCGCCTGGTGGCGGAACACCACGGGGACGATGAGAACTGAGGATGAAGTGTATGTGAAGAGCCGCCGCCGCCCAGCACAGCCTGTGTGCTGTCCGCCCCGGCTCGCCGGCTTGCAACGTGTCCTCCCTTTGTAGCGCGCTTGCTGTGTGTTTGTCTGTACCATAGGACCGCTCACCTTGCTAAATTTTGATTGCCTCCTGCACCCGTATTCTTTGCCCAGCCTTGTGAGCTTAGACAGCCCCATCACATTGGCCGGCCCAGCTGCCGCCAGCGCTGCCGCCCGCGCTGTCGCGCCGCCATCAGCTGGCCTCATCCCACCGGCCCATCGCATTCCTGCCATGCAACCGCGCTGAGATCCACGGTCACAGCCATGCAGCACGCGCTCGGCTGCCAGGCGGCGAGCAGGCCACTGCGCAGCTCGGCCCAGCCGGCTCGCCGCAGCGGCCACCGATTGCAGCAGCAGCCCGCTACCCTGCAATGCAGCAGAAACGTCCTGACGCTGGTGAGCGCGACGCAGCGCGCAAACTTGTGCCGCCCTGCCTCCCCACGCCTCCCTGCAGCCGCAGCCGCGCCGTCACACTGAACCGGCAATGATGCAAAGCTTGCAAGCGCGCGCCGCTGTGGTTCCGGCTGCTGCAGGGCACCGCTGGCGGCGACGGCGGCGCGGCGGCACCGGTGTCTGTGCGAGAGGACCGCCAGTTGTCACAGGAGGAGGAGCCGCGGCAGCAGCAGGATGGCGTGCAGCCGCCTGCATACAACAGTGCGGTACCAGCAGGGGAGGCGCTGCCACAGCAGGATGAGGCGCAGCAGCCGCCCAAGCTGCGGCGCTACCGCCCCACCCCCGGCGCCCAGCGGCGGCGAGAGCAGCAGCAGCTGGCCCCGGTCGAGTATGACCCCGCAGGTGAGGCAGTGATGCGGGGTTTGGGCATGGGCTGTCGGTCAGCTTTGTCGTGGCCTGGGTGGGGCTGCTGCCTGGCATGCAGGGGTGCCCGCCGGTGCGCCAGCTGCTTTGGTCCATTCTCTCGGACCGACAAGCACCCCGTCTGGCCTGCTGGTGTGCTAGCCTGGCAGGCGTCCTGCAACCGACGCCCTGCAACCCACCCACCCTGTCATGCCATGCAGCTGCCGAGGCGTACTTCAGGCAGCACCCGCTGCTGGTGGCGCGGCGCGTGGCCAAAGTGGGGGCCTACCTCATGCGCTTTGCCACAGCGCTGGTGTCGGCTCAGGTGGATCGAGCCATCATGGGCGTGCGCCCGCCGCCAGGGGTGAGCTCTGTGGGATGGGGGCAACTTTATGAAGGTCTACACCAGCTGCGGGCTGGCGTGTCTGCTGGCTGTGCTGTGCTGGGGAAGTCCATACTGCGCCTTCGCTTGCTGTGTCGCCTGCCGGAGGTGCTGGGCGCTTGCAAGCTGCTGTTTGGTGAGGCTGCCACTGCTGCATGCACGTGTTGCACGTGGCTTGCATGGCCTTGCTTTACCTTGAACGCTGCTGATTTACCAAGCTGCTTCTGCTGCGCCTGCACGCTCGGCCGCAGGAGGAGGCGCCCGCGCTAGTGCTGCAGGGGCTGGCGGCCAAGATGGGGCCCACGTTTGTCAAGCTGGCCCAGACGCTGAGGTGCGGCAGGCGTACTGGGTCCTGGATTGCATTGTGCCAAGGTTTCCACTGCCTGCCTGCGCACTGTCTGGCCACCCACCCACCCACCCACCCACCCCACCCCACCCGCTGGCCGCCCACAGCATGCGGCCCGACCTGATTGGCGAGGGCTACGCGTCGGCGCTGGCGGAGCTGCAGGACAACGTGCCGCCCTTTGACACGGCCACCGCATACGGCATCATCGAGAGCGAGCTGGGCGCGCCCGTGACCGCGCTCTTCTCCAGCATCACGCCGCAGCCCATCGCCTCGGCCTCGCTGGGCCAGGTGCGGATTGGAGCGGGGTGGGGATTTGCTATGTTCACAATTTTTGTGCGCTGCACTCTTTCGTCCATCACTGCTGCATCAAATTGCTGCTCCAACCCACCCTCAAGCCTGCCCTCCCCTGCTGCAGGTGTACCGCGCCACGCTGGCCAGCGACGGCACCGACGTGGCGGTCAAGGTGAGAGCTGGCTGCAGGCAGGGCAGGTCTGCAGGGCAGGGCAGGGCAGTGCCAGCGTGGAGCAAGCACCGTGTGCCCTACAGGTCTAGCTATGCCTCGCACAAAGCAGCTGCTGGCCGAGTCAAGCACCAGCACGCACTGCCGTGACCCTCCCCTGCCTGCCCCCGCCTGTCCCCTGCCCTACCGCCGCTTGCAGGTGCAGCGCCCAGGGGTGGAGGCCACAATCGCGCTGGACGTCTTCATGCTGCGCCAGCTCATCGGCGTGGCGCAGAAGGCGGCCGGCATCTCGCGCGACCTGCGGTGCGCTGCAGTGCTTTGCATGCTGCTGTGCTGCTGTACTGCGCTGTGCACCCTCCTGGTCATGCCATGCTGGCTGCCAGGGCAACGTGGCTCAGGCCCGTGTGCAACCTTGCTAGGCTGTTGCTGCATGCTGGCCTGCCTGCGATTAGCTGAGCAGTCAACATGCAGTGCCATTTCAGGGTGCCCCTCCGCCCAGTGAAGACCCGCCTCACACCGCCTTCCCTTCCACTCACTGAATCCTCCCCCGCCCTCCCACCCCTTCCACCCGGCCGCAGCGTGCTGGCGGACGAGGTGGGGCGCTCGCTGTACGAGGAGCTGGACTTCCGAATCGAGGTGCGCTGTGCTGCACTGCATGCTGTGGTCATGCTGCGCTGCTTTGTGGGCGTGCTGTCATTTGTGGACTCTTCATGGATGGATGCTCAAGGCTGACTGGGTGGCATGCCTGCACTGTGATTGTGGTGCTGTCAAGTGGCAGGGCAGCAAGGTCGTTTGCTGTGGAAGCTGCTCCGCTGCTCAAGCTGCTGCATACGCTGGCGCCTTTTCTGCCTCTATTTCACCTAGTGCAAGGCAGGCACGTGCATCAGCTCGCTCAAGTGTGCATGCCCGCATGCTCCTCTGTGTGCAGGCGCGCAATGCAGCCGAGTTCCGCCGCGCGCACGCCCACATGCCCTTCATTGCGGGTGCGGGATGGCAGGGCCGTTGCATGGACCCTCCCTCGTTTCTCAGGCGGTCTGCCGTGGCTCATATTCACCCCTAAAGGTGCAAAGCCGGCTACCAGGCTGTCATGCCCGCTTCCTGGGAGGTGTTTGTGCAGCACATGTTCAAGGTTCCTGCCCAGCTCACCAGCCCTGCTTACATTACAGGCCAGCACCTGCCCCACCCCTGCCCGCAGTGCCGGGCACCATTTGGCGGTACACCACTCGCCGCGTGCTCATCACAGAGTGGGTGGATGGGCGCAGCCCCTCGCAACTGCTGACAGCTGCAGAGGTGCCGCTGACGCCGCCGCCCGAGGGCAGCACCGATCCTGCGGCAGCGGCAGCCTATGAGCAGGAGCGGGAGCAGCGGCGCCAGGCGCGGCGGCAGGTGCTCAGCCTCGTGCGCATGGGCGTGCAGTGCTCGCTGGCGCAGGTGAGCAGTGCATGCCGGGGGCGGGTCGGTGTGGGCATTGGTGCTGAGATTGGTTGTCCCAAGGTGTGTGCTGGCAGCTGGCTTGCGCTGCTAATTCAAGTTCGGCAGCCCACCTTCTCGCCGGCATATTGGCAGCTGGCACCCAGCACCCACATCCGGGCCGCAGCTCTGCCTGCCACCCTCTTGCTTGACGCACCTCTGCCTGCCACACATTTGCCTGCACTGCAGCTGCTGGTGACGGGCATGATGCACGGCGACCCGCACTCCGGCAACCTGCTGTTGCGCAAGGTGTGCCGCACCTGCTGCTGCTGCTGCTTCCCTGCCCCAGCAGCAAAATCTGCAGAGTTGCATGAGCCACAGCATGGTGGATGCACACGGTTTGACCGTTAGTGAGCCACTTGCAGCTTCTTGGTTGGCGTGCTGCAAGCCGCCTGCCAGTCAGTGTAGCATTGCATTGTGCAGTCGTTCCATAGCCTGGTCACCCTCCGATCGCATGTTGACTGCAGGCCGACGGACGCCTGTGTTACCTCGACTTTGGGCTGGTGGTGCGTGTGACTCCAGAGCACCGGCAGGCCATGATGGTGGGTGCAGGGCGGAGTGCTTGCTGCTGTGGGGGCAAGCCTGCAGCCTGGGGGTTAGTGGAGGCGCAGCGTGCTTGCTGCTGTATGTGAACCTGTTGATGCAGCTGCGCATGTGGTGGCGCATGTGCCCCCTGTGCCGGTTGCACCTGGGCTTGGGGGAGTGGCTTGCCGCCACCCCTTACCATTGTGCCTCCTCACCCCGTCTGTTTGCGTCACTCGCCGCCCCCGCAGTCGGCGCTGGTGCACCTGGGGCTGGGGGAGTGGGAGAAGCTGGTGGGAGACATGCAGGCGCTGGACCTGCTGCGCCCCGGCACCGACAAGTGAGTCCCAGGGAAGGAAGGGTTTGGCTGGGCGTTACTGTGGTTGGTGAGGCTGGATGACAGCGTCGCAGGCTGCGAGCTCACACTTGGGGCTGGTGGACGTGCTCAAGAGATTGCTACGCCACGTGCATGCCTATGCCGCCTGCAAGCAAGCTGAGCAGCAACCCTGCCAGCCTTTGTCCGTTCCCCGCGCGCCACTGTTTCCTTGCACCTGACCCCATTTGTCGCCCTGCTTCTTACACTGTCTCACTGCATTTCGTCCGCGTTGCAGGGAGCAGCTGGCTGTGGACCTGCGGCGCGAGTTCACGGCCGTGATGGCTGAGGCGGAGGCCGAGGCGCAGAGCAGCTTTGACATTGAGGGCAGCTCGGGCGGCGGCGCCACCGCCTCCGTGCTGCCGCTGCTCAGCCTGACCACCACCGCGCTCAGCTTCTCCACCCTCACTCGCGTGCTGTTCCGCATCGCATTCCAGTACAAGTGAGTGGGGCTGGTTTGGTTCGGGTTCAGGGATTGCACAGCTGGTGCTGGGTTGCTGCAGCGCTGCGGTGCAGGACCAATGCTTCACTCTTTTGAGGGATGCTGTCCGCCTCACCATTCCTGCCCACCATTGCCTCAACTGCCTCAACTGGCCTCTTCTGCCCTCCTCCCTGCTTCACCGCCCCTCCAGGTTCCTGCTGCCCTCCTACTTCCCGCTGGTGCTGCGCGCCGTGGCCTCGCTGGAGGGCGTTGCGCTGTCGGTCGACAAAAACTTCAAGCTCATCTCGGCAGGTGGGTGGGCCGGCTGGAGGTCGCGGGCAGGCTGTTGCGTTGCGCAGTGGCTGGTGCGGCAGCACGGCTGGCATGGTGGACACTGGCTTTTGACGGAACTGGAATCTGCGTCAGGCTGACGATGCGACATGGCAAGCCATGCCTCCTCAGCAGGAGCAAATGTGCCTTGCGTGCCGCCACGCTCACCTTAACCCTTCCCCTTCTGTCTTCCCCCTGCCCTGCAGGCATGCCGGTGGTGCTGAACCAGCTGCTGTCCGACCGGCGGCCCGCCGCGCAGGCGCTGCTGCGAGAGCTGCTGCTCAACGCTGACGGCACGCTGCGCAGCGACGCCACCACGCAGCAGATCATGCAGGTGTGGCTGGCGGCAGCAGACCAGGCGGCAGCAGCTGCGGCAGGTGACAGCGTGGGCGCCGCCGCCCCTGCGGGCGGCCGAGGCGGCAGCGGTCTGGTGGCGAGCCTGTCGATGGGGCCGGCGGAGGCGGCTGGCGGGCCGCCGGGCGATGGCGGCTTGGACCTGGCGGCGCTGCTGCTGGACGGGCGCAATGCGCCACTGCGCCGCATCGCCATGGACGCTAACCCGGCCAAGACCATCAGCAGCATGCCGCCCGCCATGCGTCTGCAGCTGAAGGAGGTGCGGGGCTGGGCTGGGCGGCTGCCTGTCGTGAACATGCCACCTTGTGATGAGCACACAACAAACCCTGTCGCGTTCACACCTTTGACCTCCAAGGCAATATGCGCTGACGCAATAATAGTTAACACACGAGCAGCGCGCCTCCTTGCGCTGTTGTGCAGCTCGATGGCAGACCCTACCCTTGACTAGATTGACCTGAGTCCCTGCCCTGGTGTGCGGCTGGCTTGCAGATTTTGGTGGAGGTGCTGAGCAGCGGCGGCGCGGCATCGCGCATCATGGACTCCTCTCCCGCAGGCCGCGCCCAGCGCAAGCGCCTGTTCCTGCTGTTCAGGTGACCTTGGAACGAGGCACCAGCGTGTGTGAGCAGCGCATGCTTGCACCAAGCAAGCACAGGCGTGCCGTGTCATCTAGAAACAGCTCACCAGATGTGACATTTGTCCTCTTGTCTGCAGGTCATCCTTCGCCAAGGTGTTGCGAAGCCCGCCTGCCAGCATATTCTCGCTGCTTGCTTTCACGGCATCCGTTGCGCTGGCAGTGGCGCAAGCACGGCTGGCTAGCATCTGGCAGCACCTTCAACACCTACTAGCCAATTTCACTCAGCGAGGACAGCACAGCGTTGATGCTGCTGCAGTGCCTGCATGACTGTGGAACATGTGACGTAGCTGACACGTTTAAGGACATCTTCACCATTCAGGTGCAAAGGAAACGTCGGGCATGGGCAATGCCGCAGGGCAGGGTTGGGCAGGTGGGCAGGGTGCCCCCTCCGCCGCGGCGGCGGGCCGCCGCCCACC
>VFQO010005979.1_pt1 | contig 48145 bp, 86 predicted proteins | sample 3512331 | NCBI WGS metagenome assembly VFQO01 (sample SAMN10412371, study PRJNA504923) | tailings metagenome | isolation source: Replicate 3 from Balatoc abandoned mine | place: Philippines: Itogon, Benguet | collected 2017-08-28 | reverse complement strand
GTTTCCTATTCTACGGGAGGCATGCAGCACGCATGAGCGAGCCGGGAAAAGAATACGCTAGCAACTAGGCACGCAACGTGGGCAGAGGGGGAGGAAAGTGAGAGTGCATATCAACAAGGCATGGGGTGACTGTGACAGGGACGGGGCGTTGCATGCGGCGCGCACCTCTTGCAATGCGTCGCGGCCATGAAAGTACACAACGAAACGTGCATGCAGGGAGGAAAGGGGTGCAGCAAATCAGAGCGGCACGCGTGCGCCGTGTGGATGGGGTTTCGCTATGCATTTTGGGCAAACGAGTGGTTGCGGCAAGGGTTTGGTTCGGTTCAAGGTGCAGTCGTTGCCGTTGGATTGTCAATCAGGTTGGCTGGCAGGCATGTGGGCAGCCGCATCTGTTCTCCACTTGTCAGCTTCCAGCTGCACACGGCAGCATGGCCGCCCAGCTGCCAGGCTGCCGCAGGGCCTCCTCACAGCCGTCTGCCGGCTCATGCACGGTGCGGCACGGGCAGCAGCGGCGGGCTCTCCGGGGTGCCAGGCCCCGCCTTGGGCTGCGGCGTGCCCTGGTGAGGCGGCGTGGACACACCACCCTCCTCGTCCTTGTGAGCAGCGGCCCCAGGGGTACCGCCTGCCACCAGCTTCGTGGCGCCTTCCACCAGGGCCGCCGCCGCTGTGGCAGCCTTATCGGCTGCCGCGCTCGCCGCCTGGCGCACCTTGTCAGCAGCGCTGGCCGCAGCGCCGCTCAGGCTGTAATCCACGGCAGCGGGAGATCCGGTGCGCAGCGACTCGCGGGCGGCCGCCATGACGGCGGCGGCGCGCAGCACATCGGTGGCGGCCAGCCGCGGCGCGGCGGCGGCGGTCACGCAGTCGAGGAAGTGGTTGATGCCGGCCTGTGCAAGTGAAGGAGGCGAGTGCTCGATGAGTGCCATCGCCTGTTGCGCATGAAGCAATCGACTCCTATTGTACTGGGTGCAGCGGCTGCACAGGCATGGCATCCCCGCCTGTCAGATCAGTGGTTTGTCCTGCAACAAAAATCACCAGCACTGCAAACCCCCTCATGCAGCTCCGGCGCCGATGGCTTGCTGCCAAACAAGCAGTGCCATTTGGGTTCCTAGAACGAAAATATTGCCAAAAATATCAAGACCCTCACCTCCTGCAGCTCCGGCGCCGACGACTTGCCCGCCAGCTGGCAGCGGCTCTGGTCGCCCACAACCAGCACGCGCTGGCGCGCCGCCCCGCCGCTCGCGTCCAGGGTCAGCACCGCCAGCGCGCCGCCGTCGGTCTTGATGCTGCGGGAGGGAGGGAGGGGTGAAGGGGGGGAATGAGGGGGTGCTTGTGGGCTTCTCAAGACGATCCAAAGGCCCAGCCCTCTGTGTCTTGCCCCTAAACCACCAGACGCTCTCCTCCGGCTGAGCTATTCATAGGAGTTGACGTCGACGGTGAAAAAAAGTGACTGTCCTCAAACACAAACACAGCAGTAATCTAAAAGGCCCGAACTCTTACGTCAGGCTGAGCGCCTCGTAAGCGTTGATGTCGCCGGCGGCGCCGGTGCCGTTGGTGCCGGCGGCGTACACCTCTGTGGGCTCCGCCTTGAGCAGCCAGCGCAGGGCGTCCACCTGCTGGATGCCTGCAGGTGCGGACGAAGGGGAGTGTGGTGGACTGCTGTTGCTGGGCAGCCAAACGCAGTGGCAATGCATGCCGCTGTGCATGTGTGCCACTGTAGCGGAGCACGTGCACCCTTCCGCCGTGCCAGGACACGTGTTTCCAGATGTTAGTTGGCGGGTGCTTCTGTGCCAGGGCCAGCGCTCACCCAGGTCGAAGAGGGAGGGGGTGACCGGGTAGGCGCGCATGCGGGAGGGGAAGGGGATGGAGCTGTTGCCCGGCAGCGTGTCTGTCAAGAGGCAGGGGAGGAGGAGGGGGCAAATCGGGGCAGGAGGGCGAGGTGAGGGGATGGCGAGGCGCTAGAGTGGGCGCCCGGGGGACCAGTTGTGGGGAGCACGCTGCATGGATGGCCGGCTCCACTGATGGGGAGCACGCTGCGTGGGATGGCCGGCTCTACAACCGCCCCGCTGCATGCGCCCCACACCACACAGCCAGCGGATCAGCAGCCATGGGCCAGCGGGGCCGCACATACGTACCCTTGCCCTGCAGACTGGGCGCCAGGGTGGATGCGTGGGCCTGGTAGAGCAGGGGCCGCCCCACCACGCTCTCAATGCCCAGCTCAGCCACCTCCTGGGAGGCTGCAGAAGGCGATGGAATGGGATGGGGGGAAATGAGCAGTCGGTGCCTGATCAGCTGGCCAGCCCTCAGCACAGACAATATGCACTTCAGCCAGCCGGCGGCGCGGCAAGGGGTTCACACCCTCACAGCCTGCATCATGCTCCTGCCTGCACCACCCTCTCCGCCACACCCTCCGCCCCCGGCTGCTTCCCAGCAGCGTCACCCACCCGCGTCAAAGCGCAGGTAGCAGCCGGACATAAGCAGGGGCGCCTGCTCGCCCTGGGCCGCCAGGTCCGCCAGGTCAGCGGGGGAGAAGTGCTCCTGCACACAAATTAAGGAGGGCAGGCGAGGCGAGCAGAATAAGGAGCGTGCAGGCTGCAACCCAAGGCCGGAAGGTGCACACAAAGACCCAAGAATCATGGCCGCCGGGTGCGTCCCTCTACAACTGATCCAATCAGCATCACAGCAGCAGGCGGAGGCTCACCAGGCTCTCCACAAACACCGCCTTGCCCGCAGCACGGCACTCCTTGGCAATCTGAAGTGGGAGGAAGAGGGGCAGGGGCGAGTGGGTTGGCAGCAGTGAGCGAGGGCTGCCCAACAGGTGCGATACCGGCGCGATCGTGAGCCCATGTTGAATCCTGGCACACTGGGCATGGCAAATCCCAGCAGGCACGCCACTAGACACCACAGACAGAGCATTGCCAGCCACGTGAATGGCCATCAACGACCAGTGCAATGCTTTGCAGATTTGCAGCGGCGGCATCTGTCGGCGGTTGGTGCACCCAGTACCGCCCGCATCCGCTGCCCACCTGCACGTCGTTGGGGCCCTGGCCGCTGCACACCACCGCCTCCACTCCCTTGGCTGCCGCCACGCGGGTGTCGGAGCCGGGCTTCAGCGCCAGCCACTGCAGGTGCGCCAGGTGCTTGGCCGCATCTGCCGGCATCTCGGGGCGGGCGATGCCAAACACGTCGGTGTGGCGGCGCGGCGCCGCCGCCTCGCTGGCCGCGCGCTCGCCCGCGCCATGGGCAGAGTCCCACCAGCGCACCGCCATGTGGGCTGCACAAAGAAAAGGTGGGGAGCAGGGCAGATGGACGGGTGAGGCGCAAGCGCTGGCACGCGTGCGGCAGAGCTGGCGGCGGCCTGGGGGATGACCTCATGAGCTCGATCGGGCGCGCCAGCCTGCTGCCGACTACAGGGCATCAGGGCAAGCTGCTAGGGTGAGGAGACAGCAAGCTGCGTGCACAGCGTTGAAACGTTTGTGCCGTGCCCGGGACCGCCGGCCCTGGCGTCGCCTCCAGTGCGCCACGCCGATGACCGAGAGGACGTGGCAGCAGCCCCGCCTCACCCCGCCAGTTGTGCGTGCCCAGGAAGGCCACCCGGTGCGCTTGCTGCCGCTCCTCGTTCATGGTGTAGGGTGTGCGAGCTTGGTGGATGCAGTGAGACGAATTTGCGGGGGTGGGACGGGGCGCGAGCCACATGCTCCCGCCGTGGACAGCAGGCGGCAGATGCGCGTTCAAACTTTACCGGTCCTGACCTCATCCCGGCAGCACCGAGGCAGGGTCCCAATTACATCCAGGGGCATGGCAGCAGATGTGCAGTGCCAGGAATGGTGCAGGAGTAAAATTGTCAAGGGTTTGCTGGCATGGCATGCCGCCGCGCTCAGCCCTCTGGCCGCGCCCGTTTGCTGCCGCCCTGCCGGTGCGCGCTCGGCAGCCCCCGCACGCCGTCCTTCGTGACTGTGTACTCGCCTGCTGCCGCTGGCTGCGTGGGCGACTTGTAAATGAAGGCTCGCCGCTTGCCCTCGTGCCAGTGCAGGATGACGCGAGCGGTGGCGGCATGGGCCCACGAGTCGCCCAAAGCTGGCACCAGCCGCGCCGCCACGTCTGCCGCACACTCCCCTCTGCCGCCGCCGCCGCTGCTGCCGCCTTCAAGCTTGGTGGTCACTTGGTTCATCAGCACTACCTGGGGCGGCCAATCAGGGTGAAGTGCGCTTCTCATCAGGGCACTGAGCGGGCGACCAGCTGTAGCAGCAGGCATGGCAGGACAGTGCACGGCGACGGCATGGCCATGGCATGCTAATGGGCATCATGGCTCGGCATGCCGCGGAGTGCAGGGCATGGTCATGGGCAAGGCATGGCATGGCATGGCGATGGCATGGCGAAAGCATGGCATGGCATGGCATGGCGATGGCATGGCATGGTGCATCATGCATCCCGCTTGAGCGGCAGCAGCTGCCCGCCCATGCCCCAGCACCCACCGCCACGTCTCGCTCGCCCGCCAGCTGCATAAGCTGCTGCGCCATCTGCGCCAGCTGGCGCGTGCGCGCTGCCATGTCACCATACTCCTGCTCCCATGGAAAGCAGAATGCGCTCATGTGGGAGGCAGTTGCATCATGGCAGGCCAAACAGCGCAGGCATCAAGCAGAAACAATCCCCAGCCTGCCCTTGATTTGCAACGGCTGCCCACAACTTGCACCTGGCGGAAGTGAAATGTCACGCTGTCAACGACCACCAGCCGAATCGTGGGGTGCTGCGCCAGGAAGCTGGGCAGCAGCTCCACCGCCGATAGCTGCACATGAGTGGCAGGCAGACATGAAGCGAGCTGAGCTGGCAAAAAAAAATCTTGAAAGGACCGCTTCACGCATGCTGGTTTGAATGCACGACTGCAGCAGCTCCTCGGGGCAGGGCGGCGGAGCTGGGCCTCCCAGCCATCAGCATGCGGGGCTCATGCACAGCCCGCTCACGGCAACCGGGGTGGTTGACAATCAGACACATGCGACCATGCTTGACGATCACGCGCATGCCTGCTAAAACCAGCGAGGCTTGCCTGCTCAATGTGGTCTCGCACGCGGAAGTAGTGGATGCCGCCCAGCAGCGCTTCTCTTGTGAGCGCCGCAGCTGCCGCGATGCGCGCCGGGTCCTGCTTCTTGGCCGCCGCACGCTGCAGCTCAAGAAGCAGCAGTGGCGCGGCATGAGTGGCGGCGGGTTGGGGAGCATGCAGCAGCATGGATGGCAGCAGTTTGACGCAGGCGGCAGAGTGCGCACGGGTTGCAGCGCAAGGCAGGGCATGGGGTAGGGCATCCGCCTGCTGAAGGCCAGTTTGGTGACATCCTTATGGAACAGGCCTTGCCTGCAGGTGAGCCACAAATGCGTCCGCCATCTGGCAGCAGCGCTCCAGCATGAAGGAGCCCTCTGAAGGAGAGATGTTGAGATGGTGGCACAACCCCACATTCAGCCAACTGCAAGAAAAGTAGAGCAGGCGTGAGCAGACGCGGCAGGCAAGCAGGCTGCAGCCCCATGTGCAGCGCCAAATGCATGCCGCTGTCCCACCCGAGCTACAACCCAAACGCCAGCAGCCTGCTGACCGGTGTCAATGTAGACCGCCGTGCCCGCGATGCCGCCAAACGCCGCGGGCAGCTGCACGTCTAATGCCAGCTGCATGCCCAGCTGCGTCTTGCCGACGCCAGGCACGCCACTGCAAAGAGGGGAATCCCACATGACAGCACAGTGTGTGGAGGCTGTATATGCTATGTGCAGCCCAACAACACATGAAAGAAAGCAGTGCCTGCCAGGCGGCCTGTGTGCATCACCGACATCAGCCGCGTGCAGCGCTGCAGCAGCACCCACCAGAACTCGGTGATGGCTCCCGTCTCCACTCCCCCACCCAGTATGCCGTCCAGCTCAGCAGCAAATGTGATGATGCGCTTGGCTGCCGCCTCCCGCTCGAAAATCTGGCGTGCCGACAGCGGCGCGGACGCGGCTGCGGCGCCTGCGGCGGCGCCGCCGACTGTGGGTGCTGCCAGCTTCAGCGCCAGCAGCGCCTCCTCGTGCGTCAGCTGTGCCTCTGCAGCAGTCAAAGGCCAGAGCGGGCAGGTCATGGAGGCAGCGACCCTCGACGTCATGGCGAGCGGGGAGGCAGGCGGGCGGCGGCGGCGGCGGCGGTGCTCCGGCCCACCTGCGGCCAGCTCTACCGGCCCTGCCACAGCAGCCAGCTCTGCCGTGGTGCGGAAGCCGGCGCACTGCAGCTTGTGGCGCAGACTGGGGTTCAAGGGCAGCCCCTCGATGGGCAGGCCGCGCCGCGGCGCTGCTTCCATCGCAAGCTAGTCTTGTTGGTGCAATGGAGCTGTAGATCAGTCGGTGGGCTGCAAGGCGGCGGCAGCAGGCTGGCCGGGAATAGAGTAGCGCGGGCAGCGAGGCTATGGGCGCCCCAGCAGCGTGAAGTAGAGCAACGAACTGTCCAAGAAAGTCTGAAATGGTGATCGGGCTGGAGCAACATGGGCTCATGGGCTGACGCGCCGCTGGCGCCGCCAGCACAAACTCTTAGCAGGCCGCTCGGCTGTCACTGCTCATGCGTGTGCCTCATTACTACTGCTTGCAAGGTTTAGGCAAGATTGGTAGGGCAGCAGCAGAGCGTGACTGTGACATTGATACAGGGAGTGGGGTCAAGCCAGAGGGGGAAGCGGGAGAGGAGCATCAAACTTGGAGGAGAGAGAGGGTAGCGCACATGAATCGTTCGTTGCGGGAGGCACAAGGAGTGGACGGACAGTACGGTGGACAGCTGGCCGTGACACCAATGAAAGTGCAGAGAGGCAGGACGAGGCCGCGCCAGCTTGGCAGAATGCAGCCGATAAGGGCGGCTCAGCCAGATGCCACACCAGCAGGCAGCCTCCTCTGCGTGCCGCCATGCCATGCCGGCTGCTGCCCCCCGGCCGCTCAGAGCATCCCTCAGGGGCGCTGCGACTCCTTGCCCAGCTGCGGGTGGATGTCTGGGTAGCACCAAGGGGAGAAGCCCGCGCCCTGCACCTCCGCTGCAACACAGGAAGGGTGGGGGTGCGCAAGGGAGGCAGAGTGAGCAGCGGTCCCACGTCGAAACAGTCGGCTGGGTGGCATTGGAGCACCACAGCAGGAACCGGGCCCAGGCGCAGTCGCAGCCAGACCAGTTCGATAAATAAACGGCCCGCCCCGTGTGCACAGCCCAGCCTGTGCCTCCTGCTGTTGAAGCGTACCTTCCGAGGCGGAGGCGGGGCGCGCCTCCTGCTGCAGGTACTCGCCGGTGAACTCAAACTGGGGGCACTCCTCGTTGGAGTACTCGCCCTGCAGGTGGCAGGAAAGGACAGACAGGGACGTTGTGGGGCATGTGGATGCACGTTCAAACTGGATCCCACACCAAACCGAATGGGATCGACCACTCCACCGCCGCTCCGAGAGGAAGTGGAACCAGCCCGCCTGCCCAAATGGCAGCAGAATATTTGCCAGCTCCTCAGTGCTCACCTGGATGATCTCGGCGTCCGCTGGCAGCGGCTTGAACCAGCGTGGCTGCCACGACTCGCCGCGTCGCTCGCGCTCCTGCAGGGGGCAGGGCGCAGGGGTTGAGTTGCGGTGATGATTGGGGAAATTGATGGTGAAACAGAAGCAAGCGCACCGGCCCGACGGTGCCAGGCACAAACAGCAGGCATTGCCGCCCCAGCCATTGAAGCAGCGGGAGCGCCTCCAAGGACCGCCAGGACCATCCGCACCTTGCGCTCCGCCCGCTGCATCTCCTCCAGGTTGTACTTGGCCACAGCCGCGTCTGCAAGGGGTGAATAGCGAGGTTCGAGTTGTGCAGAAGGCCCAGCATCTGCACGCTTCTGCACTGCAGCAGGAACGAAATGGCACAACGAGCCAAACCTGCTTTGAGCACAAGTCAGCCCAAGTCAATGTAACTCCCACCCCACCTGACGAGTTGCCCAGCTCCAGCAGGGCGCGGTCGGGGCGGCGCCGCGAGTCCGAGGGCAGCGGGTTGATGCCGCCCTCGCACGAGTTGAGCTCGTGCGCAAAGTGGGTGAACTGGTAGGGGTCGTCCGCGGGCTTCTCGCGGCACTGCAGTCACAATGGTCAGTTCAGAAGGATTGCTTTGAAAAGTTCAGCTCTTGCGCAAAGTGGTGAACTGGTAGGGGTCGGCGGGCTTCTCGCGGCACTGCGGGGCACACCGGGGGGAGCAAGCGAATTACAGCCTGGGGAAGCGCAAGGTGCACGGCAAGAACCATGCATCAGCTCGAGCAGAAGCGCAGACTGACTGGGCAGAGTGCGGCACAGACACTCGATGAAACCTGGCAGGCTAACAGGCAGAAGTATATACTATATGGGATGGCAGGTGTTTAAGCTCACCGTCCAGAGGCGCAGCGGCTCAGCGCCCTCCAGAGCATCGCCGTTCTCGTCGCACTTGACTGCGGGTACAAGCAACAGGGCACCGCAGACCAATGGTCAGTAGGCAGCCTTTCATGGACTGCTAAGTGGTCAGGCTCAGCCCTCTCTGCCTGGTCAAAGCACGCTCACAATCCTCCCGGCCACCAAGATCCAAGCATGTGTGCCACTGCAATTTATAAATGCTGGTATCTTGCTAATGCGTTCTGCACGGTGCCGGCACGCACTTCCGACCAGGTACTCGTTCAGAGCTACCCGGCTGCTGCCCTCAAGTGCATGCATAAGCATATGCAAATCTGTGCACCAGTGCGCACCCGCATCCAGGTACTCGTTCCACCGCCCCTCCAGCTTGTACACAGGCGTGCCGTCCTCCCGGCTGATGGTGCCGTTGATCTGCAGGTGTTGGGAGGCAGGCGCACATCATGGGGAGTGCGCAGGGCGCAGCTGGCGCGGGCCAGCAGCACAGCATAGGCCCTAGCCGTGCCAGGAGGCAGACAACAAAAAACTTGCAGTCTGCCTGCTGCTTGAGCCTGGAATGCAGGCAGCACCTCCGGCTCACCACGTACCGCCCACCAGCGCAAAAGCAGCCGCAGCGCATGAAGTAAACAAAACCTCGAAGTCAGTGCAAGGGCAGCCGCCCGCCTCACCTCGTACCGGCCCGCGCCAAACCAGCCGCAGGGCGTGAAGTAGAGGTAGGCCTTGGCTCCGGTGGTGGAGTTGAGCAGCGTCATGTCGCCGTACGTGTCGATCCACGTCTTGCCTGCGGGACGAATAGCACAAGGTCGAATGGTGAATTTAGTGCAAGGTCAGGTGGCACTGTTCGAGTTGAGCAGCGTCATGTCGCCGTACGTGTCGATCCACGTCTTGCCTGCGGGTTGGAGTTGGAATACAGCGCAAGATATTGCAAGGCTAGTTGATGGCACGTTGTTGCAAATTGCACATGCTGACCAGCCACACGCCCACATCACGGCAAGGCACTATCATCTCACAACATGCGGCCGGAACGCTGACTGCGGTGCTTGCAGCCCAGCACAGCGCAGCATGCGCAGCGCGGCGCACCGATGATCACGTTGTTGGCCTTGGAGGTGGGGGGCACCAGCGAGAACAGCTCCCCCGTGGGCTTCAGCTTGATGCGGGTGCGCCCTGCAGCGTTGAAGGCAGACAGGGTGTGCTGTGCTCACTATCATATCAAGTTCCAGTGACCAGCATGAACCCCAGCTGCCAGTGTGGGTCAACAACACCCCCGGAGGCGCAACCTCCTTGCGTAGTTTGGCGCAACGTTGCACTGATTCTTTGTCCGCAACCCACCAATGGGGTACACCTCCACGCTGTTGCCCAGGAACTTGGTCTTGGGGGCAGACACCTGAGGGCAGGGTCCATGTTGGGGCAGGGTGCATGGCGTGAGCACTTGCAGGCGTGCATGCGGTTGAGAACCACGCCAGTTGGAAATGCCACGGCGGCCCCTCACAACACGTGTCAAAATGCAGCGAATCCTCAGGGTTCGAAAAGGGCAAGGCTGCGGCTCAACATGCGCATGCGCCCCGCTCTTCTCAGAGATGAACGGCCAAAGCAAACGCCGCTGCGCAGCGCACCTGGTCAAAGGTCCACAGGTCGGTCTCGGCGTGCGCAGCGCCCACGGGCGGGTGGTGGCTGACCTGCACAGCAGCGCACGGCACAGGCAGCGGATAACAGTAAAAGGGCATGCAGCCATGGGCCCAAATGTCCACACACCGCCAAGCTGACGGCATGCCAAGGGCGGGCGCAGGGAGAGCCAAACCATCAGTGAGATTTGAGCTGTCGGACAGACCTGCGCTGTCTCGCAAGCAGCTTATACTAGTGCCATTGTGCCAAACAACTACGAAAAAGCGCACCTGCTCCGCAATGAACTTCATGCCCTTGGTGGGCTTGGCGTACTCAAACGTCTCGCCCAGGATGGGGTTGAACGGCTTCCACGGCCGCTCAATGTTGCCAAAGGGGCCCATGGTGAAGCCCAGCACCCAGGCCAGCCTGCGGGCGGGGCAGTGAGCAAGAAATGGGGTTCAGCGGGTTGGTCAACTGTGCACAGCAGGCGCCTGAGGGCCCCATGGTGAAGCCCCGCACCCAGGCCAGCCTGTGGGCGGGGCAGTGAGCAAGAAATGGGGTTCAGCGGGTTGGTCAACTGTGCACAGCAGGCGCCTGAGGGCCCCATGGTGAAGCCCCGCACCCAGGCCAGCCTGCGGGCGGGGCGGTGAGCGATAGTGAGAAATACATGGGGTTGAGCGGGTGGGTCAACTGTGCACAGCAGGCGCCTGAGGGCCCCGTGGTGAAGCCCAGCACCCAGGCCAGCCTGCATATGCGGCGGAGTAGGCAATGCAAACCAGTTGGGCAGGCGCGAGCTCAAACAACATTCTGCAGTAAAGTCGCTCATCGGCGCTGTTTACCCAGCCCCCAACCAGCACCGGCCGCAACGGCACGACTGGCACTGGGTTCGTTTCAGCAGCAATCCATCTTTCAATGTACATCAGCATCTTGACAGCGTCTCACCGCTCGTACGGGTCCTCGCAGGCCGCCGCCCTGTCCAGCGAGTCGGTGTGCTCCATCAGCTCGCCCATGTTCTGCACAGACGATGCAGCAGCAGCAGATGGACTCAACAGCAGCAGCAGCAGAGGTGCAACCGCAGGGCAGCTTCAATTGTGCAGGCATGGCAGGTCAGGCATGGCAGGTCGGCGTGCTGCATCAGCTCGCCCATGTTCTGAGGGCCACAATGGCGTGTGGTGCAAAGGAAGATAAATGCAGTTCAGCAGTTCGGCGTCCAAACATGCACGCCTTGCAGGTTGGGGTGCACGCCTGCTAGCCCTTGCTGTGCACCCATCCTGCAACAGCTGCCCCAACGTATCGGGCGCGGCGGCTACTAGCCGCAGGTGCGAACCCACCCCGCCTGCCAACCCACCTGCAGCATGGTGAAGGGCTGCATGATCCAGACGGGCAGGATGACCAGGCTGGTGATGTCCTTGCCCAGGTAGTCCTTGTAGCTGCTGAACGCCTTGGCGCGCTCCTGCGAGGCATGCACTCAACGCAGGCAATCCGATCAAGGCAGGCAGAGCACATGGTGCATGGCAGCGGTGGCGCTGCAACTGCGACATGCAGGCTGTGCTTGTTGCTGGACACACGTCGCAGCACTTGCAACGCTCACACAGAACATGGTGCACGCCAGCAGCACAAAATATTTAGAAGAAGAAACCCAGCAGGCCGTCCCATTGCGGGCAGGAAGGCCGGCGGCCAGGCGGCGGCGGCGGCAGCGGCGGCGCACCTCGCTCAGGGGCGCAGCCCCCTCCGCGCCCTTGGCCTCGCCGGCCGTGGGATCCACCACATCCAGGTCCTCGTAGCCCAGCGCGCTGCAGCCAGCAGGAGGCAGAGCTTGAGACCTGGTCGCATGCTGGCAGCTGCTCGGCGCTGCTGACCGGCTGCTTCCGCTTCAATCATTGTCTGTAGCACCAATGCGAGGTCCTGGAGGGGCCGCAAGCTGCCAGGCGGCAGCTCGCGCTTGAACAACCCCGCGGCAGCGGCCGGGCTGCCCCCTGCGCCCCTCCATCGACCTCCCTGATCGCACCTGTTCACGGCGCTGGCGGCAGCATTGTACATCGACTGCCCCAGGCTCCAGGCCCCGCTGAGCCAGCCGCCTCCTCCGTTTTGGCCGAGATCCCCCATGGCTATCAGGTGCGGTGGGGCCCAAGGAGTGCGATGGAAAGGCCCCGCCTCGCAATTGCGGGCTGTGATTGCCCCGCCACGCCGCGGCGACGTCAGCAGCGGCGGCGCCGCATTGATTGGATGATGCAGATTGCCTGTTGATTGATCCAGCAGGCCCCATTGCATCGCAATTACATTCACAGGTCTTCAAGAATCTGGACAAGCAGCCCTGACACACATTGGCGCCCGGGCGGCAGCGATCAGTAACACCAGCAGGCACGCAGAATCACAAGAGCTGCCGCTGACTGCCAAGCAGTCCGCAGAGGCTCGAGAGCATCACCACTGTGCGCGTCCAGGCGCACCGTACACCTGCCCATGGCTGGCCGGCGCCTGTGCGGGCCCCGCCTGCCAGCCCCCCTGCCAGCCCTGCTGTCTGGCACGAGCCTGCGAGCCGCCCAGCTGGTGCCCACCTGCAGCCTGCGGCGCTCCCACCCACTGGCTGGAGGCAGGCAGGCCGTGGCCAGCAGCGCTGGGGTCCCACGCCGGGCTGTCTGCCTGCTGTACGCTGCTGCTGCCTCTGACTGGCTGATCCACCAGACGCAGGTCCTCCAAGCTCTGAGGGGAGGGCGGATGGGAACAAGACAGAAGTTGGGGTGGGCCACCAGAGCAACACACGACAGGGGTTTGCTATGCTGTGGCCACAAATGCTTTGCAGGATTCTGGAGTAGACCACACTTCCGCCCTTCCATGATACTTTCCGCCACTTGCCCAGCCCTTCCTTTCAGCCCCTTACCTTGAACACGCCCTTGGGCAGGCAGTCGCGCGGCAGCTGTGCAGCAGCCTCCCGCAGCAGGCGCTGCCGCTCCGCCTCCACAATGGCCGCCTGCCGCGCCTCCTCCTTAGCCTGCCGGGCCTCCTCCGCCTCTTCCGCCTCCTGTGGCAGGGCAGCGGGCGAGACTCTCGGAAGCGCAGTGTAAACAAATAAGGACAGCCGAGGGGATAACGACCAAGTGGCAGCTGCAGCCAGCGTTGTCGGCTGTTCACCAGGTGCAGCTCCCCATGTTCCACCCATGTTGAGCCCCCAGGCACGCGGTGCGGCAGCACCCACCCGCATGGCTTGGTACAGCTGGCGGCGGAAGGCCAGCAGGCGCTCCACCTCCCGCATGTGGGCCGCCTGCTTGGCGCGCCGCTTCTGTGAGGAGGGAGTGGAGGGTGGGGGGAGATGCACAAGCAGGGATCAGGGCAGCCAGATTCCTGCACATGCTCTTATTGCCCCTGAGGCACCGCAACCCCAACCACCACCCCGAACAACCACTTCCCTGCCCACTTCCCTGCCTACAAACCGCCCACATCCCTCTGCCGTGTACACCCCGCCCTGCCCACATTTGCGATGTGCACACTCCCGCCCGCCCTGCACACATCCCCACCCCACCTGCGCATTCATCTGCTCCAGCCGGTCCTCCTCCTCCAGCCGAGCCAGCATGCGGCGCCGGAAGTCATCCTCACGTGCCTTCTCAGCGGCACGGCGCTCCGCCTGGAAAGGGGCGGGCATGTGTCACAAGCGGACGAGCGCATCGATCACGCAATGTGGCAGGCTTTCCTGTGCGGTTGAGGTGCTGGAGCCGGCGCATCCTTGATTGTCATGGCGGTCAGCATCACCCTTTCAAGCTGACACCCTCCCAAACCACCTTGAGCTGCAGCTGCAGCTGGTTGGCAGCCAGCATCTCGTGGCGCATGGCCTCCTGCCGCTGCTTGCGCTCCTCGGCGGCGCGGCGTGCACGCTCGGCCTCCAGCTGCATCCAGGGGGTGGAGTCCGTCAGTACATGCGGGTTTACGGCTGCATACAAACCCTCTGCCATGAGCGCTTCTGCTCATTTCCAAAACAGGCGCTGAGGATCAATGCAATGCGCATACACCACAAATCTGGAAGCCACCTCTGCGCGCAGCAGGTCCAGCAACGCCTCCTCCTCCTCCCGCCGAGCATCCTCCTCCTCCTTCTGCCGCTTCAGCAGCTCGTACGCCCTGGGGACAGCAGGCAGCGGTGCGGCGGTTAGACTTTTCAGCCAAAAGTGCGATGATCGTGCAGGATCTGGCATCGCGCCAGCTTTCATGTGTAAGCTTGAATTGCCCAGCCGCAGCGCACACAATCCCAGCCTTTGCACCTGTCCTGCGCCTCGCGCTTGTTGGCCTGCTGGGCCGCCTGCGCCGCCTCGCGCTCCCTGCGCTTGCGCAGGTACTCCTGGACGCTGCGCTCCTCGGCCGCCTCCGCCTCACGCTGCCTGCATTGGAGGACGTCAAAAGATCGTTCAAGAGCACACATTAACAAGGGAAAGATTAGCAGGCGGCATTAGACTGGGCATCGAACAGCAGAGGTCGGATATGGAGGAGTGCCACCCAGGCCCAGGCTGCAAGGTGGTGGGCCACAGCAATTGCCAAGCGGCGGCTGTCACCAATGAGGTCTACTTAGCTCCAGAGCAGCCTCACCTCTGCCTCAGCTCCTGCTGCTGCGCCAGGAAGCGCGCGATGTCGGCCTGGGCCACCTGGCGCTGGCGGGCGCGCGCCTCCTGCGCCGCCGCCTCCTCCTCCTCGATGCGGGCGACCACGGCGTCCACCGCCGCCCGCTCCTTCTCAAACTCCTCCTGTGGTGATGGGATGGAAGCAGGAGGACAGATGGAAGGCCTTAGCAGGCAGCCTTTTAGAGAATGACATGCACCACTGTCCGCTGCCCTCCCCAAAGCTACACACCAGCGTCGTGCCGCTGCCAGCACCCACAACCGTACTGCACCAACTTGTACCCACCCGTGCCACAAGCTGCAGCTCCGCACGCTCCTGCAGCTGGGCATCCAGCCCCTGGCGCGCCTCCTGCCCCTGCTTCCTGCGCGCCTCGGCCTCGGCCGCCTCGCGCGCCGCCGCCTCCTGGCGGGCCGCCGCCATGGCTGCCTGCATGGCCGCCTCATACTCTCGCTCACGCGCCGCAATGGCCGCCCGCTGGTCCTTCTGCTGGCTGCGCTCCAGGTTGACCTCTGCGGCCTGCAGCTTCTGCTTCAGGTCACGCAGCTCGGCAGACCGCTCCAGCAGGGCCGCCACCTCGTGCTGGTGGCGGGTCGCCTCCCAGGCTGCCGCTTCTGCCTCTGCTGCGGCACGCTGCTCCTCTTCCAGCCGCCGCCGCGCCATCTCCTGCAGCTCCTGAGCCTGCATGGGATGGAGGGCGATGGTAAGGTCGCTGGAGCTGCAGGTTTGGTCGACCAGGTTCTTGACTGGACGGCCGCGTGGTGGGGAGCCAACCGGCACCTGCCCTATCCGCACAGGTACTTCCCACCATGCAAGTTGACCCACCTCGTGCCAAGCGGCGATCTGGGCCTGCTCATACTCCTTCTCCTGACGCTCCCGTGCGGCGGCTGCGGCCTCTAGCTTCTCGCGGTGCCGCGCCTGCGCCTCGATGGTGCGCTGCTCGGCCAGGTGCGCAACGATGCCCTGGCGGGCGCTCTCCTGCTGCCTGGCACGCTCATACCGCGCCTCCAGCGCTGCAGGTGTGGCGATGGGCGCAGAAAGACATACATGTCAGCTGGAAGGCGGCACAGTTGCAAGTGGCGACGGAATGGCGGCGGCGGAATGGCGGCGGCGGATCGGCCGTGCTGCAGCGGAGCGGTTGGTCGCGGCAGCCGCTGTAAGCGCCGCCTAGGACAGCGCTGATTCCTCATGGCAGCGCTACGGCCCCCCTTGCCTCTTCCGCGCATCACCGCCAAATTGTTTGCGGCCGCGGGACTCGGACGGCGCTTGGGCGGCTTGATGAGCAGCAGGGTGGCGCGGGAAGCGAAACAAGATGGATAGAAGAAGCTGGTGTGAGAGGCAAACGGCGGTCAACTGGGGCGCCGCCGCATCTGCCGCCGCCCAGCGCATGCGGCCCAGCTGTCGACGATGCACTGTGGTGGCCTCTTTCTTGAGTTGACGTGCTACAATGCATGGTTCTCAGGTGCATAGCAAGCATGTACCAATTGACAGCTAAAGGCACGGCAGCCGGGCATGCCTGGAGCGGCGACTTGATGTTGCTGGCGCCTGGAGCGCAAGTCGGTAGCACTCTCAGGGCTTACACTTAACGAGTTGGGAAAAGTCAAACGTATTCATTCAACGAAATGCGGGCGTGTTGCAAACAAAATGGGCGTTTACGGGTTCAAGCGCGAGCAGCAGGCAAGTTTGGAAATCAGGGCACAATCACGACGGCGGCGCCGTGCTGCGTGCATTCTGCAGAATCTGCTGCGCCGCACTCACGCCGCCGCTGCCGCCCGCTGCCGCCGCCGCCGCTGCACGCTGCTGCTGCCGCGCCGCCGCCTCCTCGGAGCTTAGCCGCGGCAGGGAGTCCAGCAGCTCGTATGAGGCAATCTGGGAGAAGCCATCCGGCCACGTGATCTGCACATGGCAAGGACAGCCAATGGGTGCAAATGACGTGGCGGCGCGATGTGCAACCGGGGAAAGAACAGGCAGCCTGGCAGGCGCATCCATCGCAAGGTGTGGCTGTCCATGCAACCGCGGCCGCACCTGCACGGCGTAGTTGCCCACTGGCTGCCACCCAGCCGGCTCAATGCCATCAGGAATGTCCTCGTCCCTGCAGACAAGGAATGATATGATGACGGAACACGCGGGATAAGATTGGGCACAGTGCTGGTGAAGCTGGGGAGAGGAACCAACACCAGACAACCTCCTTGCAATGCCCTCGTGCAACTGCTGGCCTGCCATTTGGAGTTGCACAGCCGCCACCCACCTGAGCGTCTTCTCGCCCGTCCACTCGTTGATGGAGAGGGCGGACGTGTCGTTGCGGCGCACCACCTGCACCGTGGAGCGGGCACAAGGTGTGAGCAGCAGCACCCCCAGCTGAAGTGAACCAACTGAAGTTGAAGTGCAACATTATTACCGCATGCTTGCAGTGCAGCGCACATGCATGCACCACCCAGCACCCAGCACCCACCGCGGCATCAAGCAGGAAGTCCTCCTGGCCGTTGGGCAGCCGCACCACAAAGGCGCCCAGCTCACGGTCGTACCTGCATGGGGGGTAGTAAAACGAGTTGGGGGGTAGCAACACGAGTTGGGCATGGACATTGAATGGTAAGTTTTGCGTGCAAGGGGGCCACTAGTGCGCACTAGCCAACTTTAGCGGGGGTGCAGGACGACGGCTGCAGCAGAGCACCCCGACTGTACATGTAGGAGGGTCTGCGCAGCCATCCAAGGCAGCCGGCACTCAGGCAGCCTGCTTCAACCAGCCCGCTCCTCACCGCACGCTGTTCTTGGGCGCCATGCGCAGCTTGGCCACCTGAGGTCATAAGATCAGGTGCGGACGTGTGTCAGAAACGTGGACACAGCCAAGTATACATCCACACTTTGCCGGCTTATGGCCAGAAGGCAAGAAGACGTTGCCGCACTCCTCCACCAGCGTGCTGCCTAGCCGCTACATTTCCCACCCTGCCTCCCGGCGGCGCGCGTGCCAGGCCGGTACGGCCCAGCACAGCGCAGCGCAGCACAGCAGGCTCACCTCGCGCACCACCGCCGCACCCAGCTCCAGGAAGGCCTGAGCCGTGGGGCCCGTAGGATCCTGCACAAGGTGGTACAGCATGCATCGTGCTCAACAGAAGTGTCCCACACCTCAACGACAGGCCAGCACACCAGCAGCACGCATAGACGCCCGACGTCAGCAGCAGGCGCATGTGCTGGCCAAGTCGCCACGCCGAGAAATAAGCAACCCATCCCAAGTAGAACCTAGCTCGCACCGGCGCGCGCTCACCTCCACCACCACTGGCTTGCCGGTGTTGCCAGCAGGGGCCACGTGCTGATCAGGCACTCACAGTCACAAGCAATCATCCCAGGAGCCAATTAGCTTGCATCGGCCCGCGCTCACCTCCACCACCACTGGCTTGCCGGTGTCGCCGGCGGCCGACAGGTCGGGAACAATGGGGAAGCGCACCAGGTTGGGCAGCCCAAACTCCTTCTGAATGCGCTCGCCTGGCGGGGTTGGGAGATTTGAGAGTGGAGCAGGTGATGTCATTGGGCAGGAGGGCAGGAGGGCAGCAATGCGCAGGGCTGGCAGGAGAGTAAGCATTGCGAGCGCAATCGGCTGCGCAAAGCGCCACACGTCCAGCAGCTCGTGCTAGTAGTAAGCTAGCGGTTGGGGGCAGGCGCCCTGTTTGCAGCTGGGCAGCATGTGCGGCACCCACCGGAGCCCTGGCCGAAGGGGAAGTAGCGCTTGCCGTCCGCCTCAAAGTAGGACATGTTCTCAACCACCGCCACGCACGGCACCTGTGGGGACATCGATCGGCATGCGCAGCATTCAAGCGCGTGCTTCGTTCGCGTGTCAAGGGCATGGGTTGGCGATGCGCCACAGGCTGCGCTAGAGTCTTGGACAGCGGAGGAATCCACTTTGGTTGAGAGCGCCCCCAAAACCCACTCATTCACTCATTCATAAACCCCCGTCCTCACCATGAGCTTGGCGAACATGCGGATGCCCTTGGCCACGTCAATGAAGGCCAGCTTTTGGGGGGTGGTCACAATCACCGCCGCCGAGAAGGCCACCGACTGGCACAGCGTCAGCTGGATGTCGCCGGTGCCTGCAGGGGGCAGGGTTGGGTTGCCGAGGCGAGAGTGGTGGGTCGGATGCTCGGAGCTGTCCACTGGACACCCCATGCTGGTGTGGAAACAGGCCACGACCACCACCCAGCACGGAGCAGCCTAACTGCTGCCCACGTGTGTGCACCGGCCAGCCCACGTCACTGTTAAGCACAAGTCAGCGCAGCACCCCGGGGCAACTAAGCGCAGCACCCACCGGGCTACCAAGCGCAGCACCCATCGGGAACTAAGGGCAGCACCCACCGCCAACGGGCTACCAAGCGCAGCACCCACCTGGCGGGAAGTCCACAATGAGGTAGTCCAGCTCGCCCCACTCGCTGGTGGTCAGCAGCTGCTGGATCAGGCCTGCGGGCGGCGGCCAGCGGGCGGGCGGGTGGCACCGTCACATCAAGTGGCGCCGTCACTGCCGCTTGCGCCTCACTCCAGATGCTCCGGGTGCTTATGTCTAACTTGGCTGGCCTTTGTTTGTCAACCAGGCCTCAGGAGACAAGCCTTGCATTGCGGAAGCCACCAGATGCAGGCAGGCGGCAGGCAGAGCTCACCCGACACCATGGGGCCGCGCATGATGGCACTGCCCTGGCCTGCAAAGCCAAAGGACACCGCCTTGACGCCCTCATACTCCACAGGGTAGATGGCCTGATGAGCAGGGTGGCAGGGGAGTGGGGGCAGAAGGGGATGGTTGGTTTGGGTTGTTCGAGGGCAGGTGGCTGGGTGGCGAGTACGGATGCAGCGGGTGGGCCAAGTTGGGCGTGTGCAGGCAGGGTGGCTGCGATGCACAGCACACTCGTGTGCAATCCTCGACACACAGCCCACAGGCAGCCTCCCAGGCCTACAAGCCAGCACCTATCACGCCAGGTTGGGCAGCCACCCATTCCCACCTTGGTTTCGGGGTTCATCTCGAGCACACGAATGGTGGGAGAGATCATGGTGGGCAGCGAGGGGCCGTACACGTCAGCATCAAAGATGCCAACCTGGCAGGCAGGGGAAGCAGTAGAGGCTGTTTTGTGAGCGCACAGCGCCAAGGCATTTCTTTCCGCCAAGCTGCCGGAAGTGGACGTGGCAGTGTATCACAGGAGTGAGACACGTGGGGCATCCTTCGCAATGCTCAGCCACTCCTGCTGATGCGAGCCTCAACGGGACAGGCAGCTTGCGAGCCTCACCTTGGCACCCATCTGAGCCAGCGTGTAGGCCAGGTTGACTGCGGTGGTGGACTTGCCCACGCCTGCAAGTGCCAGAGCAGGAGTCGGTGCAGCGCAGCTGAGCGACTGGTCATGCAAGTAGGGCAGCCAGCCAGAGTCGTGGGGCAGGTTTTGCAGCGCCCTGGAGATGCACAGCAGCCATGTTGAGACTTTATGCTGCTTGGGAGTGGATGTTGTAACGATACCATTCAACAAGCCAGCCACTGCACATGCTGGCCCAGCCGGCAGACATCCCGCAGCAGGCACGACTGCTGCCAAGCATCGACATGTGCGTTCTGCTGCAAACTGACGGCCGACTTGCCTCCCTTGCAGCTGGACACAGCAATGACGTGCGCCACGCTGCGCAGCCCGTTGGGCCGATTCTCATCCGGCAGCAGCGGCTGCGGCGGGTGGGGAAAGGTGCCAAAAGAGGAGGGAGAGTTGCTGAAGCCACAGCAGACAGCTTGTTGCTTGCCGAGGCAATAGGGATCCCAAGCGCAGGCTGCTGTGCAATCACACAAGCTCCACCGAGTGTACCACGCAAACTCCACACCATGTCCACAGGCTGAGCGCCCCGGCTTGCCTGCGGCGGGCGGGCGTCCATCTTCAGCTCCAGGCTGCTCACCCAGGGCAGCGCCTGCACGCGCTCCCGCGCCTGCATAGGGGCCACGGCAGCCAGCCGGCACTACAATCAGGCTTGCAGCAGTTGGACAAAAGGCGGGCGCGGCAGCGGTGCCGTCCAGCAATGCCCAAAACGCCGGCGACAGCAGGTGGATCTGCTGCAGGCAGCACCGGCAAGGGAGCCAATAATAGACAACAACAATCGGATGAAGGCCACACATCCGGCTTGAAACGCTGCTGCAGAGGCAACACCAGCCGGGGAAGGGCAACCCAGGGCACGCACCGCACGCTCAAAGTCGTCCTTGATGGGGCAGGCGGGCGTGGTGAGCTCGATGCGGAACGCAACCGCGCCCGTGGCGGCGTCAACCGCCTGCGGCAGAAATGTCAGTGGCAAATCAGTGGTGGGTGACAATTGCAGCGAGCCATGCCCTGGCTGGTTGTCTGTGACAGCGGGTTGCTACGAACTGGAAACGCGCGTGGCCAGCTTCCCTGGGCAGCACCCACAAGTGCGCCAGGCAACGCTCAGCTCTGCAAAGGCATCCAACAGCGGCTTGGAAGTTCCCTATGCGCCTGCAGTTCACCCCTGGCAGCACCCACCAGGTCCTTGATGAAGCCGCAGTCCACGATGTTCATGCCAAAGTCGGGGTCGATGATGGTGGACAGCGCCGCCAGCACCTCGCCCTCCTTGCTCTGCACCGCGGCGCCGCCGCTGCCGGCCTGCAGGGTGGAAGGGCAGGAGGGCATTGAGGTAATGGGTGTTAAGAGGTCAGAAAAGCTGTCTGTGCTGCAGGCAATGCGGGGTGGCAGGCAGCAGGCAGCAGGCAGCGGCGGCGCGGCGAGAGGGTAAGCTTCGTTACCCACCTGGGCGGAGGCTCGGCATGTCTTTCGGGTGCTCCGGTGGCTGTGCACGCACGGAGCGGGGCGCTGCTGGGCCCGGGAGGCGCGGGTTGGGGCGGGTGCGGCTCCCAGGCGGGCTGCAAGCACTGCCCGAGTCCCCCAATTGGACCTGGGTGCGCCGATGGAGCTGTGAGAAAGGCGCGGGGAGGCCATGGCGCGTCGGCAAAGCGGCGAGCGAACGGGTCGGAGCCCTGCAGCGCTGCCCTGCCGTCCAGCGACTGCTGTTAGCACCCGAAAGTGGGTTTGCGCCCGTGATCGATGCCAACCTCCCCACCTTTGGCGGGGCTGAGGACAGCACGCAGCACGGCCGAAATTAAACGGCGCGCAGCGCAGCCCCCGGCAACCGCTGCGATCATGGCGACGCGCGGCAGCGGCCGGGCCCGCGTGGCCCCCGTTTACGACGAGAGGGCGCTCAGCCGGGGCGCCGGCTCGGGCGGCCCCGCCTGGGCGCGCGAGCAGGAGGCCGCCGCCGCCAAGGAGAACAGCGCGCCGGCGGGCGCCGGCAGTCGGAGCGAGGGCGGCAGGAAGCCCGCCGGCGGCGCGGGCGCGGGCGACAAGGGCAGGCCCGCCCGCAAGAGCGCGCCCGCGGTGGCCCAGAAGGGCCGGGATGCCGGCCTGGAGCGCCTGCCCATCGGTGAGGAACCCAAATGGAGGCTTTTGGGAGGCTGTGGGCTGCCGGGCGAGGTCATGGCCAGCACGGCCGCCGCTCCTGCCGCTCCTCTGTCGCTGGCTGTTGCGACCTGCTGCTCAGTGCATGGGCTGGTTCAGCATTCATCTGTCTCATTACTCTTCTGCAGAGGATGCCAAGCCAGCGGCCAAGTCGGCGGGTGCAGCGCGGCTGCGTAGCCATGAGCAGGCGGAGCCCGCTGCTGCCGGCAAGCAGGCGTTCCCGGGTGGGCCTGTGGTGAAGGCCACGGCAGCGGGCAAGCCCGCAGCAGCCAAGGCGGCAGCACCAGCAGCTGCCGCTGCAGCAGGTGCAGGCACCAGCAAAGCTGCAGCAGCAGCGGCGGCAGCGGGTGGGAGCAAGGCCGCAGGCAGCAGCAAGGCAGCCGCCGCAGCGGCAGCAGGCAGCAGCAAGGCTGCCGGTGGTAGCAAAGGCAAGCCCGCAAGCAAGTCGGCCGGTGGTGGCAGCAAGAGCGGCGGCGCGGCAAATGCGGGCCCTGCGGCTCAGGCGGGAGGCAGCGGCGGCAAGCGCAAGGCTGTGGCGCCGCCCGCTGCTGAGGATGACAGCAAGGCTGCGGCAAAGCCAGGCGGCAACGCGCCAGCTGCCTCAGGCGCAGACGCCAAGCGGCACAAGGCAGAGAACCTGGCGCCAGCAGCCGCCCAGCAGCAGCAGCAGCAGCGTGCCTCGCAGCGTGGGCCAGCTGCGGCGCAGGCAGGCGCGGTGGCCAGGGGCGCCGCCGGAGCGGCCGCTGCTGCAGCGGCTGCTGCTGCACCAGTGCCTGCTGAGGACGCCCTGGCAGCGCTGGGCCTGCAGCTGGAGCCTGCACCCAGCTCGGGAGCGGAGGAGCTGGTGGAGCACTTCAGCGCCAACTTCCGTGCCCTGCACGTGCGTAGCTGGTTTGCTGGAGAGGCAGGCCTGCTGGGCGGTGCGCATCAGCACGCACAGATGGGCAGCCAGTGCCGTGGCAGTCGATCCTGGCTGTGCTTTGCACGGGACTCGTGCAGCCGGCGCAGTCTGCCATAGTGTACAGCGTTCTTACTCGCCTGCCATTGGTTTCCGGCCCCCTGCAGACTGAGTACCTGAAGCTGCAGGCGCTGTACGAGGACCTGAAAGCCGCCAAGATTGACGAGGAGGTGCAGCAGCTGCTGGAGCAGCAGAACCGGCACGTCACGGAGCACGGCCAGAAGGCGGCGCAGCTGGTGGAGCACTGCAAGGCAGAGGTGGGAGCGTGGTTCGGAGGTTGCGTTGCGGTTGGCAACTGCATGTGGCGCATGTGCGCCTGCATTGATGGGAAAGGTTGAGGTTGCCATCCGATGCCTGCCCCAAATAGTTCATTTGGAGGTTCGCATCTGCACACAAACGGCAACGTCGCCTTCTTCTGCCGGCGCCACACCATGTGCAGGCGGCGCAGCACGCAGCAGTGGCGGCAGAGCTGGGTGGCGAGGCGCTGGTGGAGCAGTGCCGCGCCCTGCAGGCCGACTTGACCAACTGCCAGCAGGCAAGGGTGCACCGCTGGGCGGCATGCGTCAGCTTGGCAGGGTGGTGTTGCACAAATGATTGGCTCAGGCTGCGATCGTGTTGCGTGGAAGGGCAGTGCTTGTGCAGGACCCATCTTGTTGACCCAGGATGCTTACTGCACTGACACCCCGCACTGCAGGCGCTGCTGGACAAGGAGGTGGAGTCGCTGGAGAAGGACCGCCAGCTGGCGGCGCTGCAGGCGCGGTGAGTGCAGCAGCAGAGCTGGGCTTGCAGGGCAGCGCTTGAGGGTGCACAAGGCAGCAGCTGCTTTGGTGCTTCCCTTATGTTTGAGTTGATGATGCTGTAACAGCTGCGCGTTTGTATGCTGCAGTTTGATGCTGAGTACTCCTTGCCTGCCATTCCTGCTGAGCGCAGCCTGGCCTTCCTGGAGCGCTATGCCCGCGTGTATGAGACGAGCGACAAGTGCATCCAGACAGACCCGCCGCCGCGCGCCTCCGCCTCGGCGCAGTTCCCTTCGCTGCAGGTGTGGGTGTGGTGCTGTTTTGAAAGCTGCTGCTGTGCAGAACGGGTTCCCGGAAATGTGGCATGTGGGCGGAGCTGCACTGCTCGAAGGCATTGCGGATGCATTGACGGCATGCCTGCTGCCCGCTCCCCGCAGTCGTCTGGCGTGGAGATGCTGCAGGCGCACGCCATGGTGCCGGAGGGTGCTGGTGGTGGCAGCATGTACAAGCGGGCCAAGCAGGGCGGCCCGCAGGTGCCTGACCCATCCTATACGCTGCCCGGCCTCACGCCGCTGCCGCCCGGTGCTGCCGCCGCCGCCGCAGCCACCGCTGCTGTGGGCGGGCGCTCCCCGCTGGCTGCTGCGACAGCCGCAGCACCTGCCAACTCGCCCCGTGCTGCTGGAGCAGCCCCTGCTGCCGCCCTGCTGTCGGGCATTGACATGCAGCTGACCGGCACTGATGAGGCGCAGCCGCAGCTGCAGCATGTGGCGGTGCAGGTGTCGCCCCTGCAGCAGCAGCAGGTGCAGCCGCAGCAGCGCAGGCAGTCCCTGCAGCCTGCCCAGCAGCAGCCAGCCCAGCAGCCGCGCAGGCAGTCGCTGCAGCCGGTGGCAGGCCGGATGGCACATGCTGCCGCAGGGCCCGCAATGCGACCCGCCAGCGCTGAGTCACAGATGCATCCAGCTCCGGCGGCTGGTAGGCAGCAGCAGCAGCAGCGCCGGCAGAGCGCCGTGCCTGTGCGTGCGCCTGCGGCTGGAGCTGCGGCGGGCGGCAGCCGCCGCCTGTCGGTGCCACCTGCCCCTGTCGACCGGGAGCTGCAGTTTGGCTCCACATCCACGGTGGCGGGCCAGCAGGCCCTGGCGCCACTGCCGCTGGAGGCAGTGCCCGAGGAGCTGCCTTTGGAGGAGGCAGCCGAGGAGGCAGCTGTGGCAGGCGCTGCTGCCCAGCAGGCGCAGCGCTCGCCGCAGCAGGCGCAGCAGCCGGCGGCCAGCCAGGTGACTGCGGCAGGCGCCGGCGGGCCGCTTGTGCGCGTCACGCTATCGGCTGTGCCGCAGGCCACGCCTGCCTCCGTGCCGGCGCCGCCGCGCGAGCTGGCGCTCAGCCGGCTGACGGGCCTGACCTCCACGCCGCTCAAGGGCGGCATCTACGAATTCACCGACCCCCGCTTCGGCTACGTCTTCCAGCTGGGGCCTGCCTCGCCCGACTCTGCGGGTGAGCGGTCGAGCAGTTGTGGGGTGTGGCTGTTGGCACGGTGGCGATCGTGATCGTGATGGCGTCGCTTAGGTGGCGTGGTGATGCACAGCAGTGCTTTGCTTGGCTTGCAGGGGGCGCTCTCGAGGGCTGGCTCGAATGAGCAGTAACAGCGACACAATGCGCTCCCTCCTGGCTGCTGCAGACCTGCGCCAGGGGCAGGAGGGCCCTACGGAGCCGGAGCTGTGCTACCGCCCCATTGCGCTGGGCGCCGCTGGCGCGCTGCTGCCGGAATGGTTCCACGAGGAGCTCAAATTTGTGGAGTCGCAGGTGGGTGTTGTGGGCACAGTTCTGTCACTGTGTGCGCTGGCCAGGTTGGCAGTGCTGCAACCAGGCCCAGCTTCGAGGTGGGTCATGGGTGCGGGGCAGGGATGCAGTGGCGCCCCAATGTTAGACCAGGCGGCTGATGCACACGCCGTCCTGCCTGGCCCCCTCGCCCTGCAGCGCAACAACTTCTTCATTCAGATGATGGATGCCCTGGCCCGCAAGTGATGCAGCTGGGCGGGCGGGCAGCCAATGGGACAAGGACAGCGATGGATGCACACCCCTGGATCCCTGCACACCACCCTTTTCTGACCACTCGACCATCCCACAGGGGCGCTCTGGTTCACTCACTCGACCGTACTGTTCTTTTCATTTAGACACGAACGACCATGCCATGACTGACTGCCAGCCTTGTATCCAGCCGCCGCTCCCCTGTAATCAGGCATTTGTGATGCCGCCGCTGCAGCTGCTAGGCCAGCGCCAGAACCATCAGTATCCGAGGGCTTGTGGCGGTTGCTGGGTCTGCCGCAGCGCAATTGAGGCCAGTGACAAGCTACAGAGCTGGTCAGAGCCCGTTGCTGGACACTCCGCGTGCTCCCTCGCCCCGGCTGAAGCCCGGCCCACTGCTCGCGCAGACCCCAGAGCGCTCGGAGGCTTGCACGCCCCTTCCTCAGCGCGGTGCATCGTGGGCTACGCCCGCACACAGCAGAAACCGCCCGACCATGACGGCAGCCACGAAAGTCGGGCACCTCGCCCTTCTGCTGGCCCTCTGTGCCTGCGCCGCGGGTGAGAACAGGCTGTGAAAGCGATCGACCGCATGAGCCGCTCAAACGTGCCGCTTACTGACCTCCCCGCTGCACCGCCGCCGCGGCCGCCCTTGCGGGCTTGCCACCGACAGCGAGCTACGCCTTATGGCACAATGCATTGTGCTGCTGAATGCGCTGCTGAATGTGCATGCACAGCAGAGTCTGACGAGGCCTACTGAAACTCGGCACGCTCACTGCCCTGGTCCCCGCACCAACACAGGCCGACCCGAGCGCCGGCTGCAGCAAGGCGCCCGGCCGGTGCCGGCTATCACAGGAGGCTGGACGGCACCTGCAAACAGCTTTGGCTTCATTGCCGCGCTGTGAGTAGAGTCATAGCACACCAGTTTTCTGATGGCGTTCAGGCTGCGTGTTTGGCTCCGCTCACATGGTTCCTTTGCTCAACTTGGTTTTTGCAAGGACGTTCACCGCCTCCCTCTGCCGCCGCAGACTCGACGCGTACAAGGATTGGGATGGCTGCTCGGGGTCCCTCATCGCACCCCGCCTGGTGCTGACCGCAGCGTGAGCGCTGGCTTGCTCAAGTGGCTTGAATATATTGGCAAGCTTCCGGGGTGCAAGAGAGCAAACCTTCTGCCGTGCATCACATTCCAAACGCAACCTCACAAGTGCTCTGCACACCTCCCCCTGCTGCACCCCTCCACAGGCACTGTGTGGTGGGAGCAAACCCGCGGTTTGTGCTGCTGCGCACGCGCAACCTGAAAAGCCGCCGCGCACCGGCTGAGGTCATCAGAATCTCCCGAACATTTGTGCACCCCAAGTACGATGCAACGGGGCTGGTCGAGAACGATGCCGCCCTGCTGGTGCTGGCCAGCGCGTCCAAGGCAGCCCCCATTGCACTGGCGGCCGCCAAACTTGCCCTGGTTTCCGCCGACAAACTGCTGGTGGCCGGCTGGGGCGCCACATCCGAAGACAGCTGGGGGTCAGACATCCTTTTGTGAGTTGCTGGTCTGCTGCTGAGCAGTTGAGCGGTTGGATGATACATGTATCTTGCTTTCAGTTCGAGCCGGCAGCACGTGCGAATCTTGCGAGTCTGCATGTCAGCAATGCTTGCATCGACGTTGCGCTGCATCACACGGCCCCCTGCTTTGACACGTGACCCATCCGCTGCGCCTGCCACTGCGCATGCCCATGCATGCAGGTACGCATCGCTGCCCTTCATCCCCAGAGCCCAGTGCGTCAAGCTGATGATGAGCAATCTTCCGGATGGGCCGCTGATCTACAGCGCTTCAGAGCTGCCCACCACCCACATCTGTGCAGGCAAGTGCTGTGCGGCTGCCGCTGCAGTTGTGGGGGTGGGATGTTCAGCTAAATACACTGCGCAAGCTGCTGCTGCTGCTGCTGCTGCTGCTGCTGCCAGCCACTCAGTTGATCCATCTTTCATGTGCCAGCTGGCCCCCTCAAATCACCAACCCTTGCTGTCCCCCTGCCTGCCAATTCTTGTTTCTTGCAGGCTGGGGCGCAGACAAGCAGGACAGCTGCCCGGGCGATTCGGGCGGCCCTCTGGTGAAGCTAACCAGAGCGGGGTACGTGCTGTGCGGCATCGTGTCGTGGGGCCTGCCCACATGTGGCGTGGGGCGGGGCCTGGGAGCCTACACCGACGTCCGCCTGCTGCACAAGTGGATCAACCAGACCCGGACGCCGCTTGGGGTCTGATCCAACGCCGGCCAAACCGTGGCAGCCTTGGCGTACCAGCAACAATGCTGGTTGCATTTCACCCTCTTACTAAGCCAACTGCCTGAGCAATGACCTGCGCTCTAGCAGTAGTACCCTTTCATACATGGCCCGCCCACTCCCTCGGCTTGACAGCCACCGAACCACATTCACCTTCCACCTCAGTGTCACTCTGTCACTTGAGTTTTCCCCACTGTCTTTGCCTGCCGCACATTTGCGGCACGGCCCCCAGCAGCACTCCTGCTCTCTCCCCTGCCTTCATTCGCCTGACGTCATTTTCAGCACATTTTCCTACTTGAGCATGTACGCCCTCTCGCCGTCTTGACCGCACGCCAGCTTCTTGTGCCTGAACCCTGCCGACCACCTCCCACATCCACACCTCGAACACTAACACGCTCGTGCACCATCGCAGCAAGCAGCATTCCATCCGGCCCACTACCCAACCAACACATGCAGACATGCTACATTGAAGCGGTTTGTAAGGAACTTGCGTGCTGCAGCTCAAGGGTGGGGCTGCGCTTAGCACTAGGTAACACAGCTGGCGGGTCCCCGGCGTCGGCAGCGGCAGCGGCAGCGGCAGCGGCGGCAGCAGGGCTCGGATCATGCAGAGCTAGTCACAGACAAACGTGGAGATCGCTGCGCTGTACATTTGAGTTGAAAACAGCACGAAACCACACAGATCGGAGGAACAGCCAACCGCGTTCGACACGAGCACAGGCAGCTCGAGGAGTTTGGTGCACGAAGAGTTCACGCATTGGTTGTGATCTCATGGCCGCGCAAGGTGCGCAGTCCGCTCGCCCCGTGCGACGGCATCCAGTTCCGCCGCTACCGCCGCCGCCGCCGCACGCTGCTCGCCACACATTCCGCGCCACCCCCTTCGCCCCCTCCCTGGCAGACCAGCTGCCGCCCAGCATGAGGGCAGTGAGAATGGAGAAGCGAGGACCTGCCAAGGAGGCTCTGGTCTTCCACGCCAACCATCGGCTGCCGCAGCGGCAGCCGAACCAAGTGCTGCTGGCGGCAGCCGCCACGTCTGTGGCTGCCGGCGACTGGAAAATGCGGTCGGTGAGCATTCGCTTTTGATGGCGCCTGCCATACATAGTGCAGGGCTCGACTGGCATGGGTTTAATGCTGCCGAGATGCTTGCCTTTTAGAAAAATTTCTCCTTTTGCTGGTCCGTCCCCCACTTTCACGCACCCATGCTGCTTGCGGTTCGCAGGGCTTTGCACCCATCCCGCTCAAGCTGCCCAAGATCCTGGGAGAGGACGTATCGGGAGTGGTGCTGGAGGCGCCGACCGGCAGCAAGGCAAGATGGTGCATCATCCGCAGCCACTCTGGCCGGCACGTCGAGGGGCCCGCTGCGGCAGCGTTTGCAGAGCAGCTGAAGGCGAAGCACTAATCGCGATGCATGCCAGCTGCCGCTGCCTTCAAACGCCCCTTTTGGATTTCTCCGTGCAGTTCAAGCGGGGCGACCGAGTGTTTGGCTGCACCGGCCAGGTGCTCAAGTCTGGCGAGCCATTTGGTGAGCGTTGCTTGGGCCTTACTGAAGTCCTTGCCCGCTGTGCCTGCTGCACCTATTACGCTTGGTCATTCCACACCTGCACGACGTGATGCATCCCCAAGAAGCCCTCTGCTGACGATGCAGACACAAGCACCACCAAAACCCGCCACTCCTGGGCTCCGCTGCAGGCACCAACGCCGAGTTTGTGGCCGCTGAGGAGTCGGTCCTGGCCCTCATCCCTGCCGGCGTGTCCTTCCAAGAGGCCGCCTCCGTGCCGGTGTCAGGCCTGACCGCATGGCAGGCGCTCGCGCCGGCCATGCCGCTGGCTGGCAAGCGCGTGCTGGTGCACGGCGGCGCGGGGGGCGTGGGCAGCTTTGCCATCCAGGCAGGTTGGGCGGTGGCAGGATGGTTGGCCAAGGGTGTGACCTGTTTGCGAATGGTCAAGCTCTGCAGGGAGTTACCAAACGGCCCCAAACCAATGAATGTTTGGGCGGTGCCGCTTCTTGTCTGCCCGCGCTGCTGCTTGAGGACACACACGTGCAACTCCTTGTCTGCTCCGCAATGCGCAGATTGCCAAGGCGCAGGGCGCGCACGTGACCACCACGTGCAGCGGGCGCAATGTGGAGTTTGTGACGCGCCAGCTGGGCGCTGACGTGGCCATCGACTACACGCAGGTGGGGAGCTGAACAGCTGAGCTGATCCAGTTGAGCTGACCAGTTGACATGCACGGATTGCCTGCCTGGATGCCACTGGAACTTGGGAGCTGTGCGGCGCAGCCCTCAGCCTTACCTAGCAGCGGCAGTGCTGCCTGCGAGCTGCTGCGCACTGCACCCGCCTGCCCCCCCGATGCGCTGCCGCCATTGCATGCGCTTTTTGTACACCCCAGACCCAACTGGTTGCCACTTCACTGCAGGCCCCCTGGGAGGCCTCCCCAGGCGCCACCGCAGCACCGTTCGACCACATTGTGGACACCATTGGCGGCTCCTACGAGCGCGCCAGCCTGCGCCTGCTCAGCAAGGGCGGCAGCTTTGCCAACCTGGGAGCCAGCGGCCCTGGAGTGGACAAGGTGTCAGTGTGGGGCATCGTCGGCATGCTGCTGGGCGCGATGTGGCGCTCCATGCTGGGTGCTGTGCGCCTCGGCCCGCCATACAAGTTGTGAGTGGGTTTTGTGCGTGCGTGTGCAGGGGTGTTGGACGGGGGTATGTGCTTGGATTTGCATGCTGGACCCATGACCGCCAGCCTCTGCCTCCCACCTGCCATAAAGGTTGCACAGTTGTTGAGCCATGCTGCCATGTTCCCATGCTGCCACCGCGGCGTTCATCCCATACGCGTAACCCTCCTTCTTTCTTCCGTGCTCCTGCCTGCAGCGTCATGCAGGATTGCACGGCCAGCAAGGGCCTGGACCAGATCGCTGCCCTGATGGCCGAGGGCAAGGTCAAGGTGCACCTCGACAAGTGAGCTAGCAGTGCTTTTGGTTAACTGCCGGCCAGCAATGTGAGCTTGCAGGTGCAAGAAGCAGGGCATGCATGCGTCCTGCTGGTGCACACCGAAAGCCGCCGCCTGCGATGCAGTACAAGCCTGCAAGTTTGCATGCCGCGCTCCTCAACCAGCCCATCAACATTTGCTGCGTTGCCTTTGTCTCTGGTTTTGCGGGGTGTTCACTCTTGAGGAGCTGGCCGCTGCACACGAGTATGCAGAGCAAGGCCACGTGCGTGGCAAAGTGGCAGTTACGATCTGTGACGACCCCGCTGCCAGGTGGCTGGCTGCGTCGTAGAGGGCGGCGCCGCAGCCGCAGCCGGCGCGGCAGCCCGAGGCACAGCCGACGGCTGTGCACCTGTACAGCTCATGTTCACACTGCTTTGGACTACTTTGAACCACGCTGAGTCATGTGCGGCCTTCAGCCTTCCTGCCGCCCTCCGTACTTGTTTGCACCGAGTTAGGTACTATGTTTTGTCTTTCTAGAAACCTGTGCACTTGGTCACCCGCCTTTGCTGTACATACGTGTTACTTGCCTTACTATCTGCCACGTGTTACCGTACCCCCACACCCACCCTGCTGCCCCTTTAGAACGTCCAACTGACTGCGCAGCTTTTGTTACACGTCGCAGCAGCAAGCAAGCAGGCCAGCTCAGCTGACCAGCACTTTCCGCGGTCCCGGCGAGGCGCCACCCGCCAGCCGCACAAACTTGCTGGGGCTCTGGCCTGGCTGTTGTGCCCCTCCATGCTGCTGCCGCTGCTGCCACGGCGACTGCTGCTGCCGCCGCGGCTGCTGGGCATCCCAGCCGTCTGCTCCCGTCGGCTCTGGTGCCGGCGGCCCGCCCAGGAATCCTATCCACACCCGCTGCTGTGGAGATTGCTGCTGAGGCTGCTGCTGCTGCTGCTGCTGCTGCTGCTGGGCGTGCACAGGCGGCGATGCCTCTCCCTGCCCGCGCAGGGGCGTTGCTGCACTGCTGGCCGCACCAGCCGCACCAGCCGTGGCTGCCGTCCAAGGGCCGGCCAGCAGGGCTGCCGCCACGCTGTCATCCTCTGCGGCCTGCTCTCCGGAGCGAGTGTCATAAAGGACCCACTTGGAGGCACCACCCTGCTGCAGCCGCAGGTGCAGGCGGCGCAGCGAGGAGCGCAGCACGCTGCGGGTGGATGGGCATGGGAGGGGCGGGTGATTGAGCTTCGGTGGGCAGGCCGGGCATGCTTGCTGAAGGTGCAGAGGTGTCGGCCTCCTTCCCCCGACACACAGGCCGGCAACTAGCATCCCCACAAGCAGTCTCCTGCTGTCACAGAATGCACCGCACAGCCAGGCAGCATTCCCTGGCACCCACCGATACAGTCGGTTGGCCAACACCACGCAGTCATGGCGCAGGATGGCGTTGCAGCCCTGCTGCAGGCACATCTGCGGCAGGGCAGAGGGCGGGCAAGGGACAGGGGAGGGGCGGATGGGGCAGGTTGGACAGCTTGACAGAAAACGAGAAGCCAGTGGTTTGGGAGCTAGCTCGTGTTTTAGAGGGCACGGCGCATAACATGTGCATCATCCCAAACAACCACAATCAGTCCCTTGCGCCCCCTGCCCACCTGGGTGCGGAAGTCGGTGATGATCTTGACCAGCCGCCCCCGCAGGTTTTCCACCTGAGGCAGGCAGGGGAGTGCGGGCAGGGACATTTGTGGGTTGCAGCCATGTTAAGGCAGGTTTTAGATGGAAACAAGGGACGGGAACAAGCATACATGCGCGCAGGTTGTGCAGTTGCGGTTGCATGCGCAACCCCGCCGGCCCTGCATCCCAGCCCCATCAGGGCAACACTTTGTGTATTGGGTGCCCCCCGCTTCACGTGCCCGCATGTGCTCGGGTATCTGGGACACGACTCGCAGCGGGTCGATGTAGCCGCCCGCATGATCCAGCAGCTCCCCTGCAGGCAGGGCACAGTGCGTTGTGCATCAGGTCTCAGTTCGGTAGGGCTGCGGCACAGCATGCGTAGCCCAACACCTCCCCTGCAGGCAGGGCATTCATTGGTGTGAGTGACAGGTGGGCAGGGATGCTGCCCAGAACGCACGTTCTGGCAGCGTGCAATGCCTTTGGAGCAGGTATGCTTGGACACACGGAGCATGTGTTGGCAGTCTGTCGCGCCACAAGCCAGCGCAGCAGCCGGCGCTGCGGGGCCGGCCGCCCTGCCCACCTGTCAGCTGCGCATCTCCCAGTGTGAGTGCAATCAGCGGCTCCCAAAGATCGTCATCCCTCTGCGGAATGGTCAAGACGATGGGACAGGGGCGGACAAAACAGGCGACTGGAGTACCATTCGCGGCAGGGCGCACAGATATGGGGGAGACGGTGGTCTTGGCAAATGGGCCGAAGGCCAACAGTGATGCAGACATGTTGGCAGGCAGCTGCACATGCAGAACCAGCTCGTTGAGTGCGGATCGGCCGGCACACGCACCTGCAGCTGCACAAACTCCACGGCCTGAGCCACGTCGCGCAGCCCTTCCACAATCAGCCGCAGCGCCTGCGCAAGTGCATGCAAGGGCAAAGCATGGGTGCCGAGCGAAGCACGCCGTGCCTGAGAGAGACGCATGTGCCACAGAGTATGCAAGGAGGCAAGGAAGGAGGGCTGGGCCAAACAAGGACCAACACACCACAAGCCCAGCACTGCCATCGGCAGTGGCGGCTCACGCCGAGCGGGCTTCAACGTTTGACTTGCCTTGTCTGCGGAGCCCATGCGGCCCAGCACGTACACCATTTCTCGAGTGAGCCCCCGCTCCTCGCACACCTGCAAGAAATGGGTCAAGAGAGCGAGGGATGCATGCCGCTGTGGTGCGCCATCTGCTTGTCGCATGGCCAGGCAGGCATCCCAGGACAGGACGTGCTCTATGCCAGCTCGCAACATTGGGGTGCGCAGTCAGTTGGTCATGCAACAGTCCAGGGTTAACATGCAAGGTACCGAATCGAAGCAGGTTCAATTGTTGCCCACCTGGTAGGCTCGGTCCAGCGGGTAGTGCGGGGAGACCATGAGGAAGTGCAGCAGGCGGGCCGGCTCAAACTCGGCGTACAGCTCCACCTGAATGGGGGCAATGAAATTTGCAAAACAAGGCTGGAGAAGTCAACGATTGGGGCTTCTCAGTCCACAAGCATGCAGGCAGTCTGCCTCACGCTTGGCACGCTGTGACCCACCTGCCACGTGCTGCAATTCGACCAATCCCCCAAACTCTGTTCCACGCAGCACACAAGCGGGGCCACACCTGCAGCTCCGCAAACGCGGCCCCCTGCTGCGAGTGCCGCTGAAATAGCCAGTCCAGATAATGGTGCAGGCGGCGGCGCCAGCGCTGCCGCGCCTCCCCACCCGACGCTGCTTCAGCAGCGGCCTGCGGGGGAGTGGTGACAACTGTCGCTTGAGCTGTGGCGACGCTTTGAGGTGTGGCCGCATGGTCAGTTGGCTGGGGGCGGCGGCAGCTGCGTGCAATTGATAACTTGCATGCATGCTGCGCAATGCTGCAAAGGAGCGCCCCAGTGCGTCCAAGCGCCGGGCCGCCCTTCCAGAGAACATGTGCGCCAGGCCAGCCGGCCAGCACCTGCAGGGAGGCCACCACGGCTGCGGGCGGGACCTCGTCCTGGTGCTGCACCAGCAGGGCGGTGGCTTTGACCTCGTCCAGCTCTACCAGGTCTGCGAAAAAATGAAGAGCACATTGCAGTTCGGCTCAATAGAGGGGCCAGACCGAGGGTGGTCAGGAAGGCGTTGACGCCTCGCCCAACCATGCCACAATTCCAGTTAGGCGCCCGAACGCAGGCAGGTCCCATCAGCTAAGTTAGGCGACAGAAAAGGTGATCAGCAGAGGATGATTGCGGCATGTGCTCAGCTCGCCCAAGCGGCCCCACCTGCCACATAGGGCGACAGCCGGCCCTCCAGAGCGTGCTTGCTGATGTAGTCGAACACTGCCGGCGAGCACAGCTGCAGCAGGCAGGAGGACACAGAAAGGAAGAGGTGGTGTGCAGCACGACTGCTGTGCCCAACCGGAGGCAGCAAGCAGTGCTCTGCCTGTACTGCAGTGCAAGCGCATGCCTGCAGCTTTTTGTTCAACTGATTAACCCATCAACCCACCCACCTGCAGCTGCAGCTCCAGCGCTTCCTCGTGCCGCCCCTGCACAGTGTACAGGTGAGCCGCCACCTGCTGCAGCTCCGGCCAGGCCCGGGCGCCTTTGGAGCCCTTGGAGCCGCTGGGAGGTGCGCCCGCTGCACTGCCCATGCGCCTGCAGTGGGGTGAAACAACAGGGTGTGCAGTGGGCGGCGGGTGACACGTAAACAAGCCGGGACTCATTCAGTAATGCAGTGCGTCAATGCCGAGTTGCGGGTGCAGGTGGCGCACCCGCACGTGCTGATGTGCCATCCGACTCGGCGTTTCAGCAGCATCCCAGCAGTTAGTGCACAGCTCGAGCCGCGGTAACTCACTGCAGCGCTGCCGCCTGCAGCTGCGCCACGTTGTATGCGCCCTGGGGCCAGCGGCGCACACAGTCAAGCAGCATGCTGTGCTCTGCAAAAGAGTAGAGGTGCGGTTGGTAACTGGATTGGTTAGTTATTGGGGCAATACTCCCCAGCAACAGCCGAGCATATCCAGCATGGTCAGAAATGCCACTTGCAAGGCAAAATGTAGCTTTGCAGCAGTAGAGGAGTGTGCACCCACATGCACCAGGCGCGTATGCGCAGCTGCAAAACGCGCAACCTCCAGCTGGCCTCCCCCGCCCTCACGCACCGGCGGGGTTGAGCAGCAGCGCGGACAAGACCATGTCGTATGTGGAGCTTTTGAGTCGAGGCTCCTCGACCGGCAGCTGGGGCGCAAGCGCCGCCAGCTGGCGCGCCTGCAGGTTGTGTGAAAGACGAGGGCAAAGAAGCGTAAGGTTGGCGCGGCGGCAGGCCGTGCTGTGCATTCCTTCACCAAGAGACGAGGGTGCGAGTGCGTTGGACCGCCATGCGTGCTGCCTTTGCACCCAGCAGGCGGTACAGTACGTGCCACACCGACTAAGACAGCTAGACCAAACTTGCCTGGGCAAACAAGTAGGCCCAGCGCTCCCAGGCCAGATCGTTTGTCTGGGCAGGCACAGGAAGCGAAGAAGGGATTGATGTGAGCCACATGCAGCGACACATGCACACAGATGTGCTGGAGTGGGCTGGGCGCCTGCCAGCTGCCGCTCACTGAACAGGGCTGCTGCGAGCCAGCAAACTAATAACAGGGCTGCTGCGACTGCTGCACCCGGGTCGCAGACCGCAGGCACCTCATATCCCAACCCCGCTCCCTTCGCCCCACCTTGAGCACGCGGGGGCAGAGGGACGCTGCTTCCGCCCACCGGCCCTCAGACGCCAGGGCTTGCAGGAACTGCTCTCCCAGCGACTCCTTGACCGCCGGCTTGACTGCAGGAGTGAGCCACGTGCAAACAGGGGATATTGCATGCCAGGCAGGGCCTCAGAAAGCAGGCGAGGGTCGCTGCTGAACGCTTGGTTTTGTGACGGGCAGAGCGGCCACTTCCTGTATACTGGCACACAAGCTTGAACACTTGCACCCTTGTACCAACCTAGCGCACCCGAATAATCCTCTTCGGCCACGCTGAGTGCCTCTGCATAGCGGCCCCGCTCCGACAGCCACGCCACCCGGTCGTTGCCGTCGCGCGGCCGCCCCACAATGATGCCCTGAAAAGGGTTGCAAGCTTGGGGGTGCACGTTTGCGGGTTCAATCACCAAAGCTGTGCCGCGGCCTGGCCGCCCCACTCAACTGGCCACCTCGGCACATCAGCACAAAACCCACCCACCTGCCCAGCTCTACAAGCCGGGCAAGCAAGAGCGCACCTCCGGCCCTGATACCAAATAAGTGGGCTCCTCCCCGTCCTGCCACCACTTGTACTGTCGCACCGCCTGCTGCTCCGCTTGCTGCTCCACCTGCTGCTGCTCCACCCGCTGCTGCCCCTTCCCATGCGCCGCTCCCTGGCCCGCCTTGCTAGGAGTGACATTGCTCTCACGCTCCGCCGTCGCTACTGCCGCTGCCGACACTGCCGCTGCGCTGTTGGCCGTTGCAGCGCGGGGCGAGCCGCCGGCTGGGGTGCCCGCCGCGCTGCTGCGCACAGGTGTGGCCAGGCCGCTTGTGCCGAGGCTGCCGCTGCGCCCTGCCGCCGCCGCCGCCGCTGCCAGCTGGAGGTCTGCTGTGCCTGAATACAGCATCGCCAGCTGGTGCCACCGCCGCTCGTCCGCCCAGGCAGACAGCGGCAGGCCATCGGCTGCCAGCAGCTGCCCGCAGCGAGTGAAGAATCCAAGGCTGAGCTGCTGCTCCTCCCGGTTGCCCTGCGCTGCTGCCGCTGCTGCCGCGCCTGCCCCTGCTGCTGCCCCTGCTGTCGCCCCTGCTGCTGCGCCTGCTGCCGCCGGGGGCTGCTGCCCCGCCGGCGTGCCTGCTGAGCTGGCAGCATCAGCACCGTCGCCAGCGCCAGGCGAAGGTGGCCCGCCGCCTGCAGGGCTGCTGACCGGCAGCTCGTCTGCGGTAGTGCTGGCATCCACGATTGCTGGCCCTGGCTCCGCTCCCGCTGCACCTGCTGCTGCTGGACTAACTGCACCATCTGCCCCTGCCGCGTCTGCTGCCGCTGCTGCTGCCTCCGAGCCATGCCCGCTGCTGCCGCTGTTGCTGGGTGGTCCCCAGCAGAGCACTGCCACATCCGCACCAAAAGGAGCCGCGCCCAGCGCAGTGCATCCGGCATCGAAGCTGGCCACGATTTGCAGGGAGCGCTTGACTGCCACGGCACCGGCATGGATGGTTGGGTTGGTGGGCGGCGGCAGGCTGCTTGCCACCCGCACCACCTGCAAAGCACGGATGTGCAGATTAGGGCAAGGCTCATGCGTACTGGCAAAGGAGCACTCTACACTGGCACAAGCTGGAGCTGTTGGCTGTAGCGCTACGATCGTGATACCGAACAACTGCCAAACCCTGCCCCAGCAGCATGCCCGCTGGGGAAGAGGGCGCTGCCCACTGACCGTCACATGCCGGCCCCAGCAGACAAAGAGCTCCCGCCCGCCGCGCCACAGCAGGGAGCAGGGCGCGCTCGGGTCGGCGGCTGCGCTGGCTGGCCGCTCAAGCTTGCCCAGGCGGGTGTGGGTGGCAGTGTCATACACCCTGCAGGGCGGGCAGTGGTGGGAGTCACTGCTGCACTTGAGCACAATGCCTTGGCGTGACCATTGGCTGCTGGCATTGCAACGCGGGCAGGCATGCTGTGCAAGCAATAGTTGAGCAGCATGGGTTGCACGCATGTGGCACATGCAGGGTGGGCTTGCAAGCAGGGCCAACCAGCTCCCCACACCCATTGCGCTCACCGAATGCCTGTCGAGGTGGCCCAGGCCAGCAGGGTGCCGCTCATGCGGGCGCAGTGCACCGGCCCCTTGCCGCCGTACAGTATAGTTTCTTTGGCGCCTAGCCAGCCCTGTGGCAGTGCACATGGCATGCAGCGCTGCTCATGCGGCAGCTCATTTGGCATGCAGCGCTGCTCACACGCCTGTCTTGCGCGGGCTGGCAGGGCAGCGCAAGGTGCAAGGTGAGCGGACGTGCACAAGCAGGGCGTGCTGCTTCCCTGCTGACTGCAATGCAACACCTGCAAGATGAATAGAACACTTGCCTTGGAGCTGAGGACCAGCGTGCCTTGTGCTGTGCCGTACACAACCTCCCGCGTCTTGCGAGCGGCGTATCGAGGGTCGAGTGCCACGGCCTGCGAGCAGCAGTGCAGCAGTCAGCAGCAGCGTGGCACACAGGGCGGCGGCGGCATGGCAGCGAGAATGAGAGCTGCGGGAAGTCGGCAGCAGGGCAGCGGGTTGCAGGGCATAGCGTAGGCATCCGTGAGCGAAGGCGGGGCTGGCATTCCAGAAGCATGGCCTCTGCGCCAGCAGCCGGCAGCATGCAGAAGCACGCCCAATGCACATCTGCACAGCCATGGGCGCACCGTAATTGGGTGCGCTGCCTTGACCCGCTGCACCTCCTCGCTGTACAGGCCGTACACCTGCACGAAGGATTGGGGAGTACACTACTGCCTCAGCATGCTGCACAGCTGCACCAGGCCGGACACATGCAGGTACATTGGAGTTGAGCGCTGCCTCAGCATGCCTGCGCATGCGTCAGCGCCATGTCGTACCAAAGCCGGGAGCAGATGTCCACAGAGAGAGCAGCCTCAGCCTCGGCCTCAGCAGCAGCAGCAGCAGCAGCGGAAGCGCGAGCAGGCAGGTGCCGCACCGCCACGGTGCCATCAGAGGAGGCTGAGGCCAAGTATTCGGCTTGCTCATCGAAGCACAGGTCAGTGACCTCTCGCGAGTGCTCCTTCAGAACCTTGACCTGTGTGCAGCAGCGTGGGGCATGCGTTGGCGAGCACTCGATGCGTGCCCTGGCCGAACCACGCAGGCAGCGGCGGCGGCAGGGTTTGCACTGCCGCTGGTGCCTCCCTGCAGCGGCGGCCCGCCCTCCGACCTCTCCCAGCCCACCTGATTGCCTAGATGGTCCAGCAGCTGCACCGATCCGTCCCGGTGGCCCACTGCCAGCACCTTGTCCGAGACGCAAAGCTTGGTTGCAGGGGCAGCACCGTTTGCTGCTGCTCGAGGAGACTCGCCGCCTAGCAGGCTGTACTTGAGGCGCGGTTCCTCCTCTGCAGCGGCTTGGAAACTCGACCCCCGAGGGCTGCCGCTCTCATCTTCGGTCCCAGCCATCCCTGGTCATCAGCGATCAATGATAGTATCAATGCCCAGATCATCAAGCAGCATGGCCGGCCCTTTCCACTGATTGGCCAGTTCCACTCGCCAGCTAGGCACTGCATGGGCGGTTTCGGCCGATTCAACGGCCGCCGAGCAGCCGTGGCACTTGCACCGATACTAACTTATTGTTTCCTGGACCTTGAGCCATGCAGGCGGTCGCAGGCGCCGGCCTGCGCACCTGCCTCCTCCCTCTGGCCACCCAGCCAGGGGCGGAGGCCGGGAGGCGCTGCACAGCGCACATCAGCTTCTGCCCAGCACGTTCGATACGGCGCAGCGACCTGGCAGTGGCAGCGGCAGCACCCGCCGGGTGCCGCCGGAACCACCGCCGTCCCTACCGCCGCCCGCTGCCTGCTGCGGCCGCCAGCAGCGGCGAGGCAGGCAGCTCTGGTCATAACAGCAACGAGGATGAGCGTGTGGCTGCGGCGGTGAAGAAGCTGGCTGAACTGGCAGACCTGAACCAGCTGCAGACGGCGCTGAACACGGCCATCGCAGCCGAGGACTGGGCCATGGCTGCCAAGCTGCGAGACCTGCTGCGGCTCATGACAGGCTGCGAGGGGCAGGGCGGCGCCAAGCTGGTGGCAGACTGGAAGGGGCTGGGCGTCCTGCCCTGGCTGGCGGAGCGGGCCGAAAACCTGGGCTACTCGTTCCCCACAGGTTGAGCGCAGCGGGGGGTGCTGAGCCTGTTGCACAGTTGCATTGGTGGCAAGACGTGGGGCATGCCCAGACCGCGTGCCCACACAGTTGCATGGATGCAGCGTGCATGGATCGTGGTGCAGCCGTCAGCCCCTGACCTCCCTGCTGTGCACCTCGTCTGTTTTGCAGAGGTGCAGAAGCGTGCTGCGCCCGTCATCCTGGACGAAGACGACTGCATCATCCAGTCCGAGACCGGCAGCGGTGAGCTTCCGGCAACTGTAATTGAGAGCGCCCCACGTCCCTGACCCAGGCAGCATGCTGTGCAACTTGTTGCAAAGGCAATGCCGCTGCCCTGCTGCCCTGCGCTCAATCAAGAGCAGCGTGCCTATCGGATGTGCATGCCTGCTGATGCTCCCCTCAAACTCCGTCCATCGGTGTGCAGGCAAGACGCTGTCGTTCCTGCTGCCGGCGCTGTCCAAGCTGTCCTACCCGCCGGATGCATACCCAGACGATCTGAAGGTGCGGGCCACAGGAAGCCCTGCTGTGCCGCCATGCAACCCTTGGGGTTTGCTGCAGCCAGGCTTGTTGCTGGGACTGCGCAGCTCCATGTTAGGAATTATGCCCGTTGCAATGCATCTCTGGCTGCATCAGTCTGCCTCGCTCCTGCCGTAGCTTCTCTGACTTGCCTGTGTGCCTTGCCGTCTGATTACGCAATGCAGGGCCCCCAGCTGCTGGTGGCGGTGCCGACACGCGAGCTGGGCGTGCAGGTGCGTGCTTTGGCCACCTGGCATGCCGCCACTTGCACATCCTGCTTCTTGCATGCTTTGTTTCGTGCCTCCTGCATGTGTGCGTGCCTGGCTGCGATGCATGCATGTGGCTCGATCCAGCCTACAATGGTCTTACGCAACGTGTCCCTTCCATTCCTCCAATGCTGCAGTGTGTGATGCTCATCTACCGCCTGTTTGGCGGCTCCATCAACCAGGGCGTGCCGGGCCAGGGCGGCAACATGTTTGACTACACCGGGCCCCGCGGACTCAAGGTGCGCACGTTGGGTGGGTTGCGACGGTATGCTTCTGTGGGCACGGCTCTGTGCCTGCGATTTGTTGACTTACCAGCAGGCCCCACAGGTGGGAAGCTCCGGCGCAAGACCGGCCGCCCATAAGCGGGCCGCAATTAGTTTCTGATTGTCACCTCCATCTCTTCTATTACTCTGCTCTTGTTGGTCGGCGGGTGCACAACTGGATATGGCCAGCTTGCATTGTATGACGGACAAAACATGTGCATTGCGTCTCCTGCCGCTGCTCTTTGCAGGTCAAGGGCCTGCTGCTAGACAGCGAGGCGGCGGGCACAACTTGCATGCTGGCTGCAAGGCTCAAATATGCTTATTTGGACTGATGCTTTTCTGCAGGTCAAGGGCCTGCTGCTGGACAGCGAGGTGGAGGGGGCCAAGAAGGAGTTCTACCTCAAGGGGGCGCACGTGCTCGTGGGTGCGGCTTTAATGCTTCGCTCTTGCGTGGTGGTGCAGCACGTCCTGATGACGTTTCGAGCCCCCCGCGTTGCTGCGTGTCCGCTTGAGCACGACCCTGCCTGCTGTTCAGCCGTAGAAAGGGCCTCGGCCTGTGCCCCTTTCCTCAGCTGGCTGGCCCCTGCAACCGCCACTCCATCCCTACGTGCCCGCCTCACCTTACTCAGCACTGCCACCTCCTGCACCCACCGAATCGCTCCGCAGGCACGCCGGAGCTGATTGCCGCAGCGCTGCAGCCGCCTGATGCTGTGGAGGCAGTGCAGCACGTGGATGTGATCGCCATTGATGAGGTTGATGCCTGCTTCCAGGTCAGAGGTTGTTGCTTGAGTCCAGTTTGGGGTTGGTGCTGCTCGGACTGGGTGGCTTGGGGTGGTCTGTGGTGTGGCGGGCGCCCTTTTTGAGGCTGCTTGCAGATGTTTGTTTCCGTTTCCATTAGAGCCCTCCATTTCGTTACCGCTCTCTGTGCCTCCCCTGCAGAGCCACCCCGAGGAGATGGAGCTGATCATGCAGCTGGCCTGCCGGCAGCGGCACCTGGCTCCCGACCCAACGCAGCAGCAGCAGCAGCAGCAGCAAGCAGCAGGCAGCCAGCAAGGGGCGGGCAGCGAGCAGCAGCAGCAGGAGCAGGGCGCGGCGTTCGGGCCAGGGCAGCGAGACAAGCCGATTGTGGTGTTGGTGGGGGCCACGCTGGACGAACCGCTGGTGGAGCATGCTGTGGAGCAGGTGGGGCGCTGTAGTGGTGTTAGTGGTGTTAGCGCTGCTAGTGTGTGTGCGCTGATTCATTGGCTGGCTGGTGCCTGTGTTGGCTGTCCGGTGCTGCTCGTGCTGCCCATGCTGGCTGATCCTGCCCGTACTGGCGACTGAAGCCCGGTGTGTGAGTATGCACCCCGCCCGCCTGCCGCCGTCCCACCAAACACACACCTCTGTCCACTCCCCCCCCCCCCCCCCACATAGGGCTGGCTGCGGGACCCAGTGACTGTGCGTGTCGGCGCTCGCATGCGCATCCCTAGCACGCTTCAGGTGGGGCGCGGCGCTGGTGGAACTCGCACGCAGCCAGACATGCCGTGGCTGTCGGCAGCAATCCAGCAATCCCGCCTCACCCTGCATTACGGCTGCATTGTGTGCAATGACGGCGATGAGGGCGAGACGCCGCTGCTTTGCCGACCCCAAACTCACATCATCACACCCACCTATCTGCCCCACGCAGCACCGCTGCATCGTGTGCGATGAGGAGGCGAAAGTGGCGGCCATGTGCCGGCAAATCCGTGCCGACCTGCGTGGGTGAGTATGGGGTTGCTTGCGCTTGTGCTAGCTGGCTGTTGTGTGGCAGCGATGGGCAGGGTGCCGAGGACGAGGCCCCCCGAGCGCATCACAAGCTTCATCATGCCAACTGTCAAAATTTTATGCAGGACCCATCATGTAGTTTGCTCTCTCTCCATCTTACGCCTGCAGGCAGAGCGCGGACGAGGCCCCCGCGCGCGTGATGGTGTTTGCGGGCAGCGAGGGCCAGGCGCGGCTGCTGGCCGACCCGCTGCGCACCGTGCTGTGGGGCGACCACAAGATCTCGGGTGAGAGCCGCACAAAAACAACTGGGAAGCTGTTATCAGCATGTACAGTATCAAAAACAGTTGGCATGTTGCTGTAAGGCGACCACAAGATCCTGGGTGAGATGGGCTCAACTCAGCATCCAGCTGGATTGCACCACGCAAAGCACGTGATCAGCTGTCCTTACTTCCTGGATGGCTCCTCTTCCCTGGCTCTCCACCACTGCTCTGCTTACCTCTCACCGACTTGCTCTGGTGCCCACCCCTCTTCTCCACTCCAATGTGCAGTGCTGCTGCCCGAGGGCACGGAGCCCATCAAGGCGCTGCACTCGTTCCGGGACAACAAGACCACGCTGCTGCTGTGCACACCCGCCGCCGCACGAGGCCTTGACCTGCCGGCCGTTAGGTATGTGGCAGGCGGCGCATGCAGTATGGCGGGGCCTGGATGGTTGTAGCCCGTGCAGCACATCACACGCAATGATTGGCCGTGGCTTGCCAGCGTGCATGCTCACTCCGTGTGGTCCCTGTGCCAGGCATGACACGTCAACCTGCCCAGCCGCGCCTACCAGCCTAAACATTGAGGGTTGTCACACCCTTTCCCTCCTCTTCTGCAGCCATGTTTACAACATTGAGCCGCCCGTCAATGCATCCGAGTACCTGCACCGGGCGGGGCGCTCAGGCCGCATTGGATCCACGATTGAGGGTGGGTGGGTGCTTGGTTTTTGTGCATGTTTCGTGCAATCGAGGGTGGGGCCTTGGTTTTGTGCTCGACTGGTGTAGGCTTTGCACATGTACGGTGCTACTTGCAGGCAGCTGCGCTACGCAGGCCGCTGTGGGTTGCGATAGCAGCCAGTGCTGCTGCACTTTACACCCATGGCCCCCAGCACTGCTCACAACAGGCTCACAGACCACCCTCCTTCCCAGCACGAGTCCCCCACCCACCTACTCACCCCCCCTTCCGCCCCACCCCTCCCCCCTTCCATCCCCTCCCACAGGCGTGGTCACCACGCTGGTCACCCCCGAGCAGCTGCCCGCGCTGCGCAGCATGGCTGCTGAGCTGGGCATCTCCTTTGCTGAGCTGGCGCCGCTGCCGCCGGAGCTGCCGGCGGAGGCGGATGCAGAGGATGTGGAGGCGGCGCGGCGGGGGCTGGAGGACCTATTCAACCTGTACTGAGCGCACATGGTGTCTTTATTCTCTCTCCTGTTGCTTGAATGGAATGTGTGATTGGCTTCTCTGAGCTGTTAGCATGTAAGCAGGCGCTGCCGCAGGGCGCAGAGGGTTGGCATGCGCGTGCCTCAATCGTCACATTGGGGCGGCGACCCGGCTTGCAAGCCGTAGCATGCACACAGCTTATTACACTGACTGTGTCTGTTACATACTGTATGCAAGGTCAGAGAGTGCTGTGGCAGGCAGCCGTAGCTGACAACGGGCTCGCACATGCTGCCTCCGCCGCTTCGCGCTGTGCCGCCGCTTTTGGCAGTGGCGCGCTCGCTCTCCAGCCAGACCCCTCCCCTGTCCTCCTACCTCCAACAACACCTCAGATCGGCAGCAGCGATGCAGTGCACCGCAGTGGCAGCCCAGCAGCAGGCGGTGGTCCGCCGCCCCGCCAGCAGCAGCGCAGCTTTCCGATGCCGGGTGAGCACTTCGAAGCGTGTGTCGCAGCGGCCGGGCGAGGCGGCAGGAGCCCGGCGCCAGCACCTCCAACCCCTCTGCCGCGCCGCGCCAGCCCCGATCAGGCCACCCACGCCGCACATTGGCTCAGAGCTGCGGGATGTGTGGGCCCGGAGGCGCGCCGCAAAGGGCCGGGCAGCTCCCGCTGCCGCTCCGCCACCACCCCTGCCGCCGCTGGACGTCAACGCCTGCCTGCCGCTGCCTCTGCCGTGCAGGTGCCGCAGCGCGCGCTGCGCCGCGCGGCGCTGCAGCAGGTGCGCGCCGAGGAGGAGCAGCGGCAGGCGGGTGCTGAGCTGGACAACCCAGAGTCGGAGGCGGCGCGCAAGAAGGCAGAGGCGGACCGCCTGCGTGCGGCGGAGAAGTTTATGACGGTGAGGACAGGCTGGAGCAAATGGGCTTTAGATTTTAGATTGTAAACGTAATGTTTGATGAAGAGGCCGCCTACGTAATGGATGCGGCTGGTCTGTCTGGGTGTACCGATGGCGGGGACGGCAAGTAGGGAGGAGAGAGCAGGAGCACATGCGGGGAGTTGTTTCTTGCCGCTGGGACGGCCGTGGAGTGCTGGCACCTGTATTGCGATCACTGCAACAAGCAGCCAGGAGCGTTGCCTGCGCCACACTGTGTCTGGTGTGCCTCAAACTCTGCTCACCTGTGCTGACCTGCACACCCCCATCCGCCCTGCCCCCGCCCAGGTTGGTACCGGCGAGGCTTCGTGCAAGGGCTGTGGCTACGAGTACAGCCCCAAGCGGGGAGACCCAGAGTACCCGGTGGCGCCCGGCACCGCCTTCCAGGTGCGCTGTGCATGGGATGTTGTGTGCTAGCAGTGTGTGCTGATGCTGGCTTTGGTGCAGGTGCACGCATTGATCTAGCTTGCGGTGGCCATGCACCGGCATCCAGACGCTACCTAGCCAGCCACTTACCAGCGCGCTGCAACAATGCCTGCCCGCCGAGCGGCAACAACAACACGAGCTGTGCACCCACACTTCACCCCGCCAATGTGCTCTGCTCCCGCTACCCTATCGCAGAACCTGCCGGCCGACTGGCAGTGCCCCACGTGCGGCGCGGAGAAGAACCTGTTTGTGTCCAAGCAGCGGCAGGTGGCGGGCTTTGCGGAGAACCAGGTGGGCGGGGGCTGGAGGACAATTGGTACAAACCCCCCAAATAACTCAACAGATGTTGTACAAATCTGAGAGGGGGCGGCGGCTGGGCGGAGGACGGCCGCCCAGCCGCTGCCGCCCAGCAGGCGCTCGCTTCGTCGTTGATAGGCACACCACCTGCCTTGCTACAATGCATGTATGCTTCGCGTCACCTCACAAATTCCTGTTGTCTGCTCCTGCCTGTGTAGGGATACGGCCTGGGCACCAACGCGATGACGGAGGAGCAGAAATCCTTGTGAGAATCGGGGGGGGAGGGTTGGGTGCGAGGGGGTTGGGTGGGGTACTATCGGCGGGTCACTGAGGCCACGTGCTGCTGCTACTTGCGCTGGCTGTAGCGCGCCTGCTGCGGGATTTGCTTGCTGGCCGCAGCCCATGCTGCCACAGGGAGCAGCGTGGGCGGGCCCGGGGCCTTTGTGTGGAACAAACGCATGAAGCGGACTTTGCACCACCAACTGCTCTGTCTGACTATGTGCCCCTGCTCCCCGCTGTCTCCTTCCCCCTGCCACAGGCTGATCTTTGGCTCGCTGGCCGCGTTTTTCGTACTCTTCCTGCTTGGGTATGCGCTGCCGTGAGCCGAAACGCCTGGGCTGTATCGGCCCGATCGGGCGCATGGTTTTTTGAGCCCGTCCTACACCTCCGCCACGTGGAATCCTCCTGCCCTCGCCTTCCTTCCTTCCTTCGCCGTTTTGCGGCCTGCTTGATATTTTGGCCTGATTGTTATGAATGAGCCGCACCGTTTTTTGCCGCCGCGGTGCGGGACGCCCTCCGCCCGCCATGCCCCTGCCTGCGCCTTTCACTGCCACTGCTGCTGTGCGTCATTCTTGTGTTGAACTGAACCATTTTACGACTTTTGAGCACGAATTGATCAGCACATGAAGCAAGTTCAAGCAGGATGGGGAGAGTAGGAGGGTGGGAGATGCACTAGCTGCAGTCACCGGCGCCCGTGCCAGGGCTGCTCGGCTTCTCGGCAGCTACCATGGGCCCCCCGTGCCATCGAACCCACTCAAGCCAGATGCATAGCCAGCCCTGGTCCTTCATCCCATGCACACTGCTCGCCAGTCAGTCAGCCATCGCGGCGGGATTTAACAACAGTCGCTGGACAAGTGTGCCATAGAGTTGGGCAGTCGGGGATGGTGGTGTTGCAGTCAGTCAGGTGCAGTCAAGTAAGTAGGTGGGGTGAGGAGAATACATGCAGCGTCAACAGCAACTGTTGGCCCCGCACACAACAGTGCAGCAGCAGGGCACTGGTGCAGCAACGAGCAGATGGCGGTAACAATGCAGCGCTGCGCCGTATTGCATGCACTACAGCAGGCCGTCGAAAAAGTTGCTGCCCTTTGCCTGTTTCTTGCTCATGATGCGATGCTGCCCCTTGCCTCGCTTGCGCCCCTTGGCCCTTCGCCCCTCATCCTCACTATCACTGTCATCGCTGTCATCGCTGCTGCCGCCGCCCTTTCCTGCCGCCTGCTGCCGCTGCTGCCCTGGGGGACCCGCTGCTGCCGCTGCATCGCCGCCTGCTGCTGCCGCTGCTGCTGCTGCGTCACCTGCTGCGGCTTGTGCGGTCCCTGCCTCTGCCGCCTCCTCCTCCTCCTCCTCCTCCTCCTCCTCCTCCTGTTCCTCCTCCTCTGCATCGTCATCGGCTAGCTGTGACAGGTCCCACAGCTTGACTGTGTTGTCGTGTGATGCGCTGGCCAGGAAGGCGCGGTCTGCTGACATGGACAGCCGCTCGATTGGGTAGTCTGCAGTGTGGGGTACATGATGTGTACATGTGATTGCAAACCTGGCTTGGTCAGCTCATTTGCAATGAGCAGCAGCAGCAGCAGCAGCAGCAGCAGCAGCAGCAGCAGCAGCAGCAGCAGCA
>VFQO010005978.1_pt1 | contig 48180 bp, 66 predicted proteins | sample 3512331 | NCBI WGS metagenome assembly VFQO01 (sample SAMN10412371, study PRJNA504923) | tailings metagenome | isolation source: Replicate 3 from Balatoc abandoned mine | place: Philippines: Itogon, Benguet | collected 2017-08-28 | reverse complement strand
GGATGGCACCACTCCCAGCCCCTCCCCCATGCCCACACCCAGCCCCTCGTACTCACCGATGCCCACACCGAGCAGTCCCGCCCCGGCTGCCCCACAAGTGGTGGTGCCACTGAAGGATGTGGGTGTTCAAGAGGGTGACAAGCCAGCGCTGGAAAGCGCAGCCTCACCTGCATTGGGGCAGCAGCCGGTTCCTGGAGGCAGCCCACCCACCAGCGGCGGCGGCGGCGGCAGCAACCCGCCCATCAGCGGCCCTAGCGCCACACCAACCGTCAGTCTGGTCAGGACTGACGGCCAGTGGCAGCTGGTCTTCACGTTCCCCAACACCCCCGGCGGCCATGCCGCTGCGCAGAGCATGCTGGACCAACTCAGTAAGCCAGACTCCTGGCTGGCGAAGTCGCTGGACAACGTTGTGCTCCCATCTGGCGGCACCGCCACTGTGGACGCCGCGTTGGTATATGTGTGAGGCCATAGCAGCATGCCCTGTTGCAGTGTTGTGATGCTCAAGTGTCACACCCCACAATACAGTTCCCTCACTTGCGTTGCGTGTCACCCGATATGCTGCAGTGTGCCTGGCGGCGGCGGCGGTGGCGGCTCCACCTCCTCATCTTCCTCTGTGCCTGTTGGGGCGATAGTGGGCGGCGTCGCTGGCGGCTTGGGTAAGAAAGCTGGCAGGGCCGCACGCACCCTTGCTCATGCTCATGCCGCTGCTCTGCATGCAGCTGAGCGTTGTGCCGTCATGTCGCGGCAGCTCCAGCGGGTCCTGACGCTGTTGCCTGGCAGCCCACCCACCTGACGTGCAGCTGCAGCCGTGCTGGTGGGCCTTGGCGTGTGCCTTGTCCGGAAGAAGCGGAAGCGGCCGCAACTGCGCGAGCAGGACCGGGAGGCACCCAGCGCGCCAGCGGATGCGCCTCCCCTTGAACCTGAGGAGGCCCAGGCTCCTCCAGCCGATGGCGATGGCTGCCCAGCTTGCTCGGACAGCCTGCCCTTGAGCTACCTGACAACCAGGGGAGGCGACCCATCCACCCCGCCGCTATGCCTGCCGCCAAACCCATCCGAGGCGCCGCCCGCCGAGGGCGTTAGTGGCAGTGACGGCGCCAGCCAGGACGGGCCCCTGGAGCTGCCGCTGAGCTACATCACCACGCTTGGCAGCGTTGGGGGCGAGGTGGACACGCTCATCACGCCGCCGCGCTCATCGGCGGCGGAGGCAGCAGAGGCGGGCAGCGAGCCGGGCACCCCTCCAGCCCAGGGGGCCAGCGAGCTGGACACTTTCCTCACCCCGGAGCAGACGGGAGACGTGGGGGCACCCACCAGGTGCGCGCCGTGGCCTCCATTGCGCCACAGCAGCCGCTGTTGTATGCCCCTGGTGTGGCAGCGTGGCAGAAGCCGAGGGGTGGCAAGCAGCGGCACACGCATGGATACCTCTGCGTTTGGCCCACCTGCCACTTACGCTTTCCATACTACGCTGCAGTGTTGAGCGACCAAGTCCGGGTGCGCCCTCCGAGTGGGATGCAGTGGTGGGTTGGCTGCCCCCAGAGTGCACCATCATCAACACCTTCCTCGCCACCCGGCGCGAGCAGCTGGCCACTCTAAGCGCCGCCCTGGCCTCGCGCGCCTCCGCCGTCTCCGCATCCAGTGCGTGTGCGGGCGGCGAGGCGGGCGTGCGAGGCGGGCTGTCAGCGGAAGTGCTGCAATGGGAGGTGGCCTGGGAGGACATCACTCTAAAGCGCCTGGTGGGCCGCGGCTCCTTTGGCTGGTGAGTGTGCGGCCGTCGCTGCGCTGCCTGCGGTGCGGCTGTGCCCGCACACGTGCTACCGTTGCTGTGTTGTGCCACGGCCGCCGCTGCGGCGCCCGGCAGCGCGCTGGTGGGGCGCAGCCGGGGTGCTGCTGCTGTTGCTGCTGGCACACGCTGCACGCCCGCCCTGAATGCAGGGTGTACGAGGGAACTTGGCGGGAGATTGGAGTGGCAGTCAAGGTACTGATGCATCGTGGTGAGCGCAGCAGCTGTCGAGCTTGGTCTAGGTTAGCCTGGCCCAACAGCTCAGCACCAGCCCAAAGGGCCCAGAGGAGCAGCAGTCAGCTGCTGCCCGCCGCCCTCCCACCCTCGGGGTGGGGCGTGCTTGCGCCGCTGCAGGGTCTGCCCGCTGGCTGCCGTCCCAGCATGAGGCATGTATGCGCGGGGTCACTTGCCCGGCTTTTGCAAGCAACATGCCGGGCTTTTAGGATCCTTTCCTGACCAGCAACACACCCACACCGGGCTGGCTTCAGGCGACTTCAGCGAGGGCGGGCTGGAGATGCCGGATGAAACGCTGGCGCAGCTGCAAGAGGCGAGCGGGGGGCTGGGCGGGGCGTGGGCCCGGCATGGCTGGGCAAAGCGTGGGGCGGGGATGGGCGGGCGTGGGAGCCGTGCTCGTGCGTGCCTGCCCCTTTTCTCCTGCTTTGGGTTAGGGTAGCATTGCATGCTGAGCAATCTCGTGTTCCGAATGGCGTGTTGTGCTCAGTGCCTGTGCTGCGCTTTGCCGGCACTGCCGCAACTTGTGGCCGACGGCGGCGGCGGCATTGCTGGCCACCCAAGGGGCACCGCACAGCTGCCCTCCGTCTTCCAAGTGCTGATGCAGGAGGCCCACGTTATGGCTCGGCTGCGCCATCCTGCCGTCGTTAATTTCCTAGGAGTGTGCAGCCTGCCGGCATGCATCATCACAGGTGTGCGCTGCCGGCGCTGCCTGCCGCTGCTTGCGTAGCGCTCCGCGGGTGGCCCCAGCGCGGCTGCATGGCAGACGTGTGTCACGCACCTCGTGTGCCTCACCTCTAGCCACAACGCCCTCCCCCCTGCCCCACCCAGAGTTCTGCCGCCGGGGCTCCCTGTACGACGTTCTGGCCAAGGCACGGAAGCGGCCCGAGGCTGCCGCGCTCCTCACTTGGGAGCTGCGGCTGCGAATGGTGGGTGCGGGACGGCGCACAGCGGTAATACTAGACTGGACTGGTATGGTGGGCGCTTGTGGTGAGAGCTTATGGTTGGTGTGCATGCTGGGGGCTCAGTAGGTCCACGGCGAGCCGCTTGGGCAGGGCGCCGCCCTCCCCGGCGCGCCCTCCCCACTGCGCGCGCCCACCGCTGGGCGGCCTGGCCTGCCGCTGCCGCAGGCACTCGATGCGGCCACCGGCTTGCTATACCTTCACAGGCACTCGCCGCAGCCCATTGTGCACCGCGACGGTGAGAGGCAGGGCCGTGCTGCCACGTGGCTGCTGCTAGCGCTGAGGACAAGCCGGCGGACTGGTCACCTCATCCCTACTGCCCGTATGTGCCCGCAGTCAAGTCCCCAAATCTGTTGGTTGATGAGCACTGGCGGTGCAAAGGCAAGGATGCTGGGCGTCAGCAGGCAGCCGGCTGGTCCTGGGTCGCAGCGCAGCGGGCAGCGCCTCCCCTCCACCCTCTCACACAGCTTGCGCGTTGCCCCACCCTCCTTCAGTCGCGGATTTCAACTTATCTGAGATCGTCCAGGCCCGGGAGGCTGCAGCACCTGGCGGCGCCACCTGCAACAACCCCATTTGGTGAGCTGGGTGGCGGGAGCGCGCAGCGCAGTGCTCACCTGGGATGAGGAGAGCCTGCCAGCGGCCGTGGGGCGTGAGGCGGGGCGCATCAATTGGTGTTGACAGCTCTCTGGCGGCAGCCTGGCCGCCGCCCTGCGGCGCGGCAGACCCTTGAGTGCAGATGCAGTTCAGCCGGAGCACTACCGAGTGCAAACCAAACCAGATCCTGCACATGTGTTGATGTTGATGGCAGGCTGGCGCCCGAGGTGCTGCTGGGAGAGGAGGCGACAACGGCTTCCGACGTGTTCTCCTTTGCTATGGTGGGTGTGGAGGCAGCAACACAGCCTGTTGCGCTGCCAACGGAGAGGTCCCTGCAGCCGTGGCGCTGGGCATGACGGGATGCCCCCTTCGCCCCCTGTGCAGGTGCTGTATGAGCTGCTCACATGGCAGCTGCCCTGGTCTGGGGCGCCGCCGCTGCGGGTGAGGCCACGGGGGTTTGACACGGGGGATGAGGGCTGCAGCTGCGGGTGCAACAGGATGCTCAAGCATAGCGCTGCGCCGCTGCCTCGAGCTCCCCCAGACACCGTGCCGCGCTGTTGCCTTGCCCTGAACCTTCCCTCTCCCACCCACCCGCCGCACCAGGCGCCGCCCACCCCACCCCACTCATCCACCCATCCATCCACACCCACAGATAGCCCGCGACGTGCGCCAGGGCCAGCGTCCTGTGGTGCCGCCCCGCGACCAGCTGCCCTCGGCTGATGCAGCGGATCGCGAATTCCCTGGAGCCATCACGTACATCCGCCTCATACGGTGAGGGGGCAGGGCACGCAGCGGCGGCGCGTCAGGAGGGGCCTGGGCGGAGAACATGCCCTGCAGGGTATGCAGTGGCGGGTGAGACCGCGGCGGGTACACCCTACCCCATCAGGGGCGCCGATTTGCGAGGAGGCGGGCGGGCACGCCTCTCGCGCGCCTTGCGAAGGCCCACAACAGCCGCGCCGCCGCCGCACCCATGCCCACGCACCGCAGGGAGTGCTGGGCGCAGGTGCCGCAGGAGCGGCCCAGCTTCGATGCCATTGTCCCGCGCCTCCGCTCGCTGCTGGAACTGGCCGCCCGCAGCCGCAAGCCGGCGGAGCCGGTGCGGTACCGCACGCTGCAAGAGCGGCCGGCCTGGCGCTTCTGACCAGGCAGCCGCGGCCAGGCGGTCTACTGGGAGAGCCAAGTTGCCTGCAGCTGCCCTGGGTGTGCCGACGCTCGCGATCTGGGAGCGGCATCCCGCCTCCTTGGTGCCGCTCCTGTGCTTGCGCATGTCAGCTCAGAATGACTGTAGAGTGCATTGCATCAGAGGCGTTTCAATGCTCTCCATTGCTGCCGGGGCTACGACGTCACATGTAGAAAGCATTTGATGTGGTTTGAGGCTGCTCACTACCTGTCAACTTTGCGCCCAGCGTGGCCCGGATCCGGAGCGGCAGCTGAGCGCTGCCGAGCTGCTGGCGAGCGGCGGCAGCGCGCAGTGAGGCCAGGGGTTTGCTTTCCGCATTTGTCACTGCAGATTTTGTCACTGCAGATTGATACTCTGAGTGCAGTGGTCTGTACAGCTAGCCATCATGCCCTGGAGCAGGGAAAGAAGCTGGGGCGAGAAGCCGCTGGGTTACAAGCACAGCGTGCGCATGGCACAGACCGTGTGGCGATCTCCCTACATCTCTACGTCCAAACCGCTGCTCACCCAGCTTACAGACTCGTCAGAATCAGGAATCATGCCCAGCCCGAAACGCCGCGCTCTTGCTCTCGCCGCTCTGCTGGCCATTGCCGCCACGGCGGCCGCAGAGACGGTGTTGGTCGTCTTTTCCGACTCCCTCAGCGGTGCGCTCGGTTTGTGCAAGCTCCAGGGTTGGGTGCCTGCTCCACCGCTGCCGCCGCTGCCGCCGCCGCCGCCGCCGCCGCCGCCGCCGCCGCCGCTTAGGATCTGCCGCAGCAGCTGCCCGGCCGACTCCGCAGCTAGGGCTCGCACTTGTAACAGACTGTCACTCCGACCTGCGCTTGCAGACACCGGGGCCCATGGCGCTGCTCTGTCCGCCGCCAATGTATCTGCTCGAGATGCCGCCCTGGCCGAGAGCTTCTCAACCCGTGAGTGCAACCGATCTCAAGATTGCTCCTCTGCCTGCCTTTGCGGCAGCAGCTTGCCAGTGAGCCATCATGCAGCACTCGCAACCGGCGCAGCTGGGAAGAATGCAGATAGGGACACAGCGGTGCCATGTAAGCTGCTCAACAGTAACCACTCGACATGAGGTAACGCGGCCGCCCCACCCGCCTGCCTGCAGACTGGAACGGGCGCTTTTCCAACGGCTTCAGCTGGGCCGACTACCTGCTGCAGCATCCGTTTGACAAGTGAGTGGCAGGTGGCAGTGTTGTGAGTCGCTCGATCAGACATTGCATGATGTGCAGCGGCCATGCGAGCTTGCGAAGCGCTTCAGCCACCTCGACGCACCAGCCTCAAACCTCGCTGCACAGGATTGTGAACTACGCCTACGGCGGCGCTGCCGCCTGCCCCAGCGTCGGCATGGACGGTTTCAGCGGCGCCAATGCGGGCGCCCCTGGCAGTGCCCCTGGCGGTGCCCTGCCTACCGGAACAAACGCAACCGGCGGCCCGCCCTCAGGCGGCATGCCACCTGGTGGCATGACCACCCTGCTGAGCCTGGTCAACCAGGCAAGCAAGCTTGAAGCTTGGGTTCCGCCCTAGCCGTGGCTGCCAAGCTGCACTCACTTGCCCATCAGCCACACATCAGCCGCGAACAAACGCCCTGCACCGCTTCTCATCCGCATGCCTCTTCCCCAGACATCCATCTGTCTCGCTGCCTAACCACACCTGCCACTCACCCCACATCTGTGTCGCTGCCAACGGCACCTGCCCGCAGACGGAGCTGTACCTCGCTGACACCCAGGCTGGGCTGGAGGGCAGCGAGCGCCTGGTGGTGGTGTGGATCGGTGAGAGAGGGGGAGCAGTGCTGCACTTGTCGTGAGCCAGCCGGGCATGCGCTCGCCAGCAAGGCATGGGCGCCCGCAACTGCAGGAACAAGTCATTAGATGCTGCCCATTGTCTCTGCACAGGGCGCCTGCCCATTCTTACCATGCTGCACCCTTCCCCACTTGTCACACCTTAGGCGGCAACGAGATGCGCGGCGCTCTGAGCCAGGATGCAGAGGCAGCCAACGCCACGCTGGACGGCATGACGGCCTGCATCGAGACCTCGCTCCGCTCCCTCATTGACAGCGGCGAGACGCGCATCGCAGTCGGCATGTGAGGGGGTTCGCAAAATCGGGGGCGAGTGGCCCAGCCTGCATGGCCGGTCTGCATGGTGGAGATTTCCTGGCGCTGGCCAGTTGGCACAGGGCAGCTTTGGCTGCCGCTGCATGCTTGGATGCCCAACCGGTTTGGCGGCGCTGCACCAGGCAACATGTGCGTGCTGTGTTTGCCACCTCTGCAGGCCGACTTTCTACTCCCTGGGTGTGCAGACACCTGACGACCTGGTGAGGCAGTGGTTGACTGTTTGGGGGCAAAGATAATGCGTTGGCAAGCAGCCCAGCTTGTTGCAGCGGCTGATCTCACGTGCTGCCCAGCAATAGCATGGGGCGCAACTGCCACGATTTGGCACTCTGCACAGTTTGACCTGCTTTACCTCTGCTCTCATTAGCATGCAACCCCGCAACTGCTGCAGGTGAGGTGGCTGGAGGTGATGGATGCTGGCGCAGCCAAAGTGGAGGCCGTGCTGGAGGCGCTGCGCAGGTGCGCGCCCAGCATGTGTGCATGATGAGGGGAGGTGTGTGCAGTTGCATGTGGCGGCCCGGAACCTGAGAGTACCAGGGTGCGGTTTTCCAGCATCCGCCTGCCGCCTGCCAGCTGCACCAACCCATCAAAAGCGAACGCTGCTGTCATACATTGTTCCTCCCTTACCCCCCCGCTCCTCTTCCCGCAGCGACTATCCCAGCGCCGCCATTGAGGTGTGGGACGTGGCAGGCGCAGTGAAGCAGCTGACCCTGTCCGAAACGCCCCTGCATGCAAGGCGGTGCTGCCATGGGCGCCCCCCACTGCCGCCGCATGAGGGCTGCTGAGAGCCAGGACGCAGCGGCAGCGGTGGCTGCTGCTCAGGCCAGCTTGGCGGAGCAGGAGCCAGTCGATGGCATCATCTCCAGCCAACACTGCGACGACCCAGATGCCTATGTCTGTGAGTGGCGGAGTGGTCTTTTGCAGGTGGTTGCAGCTGCTTGAGAATGGTGGGCGGCAGCTCAGCTGCGCAGCTTCTGCACCATTACGCAGGCATTGGGCTGGCCGTCAGACCCCACTCACCTCCATCTCTCCTCTGACCTGATTCTCTCCCTGTCCACCCCCCATGCTGCTGTGTAGACTGGGACGAAGCGCACCCCACTGCGGCCGCACACCTGTTCCTGGCCCGCAGCCTGCTGGACTTTCTGGCCGACTCCTCACTGCTCAAGGGCGTGCAGCTCAGCTCCCGGGTGGGCAGGGGCTGGTATGGGCAGGTGCTAGGGGGAGCATGTATGCTTGGGCGCCTTGCCTGCTCAACGCTGGTGCCAGCATGTGTGCGGCAGTGTGTAGCAGCAGGGGTAATGCGACCGGGCTGTTCCTGTATCTTAAAAGGCACGCTACGCTGTTCCTTCTGCAACCTCCTGCTGCCCTGCAGACTGCCAACACAAGCGCCCAGGCTCCTTCGCCTATGGCCACCACAACCGCTGCCTCCAGTGGCGCAGGCAGCAGCCAGGTGGCACGCACCACAGCGGCTGTGCTGTCGCTCGCTGCTGATGCAGCCCTGCTGCTGTTGCACTGCACTGCACCCCCTGATGATTAAACATGATGAGGGAGAGAGCTCGCTCATGATCAGCGGCCGCCATACCTTGTGCAAACACCCCAACTGATGTTGTACAGTTGTGTCATTGCATTCTTCCTAGCCAGCCCTCGACTCTGCTCCACCTTCCCCGCAATTGATTGCGTTTTGTTTTTTTACAGTTCAATGGTCAAGCATAAAGCTGTAGACAGTCGGTCTTGCAAACACAAAAGGACCGTTAGACAAGGGGCAGGGACAAGCATGCAAGTGCAGAAGGCAGGGCAAGGGGGATGCAAATTCAGTCGGCCGCTCAGCAAAGTCGGCAGAGGGTGCTTGCACGCCTTGCATAGGCAGACAGGAACAAGGGAGCAGTGTGGCAACAAAACCGCTGAAAGGGCAGGGGAAAACGTGATGCAAGGCTGTTTAGGGGCTTTTTGTGTTATGAATGGTGAACAAAAGCTGCACGCTTCGGCTGCTACGCATGCAGGGAAGGAGAGTGTTGGGGCCACACAGCTTTGTAGTTGTTTGTGTTTGAAACTTTGTGGTAGATGGGGTCAAGGATCAAGAGGCAAGGCTTTTTGTTTTGAGTTTATGCCAAAGAAGGCACGTGGTTGAAATTGAAGCACGCTTGCAAAGCAGTCTTAAGATGGTGCTGCACAGGCAGCTTGGGGCTTGAGCCCTTTCGATCAAGATCTTGAGTAACTTTGCGTCTTGGTCCGTCGTCGAGATTGCGCAAGCCTGATGCAGGCTTGCTGCTTCGGTGGCGCAGCCTGCGGGCCATTCAGCCCACATGCCGCCGCAAAGCTGTCCAGGCAGGCCGGGCCGGCTCAGCCCGGCCTGGCGCTGCATTCACTGGCGCTGCGTCCACTCTTAGCTGGCGCTCGGCTAGCGGCGCGCCACCAAGCGGTGCACCACTTGCGCGAGGTAGGCCTCAATGTTGCGCTTGCTCACATCGGCGTGCCGGCGCACCGCATGGGCGCAGCAGTCGTCCACCAGCGCGCGCCGCAGGCTGCGGGAGAAGATGCCTTCGTAGCACTGCTTCAGGCGATCGACCTGCACGGGGGGGAGGGGGAGAACAAGGGGGAAGCAGGGTGAGTGGCAGGCTGCAGAAGGTAGGTGCATGCCAGCAGAGCAAGTTGGCAGGCGCAGCACAAACCAAACTCAAGCTTTCTGCCGGCTGCAAACGCCGCAACGTGCTGCGTTGCTGCAAGCAGCCCTTGGCCGGCTCAGCAGGCACAGCAGGCGCGGCAGCAGCTGGGCAGCGGCAGGCTGCATACACAGACACAGCCACCAACGCAGCAGCAGCAGCCGCCGCAGCAGCAACGGCTCACCACATATCGTTCGGTCGGCTTGCAAAACTCCATGTGCAGCAGGGCGGCCACGCCGCGCAGGATGCGCGCGCCCTTCAGGCTTTCGCACAGCAGCAGCGGGAAGCGCAGCTTGGCCACATTCTGCAGGGGAGGAGGGGAGAGGGGCAGGGGCACGGTTTGCTCAGCAGTCGGTCAATCAATTGGTGAGTTGGCAGGTGCAGGTGTGCAACATGCATGGGCGCCTGCTACGCATGCTGTGCAGCAGGCAGGCAGGCGGGGCAGGCAGGTCTGGTGCGGCAGCGGGGTGCGCTGCAGACTGCTGCTCGCACACGTTTCCCAACAGCCAGGAGCTTGCAGCACTGCAGGCTGCTGATCACCCACACACTTGCCAACTTGCAAGCAGCTCTACTGCACAACCCACACGCGTCCCTTCAACCCGCACTCACCGTGACGCCGCACGCATGGACAGCCTGCTGCATGATGTACATCTCGTCCAGGCCGCTGCGAGGCTGCTCTTTGCCGCTCTGCCGCCGCGCCGGCACGTGGCACTCGGAGGCATGGGCCGTGACGCCCCGAAGGCCGGCCTCCACCTCCCGCCTCAGCTCGCGCCGGCTGCGAGGGGCGTGGTGCCTGCTGCTGCCGCCGCCGCGCTTGGGAGTGGTGGTGTAGTGCCTGCTGCTGCCGCCGCCGCGCTCGGGAGTGCTGGTGTGGGGCCTGCTGCTGCTGCTGCCGCGCTCAACAGCGGTGATGTGGGGCCTGCCGCTGCTGCTGCTGCCGCGCTCGTCGGCGCGGCGCCGCGGCTCGGCGCCTGCAGGGAGGGAGGCAGGGGAGGGGGAGCAGGGTACATGCTTGTTAGGAGCTGGTAAACAGGACCGTGAAAGATGATGGGGCAGGCAGGCAGGCAGGCAAGCGCAGCAGGCAGAGCGCAGCGGCTCACAGCATGCAAGGCAGGCAAGCACACTGCTGAGTGCAACCGGCACCCAAACTCCCAGCAGGCAGCACGCTTGCGCAACCCTGCATAGTCACACACCCACCCACTGCCCGCTCACCCATGGCATGGTCCCGGTTGCGGGGGCTTGGGCGGTTGGCACAGGTGGAAATGAGGGGCCGCTCGGCACGCTGGCAGCCCAGCCTCGCCAGCTGGCTGCTGCCTGCGGGCTCGGCTGGAGCAGGAGGGGCGGGCTCTGCCGCGGCCGCTGCAGCGGCGGCAGCCGCAGCGCCCGTACCCTGGCCGCTGCCATAGCAGACGCGGTTGCGATTGAAGCTTGGACGGTTGGTAGGCGGCAGCATTATGTACTCACTCGCATCCAGAGCAGGCTGGCGGCAGGGGCTGCGTCCGCCGCCACCGCCGCTCGGCATTTCGGGATCTTTCTTGATGCAAAGCTGCGACACAAAGGCGCCGCTGTGCAGGCTGCTGCTCAGCTGCCGCAGGCTGCTGTGGGCGCGCCGTGCTCCGTCAGCGTCGGCAAAGGAGCACTGCACGCCGCAGCATGGCTGGTTGACAATCGTGATAGCAATAGGCAAGGGTCCGTCCAAATCCAGATGCTCGGTGACGATGGCCTCGAGCTCGTTGACGTCGAATCCAGCCTTGGGGAAGACGGTGACTGCAGCAGGGGAGGGGGGCAGGGGAATGCAGTGTCAGTCTCTGAGTTTATTGGACAGGTACGGGCAGGGGCAGGGCAGGGGCAGGCAGGAGGCAGGCAGGAGGCAGGGCGCTGACCTAGCAGCCACTGCTTATGCACCTACAGCCAGCCATCTGGCTGGCTAGCTGGGTTGTGACTATGCTTGCTGGGAAGCACGCCCCACCAGCAGCTGCACAAGCAAGCTTCTTTTTCCAATTTATTCATTCCCAACTGCCAGTCTCAACCCTCGAAGTGTTCTAAGCGGCCTGCTCGCTCTAGAGGTTGGCTATTTAGATATCTAATCGAGTTTCCAGGCGCATGAAATCTGTCGATGTCTGCGCTCATGCATGTTCTGTTTGCAATCTAATAATGTTTGCAAGTGTGTTCGGCAGTTCTCAGCGCTGATTGGAGCGGCGCACCTGTGTTGGCGGACGTGCGCGCGGCGGAAACGCCGCAAACTGCCATACCCTGCATGCGACAAACGATCGGACGGTGCTCTGCTGTTTCACAACTACGGTGCGCTGCCACTGGTTAGACAGTTCGTTCAAGCAGAAGAGCGTCTTGGGACTAGCGGGCCGAGTGGGCGAGCGTCAGGGGCGGTGGCGGCCCGACGGCGCGGCGCTTCAGCGGCACACGTGTGAGCGGTGCCTCTTTATGCCTTTGGTCTGTGCTTAAGCCTTCACGCGCTGTGGATGCAGCTGCAAGCTGTGCACAGATGCGCAACCTGGAGGGGCGCTTGCGCCTTGAGGTGGGGTGCACAGGCAGGCAGACGCCGGCGGGCGGCCGTCAAGCGGCAGCCGGTGGCGGGGCGGCGGCGAGGACGCGCCTAGCGCTGCGCGAAGCCCTGCAAGCCGCGCAAGAGCTTTATAGACTCTGAGAGGCCTTGACGGCGCGAGCCGGAGCTTCTAGAAGCTGCCCGAGGCACAACGCGGCTGGCCCGAGCGGGAGGGGGCTGGGCCAGGCCCTGTGCAGAAGCTTTTTGCAGCGTATGCGGCGTGAGGCTGCGTGCGAGCGGGCGTATGCGAGGCGGCGGCGTGCGTGAGTGCGAACCGGCTGAAAGGAGTCGTCTACGGGCGTCAGAAGGCGGGCCGGAGGCTTGCCGTGATCCAATTGAGCGCCAGCCAGGTCCAAAAGATGGGAGGGAGGACAAATACGGCTGCCGATGCACGACCAACGCTGGAGCCAGGTGAAGCTGGCCACCCTCCCTTATGGCCGCACCCCTTGGACCATCATCGATCGTGCTACTTTACATGGGCACCGCAACGGCCCGCTAGCTGCGATTGCGAAGCGACACACTCTGTCGGCCATCATCCTCAGCCCTCGTCCACTGCTGCCGGCGCCGCCGCTCTCCCCACCCCCAGCGAACGGCAGCAGCGGGCCGCGGCACAGCCTGACACCCGTGCCCCACCCGATTGGCTGCCCCGCCAGTCTCCCAGCCAGCTGCATTATACCCGCTGCGCATGACTTCAGCTGGTGAACAACACGAGGCTGTAGGCAACGTACCTGTGTGTGCTGTGCTGGCACCCGAACTTCGCCTAGAAGGCAGCAGTGTGTGGCGGCGCCGCTCGTGCACATGGCAGGGTGGACTGTCTGCTGTTCGCACGCCTTCAACCAGCAGGCCTCAGCTCTTGCGGTGTTATGCAGCTTGTGGCGAGGAAGCTGCTGGGTTGGATTTGTCTCTTCTCTGGATGAAGCCTCGTAACAAACATGGCAGTTACATGGGAGGCAGGCAAGGTTGGCAGGGCATTTGCTGCGATGTGAGCACGCACGAAATGCATGCATGCAAGCGCGGGTATGATAAGTCAGGAGGCAAGGCTGGCTGGGCATGAGCTGCAATGTGGGCACGCACGAAATGCATGCATGCGCGTTTATGATGGGTCAGGGCATGGGTGTGAATACCGTTCGCTCTGTTGCAAATGTGGGCTGCTGCGACATTGCACTCAATAAATCAAAATGCCGGCATAACAAAAAATGCGCGAAAAATTAAGGAGCAACGGTTCCCAAGATTGGCAAGCGATAAGCTAGAATGGTCGGGGATGGGTTCAGCAAAACTGGAAAGGCTGGCGTGGGCAAGAAAAGCAGGGCGCCCATGAAGTTTCTTGGTACGTGATTTGAAGAGGTGCTGTGCACGGTCAGCGACCAGTCCAGCAGCACTTCATGTCGTTCTGGCACTTGCTGTAGCCTGCACAACACGAGTTGCAACGTCCAATTGAGGGGGCAGGCGGGTGGAATGGCGGTCTGAAAGTGCACATGCAGCGCCTGCACATGCAGCATGCCGCCATGCCAACAAGCAGCTTCTCAACCCACCAGTGCTGCAGGTGAAGCTGCACGATACACCGTTGCAGCTCGCTGTGGAATGGTCCGGCTGAGTACACGGTGTGCAGCTGTCGCCACAGTGGCCAGTGTTTGTTTTTGACTGCAGCGAGGCCAGATCAATGCACGTGATCCGAGATGGCACACTGGCCCAGGCAGCGGCAGGACAGCAAATTATGAGGGCAGGCTGGCTGGGCTGGCCAACTGGCTGGCAACACAGCAGCTACCGATACGCTTGCCATTCACTGCTGACTAATGACGGTTCGAGTGCTAAGATGCTGAGAGAAAGCTAGGATTCGTTTTAGCCTCAGGCAAACGCTGAACTCACCCCGCATTTCCACGAGCTGGTTGCTGGATCGTAGAACATGCAGTTGTCTGCGAACAAGCCAAGGCAAGCCCTGTTATCACCGCGGCATGCTGCAGGCATTCGGGCAAGGTTGCCACGCCTCACCAAACTACAATGCTGAGTACTGCCAGCCGCATGCAGCTGTCTTGCAGCTCACTTAATGGGCAGCTGTAGGTGCACTGGGTCCCATCGCAGCCCACGTTCCCGTTGGTGAGAGAGTGGCAGACTGTGCACTGAGGGCCGCAGTGCGAGGTGCTGTACAGGATATCCTGCAATCGAGGTAGCGCGCGGGGCGGGTGGCAGACGTGGTGTGCAGTGCAGCTCAGGTGCAGCCCAGGTACGCAGGCATGCAGAGGCCGCACTATAATCATCCAGATGGGCAGTCTTGCAACCCTGCTTAAGCACAGCCATTGCCACGCAGTCACATGCCCATGGCGCACCAAGCAAGCCTTGCTGCCAGCAGGGCACTCGCCATAACCTGCAGTGGTGCACAGGCCGCGTCAGAAACAGCAGTGCTGTGCCATGGCGCCAGCCAGGGCGGCACCCAGGCGCGCTGAAGCAGTGTACGTTGTGCGCAATTGCACCAACTTCGGCTCACCATCGGCACATCTGATCCCGCACACCCCATCAATGCAGGTGGCAACACCGTTGCCCGAGGGGGGTTGACATTCTTTGCAGTCAGCACCGCAGTGAGCCGTGGTTTTGGTGATGTCCTGGAAACAAAGTATGAGGAGGGACAGGCAGCACTCAAATCCACATACGGAACCATCGCATGTTGCCACAGAGTTGGCTGGTTGGTTGCACTGCTCGCACCGGATGCCGCAGTGCGTGGGGTTGGACAGCGACTGCGCAATGAATGACAGGCGATGGCAGCGAGCGAGTTAGCACAACTTGCTAGCCAGGTCAAACGAAGATTTTGCAAGCCGCTGCTGCTGTCACCACACAACCACGTGCCCATGACGCACCACGCAGTCCGCACTGCTAGCAGGGCAAGGGCCGTAGCCTGCAGATGTGGACAGATTAAGCTCCTCAGGACAGTATAGCGTAAGGGAGCCAAGCGAGCCTGCAGACGAAGCCCTGACGCACGCCACCACTGGTAGCCGGCCATCTTCACACTATCCATAGATCCAGTCTAGCCTTGGCACCAGGGGCCAGCTTGTGGGCCGCTGCCTCAGCAGGTCAGCCAACTGCCAGGCGATGCTTTCAGGGGCACACCCTCTGGCTGCTCACCTTCGTTACACACAATGCCGCAGATGCCATCTGTGCAAGTGGCCTTGCCATTGCCACTCTTAGGGTCACTGCACGTGATGCAGTCCTGCCCGCAGTGGCTGGGGCTGGTCAGGATGTCCTGCAAATGGGGACCAGTGTGGGGGGTGGGTAGCAGGCGTGCATGCGGCAGTGTCCAGGCAGCAGCACAGTCAGACTGTCCATGCAACTAGCATTGCCACCGTGGCAACCCTGCGCAGCGGCAGGCAGGCGTGCAGCCTTCCTAAAGCAAAGCCTGGTGCAGGCTGGACAGCTCTGCCCACCTCACACGTGCCAGCGGTGCACTCGGCATAACCTGTGGTGACACAGATGCGGCGTGTTTGGTTGGACGGTATCGACTTGCTGCTTGCAGGGGAGATGTGCCAAGGCCCACCTGCACAAGTGCTTGCAGGGCACAAATGTACTCCATTGCAAGCTGCTGCGGAACTCACCTGACTTGCACTCAAATCCACACACGGAACCATCGCATGTTGCCACAGAGTTGGCTGGTTGGTTGCACTGCTCGCACTTGGGGCCGCAATGAAGGGGATTGGACAGCAACTGCGCAGTGGATGGCACGGAATGGCAGCTGAGAACGACCCTTACTAAGTAATAGGCTTAACACTCGCATCAGATTTGACAAGCGCCGTGCGGCACCACAACCACACACCCTTGGCGCACCATGCAGTCCCGACGGCCACCGGCATCCAGGCACTCGCCATAACCTGCAAGTGTGCACAGGTTGGGTTTTTAAGTTGCAAACTGGATGTGGTGCTGGCCAGCCAGGTGCACTGAACAGTGTTTGCTTTGTGAAACTGCACTGACTCAGCTCACCTTCGGCACAGCTCATTCCGCACACCCCAGCAGTGCAGGTGGCAGCCCCATTGCCGCTTGGGGATGGGCAGGCAGTGCAGGCAGCACCACAGTGGAGAATGTCGGAACTTGTGTCCTGTGTGCAAATTTGATGCAAGCAGGGGCGGGCAGCTTACGTGGCGCTGCTAATGCAGCAGCGGTGCAGCAGCGAGTGGCCCGTTGCAAGCACGTCAAAGCTGCTAGTGCCGCGCAGTGTCACAAACAGGCCTTGCTGGCACAAATGTTGGGTACTGTTTCAAACAGAAGCTCCCTAGCCAGCAGGCAAGGTCGCACCTGGCACTCAGTGCTGCCTTCGCAACGTGCAAAGCCAGCAGCGCAGGTGCACTGCCCGCTAGAGCAAGCACCAGACAGCTCAGCGTGCCCAGTGCAGGCGTTGTTGCAGGCGCCGCAGTGGCTGGCGTCGCATTGCAGGTCAGCACAGGCGTTGTCGCACTGTTGGAACCCTGCTTGTGGGCAGTGCGGGGGAGGGCAGCAAGAGGTTGGTTGCTTGATTGGTTGTTGCTGCTCCTTGAGGCAGGGCCAGGGGGCTTGAGCCTGCAAGCGCACTTGCAACCACAGCTCTGCCAATGTGCAAGGCAAAGCTCCACAGCTCCACACACCAGTGTGAGGGTCACGGGTAGAAACAGCAGCACCGTGCTATGGTGGACAGCCAGACCGGCAACCAAGCACGCCTGGAGGCGTTCAGGCCCTAGGGTGCAGCTGCATCAGCCGCGGCTCACCTGCGTTGCAGCTGATCCCGCACTTGCCGCTCACGCAGGTGGCAACCCCATTGCCGCTTGGGGCTGGGCAGGCGGTGCAGGCAGCACCGCAGTGGAGAATGTCGGAACTTGTGTCCTGTGTGCAAATTTGATGCAAGCAGGGGCGGGCAGCTTACGTGGCGCTGCTAATGCAGCAGCGGTGCAGCAGCGAGTGGCCCGTTGCAAGCACGTCAAAGCTGCTAGTGCCGCGCAGTGTCACAAACAGGCCTTGCTGGCACAAATGTTGGGTACTGTTTCAAACAGAAGCTCCCTAGCCAGCAGGCAAGGTCGCACCTGGCACTCAGTGCTGCCTTCGCAACGTGCAAAGCCAGCAGCGCAGGTGCACTGCCCGCTAGAGCAAGCACCAGACAGCTCAGCGTGCCCGGCGCAGGCGTTGCCGCAGCTGCCGCAGTGGTTGGCATCGCCTTGCAGGTCAACACAGGCGTTGCCACAAATTTCGAACCCTGCTTGTGGGCAGGGCGGGTGGGGCAGCAGGAGATTAGTGCTTGAAGCAACTTCGGACGCCTGGCCTCTATTTATGGCCAAATCCGCCTGTGGGAGTGCAGGATGCACGGTGGCAAGTGGAGCGCCATCCACTCAAGCTTGCAAACTTGTTGCAGGCTGGACACTTGGCCATTTTGAAGGCACCTGCGCCCAACCTACCTGTCTCACAAGTGAAGCCACAAACACCGGCTGTGCAAGTTGCGGTTGCATAACCTGGGGCAGAGCAGCTCTTGCCGCAACCACCACAGTTTCCGGCGTCGGTGAGGGTGTTGACCTCGCAGCCGTTGTTGTCCTTGCCGTCACAGTTGGCCCATCCTGGAAAAAGTTTCGACATTCGTGGAAACGGAGCATTCGCATGCCAGGGGGATGTGCTCCTTTGGAGGAGCTGCAATCGCCCCAAGTAAAAGTGCTGGCAACCAAGCAGGCACGCACCATTCGTACAAGCACATTTGCCGGTAACACATTCAGAGCGGGGACCACATTTGTTGCCGCAGGTCTGGCATAGGGGTTGGATGGCATGGCAACGGTGAGAACGTGCGGCTCTAAAACCAAAATGGGCAATGGGCACAGCCAGATACAACAGCCCAACTTACACCACAGTTCGTTGGGCTGGTTGACGTGTCCACGCTGCACGACATGGAGAGCCAGACGGTCGATTGGCACACCGTTTTGCTGAAAGGTAAAACACATGGTGGCTGCATTTGCGCACATCGCAACAGGTTCCTGTGCTCACTTACCACACTCCATTACAAACCGTCTCTGCAGGAAGCAGAATTAGGCTGGTTGCCAAGGTGAACTCAGATATGAGATGCAAGCAACCAAACTCCCACACTCCTGTTGCACCGAGCTAGCAGGAGCAGTGGCAGCCGAGGGGCATTGGAGGCAGAGACCCAAGCTTCCGTCCTACTCACCGAGCGAACTGCATGTGTCACCGGTGGCCGGCACGCACTTGCCGCCTGAGCAGTTGTTGGATGCACACTGAGTCCCACATTTTCCACAGTTGGTGGGGTCAGAGGCCAGGTCGACGCTGCAAGCCAGGATCCAGGTTTTAAGTCAGATGTGGCGCAGCTGGCTGTTACACGAACACTCACATGCAACTTGTTAATACCACTGCACTCACCATACAGAGGTACACACGGTTTTCCCTGCAAGGCAACAGGGGAGCATAACTTCAATCAGCCATTCCCTTGCCCACCTGCACCCCTCAGGCTCTGCATTTGTGGCATGGTGCATCCAACCCTCACCTGCGGCGGTACCGGTGCAGATGCAGCGGCCGTTCTGGCAACCCTGTTCGGCCCCGCAGGTCTTGCCACAAGCACCTGTACATTGCAAGGTACAGTGCAGCAGGGCAGTGGCAGTGCTACAAAGGATGGCCAGCCATAATTCTTGAGCGGACGCAATGCCAGTGAATCAGGCCAGTGCTTCAGTCAGCCCAGTAGTCGTCTCTCTAGCCCTGCTCACCACAGTCGGATGTGCTCTGATCGATGCATGCACCAGCACAGCTCAGCTGCCCTGCAAGGGAGCGGTGGGGAGGAGGAAGAGCAGCCGTGTTGGGAGAAATTATGCTGGGAGGATCCGTTTCTGCCATTTAGCAGGCTAAGTGGTTGGGCCACCACCACTTGTGCGGCAAGCAAACACGTGCATAGCAGCCGTGCTGGCCCTCACCTGGAGCACATTTCTTGGCCTGGCCAGCCTGAGGGGCCTTGAGCTGTCCACCGTCGCTGGGCGGGGCAGAAGCCAGGGGGAGTGGAGAACCAGAGGATGGGGCCGCATCCGCGGGGGTGGAGGCGGGGGGCGTGGGGAGGTCTTTGACTTTGGGTGCATCCGGCTGCAGGTCTGTCGAAGGAGTGGACGTGTTGAACTTGGCTTGCAGCTGGCGGTGGGTGATGCCTGCAAGAGTGGCTGAATGCAAACCCGGTTGAGCAGCACGGCACGGCTGCTGCGGCATGCGTCCCCAGTGCAAGCAGTTGCGGCTGGGCCTGCGCACAGTGCCTACCCTGCACTTCACGCTCAGCCCCCGCTCACTCTCATGAGGCGGCATGTCGCGCCTGCTGAGCAGCGTACCCACCAGCTGGCGCAGGCCTGCCAAGCATGATTCGGACAGAGGAGGAGGTGTGTTCGATGGCGAGCTCCAAGCAAGTTGGCGGGAACAGCACAGCAGCACCCTGGCAGGCGCAGCAGGTGGCATGCACCACAGCCAACTCACTGGAGCTCGGGCCGGGCGAGGCACGGCCAGGTGCTCTGCGGGGAGGTAACAAAGCGTGGAGCCGCAGAGTGTGCCCAAGGGGTGTAAGCTGTGCTGACCAGGTTAAAGCAGAATGGCACAGCTGCAAAGACACCATCCCAGAGCAGTCAGGGGGAGCGCAAGCAGCTTGCCCAGTCTGCAGGCCCTACAGCAAGCAGCTCACCCAGGCTGCAGGCCTGCCGCCACAGCGGCGAGCGCACAGGCTGCTGCAATGAGCAGCAGGCGAGGCTTGGACTTCATGACCTGTTGTGTGAACGAGGTGAAGCTGGCTGGCTGGTCAGACCTTTGCACAGTCAGTCGAGCCAAACTGGTGACCAGTCAACCTGCGCGGCTGTCCCGACTGCCGACCGCCGCCGCCGCCGCCCCGCCTCCCGGCAGCCAGCCAGCTGATTGGGTGGCACCACAAGCGCTTGCACGCCTCCTGCCTGCTCACTTTGGGGTCGCAGCCTGCCACGGAGCCTCGCTGGTGAAGAGGGCTTTGCTCGCTTTCGGGAGAGGGTGAGGAAGTGGAGCGGGCACGGGACGGAGTTGTTTGGTGTTTTGCCGGTCTTTTGATCTGGAACAGGAGCTCGCAAATCGACCGCATTAGGCGGGAATGCGTCAGCCTATGTGATGACCCCGAGACCGCTTTGCAGCTTGCTTTGAGAAGTGTATAAAAAGGGGAGGCAGAAAAACAGTAGGGTGGCCAGGACCAGCCGACGGGCTGGCACCTCCCCGCCGCCGCCCCTACCCTTCGGTCGCCAAATTTTAAGCTCCCTAGTGTACGCCTGTCAAGAGACACATTAATCCACGCCAGGTGAACCAGAAAGGGTCACGTTTTACACTAAAATACCTCTGCGAGCTTGCAGGCCACCCCATCACCCCTCGTCAACTGCTGCCGGCGCCGCCCCGCCGCCGCCGTCGCACTCGCCAATCGCCCGCAGCAGCGCCCGCGCCTTGAGCCGCATCTCCTCGTACTCGCCCTCCGGATCTGCAGGGCACGCACAAGGGCAGCAGACGATATGTTGTGGCCAAGCTGGCAGCCTTGGCGGGGGTTCAGCAGCAGAGCAGGCGCACGGGCCTGGCTCCCTCCCGCCGCTCCCGTCAGCCAAGCCCCTAGCTCACCCCCCTGCCACCCCTAGTCCACCCCTGCCACCCCTGCCACCCCTGCCACCCCCAGGCCACCCCCTCTGCGCACCTGACTGCACCACGATGGCACCGCCGGCGCCGATGGACAGCGTGTCGCCATGCAGCACGGCGGTGCGGATGACGATGTTCAGGTCGAAAGTGTCGTTGAAGGAAATGAAGCCCAGCGAGCCTGAAATTGAGGGGGAGCACGGACCGTCGGCATCAGCAGGTAGTGTGGGTTTTGCGGTGCGCCTCGGTGGCAACAGGTGGCGGCAATGCCGGCAAGAAGCAGCAACTGAGAGCAGTGTCAGCAGCGGACTCCAGTGTGGCACAAACGTAGCTCAAGCAGCAGCCCCTGGCATCCAATCGCAGTCGCCCACCTGAGTACACGCCTCGGGGGCCCTGCTCCAGCTGGTCAATGATCTCCATGGTGCTGCATCACAATTGGGGGCCAGGCAGCAGCTGCTTAAGCAGCCACACCACAAACCAGGACTGCTGTCATGCTAAAGCTCAAGCAGCGCCCTTGCCCGCACTGGCTGCGCAGCCCTTATTCCAAATGCAGGGCACGAAGCCCAGCCAGGTTGAACAATTGCGCGGCGCAGCACCCCAGCCACCCTGCCCCCTCACCGAATCTTGGGGGCGCCAGTCATGCTGCCGCCCGGGAAGGCAGCTCGCAGGCAGTCGACAATGGAAGCGCCCGGGCGCCGCAGCCCGCGCACCGTGCTGACCATCTGGTGGACTGCAGGCAGGCAGGCGGGAGGCAGGGGCACCACGTAGGTCCACTGAGCACCACTCTAGAGCAATGCATGCGTAGCATGCTGCAGCAGCACATGGCACATGGTTCACACGTGCATTTGCATGCAGCGCAGGCAGCGCCAACAGATTCTGGCCCCACCCCCAGCCCGCACGCACCCGTGGCGTAGCTCTCGATGTGCATGAGCGCAGGGACGTGCACCGACCCCGGCTCGCACACGCGGCCCAGGTCGTTGCGCAGCAGGTCCACGATCATCAGGTTCTCGGCCCGGTCCTTCTCAGAGGCTGCAGTAGAGGCAAGTTGAGTGGGGCAGGTGCACGTCAGAGGTGCATGGGAGCAGCAGGACGCAGGCAACCCCCTCTCAGTACAACCCTTGCAATGCGTGATTCTGCTATCCGACACATCAGCTGCTGCTCTGCCTGCCTAGCACGACAAGACTCTTTCATCCCTCGCAAGCCGAAGCCACAGTAAGCGCTCACCCGCCAGCTCAGCAGCGGCACGTGCATCCTGCTCCGGGTCGCTGCTGCGTGGCGCTGTGCCCTTGATTGGTTTGGCCTCCAGCAAACCGCCCCGCCCGCCACGCAAAAAGCGCTCGGGGGAGCAGCAGCACAGCTGCAGCGCGTCGGAGCCGGCGCCAAAGCGCAGCCAGGCTGCGGGCGGATGCAGGGAAGGGTGATGGGCGTCAGCGAGCGTGTATTGAGGGGATTGCCACCAGCAGGCTGGCAATGACAAAACTAAGCCAGCAGGCAGACCGAGGGCAGCACAAACAACCACATCTCTCAAACCCACACCCGCAGACGCACCTGCATAGGGCGCGGGGTTGACACGCCGCAGCGTGCCGTACAGCTGCTGCGCGGGCGGCACGCTGCCCCGCCGGCTCAGCATGGTGGTGAGGCAGACCTCGTACGACTCGCCGTCATAGAGGGCCTGTGCAGTGAAATGAAGGAGTGAGGCGACAGGCATTGAGGCAAGACCAGCAGGGTGATGGAGCGGCTTGCAAAAGGAGGGGCAGGGGCAGCTGGCGGATGAGCAACCCATGCTGCCCTGGCTGACCAGAGCGCAGTGCGCACCTGCATGCAGCTGGCCACGTTTTTGAGGTAGCGCTGCCGCCCCTCCCGCAGCTGGAAGGCCCCAGCTGGCGGCCGCTCTGCCTGCTGCTGCTGCTGCTGCTTGGTGGCAGGCGGTTGCTCTGCCGAGCCCCGCACCGCCTGCACCCTGCTCACGCCATTGGCCTGGGGCTGCAGCACGCTGCCGTTTGCATCTGCTGGAGCCTGCGCATCTGCTGCACCGCCTGCCTGCCGAGCTGCCGCCAGCGCCTGCACCCGGGCTGCTACGCGGTCCACCCACTGCTGCGCTTCCTGCTGGCTGCTGGTGCTATCCGCCTCGAACAGCGCCAGCACATAGATCGAGTCTGCGGCATGGCCAGCAGGCAGAAGGGGCAGGTGAGGGCAGAGTGCAGCAGCAGCTGGAATGCACAGGCGGTGCTGGCCGGACCAGCCCTGTATGACTTGCTGCGCTCAAGTCCATGAGACAAAATGAGACAGCAGACAGCACAGCGCAGCACAGCGCAGCATGACACACACCCGTGTGGTGGTCCACTGCCAGCAGCTGGTCGGCCAGGAAGAAGGCGGCATCAGGCGTGGTGCTGACGTGCGCCGCCCGCCCGCCGCACTCCGCCTTGAGCTCGTAGCCCAGGTAGCCAACCAGGCCGCCCCAAAAGTCAAAGGGCAGGGCGGCTGCATCCTCGGGACTGCAATGAGAAGCAGTGGGGGTGGGGAGGCAGGTTGTGGCAGAGTTGTGGACACACAAAGCTCAGCAGCGCCTGCTGGCTTGAGCGGGAGGTGCTACAAGGGTGCACGGCAAACACACCAAGGGCACCACCCCAGCTCGCACGTTCTGCTGCGGATACGCCCACCGGCCAGCCAGGGAAGGCGCACCTGACGCGGCAGCGGTGGCTGGCCAGCAGGGCCTGCAGCCAACCAAAGAAGTCGGCTGTGATGCGCTGCTCGCTGCTGTCTGCTGCAGTCAGCACCAGAGTGCCTTGAGGGGGCTTGTGGCTGCCGCCGCCGCTGCCCAGGTGTGCAGCAGCCCCATTAGTGGCAGCCTGCTGCGGGCCACCCAGGGAGCTGCCTGCCTCTGCTATTCCTGCTGCTGCTGCTGCAAGGGCGTTGGGTGGCAGGCGATACTCCACTCTACGCCACAGGCTGCCGCCGCGGCCGCCCATGAACGAGAAGCGACCTCGGTCTGGTGTGGCGCTGTCCAGCCAGAATGTATCTGCCTGTGGGTCTGAGCTGCTGCCCAGCCTGCTGCTGCAACAGCCTTCCGCGGTGCAGTTGCCACCGCCGCCACCCCTGCTGCTGCTGCTGCCGCCAAAGAGGTGCCAGAAGAGGCCTTCTGAGCCTCCAGCTGCAGCCAGCAGGCCCGGCAGGTGGCGGTGGTGCACCCGCAGGCTGCCTGCGGGCTGCTCCCAGGGCCGTGGCGGCATGGCGCTGCCTGGTGGGCCTGCAGCATAGTAGACAGGAGCCGGACATGTGACATTGCAACCTGCTTCAGCCACAGACCAGGCCACGGTAGCACCAATGTATGGGCAACGGCAGGGCTGGGCAGGCATGCAGTGCAACACAACAGCAGCGTTCTTGTCTGCACTTCCTGCTAGCATGGTCAGAGCCCCACCCACCTGGCAGCTTGCTGGCTAGGGTTGGCAGCAGTGGCGGCACGGGCTGCCCATGGAAGCGCCACGTCAGCGCTGCAAAGTTGCGCAGCAGCGCCGCACCAAACCCGGTGGCTATGCTCTCTGGGTGGAACTGCACGCCATAGTGCGGCAGCGTGCGGTGGGCCAGAGCCATGAGCAGGCGCTCGCCGCGCCCGGGGCTGCCGCCGCCTGAGCTGCTGCTGCTGCTGCTGCTGCTCACGTCCCCGGCGGCATCAATGTCGTCGTCTGTGCCCAGCTGCAGTGCATGGTGGCCGCCGCAGGTCCATGCCAGAGGCTCCAGGCAGTGCGGCAGAGATGCCTCCTCAACTAGCAGCGAGTGGTACCGCACCACAGCGTACCGCCGGCCGGAGGGGATACCCTCGAACAGCGCGTGCCCGCTGTGCGCAATGGCGCTCAGCCGGCCGTGCACCGGCTCTGGCGCGTGTGCGATGGCACCACCGTGAGCCAGGGCCAGCGCCTGAAAACCCAGGCACACACCCAGGATGGGGATGTGTGGCTGTGCACGCAGCAGCGCCAGGCTCAGGCCTGCAGGTTGATTGCAAGGGTGGGGAGTCACGCGCGGAGTTTCAACAGCGGCAGGGAATGTGCGGGGTGAACCAAGGGCAGCCTCAGCACCAAGCAGACGCGCAGGCGAGCAGCAGCAGCGAAGTGAAGGAATGAAGTGCCAGAATCCATACCCTGCTGCCTGATCAAAGACCTGGTGTGCAGTCCTATTGACCCAGTCAATCTGTGCCTCACCGACATCTGCCTCCCGCTCCGGGGTGCCGGGCCCTGGGGAGATGACAATGTTGTGCCACTCCCCGGCAGCAATGCGCCGCTCCAGCTCAGGCCAGCTGACTTCGTCATTGCGCAGCACCGTGGGCAGAGCTGCCGGGAAGCGAGACAGGCAGTGATGCAGGGCACCTCAGACAACCTGCCCCACTGCCCCACCCAGCAAATGCGCCAGAAAAGGCTGGCAGCAGCAAGCAGTCAGCCCTGCCGCACCTCCGTTGACCTCCGCAATCAGCTGGAAAAGGTTGTATGTATACGAATCATAGTTGTCAATCAGCAGCGTGCGCAGCTCCATATCTGAACAGTTGCAGCAGGGAATGCGTGGGGTGAGCAACTGCGCTTGTGGCGGCTGCGGCAGCGGCGGCGGCGGCGGTGGGCAGCTGGCCTAGCCAGTCCCGCCACTCACCTGCTGCGCCTGTTCGGCCGCTGAGCACCTGCCAGCCAGGTGGAATGCACGCCAGTGGCCCAGCTGCAGGCCAGCGGCAGAGCGTGTCAAGGACCGGAGGCCCTGCAGCTCTGAGCGCCTCTGGCTGATTTTATAGTATTCTAAGGAGCATCAGGAGCGCATGCAATTGATCGATGGCGTGTGGGGGAAGGGCAGTGGCTTATGAGCGCATGCAGGAAGGGAGACGCTCGCCTCATCGGCTGGGCAGGTCGATTTCACGTTGTGCAACACGTAAACATTACCAGCAAATATTCAGAAGGCGCGGAATTCCAGCGGGTGAGAGGGCCCGCGGTGTAGGTGCTGGGACGGGCTGAGCCGGCTTGTGTCCACCAGAATGCATGGTGTGGTCATAGAATGATTGTGCAGGAGCGCCGGCTCGCCCACTCAGCGGCAGCGTGAGCTTGAGTTTAGCCCGGGGCCATTGCCCTCTCTGCTCGCTTGCAACTCGGCCCACGCATTCCCGATGATATATGGCAATCGGTGTGACGCGCTATGCTGCCCTGGCCCTGCCCCACTGCAGCTCTCAGTTGACCCGACCTGCACATGCCTTCAGACAGCAGCTGCGGTGCTGCTGAGGACGGCGGCCAGCAGGAAGATGCGGCTGGGGCCGGCCCCGATCCACCCATGCTGCTGGTGCGCCGCCGCCGCCGCTGCCGCCGCCGCCTGCTGCACTTCTGCTGCCCTCCCTTCGGATTCCATGGCGCAGCCTGGCTGGCCTTCACCCCATGCCATCCCACGCATTGCCGCTCTGCAGACCGATGCGGCTAGCGGCGGCAGCAGCTGGGAAGCGTTTGTGGCGCACAACTGGCTGCCCGTGCTGGCGCTGGCGCTGGGCCCAACGTGGCGGGAGCAATTCGACAGCGAGGTGGCGGCAATGGTGGCGCTCCAGCTCGCACTGCAGCCCGGCGGCAGCAGCAAGGCAGCTGCCAGTGGCGGCTCCGCCGGCAGCAGCAGCAGCAATGCCCCGCCCGCTGCATCCACTGCACTGCCCAGCGCTGCCGTGGCTGCCCCGGCGCCGGCGGCGGCTGCTGCGGGTGTGCTGCCGGGCCCTGCTGCAGCGGCACCACAGGCTGCTGCTCCCGGGGCGCTCACTCTGGAAGCGGTTGATGTGGACGGCAAGCGGCGGCGGCTGCGCCGCAAGCGGGCAGCCAGCCCAGATGAGTCGCCTAGCGGCTCGCCCACGGCAGCGGGCGCCGCAGCCGGTGGCGGCACGCCCAGTGCAGCCGCCGCAGCTGCCGCTGCGGCATGCGCACCAGCGGACGGCGGCGCAGACGGCAGCGGGGCGGGCGATGCGGGCAGCAGGCGGGAGTGCGATAAGTCCCCGCTCGTGCAGCGAGTGATCCGCCAGGTCTCCAAGCTGAGCCTCTCACCAGCAGTTGCACCTGCCGACCAGGCAGCAAGCGGCAGCGCTGGTGGTGGCGCCGACAGCGCACCACATGCAGAGCAGCCGCTGTTACCCAAGCCAGGGGCATCCTCAGGCAGCAGCGGCCACCCAGCACCTGCTGTTGGCAAGGGCCAGGCGGGCGACTCTGGCGGTGCTGAGGCCGGCAGCAGCGATGTGGCGGCGACAGCTGCAGCACCTCACGCCGCTCAGATGCAGCGCGGGCTGCTGGACAGCCTGAGCCTTGTGCATGACCTGTCGCAGGTAGGAGAGTGGGCGGGAACTGCACATGTTGAGGAGGAATGGCCGCCGGGGGGATGCCAGCTGTGTGCCTGCCCATTCCTTGGCTGACGTTTGCTGTAGTTACACGTTCCCCACATGCCCTGGCTGCTTTCTACCGTCCCTGTGTGTGCAGCGCATTGTCACCAACTTGCAAGCGGTGGTGAAGTCACGCGGCCTGTCGCTGCCGCCGCAGCTGCACCCGCCTGCTGCCGCACTGCCTGGGGCAACTGCAGACAAAGGCGACAGCAGCGGAGGCAGCAGCAGCAAGGAAGAGAGCAGCGGCGGCGGCATCTCTGGCGAGGACGGCAGCGGCAGCGAGGGTGGCAGCAGCGCCGCTGGTGGCGGCAGCTCCAATGGGCTGCCCCTCAGCGTGCTGCTGGGTGGCAGCCTGGTGGATAGGATGGATCTGCTGGGGCGCACAGGTGGGCTGCCGGCTGCTGGGCATGCTGTGGTCTTGCATGCTTGCTGCAGCTGCTCGCAACTGCGCCGGACAGCTGCTGCGGTGTACTGAGGCAAACATATGCACTGCTCGGCTCTTACCTGCCCCAACCACTGCGCGTCTCCCTGCCTCATGATGCAGCGCTGCATGTGGCATCGGCCACCGGCCGGGCGGATGTGGTGCGCCAGCTGGCGGCAGCTGGGGCCGGCCTGAACAAGGCGCTGCCTATGGACTACCGTGCCCTGCTGCGGCAGGCGGGGCAGGCTCAGCAGGTGCAGCAGGCCCAGCAGGGCCAGCAGGCACAGCAGGCGCAGCAGGCCGTGGCAGCAGATGGGCAGCAGTCCGATGAGGACGCGGCAGCAGAGGCGGGCGAGGCTTTCAGCGACCAGGACGGCTGTGAGGATGAGCTGTGTGGCGGCTGGGGCGGGGCGGCCGCAGCAGCCGAGGGGCGCGCCCCTCCGCCTAAGCGTGGGCGGTACGTCACAGCGGGCCCAGCGGCCCCCGGCCCGCCCAGCCTGCAGTACTGCACTGCACTGCACTGCGCGGCGCTGGGTGGGCACCTGGAGGCTGTGCAGGCGCTGCTTTCTACTGGCGAGGTGGGCGGCTGGGGCAGGGGTTGCTGAGCAGCCGGTTGTGGGGCAAGCGAGAGATGGCCTAGGCCAGCTGGCGACTGTTTTGTTTGGCTGCCTGCTTGCCTCTGAATGATGATCGAGGCGGTTTCCATCTGTGGACACACGTTGCTGCTGCCCCTGCAGTGCGACGTGGGAGCGCGCAACATTGAGGGCGCCACAGCGCTGCACCTGGCGGCTCTGGCTGGCCACACACAGGTGTGCAGGGTAGTGGCTTAGGGGCAGCACATGCATGCAGTTGCTGGGCAAGGTAGTGCAGCAGACCTTGCAAGAATTTGCACTTCTCCCTGTGCACATGTGCAGCCGGATGTCCTCCGTGCCTGCTTCCATTCATGTCGTGCCATTGCTGAAAGCCGCTCCGCCTTTCCATCAAATCAAGCAGGTGGTGGCCGCACTGGCGCGCGCCCCAGGCACCCAGCTGGATGCTCCAGATCTGCAAGGCCGCACCGCCCTGCACCTGGCCGCCGCCCGCGGCCACAGCGGCGCTGTGACGGAGCTGTGGGCGCGGGGTGCAACCATCGACACCTGTGACCTGCACGGGTGGACAGCACTCCACTACGCCAGCCGGGCAGGGCACACAGAGGTGGCGCTGCAGCTGGTCATAGCTGGCAGCCTTGTGTCAGCCAGTGACCCACATGGCATCACGGCGGCGCACCTGGCTGCAGAGCGTGGCTTTGCAGGTGGGATGGGTGGGTTGGATGGAGGGTGTTGGCTGGGATTGCTCGGTTGACAGGGGTCGTTGTGCAGCGAGTTGGACCAGCAGGCATGTGTTTGCCATGCCATGGTGGTGCCACATGCAGCCATCCGCCAAGCCATCATGTTGAAATCTGCTTGTCCTCGTGCCTGACCACTCTGTCTGCCCTGCCCTGCCCCTGATGCCATGCAGACATCCTGGAGCGCTGCCTGTGTGCCGGCTATGTGGTCGACAGCGTGGCGGGGCCGCTGGCTGATGGCAGCGAGGGCGGCACCGCGCTGCACCTGGCGGCGGCCCAGGGCTGTGAGGAGGTGCGGGCATGGGATGCTGGTGTGAAGGTGGCGGTGGCGGGTGGTTGCTGCTGGCTTGATGATCAATCGCCACATTGGGCAGCAGCTTGTGCAGTCAGCCCAGAGACCTGCAGCTTGCAAAGCCCCCCGGAGCCTCATCGCCAGCCACCCTGCCCCGCCCGCCTTGCGTGTTTTGGCCCTGCAGGTGGCGATGCAACTGCTGGAGTCGGGGGCCGACCCGCAGCGGCTCGACTTTTCGGGGCGCAATGCCCTGGACCTGGCTGTGCTGCACGGCCACCTGGAGCTGGTGGAGCCGCTGCTGGATGGCGGCTGCTGGTTCACGGGGGGCAGCGGTGAGGCACATGTGGGAGACAGAGCCTACAGAGCCTGGTTTCGGGGAGCAGCAGCTGAGCTTGCCTGCTGGATAGGTAGTTTGGAAGTGGCGTTGGCAGGCGCGCAGGCTCTTACACCTGGCCGGCAGCTTTGTGACATTCAGCTTACTTGCAAGCATTTGACTGCCTCCGTTTGGCTGACCTGCAGGCAATGAGGAGCAGCCGGACCAGCCCGGCCCTGGGGAGCCTGGGTTTGCGCAGCTGCAGCAGCTGTACTGCCTGGCATCGCCCGTGCCACAGGAGCATCCCGCCTGGGCGGATGTGGGGGACGGCAGCCACCTGCTGGTTGACTCCTTCCGGCTGACGTTTGCAGAGTGTGCTGCGAGAGGTGCGCAAGGGCAGTGGCACGCCTCCTGAAGGCGGTGGGAAGTGCGGGTGCTTGGGCACCAGCAGATCAGCAGATTCGTGCGGAGCCCAGCTGAGTGCAAAGCCATGCCTTGGGAATCAACCTTGCAACCCAGCTTACGCTGCAGCCACCAACCCGTTGCTCTGCCTTCCACCCCGCCCTGCTCAGCTGGCCGTCTGGACCTACTGCAAGAGCTGCATCAAAGGGGCCTAGACTTGAGCGGCAGGACCGGCTGCGCAGTGCTGGCTGCTGCGGTGCACAGCGGCGCGGCGCCGCTGGTGCGCTGGCTCGTGGGGCCGGCAGGCTGCGACGTGGCGGCAGCGCTGAAGCAGGTAGGAGGCATGGCGTTGGTGAGAGGGTGTTCAGGTTTAAGAGATCGAAACAAGCTTGTAGGAGCTCCTGCATGCTTCCAGCTGGTCGCAGTCAAGCCAACTGCTAAGCTGAACTACAAACCTGCTGGCCAATCCACCTGCAGGAGGACCTGCTGCACGAGGCGGCCAGCCGGGGAGACACCGATGTGCTGTCAGCGCTGCTGCAGGCGGCCGGCCCCGCCTGCCTCTGCCGCACCGACGGCCGCGGCCTGGGGCGCACGCCGCTGCACTCAGCCATCATTCATGGGCAGGAGGGCACAGCCGAGCTGCTGATTGAGCAGCTGCTGGCTTCTGGGCCGCAGTTGGCTGCGCCCGAGGATGGTCAGCAGGCAGTGCCATCGAGTGCGGATGCAGCAGGCGAGGACGGTGGTGATAAAGCACCAGCAGGAGCAAGAGCAGGCGGCAGCCCAGCGCCCACCAGCACAGCAGTAGCTGCTGGCCTGGATGCAGCAGACCAGCAAGGGTGTACCGCCCTGCACTGGGCAGCGCTCAAGGGCAGCACGGCCCTGGTGCGCCGCCTGCTGGCTGCGGGAGCCAACAAGGAGGCGGCGGCGGCTGACCAAGTGACGCCGCTGCACTTGGCTGCAAAGGGTGGGCACGTGCTCACTGTGCACGCCCTACTGGCGGCCGGCGCCTGTGTCACAGGTATGTGTAGCTCCCCGGATTTTGCAGTAAGCATTGAAGGTCCGGCCAGCTGTGTGGCTGGGGGTAACTGTGCCATGCAAACTGCAATGTGCAGGGGGGCTGACTCAACCTGCTGCTGCTCACTCCGCTCATCCCAACCCCCTGCCCTCCTCTCCGCCCTACCAACTGCAGCCTCCGATGCGCACGGCTGGATGCCGCTGCACTATGTGGCCCTTCGTGGCGACCTTGCCTTGTTCGTGCTGCTGTTCAGCCCCAGCGCGCCCAGCCTGGCGGCAGCCGATGCCGCGGGGGCGGCGCTGCTTACAGCCGCCATTCGGGGCGGCAGCAGCGAGATGATTGGCATCCTGCTGCTGACGGGGGCCACCTCTCCCCAGGTATGGTCATGTGCTCTCTGTTGGCAGGGAGTGCAGGAAATGTCAAGGGTGTTGCATGTGGCCATCCTGGTGTTAGGTCCGTGGCAGCTTGCAGGAAGGCATGCCGCACTCGTCCTGCCTGACCCTGGCTGACCCTGCTGCACCACCCCACCGCCCTGGCCACACCTGCAGAAGTGCCGCGAAGCTGGACAGATGCCGGTGCACGCTGCCGCCCGCGAGGGCTGCCTGGACGTGCTGCAATTCCTGTATGGGGCAGGCTTTGACATGACAGGTGCGCCAGGGCTGGGCTGGGGGTTGTGTGTGGGCGGGAAGAGGAACACCTCAAGCAAGAGGGACCAGCTATGTGACTCCCGCACGTTGAACATTGCAGCTGCAGCACTTATAAAGATCGTGTTGCTTGTCACCATCATCAGTGTTCAACGTGTCTCTCCATGTGCACCCTCCTGTGCAGAGCTGGATGCCGAGCGCAAGTCGCCGCTGCACCACGTGCCCATTGGTGCGGGACAGGCGGGCCTGGCGGCGCGGCGCGGCGCCAACCACTCCCAGGTCTGTTGTGACATGCTTCCCGCCAGCTGGTGCTGTTTGGCTCTGGAGGACTGTTTCTTCCTACACGTCAGTGGCCCAGCAGGATGTGTCGTGTAGCTGTTTTACTGACTGCCGCTGTGCACCTGCCCACTATTTGACCTCCCTGCAGGCTGCCGAGGTGCTGCTGGCATCTGGCTGCCGGGTGGACGGCCAGGATGCGCACGGGTGCACGCCCATACACTTTGCTGCGGGTGGGTGACCGTATGATTGGCTAGACTGCAGGGCCTGGTTTGGCGGCACAGCGCACAGAGTGCAGGGCGCATGCCTGTTGCCCACCTACCTACACGCCGATGCGCGACGAGCACTTGCACTGTACCCCAGTGACGCCCCCTTCATTTTCGCCCACCCTGTGTGCCAGGCGCGGGCGCTGTGGGCATGCTGGCCCGGTTCCTGGAGCTTGCCCCCGACGCTGCCGATGCGCCGGACTCCATCTCCTGGACGCCGCTCTTCTGGGCCTGCAACAACGGCCACGGTGAGCGCGAGCTGATGGACGTGGCTGTGTAGTACTCACACCCAAGTTGTGCCAGCTGGCTTTTGTGGGTTGCAGCCTTTGTGAGTATCTTTGGTGAGTATCAAGGGCACCGTGCCTCGTCTGAAGCTGCAACGCCCACCCCACCAATGCCCCCTCCCAATGCCCCCCTCTATCCCATGCAGCCGCGGCAGCGGAGCGCCTGCTGGGCGAGGGCGCCAGCCCCTGGAACCGCGACTGCAACCAGCGCCTGCCGCTGCACTTTGCGGCAGAAGCAGGTGAGCAGGCCAGCAGCTTCCTGTTGTGCTCTTGCTGCACCCTGTACATGTGCACCGTGCCTTGAAGGCCCCGCATCCAGGCTGTATGTGTATGGCGCGGGAGAGCAAGTCCGGTATGCTGCCTTTCCATTCCTCAGATCGGCTTCCAACCAACCCCGCTCTTTGCAGGCCACACCGCGTGCGTGCGGCTGCTGGTGCAGCACATGCGTTCCAGCCGGGACCCCACCGCCCCTTCCGCCTCGCCAGCCTCGCTGGATGTGCCCGATCAGAACGGGCAGACACCGGTGCAGCTGGCCAGCGAGCATGGGCACCCCGAGTGCGCGGCGCTGCTGCTGGACGCAGACGGCACAGGTGCGGGCGTATATGAAGTAGTGCATGCTTTGGGGGTTGCGTGCCTGTTAGCATGCTGGGATGCACTGGTTCAATGCCTCCGATCCTGCAACCGGCTTGAGACACGCTCACTACGTTGGTTCATGCCCGCCTCTTCTCACCAGCTCGCCTGCGCCTGCCCCCACTTCGCGTTTCCCCGCAGGCCAGGCCAAGCGGCGCACCGCGCTGCACCTGGCTGCCGCCCAGGGCCAGCTAGAGATTGCAAAGCAGGTGCTGGCCACCCGGCGGCTGGCGGTCAGCGCAAAGGACGCAGACGGCTGGCTGCCCATCCACTGCGCGGCGGCGGCGGGGCACGCCGACATTGTGGCGGCTCTGCTGGGCGCCGGTAGCGATGTGGACGAACCGGCAGCGGACGGAGACACGCCCCTGCACAAGGCCGCCATCGCGGGGCACCTGCCCGTGGTGCAGCTGCTCAAGGGCCGGTCTGGCCTGGATGCACGAAACTCTGCGGGGTCCACCCCGCTGTACAACGCCGCCAGCCAGGGCCACCTGGCGGTGATGCGGGAGCTGCTCCAGGAGGGCGCAGCAGGTGCGACCGTGCAAGGGGCTGCGTTTGCGATGCTGGCGGGTGGCGGGTGGCTGCGCCTGTGGCTGGAGGGTGCCTGGCTGAAGGGTTGGCCGAGCTGGTTCGCTCTGCCTGGGCTTGCCGGCAGTTGCATCCTCAGCCAACAAGCCTGCCTGCACTCCCCAAGTCCTGGCTGATCGTTTCTGACGCAACCGACCTCCATCACCCCTCCCTGCCCGCCCCTTCCTGCAGTGGATGCCGCCACCACCAACGGCTGCTCCCCGCTCTACATCGCCGCCAACAACGGCTGCGCCCAGGCGGCGGCCCTGCTGCTGGAGGCGGGGGCCGACCCCGACCTGGAGACCACCAGCGGGTGCACGCCGCTGCATGCAGGTGGGCAGCGGCGGCGGGCTGGTGCCTGGTGGTGAAGTCACAGCTGACGAGGCCGAACGGCGGCGTGGGTTGGGTTGCCCTTGCGTGCACTCCATTGTTGATTGTTCAGCCTGCGCCGGCCAGCCAGCAAGCCGACCAGATGCCTCCGCTTCTCACTCCCACCCACAGCCGCCCTAAACGGGCATGCCGGCGTGGTGCGAGAGCTGGTCGCTGCCGGCTGCGACGTCGATGCACAGAGCCAGAACGGCTCATCAGCGCTGCACAACGCGGCATCAGGTGCGGCTGGTGGCTTGCATGCGGTTGATGGTTGGCGCTGCTGTGTATGGCGAGGCACTGGGCTTGGGATCGTGTTGAGTGCAGGCGACTGAATTTCGTGAACCGCTGCTGAAGAAGCCCTGTTCGTTCCTACATTCCCCCTGCCGCAGGCGGCCACACCGAGGTTGTGGATGTGCTGCTTGCCGCGGGCGCCGACTGCGATGTGCAGAACAGCAATGGCAACACCGCGCTGCACCTGTCCTCTGGTGAGCCTGAGCCGGCGGCGAGGGCCAGCACACGTTGCCTGGGTATGCGGCAGGCTGGGCTCCTGGCACCCTGCCTCCATCGCTTGGCCAGCCGTCCCCTGTAGCCCAACGCGGCGGGGCAAGCCTACTGGCCTTGTTGCTTGAGGAAGGTGTCAAGCCTGACTGTTGCTTGCAACAACTTGCCAACCTAACTTCTGCCCCGCAGGCAAGGGCTGGCTGGATGTGGCTGAGCGACTGGCGGCCGCGGGCGCCGACCCGCACATCAAGAACGGCAAGGGCTGGCTGGCCATCCAGGTGGGGAACAGGGAGCTTTGGGGCGTCAGCAGCTGCATTCTTTTCGGGCGACTTTGAGACCTGCTGTTGTGCTTCACCTTGCACACCACTTGCTCCCACACTTTCTTGCACCGCAGTCCGCCTCCAACTCGGGCTACTTTGAGGTGGTGCTGAAGCTGGTGCAGCACGGCTCGCCCTGGCGCCTCAAGGGCGACGCCGACGTCGTCAAGCTGCTGGGCAAGAAGACCAGTTACAAGTGAGGCTTCAAGGGGGCTACTAGACGGTGCTCATCGCACTGGGGTGCTGGTTGGCCGGAACCCTGGCCTAGTATTTGACATGCTGGCGTGCTGGTGTGAGGTGGGAAGCTGCGGCCGATGAGGTGTACCCAACCACCTTCTCCCCGCCTGCTTGCCCTGACTTGCAGGCCCGGCTACATCGAGGGGCGGCTGCGCATCGCGGACCGCGAGCGTGCCCGCCGCCTGGCCAAACAGCAGGCGGCGGCCGGGGCCAGCGGGCCCGAGGGCGGCGGTGCTGGCGGCGGCGGTGCCGGAAGCGAGCAGGAGCTGCGCCAGGCGGCGGCCCAGGCGGATGCAGTGATGGCCGAGCTGTTGGAGGCGGAGGAGGCGGACAAGGTGCGGAAATGCGCAGCATTTTGTGCCCGTTGAAGATGGTATGAGGTGGCGATGTGTGGCCTTTGGGCTTGCGGCCACCATTTGATCCGTGCTACAGTATGCGGCTGTGCAAGGGTTTCTGTATGCGATGGCCTGGGTGCCCTCTGAAGCTTGCTGCCTGCTGACTGGTCTCTCCACATCATGCGGCCCTGCTCTGCTGCCCTCTGCTTGCGATCCGAGCTCTGTGCGCTTGCTCCCTCCCCCATAGGAGCGGGCCGAGCGCGCCAAGGCGAAGAAGGCGGCCAAGAAGCAGCAGCGGGCCGCCAAGCGGGCGCAGCAGGAGGAGGAGGCGCAGCGGCAGAGGGAGGAGGAGGCAGAAGCGCAGCGCCGGAAGCAGGAGGAGCAGGCTGCGCAGCAGGCACAGCAGGCCAAGGAGCAGGCAGCAAAGGCCCGGGCGCAGGGGTTGGATGCGGCCGCAGTGGAGGCAGCCGCCAAGCTGCTGGCGGCGGTGCAGCTGCAGGGAGAGGAGCGGAGGGAGCAGCCTGCAGCGCGCAGCGGCAGTGCCGGCAGCAGCCGCAGCGGCAGCGAGGCATGCGAGGAGATGGCGCAGCCGCAGTCTGCCAAGTCCAAGCGGCAGCTGCGCCAGCAGCAGGCTAGTGCGGAGGTGGCAGCACCAAAGCCGGCTGCCGGGACTCCTTCCAAGCCGTCTGGCAAGGCCGGCGCCCAGGCAGGCAGTGCTGCCGCCAGCCCCGCCCGCTCGGTGCTGACTGTCGCCCTGAAAAGCCCGCCTGCCGCGGCCAACAGGCAGGCTGGGCGGGCAGCCGCCGCCTCTGCAGCTGGCACCGCGGTTCGGCAGGCAGCCCTCACCCGCAGTCAAGCAGGCACTGGGGCAAAGGCGGCCGCTGTGGTCGGCGGCGGCGCACAGCCTCCGACCCAGCAGCCGCGGTCAGCCAGCACGCCTGCCCAGCCCACCACTAGCCCTGCTGCAGCAGACAGTTTGCCAGTCAGCCGTCCTGCTCCGTGGGCTGCCGTGGCTGCCGCCCGGGCGGCCACTGCTGCATCCGCCTCGGCAGCGCCGCACTTGCAGGCGCAGCAGCAGCAGGTGGCCGCAGCACCCCCGCAGCTGGCACCTGGCATCACCCGCCCGGTGCACCTCACTACTGCTGGCCCGGCAGCCCGCACAGCTGCCCCCTGGTCAGCACCGCCAGCACCCGTGCAGCAGCACCCGCCAGTGCCATCGGCGCATGTGCTGGCCGCTCTGCACGGCAGCAGCTCGCTTGGCGCCGCAGCACAGCCGCAGGCAGCTGGCGTAGCGCCCACCGGCCTGCATCAGGCGCTGGCTGCTTTGGGCAGCGGCGCTGAGGCACAGGGCGCACACCAGCCTGAGCTTTCGGCGCTGTCTTCGCCGGCGGCGTCGGCAGGCTTTGTTCCGCTGTTCGGCCTCAGCCTCCCAAGCTTCCAAGGTGAGCGCTGCTGCAGGGCAGACCTTGAGCGTGCAGCAGCCTTGCAGCACTCTGCTTCCCTGGCCCTGCCTTGAGGCACACGCCGTGCCACCGATGCATCGCATCAACCAGGCTGCCCACGTTTCTTGACACACCCTTGCAGGCCTGGCAGCCAGCGTGGACTGGAGCATGCCATCCAGCAGCCCAGCCTCCGCCACATTCGGCAGCCCTGCGCCCCAACTGCCCACCGCATTTGCGGCTCCGCCGCCGCTGCCCCTGGTGCTGGGGCCACAAGTGCCTGCGGCTGCCGCGCTGGGGCCGATTGCCCCAGGGGCCGCGGCTGCAGTGCCCGGCTTTGTGGGCAGCTTTTCACCGAGCGATGCCAGCAGCATTGAGTCATCAGATGCAGATGACCTTCTGGCGGGCCTGCACAGCCACGCCGGCAGGCTCCTGCCAGTTGGCACCGCCGCCGCAGCAGGCATGCTGGCTGGGCGTGCCACCATTGGGCCCCACGTGGCCATCAGCTCAGCAGCAGCCTGCCCGCCTGCAGCTGCTGCCGATGCAGACAGCATAGATGATGTGCTTCGGCTGCAGCCGTGGCTGCAAGAGTGACCAGCCACACAGCTAGAACAACGAGAGACGTGCAAACCCAACCCAATTCGTAGCAGCTGTTTCCAAGCCAATAAACCGCAGCAGCCAGTTGCAATGCCGGAGCTGCCCTGTACACTTTGAGCTTCTGATAACACCCCCGTTGAATTGTTGCGTTCAGCCAGTAGGGCCCGGTGATAGCACCGGTGCTTCAGTTGGCAGGATTTCATTCTTAGCAGTACGGTTTCTTTTCTCGCTAGTCATGGTACAATGCTTACAGCACCTCCCTTGTAATACCACTGCCCCAAAACATCAAGAGCATGCCACACGCCACACATCGGAGGTTGAGTCAGGCCACCCAGCTGCTTCAAAACTTGCTGCTCTCCTCTGTGACAAACCCATCGATGGAGTAACTTGACGGCTCGTGGCCCGCTGCCGGCAGCTGCCCTGCAGCCCCCGCTGCCCCTGCCGCCAACGCTGCCGCTTCTGCCGCTGTTGCTGGCGTGCCCTCCGAGTCCCCACTTGTAGCCTCGCGTGTGGCAGCCTCTGACGCTTCCTGGCTGAGGCTGGAGCTGTGGGAGCGGGGTGTCACCACAGCAGCTGTGCCTCCCGCTGAGGACCGCTGCTGCTGCCGGGCACGATAGGCCGCCAGGATGTCGCTGGCCGTCCGGCTGGGAGGCATGCTGGCTGCTGCCACCGGCAAGGCAGGCTGCGGTGGAGGCGCAGGCTGCTGCTGCTGCTGCTGCTGCTGCTGCTGCTGCTGCTGCACAGCACTCACCAAGCTGTGCTGCACAGCTGGCAGGTTGAGCTGCGTGGCGGCAGGCTGGACGACAGCAGGAGGAGCCATCAAAATGCTGGGCTGCATGGCTGCCAGCTGCCTGGTCACAGGCGGCTCAGGTGGAGCAGCCGGTTGCTCAGCCACCGAGGCTGCTGCTGCTGCTGGCTCAGCTGAGCCAGCACCTCCCTGCTCCTCCTCTGTGGTCTGCCGCCGGCGCTGCACATACGAGGCCAGCAGCTGCTGCAGGCCATGGGCTGTGCCGGTGCAGTTGGCCAGCGCCCGTTGCTGCAGCTGCGACGCCTCCCTCCTCAGCTCAGCCTCCGCCTGCAGAGCCGCCGCCACTCGTGCCTCGGCGGCCTCCCGCCAGTGCTGCAGCTCCTGGCTGGCCGCCTGCACGGCTGCTGCAGCGGGCCCCTCCAGCCCTGCTACCGCAACAGCAGCCTGGGACTGCAGGTCCGCCACCTCCCTGACTGCAGCAGCCAGGGCAAGGCGCAGGTCCTCGCTGTGCTGCAGCCCACGGTCCTGTCCCTTGGCAGCCTGCAAGAATAGCGGGCAAGGCAGCAGGCAGAGGTCCATGCAATGAGGTCCATGAAATCAATAAGAAGGAATTGGAAGGAAGAGTTATGCAAGCTGTGTGCTACAAAGCGCCAAACAATCAGGCGCGGATGGACAAATGGCCGTATGTGTTAGCAAAGCCCACCTTGCTGAGCAGCTTCTCAGCCTGAGCGGCGCTGCTCTTCCACAGCTGCTCTCGCCGCCGGCTGGCCTCCACCTCGGCTTGCAGCTCATCTGCCCGTGCTACCAGCCGCCGCACCGCCGCCTGCAGCCGCCCTGCCTCTTCAGCAGACAGGCAGGCTGCAGGTGTCGCAGCTGCAGCCTGGCGCAGCCGCACCTGCTCCCGCTGCAACGCCGCCACCTGCTGCTGCAGTTCACCCTGCTCCGCCTGGTGGCCCGCCTTGGAAGCCGCCAGCTGCTGCCGCAGCACACCCTGCTCCTCCAGTGCGGCCGTCAGCTGTGCCTGCAGCTGGGACACCCGCCGCACCTCAGCATCCCCCGCTGCCTGCGCTCGCATGGCTGCCGCCTCGCGCTGCTGCGCCTGCTCCAGGGCAGCCGCCAGGCGCCGCTCGCCCGCCTCTGCATCTGCCTTGGCACGTGCCGCCGCTCCTTCGGCTGCCTGCAGCTGCTGCTGGGCTGTTGCCGCTGCCGCTGCCGCCCGCGCCTCGCTCTCCGCCTTCCACGCCAGCAGCCGCTCCTCCTCTGCACGCATGCGCCGCAGGTGCTCCTCCCTCAGCCCATCCAGCTCCCTGTGCTGCCGCCGCACCCGCTCCAGCAGCTCCTCCTCCTGGCGGTGCAGGGCCGCCAGCCGCTCCTGGTGGGCAGCGGCCAGCGCCGCCCGTTCGCCGTCCAGCAGGGTGGCATGCCGCTCTGCCTCCTCCGCCCGCACTGCCGCCAGCTCGCCCTCTCGCAGCGCGGTCAGCTGCTCAGCCAGCTGGGCAGCGCAGCGCGCCTCGCACTGCCGCTGAAACTCAGCCATGCGCTCCTCTAGGGCGGCCGCCGAAGCCGCCTCCTGCTGGGTGCTGCGCTGGCGGTACTCGTCCTCAATGGCTGCCAGTCGGGCGGCCAGCTCCTGGGACGAGGGCGCCCTGTCACTGGTGGGCATGCCGCTGGGTCCTGCTGCGTCGTCCCCTGTCTGGCAGGCTGCTGCCGCGGTGCTGACATGGCCGCCGAGGCGGCCCAGCGCCGCCACCATGGCCTCGGCCAGGCTGGCATGCTGGGTGCTTGCTGTCCGGCCAGGGCCGTCTCCCTCGGCGGGACAGGGCGGCGTGCTGCAGCTGTCTTGCTGTGTCAGCAGCGCATGCACCTGGGAGCCGGGCAGCACACCCAGCAGGCGCAGCAGGTCTGGGCGGCTCAGCCGCGGCAGGCCGCCGCTGCCGCTCTCCGCCATGAAGACGGACAGTGCATACTTGTGGCCGGATGCGGCCAGCTGCTCCGCCACCAGGCAGTTGAGCACATGCTGCTGCAGGCTGGGTGTGGCGCTGCTGGGGGCTCCCGCCTGCCGGCGCCCGCCCTTGAGCTCGGCATACAGCCGCGCCCGCAGGTGCGCCTGGTCAGTCGGGAGAGCAAGGGAGGCGTGTGCGGGGCGTAACGAGGTGCACGGAGCAAGCCAGCGCTGTTGTGCAGACAATGCAACCTAGCAGACAGTGCAACCTCACACACCTTGACTGTGTTGAGCACGTCGCTGGACAGCACGCGGCGCAGGACCTGCTCCCGCAGCGCCGGCTCGCTCGCCGCCGCCGCCGCGTTCTCGTCGCCGCCCGGCGGCATGGCGGTTGGCCGCGCCGGCGGCAGGTCTGAGCTGCGGCTGCTGTGTTGCGCTGCTGATTCGGCTGGTTGGGCCGGTGGAGGCGACGGTGCGACGCGAGGCGCGGTCCAAGTTCCGACTGTGGCGCAGGTGAGCTCACGGGTAGTGGGAATTGTAGGTCGGGATGTCAAGGCGCAGGAACAATCGGTGGCAGCGGCGCCAAGACACGCAGCTCGCAGCATTGCCGACTGCCAGCGGAGACAACCCTGCACAGGGCAGCCCTCTGCCCATCTTCCACCGGCACAATTGGCTCGTGATCACCGCCAATGCTGAGGTCGCTGTTTGCCCTGCGCAGTGCGCTGCAGCGCGCAGCCCAAGCCAGCGCCCTGGAGGGCGCGCTGCAGCAGCTGCAGCGAGCGGGCCTGGTGTCTTTAGCGAGGGCAGGCGGCTGGGGGCAGGTGAGCAGCCCCTGCAAAGCGCCCCACGTGTCCCCCCGTTGCGGGCCCGCTCGAACCCCGTCTCCTCCGTCCTCCTGCAGGCGCCAACGCGGTGCTCGTGGTACCAGCAGCAGCAGCGGCACGCCAGCGACGACCTGCAAGCCAGGTGGCCCGCCGCCGCTGGCGCCGCCGCCGCCGCCAGCGGTGCCGCCGCTCCGACCCTGCTCACGGGACGGGCCGTACCCTGCTGTGACCCTGCTGCAGCCATGCCGTGGAGCAGCTACCAGAGCCGTACTACCACAAGATTGTGGACCACACGCTGGACGACCTGCTGGAGCAGCTGGAGGTGTGCTGCTGTCCAGCGTTGTGCTGGTTCGCTGCAGCAGCCGGCACAGGGTTTGGCGCCAGCAGCGCAAGCTGTGCAGCACCCATCATGCTGGTGGCAACAGCAATCATCCGCAAGCACAGTGCGAGAATGTGGTGGCTGTTGCGGATGGTCGGCTGGGGCCAGGTTGCCCCGCAGAGCTCACGTGTGCCTCTCCCCTCGCCTCCCCGCTCTCTACAGTACTTTGTGGAGGAGCTGGACTACCTGGATGCGGATGTAGAGTACAGCGTAAGTGCCTAAAGGGAAGCTCCCCTGGCAGAGTTTGCGTTGCAGCAGCAAGATAGGTTGCAGCGGAGAACTGTTGCCCCATGGCTGAGGGGGCATCACATCGCTGCAGCGGCTGCCCGTGCCGTTGACCTGCCAACGCCTTCAGCCGGCTGTTTGCCTGCTGCAGCAAGGAGTGCTGACGCTGCGGCTGGGGGACCTGGGCACCTACGTCATCAACAAGCAGGTGTGCAGCAGCTGGCAGAGCCTTGATCAATCAGCGCACACCATCAGCTGCTCAACATCAGGTTGCTGCTGTTGCAGCAGATGGGCATCGTAGTTCACCGGACACACCAAGCAACTTCCATACCTCTGATGCTGCTGCAGACGCCCAACCGGCAGATTTGGATGTCGTCGCCCGTCAGCGGGCCCGTACGCTACGACTGGGGCTTTGGTGAGCGGCCGCTCATTTGATGCCGCATGCTGGCATGTGGTGCTGGCGGTGGCCGTGGCGGCTGCGCATGTGTGTGTGCACCACTGAGGTTTATTCGCCCAGCGTTGAGATGCTCAGCAAGCTGGCTGCTGACAGCAGCACTGTCTGCCACTGCTCCCCACAACCAGGCAAGTGGGTGTACCATCGCGATGGGCACGACCTGCACACTCGGCTGCGGCACGAGCTGAAGCAGCTGACGGGGCAGGACCTGGAACTCAACCCCTGCCTCGCGTGCGGCAAGCTCAACACCTGCCAGGTGGGCTGCCGTTGCGGGCGCGCTGGGGCGGACTTGTGGGGCAGCTGTTGGTGATGAGCAGACGCCCACTTTGCATTACAGCGGTGACACACTGGCTGCCGATGTCCTGTCGCCGCCTAAATGCAGGGGGAGCAGTGTGCAAAGGGCTTGGATGAGCCATAGATGGCGCTCTGCACTGCTGGCTGCAAATTTTGAGCGAAGCGCGGGGCCGAAGCGGCGGCAGCGCTGACGCAGCGCAGCGGCGGCGCTGGCAGCGGACCTGTGGAGGCCTTCAGGCGAAATAGACTTATTTCATTGAGCGTGTACCCGAGTTTAATGACACGATAGTCGCCCAAGGCCAACGGGAGAAGGCAGCGAGATGTCGGGCGGCAAAGGGGACGGGCCATCGGGCCAGAGCGCCCTGTCGACGTCACCTATAGCTGTTGCACAACACGCAGCGATGCCAGTGGCTGCCCCAGCGGCTCCCAGCACACCGCCAGCCGAGGAGTGGCGGTCTTCCTGGGCCGCTACGCTGCCCCGACTGGCACAGATCAGCAGGTACGCATGTGCGGAGCAAACAACAGTTGCTTGAGGCTGCTTATAAGCACCTGCTGCCGCCGCCGCCTGCCGTCACCGCCGACCGACATCGCCGCCCCTCCCTTCCCTCCCGTGCAGCTCTCTGCCACCCTTGCGGGATGTGCCGATCATGCGGTCCAGCCAGCTGGATGCGGAGCGGTTGGACGACGAGCTGACGTCCATGCTGCGCGAGCAGCTGCTGCGCTGCGCCACCTGGGTGCTCAAGCCGGGGCTGCTGGCGCGCCTGCAGCCGGAGCTCACTCTGCTGCTGGACCTGCTGGTGAGCTGCCGCGCTTTGCAATGGGTAATGCAGAAAAAGCAACTAGCTACAGGATGCAGCAGGCTGATGGATCTTGCTGATTTTGTTGCAATTGGGAGGGTTGCCGTGCCGGCACTGTGCTCACGCTTTCTGCATGTCTGAGTTAACTTGCATTGCAATCCTACCCCTGCAGGTGTTCCGTTTCTCCGTATGGGAGGGCCGCCCACTGCCGGGCATGGCTCTGATGAACCTGCGATATCGCAACGAGGCAGCTGTGGGGCCCGCACCACGCCCCGCTGTTTCCGGCAGCAGTGGCAGCAGCAGCAGCAGCAGCAGCCATGCGGTGTGCCCTGGCGGCGGGCACTCAGGAGTGGAGGGCCCAGGGCTCAGCGCAGCACAGCGCGTGCTGTGCTGCCTTGGGGCCGTCGCGCTGCGCTACGGCTGGGCGCGGCTGGGGCACCACGCCGCTGCGCAGCACTGGGGCGATGCCAGCAGCCTGGGCGTGGGCGGGTGGCGGCGGAGGGCTTGGGGCCTCATGCGCCAGGCTGAGTCAGCGTACCGCCTGGCCTCGCTGGCCAACTTCCTGGCATTCCTGCGCAGCGGGCGCTACAGGCAAGAGCAGTGCAGGGTTGATGTTGCTGATGTTGCGGCTATGCAGGTGCAGCTGTGCATGTGTTGCTGGGCATGCAATCTGGCTGTTTGCCCTTGTTTGCCACCTGCTGCCGGGCTGACCTGCCTGCTGAGTACTGCTGGCCAAATGACCCTCCCCACTGGTGCAGGAGCCTGCTGGAGCGCTTGCTACGGGCGCGGCTGGTGTACCAGCAGCCATCGGCGGCCCGTGCCATCAGCTTTGAGTACCTGAACCGGCAGCTGGTGTGGAGCGAGCTCAGGCAAGCGAGGTTTGGGTGGCAGGGGCTTCAGTGGAGCTGGACGGGTGCTTCAGCTGGGAATAGCGGTCTGTTCATCGCACAGGTCGAGCCTGTTGCACACCCCAGGTCCTTTAGCTGCTACCCCCTGCAAACCCTTGCACATCATGTCCTCACACTGCTGTCTCCCACCCCTCCATGCAGCGAGCTGCTGCTGTTCCTGCTGCCGCTGCTCAATGTGAAGGCGATCAAGCGCATATTGCGCAGCCACCTGCCGCGCCTGCCCCTGCTGGGCGGTGCGGCTAGCAGATTGCCAGGCAGCGGCGGCGGAGCAGCAGCAGCGGGCGGCGGGGCGGACAGCAGGCAGCCCTGCGGCATTTGCAATGCAGCAGAGGTGCTGCAGCCGTGGGCGGCAGTGCCCTGCGGCCATCAATTTTGCTACTACTGCCTACGCTCGCACTGCTTGGCAGATCCGCAGTACAGCTGCCCGCTGTGCCTGAGCAGAGTGGAGGCCATGCAACGGGCGGCGGTGCCTGCCGGGGCAGCAAGCAGCAGTAGCGGCAAGGATGGCGGTGGCAGCGGCGACAACGACGTAGGATGACTGTGATGCTCGTCTCTGCACACACCACTTGGCAATGGCTGTCGCAAAAGTTTCGAGCGGCCACTGGGTAGGCTGCCCCTCTCTCTTACCATGTGAAACTCTGTGTATCAGTGCCCAGTGTCATCAGTTACAAAGCAGTAGCGAACAAGCAAACAGCAGGCAAACATGCAAACATCGACAGTAGTTTCACCGCTGCAACCAAGCACGCTGTGCTGCCTAACCGCGAGCCAAGCACAGCACGACGCAGTGCACCAGCGCATCAAGCAGCGCACGCTGCACTTCGGACAGCGCTGCGTGCGCCTTGACCTGCCACTCGTGCTGGTTGTGGTGCTTGCTCAGCTGCCAGCCCCGGGGCTGGTCAGCCTGTGTGGGCCGCTCGAATTTCGACTGAACATCCCAGCGCTGGCACTCCTCCAGCTCCACTGCAGCTGCCTCAATGATTCATGACTCCTTTGCTCACTCGAATCAGCATGTGTTACAGCAGGGCTATCAAGCATGACAGGGCATGTGCAGCCAACAGGCTGCCATGACAGACGGCAGGCAGCATGAACTCCAGCGCTGGTCGCCGCTGCTCCACTCCGCCGCCTCATGGGCTCCCTCCAACGAAGACCGGCGAATCTGTGACGCCCGCAATGACCTCGGCAGCCTGGACGCCGTCTGGCGTGGTGCCGGGGTCGGCGCTGTCAGGGACATCCAACAGGGCGCTCGACGGACCTGCGGTTGCAGACTATCAGGAGCTGATTCCAACGAGTAGGGGCCCGCCCAAGTGCGGGGCCGTGATCGCTGCCCCCGAATTTGCCTGGCGGTGTGTAAGCATCCGAGGCGCACAGGAAATGGCGGCAACCCAGCCTGCCGGCTCACCGGCCCATCCCTGCAACGGCCGTCCTCACCAGAACCTGTGGTGCCTGTGGAGCCAGTAGTGCTGGATCCAGAGCCAGAGCCAGAGCTGCCGCTTTTGCTTCCGCTGGCTTTGGAGCTGGATGGGGCTGAACCAGTGGTGTGGAACTCTCGCTCGTCACTCGCTTTGCCGGTGTCGGGGTCGACCACTGCAATAGAGGGGCAGTATGGGAACAGAAATGCTTGAGAACGACAGGGATCGGCGCGGCTCAGAGTACGGCATTGGCACAAACCAGTGCAACCGCCGCCAAATGCCCCCGCTCTTGCACCCGTGTCGCCTCTCTTACCTGCAAGCGACATGCAAACCGGGATCCCCACAGCATCAGCAGCCTCCGCAAAGCTCTCGAACCAGCTGTGGATGGAGGGCGGTGGCAGATGGGTGGAAAGGGTGTGCGGGGTGGCTGTCGTGCTTCAAAGGCAAGGTTTCCAGTCTTGCATACATGATCTGCCTGCAAACGTCAGCCCAGAGGGCAAACAGCGCATCTCAACCCACCTGCTGACGACGTCGATGTCGGCAGGGTCGCCGCTGTTGACGGCATCAATGGCGGCGCCTGCGTGGATGCAACGGGTGGAGGGCCGAGCGGTGGTGGGTTAGTGGCTGGGAGCTGCGCGCACAGCTTGCTTGCAACACCGAGCATACAGGCTGACTTTTGTGGCGAAAAGCGAGAGATGGGTTCCAAGCTCCACATCCCAATGTAGCACTTCAACCGCGGCTGCCCTCCTGCTCAACAACAGACGCGCACCATAGGCATCACCGGGTGCCTCCTCGTCATCACAGTCGGCCGAGAAGATGGCATAGACTGCCGCCTGCATGGAGGGAACTCAGGCACAGGCAGGCATGGGTCACCAAGCAACAGAGGGACAGTCAGGCAAACTGGGCCACTGCCGAGCAAGGCTTGCAACAGTCATGGTTGATCGCATGCTCAGCCAGCGCTCCCCTCACCTGCGCTCCCGCCCCGCCCTTGTCCACCGCGGTGCGGATCTGGTCTCCCGCGGCCTCGGGGTCGGAGCAGATGAGGGCGGTCAGCTTCTGCACATCCGCGCTGGGGGGCACCTTGCTGCCGGCGGCGGCTGCGAACGGGTAGGGTGGGCGTGGGCAAGCAGGAGGGGTGAGGCGGAGCAAGCTCTAACGGTTGCAGCTGCTGCTTCCTGGGCGGTGCTTCCCTGCCTCTCCTCCACACACGTAACCCCACCCATTAGATGTGCTGCGCAATGTCTGCAGCACAACCGCTGCCAAAACTCACTGTACTCGGTTGGGTTGGAGGGCCAGTCCCACTCCAGGCTGTCGGGCAGCCACTCCTGCGGGAATCGAGAGAGTGGTGGTGCACAGGGAGAGCACAGTGGTGGTGCACGGTGGTGGTGCACAGAGAGAGCAGCATTGACCCAAGCCGCAGTTCATGCAGGCTGATGCAAGCCGCCACTTTGCGGCACCTGAAGTTGTTGCACTTGCATGGCATGGCATCCCCTGCAGCGGTGTGATGCATGGCCCGCAGGCACCCCCTGATCGCACCTTACAAGCAACCAACTCTTCACCGTACGCTACTGACGTGACCAGGAGGCTGGAGGAGGACTTTGCGCCAGAGTGTGTGGCGTTCTTGCTCGTACCCCTCTCGGCCTCTGCACAGTGGAGCAGCCTGGCAGCGGCGCTCGCGGACCGGTGGCATGTGTTCTCATAGGCTGGCCTTTCAGCTAGCAACAACCCCCACCCTACACTTCACCCCCGTGCTCACCGGGTGCCGGGGCAGCAGCAGTTTTGAGGCCGGGCAGCAGGGCCCTCAGGCGGCGCTGGGGCAGGTAGGCCTGTGGCGTGGCGGCGGGCGGCGGGGAAGGTAGGCAGGCACGCTCGTCCAAGGCACGATAGACGCACAAGCGGCGAGCTGCAGTCACTGATGAGTGCACCCACCTGCTTGAGGCCTCGGCCAGCGGCAGCAGCGTGTGCTGCCAGCAGGAGGCAGGCGAGTGCGAGCGCCAGGGGCCTCATTGTGAGCTGCTGGAGGCTGTAGGTGGTGCAGAGGAGTGCCCAGAGTGATGGGAAGCCTGCAACTTATCGCACAAGGCCGTGGAAGCCTTCGCCCGAAGGTGTGGCCAGCGCGCAGCGTGAACCCTAGCGGTGTGTCAGCGCACCCCTGAACCTTCATTGGCAGGTGGCCGGCCCGCCCTGTGCTGTCTGCAACTCCCAGGAGTACATTTGGAATGAGTACAGAAAAACGATGCGCCCGCTCAACCAGCCCCTCCACTGGATCATTCCCGCCATGGCTTGCTGCTAGCCCAGGTGCCTGCTCCATCCACCCAAGTGTTCGATGCACGAATGTAATTACATTACTTGGAGGGCTACAAGTGTAGATGAGTGCATTTGTGCTGCTGCAGCAGACAGCCGCCGCGAGGGTTGGCTAGGCCTGCACGTGTGCTGCAGCAATTTCGTGTGAGGACGGCCCACCCCGCGCCTCAATGCAGGGCGGGGCGGGGGTTCAGGGAAACAATCGGTGATGAAAGAAGGCAGCAGACGGGTGAGCGGAGAGAGGGGAGGGAAAAACCGGTGGCCGGCGCAGCACGCCGCGGCGTGCCTCAGGGACACAGGACCACGTGCCCGTCTGCAGCGGCAGTAACCGCCGCACAGCACGCGTGCCGGGTGACTGCGCCGGCCAGCGCGGCAGCTTCAAGTTGGGGTCCCTCACTGCGCCTTGGCGTCGGCCATGGCGGAGGAGGTGGCTGCGGCGATGGCTGCGTCGCTGGCGTTGGGCAGGTAGTAGTACTTGCCGTTGGCCGCCTTGGCAATCTCCTCCGCAAAGCCGGTGGACACAAACTTGTTCTCTGCGGGGGCGTAGGAGTGCGGGTGGGGAGTGAGCAAGCATGCTGAGGAGGAGAGTGCAGGAACCAAAGCAAGGACATGCAAGGCACTAATCTG
>VFQO010000393.1_pt1 | contig 48238 bp, 52 predicted proteins | sample 3512331 | NCBI WGS metagenome assembly VFQO01 (sample SAMN10412371, study PRJNA504923) | tailings metagenome | isolation source: Replicate 3 from Balatoc abandoned mine | place: Philippines: Itogon, Benguet | collected 2017-08-28 | reverse complement strand
TGCGGTTTCACGCTGGCCGAGATCCAGACGCTCTTGAAGCTTCGCGACGAGGCCTCGTCCTGCTGCAACGACGTGCGCAACAAGGTCATCGAGAAGAAGCTCGAGCTGGAAGCGCGGATCAAGGCCATGAAGGCTATGTCCGAGGCGCTGGACGAACTGATCGCCGAGTGCAACAGCGGCGACCGTCCGACCGAGGATTGCACGATTCTGGCCGCGCTGTCCGAGCCAACCAAACCACTGCCGCCAACGCCGTCAAAAGGGCCCGTGCGATGAAGATCGAAGTGCTGCACGCCAGTGGCTGTGCGTCGTGCCGCCAAGAGCTGGCCACGCTGCGGCAAGCGGCTATGGATGTGGACCCGGCCGTCGACTGGCACGAACTCGACATCCTCCAGGCCATCGACTATGCAGTCGAGTTGGGCATTCTCAAGCCACCAGCGGTGGCAATCGACGGTGAGCTCGTCTTTCCCAAGCTGCCCCAGCCAGCGCAACTCGCCGCGGCGATGAGAGCCCGCCAGGAACGCTGACGTGGACATCGACAGCCTTCAGCAGGCGGTTCAGAACGTCGGCCCCGCGGCGCTCGTCGTCAGCTTCCTGACTGGCTTCTTCTTCAGCTTCAACCCGGTCGCGCTGGCGGCGATCCCTGTTTCTCTGGCCTATGTCACCAAAGCCCGCGCGCCAGGCAAGGCGCTCGTGTTCGGCGGCATGTTCATCGCCGGCATGGTGCTGACGCACGTGGTGCTCGGTGCAGCCGCCGGCCTGGGCGGCCAGAGCGTGCAGTCCTTGATCGGGCGCTACTGGGGACTGCTGCTCGGGCCTTGGCTGATTCTGATGGGCCTGATGTGGCCCAGCTGGGTGCGACTGCCCCTGCAAGGCCTGTCGTTCCGCGTCAAACGGGCTTCCGGCTCGTGGGGCGCCTTGGTGCTCGGGGTGCCGTTCGCCATCGCCATCTGCCCCGCGTGCACGCCGGCATTGATCGTCTTGCTCGGCGTGGCAGCGGGCATCGGCTCGCCGGCTTGGGGCGCGTTGCTGCTGCTGGCCTTCGCACTCGGCCGCGCAGTGCCGATTGCACTGGGCGCCGGTGCGATGGGCTGGCTGGAACAGCTGCGCTCCCTGTCGCGCTACCAGCGTGCTTTCGACATCGCCGGCGGTGTCACGCTCATTCTGATGGGCCTGTACATGCTCAACGCCTATTTCTTTGTAGTGCCGGCGCTCGCCATTTAGCAAGAGGCAACGCGAACACCGGGACATCAGCCGTCCGAAGCCCACAGCTCGTCCCCTGCGCACATGCATGCCGGCGCGGGCTTCTGGGAATTGCCCTTTGCAGAGTAAGGCACGCCATTTGCGCAGTTGACCTTGTCCTAGGAACAGGGCCGATCCTTCGTAATGCCGGCGCAGCTCCGATGTCCGCAAGGCGCAACACGACGGGCCTGCGGCCTCCAGCAAACAGGAGCTGCGCTTGAGGCAACGCAGCGCGTTTTCATTCAGAGGCGCGCGTCAATCTCAGACGAAGGAGTCTTCTCATGACAAACCCATCCCAAACCAGCAGCGACCCGACGAGCACCTTGCTCGACTGCATGCGACTGTGCCTTCAATGCGCCAACGAGTGCGTAGACCGCGCAAGCAAGGACTTGGCGAACTGCATCAAGCTCTGCCAGATCTGCGCCGATACCTGCGCCCTGTGCCTGAAGTGCATGTCCAGTGGCGTTCCGGTGAACAAGGCGGTCTGTACTGCGTGCGCGGAAGTGTGCGAGGCCTGTGCTGTCGAGTGCAGCAAGGGTCAGGGCGGCACCATGCAGCAATGCGCCGAGGCGTGCCGCCGATGTGCTGCCGCTTGCCGCGAGATGGTCAGCGCCTGACGCCGTGCCCTTCACCATAGAGGCCGCAGAGGTCAAAACCTGCGGTCTCCCGTTATGCGTCGCACCCCTTGACCTTCGCCTTAGGTATAGGCCCTACGCTTGTCTCCTAGGCTTTCGGCCCAAGTCAAGGCGGGCGGAGACAGTGCGATGAATGGTGTGCTGGGGTGGGTATGAATATCGTCCGTTGGCAAATCGAAGGCATGCAGTGTGGCGCTTGCGCGCGCACCATTGAAACCCGGCTGACACGTGAACCCGGGGTCCGTAGGGTCGAGGTGAACTACCCTGCAGGCACGGTGCGCCTGCTGCTGGACGACGCGACCGTGCGACTGGACCATGTGATTGTCCTGCTGCAGCAAGCCGGCTACCGGGTCGAACCGGATGGCACGGCGGAGACCCCGGAATGAGCGCCGTGGCGAGGGGTTGCCGAAATCCCTTCCGCAACCGCTTTCGCAGTGCGGTCGTGATTGCGCTGCTGTCGTTGGTGATCGGCTTCTTCGCCGTGCTCGTGCAAGGAGCGCTGGCCACCCGAGAGAAGCTGGAGAGCCTGCAGGCGGGCGTGCGGACCGTGGTCGAACTGCGCGAGGCGGGAGCCTTCGGTACCGGCGGCTTCGGCGGCGACAAGCCGGTGGGCGAGCTGGACTTCTCGGTCGCCCGACTCGACGAGATCAAGCGCATCCCGAACGCGCGCCATGTGAAGAAGGTCGAGGAGTACATCCATTCACCGCAGGTCGACCCGTCGGTGCCCAACGCCTATGCGATGGTCATAGGGCTGCGGCCCAGCGCGCCGATGAGGGCGATCGGCGAAGTGGACTACGAAAACGCTCGCGTCGTGGCCGGACGTGGAATGACCCCCGCCGATGAGGGACGCGACGTCGCCATCGTGGGCAAGCTGTATGCGCGCGAACGGCTTCGAATCGCGGATCCGAAGGCCTTTGCAGGCGAGACCCTGATGCTCGGCGGGCAGCCTCTGCAGGTCGTCGGGATCTATGCCACCGGCAACGACTTCGGCGACAACCATGTCTTCGTGCCGATTGAGACCTTCCGCCGCATCCTGAAGCCCGGCAACAAGCTTTCGAAGATCCGCGTGACGGTCGACCGCGTCGATCACGTGGAAGACGTGACCGCGGACCTGCAGCGCCTGAAAGGCGTGGACGCGGTGACCGCCAAGGAACAAGTGGCGACCGCGCGCGCCACCCTCGGCAGCATCTCCGCAGCCACCGTCTACGGATCGCTGCTGCTGTTCGCGATCGGCGGCGTGCTGGTGGTCTTCATCATGGTGCTGTCCACCCGGGAGCGCATCCGCGAGATCGGAACGCTCAAGGCCATTGGCGCATCGAGCGCCGAGGTGGTGAAGCAGTTCCTCGCTGAGGTGTTCACGTTGACCAGCCTCGGTGCGGCGGGCGCGCTGGTGGTCTCCGCAGCGTCGGCAGCGATCTTCCGGTCCACGCTGGATGTCGAACTGCAGATCGGCCCGACCACCTTCGTGCTCATCGCGCTCGGCGGCCTGGCGTTTGGTGCGCTCGGCTCGCTGTACCCGATCGTGAGAGGCATGCGCCTGAGCCCGATCCAAGCCATGAAGAACCCATGAGGAATCGTCGATGAGCATGGTCTCCCTCGGCATGCGCAATCTGATGCGCAACAAGCCGCGCCTGCTGTTGACTGCGGTCCTGATCGGCGTGCCGTTCTTCCTGCTGCTGGCGATGCAGTCGATCGGACAGGCGATCCAGAAGCAGACCGAGGTGCTGACGCGCGAAGTCAACACCGTCGTGCAGCTGCGAGCCCGCGGCTCGATGGGGCACGTCAACATGACCAACCAGGACCGCATCCTGCCGCAGGAGGTGCTGGAGAAGGTCCGCGTCATCGAGCACGTGGCCCACGTCGAGCCCTACCTGCTCGCGATGGCGCCGATCACGCCGCCCAACTTCGTGATGCACGTCGGCCTGGCGCCGACCGCGATGAAACGCCTGGAGTCGCATGGCGAGGCGGGTAACCCCCGCATCACGGCCGGTCGTGACTTCACGCCAGCCGATGCCGGCCAGGATGTCGCCATCATCGGCCAGGCCTACGCGAAGTGGGCCGGCATCAAGCCGGAGGATCTCGGCAAGGCGGTGCTGACGATCGACCCGACGCGCACCCATCCGGTCATCTATGCGATGGACCGGCCCAAACGCGACCTGCGCGTCATCGGCATGTACGCCAGCGGCTATGTGTTCGGCGACCAGCAGCTGTTCATGCCGATCGACACCTTCCGCTCGATCTACGGCATCGACAAAGGCATTTCCTGGCTATTTGTCCGCATCGACGATGTGGCGAACGTGGCTGCGGTGACGCAGCGCCTGAAGGAAACGGTGGGCGACGTGGCCGATGTGCTGGCCCCCGAGAGCGCGGCCGTGTTCACCTCGACGACCAGCCGCAACGTGACGCAGCTGGCCTCGGTCGGCGGCCTGCTCGCCGTCGTGCTGATGGTGGTGGTCGTCTTCTTCGTGCTGCTGATGCAGGTGCGTGAACGCTCGCGGGAAATCGGCACGCTGAAGGCCATCGGCGCGAGCAACCGGGGCGTGAGCGCGCAGTTCCTGGCCGAGGCGATCGGGCTCACCCTGCTCGGAGGCGTGTTCGGCCTGGCGCTGTTCAAGCTCGCGGGCGAGGCGCTGACCGGGCGACTGTTCGCGATCGGCATCGGCCCGTTCCTGCCGAGCCACTACAAGCCGCTCTTCGACAGCCTGACGGTGGGCAGCGACATCTCCGTGCCGCTCGTCGGCCTGGTGATCGTCACCGCCGTCATCGCGGCCGTCCTGGGCAGCGCCTACGGCGTGTGGCAGGCGACCCGGCTTTCTCCGCTGGAGGCAATGAAACATGAGTAGCAAGCAAGCCGTGGCACCGGTGATCCGGCTGGTTGGTGTCTCCAAGTCGTACCGCAAGGGCGGCGAAGTGGTGAACGCGCTGTCCAATGTGTCGCTGGAGATCGGCGAGCGCGGCATGGTGGCGATCGTCGGACCGAGCGGCAGCGGCAAGTCGACCTTGCTGCACATGGTGGGCGGCATGGACGAACCCACGGCCGGCGACGTCATCGTCGCAGGACAGACCGTCAATCGCCTGTCGCAGCAGCAGTTGACGACCTTTCGGCGTCAGGCGGTCGGTTTCGTTTTTCAGACCTTCAACCTGATCCCGAACCTGACGGCGCTGGAGAACGTCGCGCTGCCGATGGAGTTCAACGGCGTGCTGAAAGCCGCGCGTGTGGAGCGTGCCGCGCAGCTGCTCCAGCGATTCAATCTCGGCCCGCGGCTGAAACACCGCCCGCGCGAGCTGTCAGGCGGCGAGATGCAGCGCGTGGCGATCGCACGCGCGGTCGCGAACGAGCCGCGGCTCGTGCTCGCCGACGAGCCCACCGGCAACCTCGACTCCCGCTCGGGGCAGATCGTCTACGAGCTGCTGCTCGAGATCGCCCGCGAGCGCACCGTTGTCGTCGTGACGCACTCGGAGGAGTTGGCGCGGCTGGCCGATCGGGTCATTCACATACGCGACGGTGAGCTTCGGGACGGCGGCGGGGTGTCGCCGCCCGTGTCGCTGGCCAGCGCCCGTTCGTGAACACACGTCAGCCTGAAGAAGGAGTACGCCATGAAGTCCGTCACCCTGAAAGTCGAAGGCATGAGCTGCAACGGCTGTGCCGAGCGAGTCCGTTCCACCGTCGCAGCACAACCCGGCGTGCAGAACGCCCTCGTCTCGTTCGACGAGGGCCAGGCCCGGGTTCTGTACGACCCGCAAGCTGTCGACGAGACCCGCCTGGTCGACGCTGTTCAAAAGCTTGGTTTTCGGGTCGTGGACCGCGCGACGCCGTAACCTAAAAGGAGATTGCCAATGACAGCTGCTGCCCTGGACGCCAAGAGCCGCCTCTGGAGCGAGGAACCGGCGAGCCGTCCTGACCGGGCGCGCATTCGTGCACGCATCGGCGGACTGCACTGCTCGCTGTGCACCGGCACGATCGAAAAGGCCTTGGGTAGCCAAGCCGGCGTCGACAAGGTGGCGGTGAGCCTGACGCACGAGCAGGCCCTCGTCGAGTACGACCCGAGGGTCGTGCGACCCGAGGATCTGCTCGGCACGCTGCGCGACATCGGCTACACCGTCTCCGACCCTCGCAAGGTCCGGCCCTTCGAGGAAGACGAACGCGACCTGGTCAACGAGGGACGGCGGTTCCTGATGGCGACGGCCTTGAGCATCGTCTCGATAGCGCTGATCGCGCATCCCACGGGCATCGGCGCCTGGCTGCTGCACGGCGTGGTGCTGGCCAGCCTGCTGGCCTTCGTCTTCCTCGTGCTGCGCGCACGGGGGATGGTCGCTGCGATCGGCGGCTGCGCGGCCCTGGTCGCCGTGGCGCTCGCGTTGGTCCCGCTCAAAGGTCAGCCGTCGTTTGAAGCCGCGGTGCCTTGGCTCGTAGCCCTGATGGCTTTCGGCCTGGTGTTCGGGATCGGACGGCACATCCTCGTGATGGCGTTCCAGGCCCTGCGGCGCGGCATCCTGAACCAGCATGTGCTGCTGGAGATCGGCGCGTTTGCCGGCATCGCCGGCGGGGTGATCGGCTTCGCGCTGGACTTGCCCGGGTATCCGACCGCACCGTTCTTCGCGGTGACCGTGATGGTGCTGACGTACCACATCTTCTCGGAGTGGCTCTCGCTCATCGTCAAGACACGCAGCTCTCAAGCCGTCAAGCGCCTGCTCGATCTGCAGCCTGACACCGCGCTGGTCGTGCGCGAGGGTCAGGAGCGGGAGGTGCCAATTGAGCAAGTCGCCTTGGGTGACATGGTTCGCATCCGCCCGGGCCAGAGTGTGCCGGTGGACGGCCTCGTCGTCGACGGCCATTCCGCGGTCGACCAGTCGCTCGTCACCGGCGAGCCGATGCCGGTGGAGCGGCGCCAAGGCGACCCTGTGATCGGCGGCTCGATCAACGGCACCGGCACCTTGCTCGTCAAGGCCACAGCGGTCGGCGACAGCAGCTTCTTGCAACGGGTGATCCGCGAGGTGGAGGACGCGCGGGCGCTGAAGCCCGGCCTGCTGCACTTGGTGGACCGCGTGCTGCGCATCTACACCCCCACCGTGCTGATCGTCGCGGCGCTGTCGTTCGTGGGCTGGCTGGTCGGCTCCTGGCTGCTCACCGGCCAGGTTGACGTGCAGCGCGCGGTGTTTGCGGGCTTGAGCGTGCTGGTGATGGGCTATCCCTGCGCCGTCGGCATCTCAGCGCCGCTGTCCATCGTGCGCGGCGCCGGCGAGGCTGCGGAAAACGGCATCCTGATGCGAACGGGTGAAGCCTTCCAGGGCTACCGGCTGGTCGACACGGTCGTGCTCGACAAGACCGGCACCCTGACCGAGGGGCGTCCGACCGTGCGCGAGGTCGAGGTGCTCGGCGGCACCGAGGCCGAACTGCTCGCCGTGGCTGCGGCTGCGGAGGCTTCGTCGGAACACCCGCTGGCGCAGGCCGTGGTGAAGGCGGCCTTCGAACGCGGTGCAGTGCCGCCCGACGTCACGTCCTTCGAAGCGATCCCGGGCAAGGGTGTCGTCGCCCGAACGGCGCTGGGCGAGGTGCTGGTCGGCAGCCCTGGCTTTGTGACAAGCCGGGGCATCGACCTCGGCCGCGCCGCCCAACGCATCCTTGCGCTGGAAGAGGCGGGCCGCACCGTGATTGCCGTGGCGCGGGAAGGCCATGCGCTCGGCATCGTGGCGTTGGGCGATACCTTGAGGGCCGATGCCATCGACGCGATCGCCACGCTGCGCAAAGCTGGCCTGAAGACGGTGCTGCTGACCGGCGACAACGAACGCGCGGCACAGCGCATCGCTCGTGAGGTGGGCATCGATGCCGTGCACGCCGGCGTCCTGCCACAGGGCAAGGCGCAGATCGTGCGCGACCTGCAGGCCCAGGCGAGAAAGGTCGCGATGGTGGGCGACGGCATCAACGATGCACCGGCACTGATGCAGGCCGACGTCGGCATCGCGATGGGCGGGGGCACCGACATCGCGATCGAGTCGGCCGACATCATCATCCTGTCGAACCGCCTCGCCGCGCTGCCGCTCGCGCGCGAGATCAGCCGGCGCAGCTACGCCAAGATGCTGCAGAACGTGATGCTCGCGTTCATGTTCAACGGCATCGGCATTCCCTTGGCTGCCACCGGCTTGATCTACCCCGTATGGGCGATGGTCGCGATGGCCGTCAGCGTCACGGCGATCTTCTTCAACTCGCTGTGGGGGCGGCCGACGCTGTTCATCGACGCGATCCTCAGTGTCGGCAAGCCGCCGGAAACGATGGCCGGCGCGAAGCCCGCATGACATTGGACTCGAGAGCCTGCCATGAATGACGCCACGCATCGATCGCCGCAAGAGGTCCTTGACGACCACCTTCGCGAGAGCATGGACGGTTCGATCGAAGACGATCTCGCGCGCAACTACTCGAAGGATCTCGTCGTTCTGACGGGGCGCGGCGTGTTCCGCGGCCACGAAGGACTGAGGCAACTTGCGGAGCTTCTTCGCAACGAGCTCCCTGGGGGCACCTTCGAATACTGCACGCGTCTTGTCGAGGGCGAGATGGGGTTCCTGGAGTGGACCGCGCGCTCTTCGACTGCGCGCGTCGACGACGGCGCGGACAGCTACCTGATCAAGGACGGGCGGATCGTGGCTCAGACGATCCACTACACGGTCAAGCCGCTGGGCCAGTGAGAAAGGAGAGGACATGCCTGACAGATTCAAGAGTTCCATCGTGCTACCCCTTCTCACCGCGATCGCGGTGAGTGCCCAACTTGGCTGCAGCAAGTCGGAAGAGAGCGGCTCGAGATTCACTCCGATCGGCGAGGAGCGAGAGATCCGCGGAACGGTAGCCGACACCAAGCTCACGGTGTGCGGGCCGAGCCCCGACAAGCCGGGGACCTGTGAGGGCACGCTCGTGGTCGAGCCACCGGGTTCTGGTGCGGCAGGCCGTGTCCCGGTCGAAGTCACGCGCGACGTGGTTCTGAAGAAAGGCGGCCAGTCCGTATTCCTGCCTCAGCTGCGCGACAGCCAAGTGACGGTGAAGTACCGGGCGAGCAAGGAGGGGCCGAACGTGGCGACTTCGGTGTCGGCGCAATGAACTTCGGTATCAAAGCGGCACAGCGCAGGCTGCTTGCGTCAACCCTCGATCATTGTCGGAAGGAGCGCTGATGACCTTGCTCGTGAGATTTGCCGTCGCCGCCTGCCTGTCTGTCGGCATCGCCTTGGCGGGGGAGCCGCAGGTGGCGGTGCTGGACCTTCAGGGCTTGCAGTGCTACGCGTGCATCCAGACGGTGAAGAAGGCGCTTCAGCGCGTGCCCGGCGTTCAGGAGGCCGTGGTGGACTTGGACAAGAAGACCGCCACGGTCAAGTTCGACAGCGGCAAGACAGATGCACAGACGCTGGCAAAGGCCACCGCGCAGGCCGGGTTCCCGTCCAAGGTCCGATGATCCGTCGTCGACGGCTGTCTCAGCTCGACGCTTACTTCTTCTTCCGCTGGTACAGGCGGACTGAACTATGACGCGGGTCCTGTTCGAGTCTGTGCTGACCCGTATTGCGGGCATGCGAAGCGCGAGACGATGCCAACCACCTGCCGGTGCGATTGCGTCGGCGAAGTTGCGTTTTGACCCTTGTCAGCAATCTTGCTGCGGAGTCAACAAGCGGTGTAGGCCGAGGTTCAGCTGAGAGAGATCCGGCAGCGGCCGCACCGGAAACGACGCCTGCACCCGCTGGTCCGTGCCGTAGCGCTGCACCAGCTTGCAGAACGGGCACTCGTCGTTGGACCGCGGCGCTGAGCCGTAGGCGGCCAGGTACTCGCTGTGGCAGGTGGGGCAGGCCACCAGCGAGAAGCTCTGCACGCTGGTCAGCCACAGGCCATCGGTGTGCGCGGCGAGGTCGAAGGCGCGATCGAAGCTGATGCGCTGCGGCGGTTCGCAGATGCTGCCGTAGTGGCGGTAGGCGGCGACGAGCGCTTCGGCCGCGGCGAAGCCGCCGTCGCGCAAGCGCCGGTACAGCGCCACGACGATCGAGGCCTCCGCGCGGTAGAGCAGGTTCGCGCCGTGGTACCACTCGGGAGAGTCGGGCGGCCGGCCGCGCGGCACGTGCTCGCGGTCGGGGAACAGCAGGCGCAGCAGCTCGCGCGGCGGCAGGCCGGTGAGGTGGCCGATGGTGCGCACGCGAGCGCCCAGGGCGGCGCAGTCCTTGGCCAGCTGCAGTGCTCGCAACTGCCGGTCGACCCGCAGCGGGGGACGGGGCTCGCCCATGGCGATCGCCAGTGGCGGCGGTCAGGCGGCGAGGTGTTGGGCGGCGTGCACCGCGGCGAGCGGCCGGGCCAGCGGCAGTGGCGCTTCAAGCAGCGCCAGCAGGTCTCGGCGCGCGGGGAAGAGCGTGGCGTCGCCGACGTTGGCGACGATGGCCATGATCTGTTGCACGCCCAGGCCGGCGATGCGGTCCGCCTGCGCGGCATCGAGCGCGTACTTGCAGCAGGTGGCGGGGCGGTCCTGCAGGACGCCGTCGCGAATGGTGAGCAGCAAGGTCAGGTTGGTGAGTTGGACGTCGGAGAGCTGCGCCTGGTTCATGGTGCTGTCCTCGGGTGGGCCCTGGCCGGGCACGGTGGATGGGTGGGATTCAGATGTTTCGGGTGGCGGTCGGGTGTCGATCGGTGTGCGCCACAGGATAGGGTTCGGCAGTGAGATTGCGACGGCATGCGGCCCCATGGGGGCCGCATTGCCATGCACAACCGCCCGGACTCTCGGGCGAATCCGTGCAGCCCGGACCCGCGAGGGGTCTGGGCCGCTGCGGCACATGCCGCGTTCAGGCGGCTTCGGCGAGGCTCTTCCACTCGTTCTGCGGCAGTTCGATGAGCCGGCCGCCCAGGGCCTCGAACTCGGTCGCGCGGTCGTAGTCGTTGACCTCCTGCGAGTAGTGCGTCACCGCGTTGACCAGGCCGTAGCCGGTCAGGTCGGCGTCGGCGATCAGGTGCCGCAGCACGCCGGCGCGCTCCTGCTCGTTGAGGGCATAGCGGTTGGCCAGCACCTCGACGGTCTTCACCGGGTCACCGGTCAGCGGGATGCGCAGCGTCTTCTGCAGCTTTTGCGCGGCCTGCAGGAAGGTCGCCTCCGATACCGCCGCCTCGACCACGTCGCGCACCTTCAGGAAGAAGGCCTTGTCGTCCGCCTGCAGCGTGTCGTCCTTGAACACCGTGATGGTGTCAGCGACGTTGCCGATGCTGCGGCCGACGTGGGTCTTGTGCAGCGAGAAGTCGGGCACGATCAGGCCGTTGAGGCAGCGCAGCCGATAGATCAGCGGCTGCACCGAGAGCGTGCCGTGGCCGACCTCGGAATTGCTCACCACCACGCCGGCCTGCACGACGTCGCCGGGCGACATCTCGTGCTTCAGCTGCGGCGTGACCACCTTGAGGTACATGCGCGTCTCGGTCAGCTCGACGGATTCGAAGCGCACCTCGGGCAGGCGCTGCAGGATCGGCAGCACGCTTTCGGCGAGGTCGTAGTTGTCGAGCCGGCGGTAGCGGTCCGACAGAACCGCGCGGACGTTGCCGTCCAGCGTGCGTAACATGCGGCGGTCATCGTCGCTCTGCAGCCAGGTGTTGACGTTGCGGTCCAGCAGCACGGGCTGCTCGCTGCGCATGCGTTCGAAGTACGCGTACGGAATCTTCAACTTGTCCGCGAGCTGGCGGCGCGCGAGCGGCGTCACGCCGTAGCGCGCCGGGCCGCCGGTCTCTTCGACGACGAGGCGCGTCTGGCCCGTGTCGTCGGTGTCGTGGCGCAGCAGCGCCGACGGGACCACCAGGTCCTTCTTCGAGTTCAGCTGGCGTTCGAGTTCCTGCGCCAGGCTCACGAGGGTGCGTCCGTTCTTCATCACAAGCTCCGATCGGAATGCGGGGCGCCGTGCCCCCTCGGGGCTGGGCCCCGCGGGGTAGGTGATGGATCCGGCACGGGGCCGGGTCCGCGATGGCGCGGGTTCATCCGCGCCGACTGCATGCAGTTCAAGGTCTGCCTTCGCCCTGCGTCGTCGACACAGGGCCCGGTGTGGCAGCGACCGGTGGGGTTCATGTCGTCGGTCCGCTATGCGGCCCGGGCTTCGGCGGCCGTGCTGCGCATGCGCCACACGTCGGCCCAGTCGTGGCCGGGCTGGCGCGGCAGGAACACGCGGACCTGGCGAGCGTCGTTGCCCGACACGCCGCGGGTCAACCGGCGCGCCAGCGCGTAGGCGCAGGCCTGGCCTTCGAAGCCGCCATCGGCGTCGTTGTCGGCATAGATGCAGACCTGACGCACACACTCGGGCAGCCACAGCTTCTCGAGGTTGCCAGCGCTGACGGCGGCCCACGCCGGCTTGCCGGTCGCGAGGTGCACCGCCAGTGCCGTCTCGATCCCTTCGGCCACGGCGAGTTCATGTGCCGGCTCGCACAGCCGGACGGCGGCGCCGTTGATGCCGGCCGAGAGCACCTTGCGTGCGTCGGGTACCGGCGCCTTGTCGCCGTCCTTCAGGTAGGTACGGTGGAGCGTCACCGCGTGGCCGTCCGGGCCCTGGATGCAGGCCAGCATGGCCGGGTAGTCGGCTACCTTGCAGGAGCGGCCGGCGGCGTTCTTCTCGTAGTAGCCCAGCGCCGGGTGACGGCGCAGGACACCCGGCGCTTGGCGCAGGTGCAGCCCGCGGCGACGCAGGTAGCAATCGACCTCGTCGCCGGGCTGGACGGGCAGGGCTTCGTCCCACAGGCGTTGCGCCAGGCGGCGCATGCGCTGCGCAGACGGTTCGGCCGCCGCCGGTGGGGCATTCGGCGCAGGGGGCGGCGCGCCGACGCAGGACTCCACCTGCCGCAATGCGGTCGCGAAGTCCAGGCCGAGCGCGGCCTGCAGCAGCTTGAAGCCGCCCCCCGCGCCGCAGTGTCGGCAGTGGTAGTTGCCTTCGCCGAACTTGTCGGTGTACTGGAAGCGGTCGGTGCCGCCGCATGAGGGGCAGGGGCCGTTGCGCTTGCCGAGGATGCGATCGTCGACGCCCAGGCTGCGCAGGATCTCGGTCCAGCGGCCGTGGGCGCGGCGCTTGGCCTCGTCGATGCGGTGCTCGAAGACCGTGTCATTCATGGCAGCCTCCGTGGCCACCGCGACGGCCTTCGGAAACGTGCACGGCATGTTGTCGGTTCATGATTTCTCCTTGACGGGTGAACCCGCCACGCCGGACCTGCGCCCGGTTCGAGGGCGAGGCTCCGCGGCCATGGCGGGCGAGCCGGCGCTGGGCGCCGGAGGGACTTCGGGGCCGGCTTCGGAGCGCTGCGCTCCAGGTGTGCCTGCGACCTGCGGGAAAAGCTCTCCACAGCGCACACGCAAGGTGCTGCGCTGAGGAGAGGAGGCCCGAAGGCCTCCAACCCATCAACTCAATCGGCCAGTTCGACGGCATGGCCGTCCGATACGGTGCCGACGCTCAGGCGGAACTGCCTGCCATGCAGCACCGGATAGCGCTCGAGCTTCAGCTCACGCAGCAGCGAGTCGAGCGTGTCTTTCGGATCGACGGAGCGCAGCCGACGGATGAGGTCGGCCAACGCTTCGCGGTCCGCGTCCAGATCGGACTCCAGGAACTGCTCGTTTTCGTCCGTGAAGTCCGAGACCTGGCGCACCGGTTCACCCGACCATTCGCCATCCGGGATGTAGAGCACCCCGTCGTGGTGGACGCCGGCATCGGTGATGTCCACGCTATCGCTGCCCACGCTGACGCGAACGGCGGCGCACAGCACCACATCCGGCCAGATCCAGCGGCCTTCCAGCGTGCGGCGAACACGCTCGCCGAGCGGTTCGACGGTGACCGACTCGTCGTCCAGCCAGCGCACATGGGCTTGCACCCAATGCTCGTGATGCAGGCCGCCCAGGTTGAAGAGCAGGCACCCCGTGGCACGCGCGAACATCCAGCGGCCGGCGTTGTTCTCGTCGAACGAGTCGATCGAGCACAGCTTGACCGAGCCGGCCTCGATGGCCACCCGTGCCGGCGCGGCGGCCACCGTCCGCAGGTAGTCCCGGTTGCCCGAGCCCTCCTGGTAGGGGTAGCCGCAGATCTCGTCGAACACTGCGGCGGGCAGGGCGTCGATGTCGTTGAGCAGGTCCAGGTGGCCCCGGCCTCGCAGGGCCGAATAGAACCTGTCGACGAACACGTCGGCGGGCAGGGCGCGCTTGGCGTCCTCGAGCACGCGGCGCCATTCGGCGCGCAGCGCGGTGTCGATGCGCTTGCGCTGCCGGTCTTCGTCGATCAGCTTGTCGCGATCGGGCAGCCGGGCCATGAACTGGCGCGCATCGAGGTGCAGCACGTTCACGCGCTCCGGGCGGTGGTAGATCGGGCGCAGCACGCAGAAGCCCTGCAGATAGACCAGGGTGTCGTGGCTGTGCTCGCCGTCGCGCGTGCCGCACAGATGCAGGCCGCCGACGGGCGTCGCGGTGAGCGCCAGGTGCTCGGGGGCATGCGGGCGTTCGAGTCGCTTGCCGTTGAAGCACACCGGCACGGGGAAGCCCGCGCACAGCGTGGCGATGCGCGAGGCCAGGTCGGGCAGGTCGACCCCGTGCAACTCGATCTGCGTGCCTTCAGCCGGCGCCTCGGCCAACTCGACGACGTCGATTGGCGTTCGTGCCAGCGCGGCAGCGGTGTCGAAGTCCGCGCACTTGCCGCGTGACTTCACGATGCAGCGCGATGCGGCGTAGAGGCACTTCGAGAATCCGATGCCGAACGGGTTCTCGGCGTCGCAGGTGGGCTCATCCCAGCCCGACTCGTTGAAGGTCAGCAACTTCTGGAAGTCGTCGATGCCGCGGCCGTTGTCGACGATGGTCAGCGTCCTGGTCTCGGCGTCGTGGTCGACGGTGATGGACGTGGCGCCTGCGCGCCGGGCGTTCTGGAGCAGTTCCGACACGAGGGTGAATCGGTCGGTGAAGGCGAAACGCTGGTTGCGCAGCGCGCCTTCCTCGTTGATGCGGACTTGAATCTGCATGGTGGTTCTCCGGTACGGCGGGTGCCCCCGAAGGGACGCCCGCCTTTGGGGTGGGGTGGGTCAGTCGCGCGGCGAGTCGAACTCGATCGGCGCGGTGAAGAGCTGGCCGGCATGCAAAGCCTCCAGCAGCGGGTGGTCGAGGAACTCGAACAGCAGCAGTTGCTGCACGTGCAGTGCGCGGCCCCGGCTGTCGAGCCTCTCGACCTGGAAGCCGAGCGGATGCCACTGCAACCGGTAGGCAAGGCGGTCGGCCCCGGCGATCACGAAGGTGCGGCCGGGTCGGCCGGTGACGATCTCGCTCTCCTTGACGAGGTATTCGAGATCCTCGGGTGCGCGGACAGGAAGCAGCAGCGCCGTGACACGCCCGGTCTGGGCAACGATGTGCATGGCGGCTCCTCAGCGAACCGGCGTGGCGCCGGGCAGGCGATGGCCTTCGGCGCGCGAGGGCGGCGAAGGCGAATCGGTGGCGTCGAGGTGGGCCCCGAGTGCGTGCAATGCGAGAACGGCCAGCACGCCGGCCGCGCGATAGAAGCGGGACATGGTGTGTTCCTTGAGGTGTTGGTCGCCGCGGTGTGGCGGCAGCCGGGAAGGGCTCAGGCGAACAGGTCGCCCTGCAGGGCGACCGCGCGGACCTGTTGGTTGATCCACTGCGGATTGCGGGCGAGTTGCAGTTCGACCCACTCCGGGTTGCGGGCGACGGCTTCGCGCACCCACTCGGGGTAGCGCGTCAACGTGGCTTCCAGCCAGCGCTTCACGCCATGGCGGATGCGGCTGCGGATCTCTTCGGCGTCGACGAGGCCGCAGTAGGCAATCGGCGACAGCGGGCTGCAGCCGACGACGCGCAGGCAGTTCACGAACGAGAACGGCCGCGAGTCCTTCTCACGCTCGGTGAACACCCAGCGCAGCGTGTCGAGCTTGGCTTCGAGCGGCGTCTCGGGGTCCGACAGCGCCTCGACTTCCTGCAGCAGACGCCAGTGCAGGAACACGACGTCCTGCTCGGTCCAGTCGATGGACTCTGCGCCGGCTTGGGCGATGTCGTCGTCCTCGGTCGGGACGTCGTCAAACGAGTTACATAGTGCGCCGGCCGCGAACAGCGGCGCGCGGGCACGTTCGAGCGATGCTCGGGGATGTGGCATGTTGGCCTCCATGGGGAACGCGGAGGCCATGACCGCCCGCGGGGCGATGGCCCCACAGGGTGACGAATGCCGGCTCGGAGCCGGCGGCTGACTTCAAAGGGCTGGCTGGACGCGGCGCGTACCGCGTGATCGGATGCCAGCAACCGATCGAAGCGCGCGTTGCAGCCGTTGGCCGCATGAGGCCCGTGCAATCAACGGCTCGAAAGCGCGCTCAGGGTGCGAAACGGTCGAGCGTTCGAGACGCCCGCATGCGCACGAGGATCAACAGGGCTTGCCGAGGTAGACGCAGGGCCAGCTGCTGCGTATGCGAAAGGTAGCGACGCGATCGGCGGCGGTCAACGGTGTTGGCGCCGTGCGGCGCGGGCTGATGGCGAAACCACCGCCGCCGCGCGGCCGTTTCGCGTGGCGATGGGTGCCGACCGCAGCGAACACTGGCCGCCAGCGCGTCCTCAGTGTGATTGTTGCGGGAGAGGCCCATGCACAACGATGTCCTGCCTACGACCACCAGCCTGCAGATCGTGCGGGTGGACCAGGGTGGCGTGAACGAGCGCATCCTCGCGCGCGAAGCCAAGGTCGACTATCGCCGTGTCGAGGCGGCGAGCGTGAAGATGCCGGCCTGCTTCACCAGCGCCGAAGGCAAGCGCCTGTTCGTGCGCATGTTCGCGACGCTGCAACTCAACGCACACTTCATCTCGGTGATCGCGCGCACGCGCCTGGACCCCGAAGACGTTGCGCGTGTCGAGACGGCGTTGCGCGAGCGCCTGGATGCCGTCTCGGCCGCGCTGGACCGAGCCATCGACGGTGCCGAAGCGCTCTTCAAGGCTCACGGGATCACGCGGGTGGCAACCTACGACACCCGAGCGCTGGAGATCGAGGTGGGCGTGTTGTCGTCGAGCGGCCGGCGCTACCTGGAACTGCTCGGCAAACTCGACCAGCTGATGCCCTTGCTGCAGACGCTGGAGATCCACGAGGTCATCACGACGCGCGAGGTCGACAAGCAGCGTGCACTGGTGAAGCGCCAGGTGCGCGGCGTCGCCACCGCGGCACGCAACTTCGCGTCGGGATTGCGGCGACGAATGAACGCACCGGAGGTCGAGATCGAAGGGCAGGGTCATCCGGTCGAAGAGACGGCACCCGATGGCGCCAGCGTCTTGACCGGCGAGGACGCGACGATCTCCGCATTGTCACCCGCCGCGCCGGTGGCCGAGGCGGGCGCATCTGGCGAAGGCGAGAACGAAGAAGCCCCGGCGCCGCGAGTCGCCACTGTGTAGCGCCCGCGCAAGGCCGCCGTTTCGCAGGCGCGTGCTTCGCTCGACGTGCGTTCACTGATCGCCGGCGCTACCGTCTCACGCAGGCGCATGGCGGCTTCACGGGTCGCAGCGCTTCTCCCATCGAAGGTCGATGGCGTCGCAGTCGACACCTGCCTTGATTGCGCTTGAGGCGCCCAGCGGCAACTCTGGCATCCCGCCATCAGCAACCACCTCTTTCAGGGCCGGGCATCAGCGCCGGTCCGGATGAACCGCCAGTTGGGAACGCACCGGCGGTGAACGTGGAGTCTTCGCGTTCCTGTCCGCAGCGATCCGACCGTGACCCTTCGCTGCCGCAACGAGCTGGTCATGCCTTCCGGTGGAGTCGTCCGCCGCGGAGACCGAACATGCCCATGCGAACCTCCTTGCCCGGCAGCGCCGCCGCTGCCACGCCCTTGCGCGCGACCGAGTCCGGCGCGGCCACCAACCCCTCACCCTGTTTGCCCGACACGGGCTTCCTGCGCCAGCGTCAGGTGCTCGCGTTCGTGCCGATCTCGAAGTCCACGCTGTGGCGTCAGGTCCGTGCGCGCTCGTTTCCGAGCCCGGTGAAGCTGTCGGCAGGGGTCACGGCCTGGCGCGCCGAAGATGTGCGGCGCTGGATTACCGAGCAAGGTGGCAGCTAGACGGCGGGCCGCGCCGAGGGGCGCGGCGGTGCTGAAATCGACGCCAGCACCTTCAGTGCCTGCTGCGAGTGACGCGTCGGCACGAACAGGTGATCGTGGTGGTAGCCCGCGACGACGTTGCAGGGGATGTCGGCGTCGGCCAGCCGGCCGGCCAGCGTCGCGATGAAACCCACGGCGTCGAGTGCCGAATGCACCGTGAGGGTGATGAGGTGCGACTCGAAGACGTAGGGCACGGCCGAGTCTTCGGCCTGGGCTTTCTCGACGATCGCGGTCACCCCCTCGGCCTCGCGAAAGGTGCAGATGGGCTCCAGGCCGGGTGGGATGCGGAAGTCCGGAAAGCTGCAGTAGACGAAGGTCTCGGGGTGCAACTGCGGGGCCATCTCGCGCCGCAGGGTATCGAGGTCGCGTTCGCCACTCATCCGGGGCTCTCCTTGCGTGTGTGGGAAGGCTGGTTTCTGTAACTGATTATGAGGATTCGGCGAAGCTTCTCGCGGTTCGACGGCGCGGTTTAGCGAAGCTCACCGAGCGCCAAAGTTGCTAAACGCGCTCTGCGCAGCGCGGCGCGCTGATAGCGTCGATACCCGGGCCTTTGCAAAGGCGTTTCCACTGGCGCGAAGCCGGTGGCGCGCGCGATGCGTTGCCGCCCGGGGAAGGAGTTTCCGGACATGTTGACGCATTCGGAAGTCCTCGGGGACCAGTCGGCACTGCGCGCGCAGTTGCATCGCGACGGCGACGCGCACCGCGAGTTGCTGCGGCTGAACTGGGCGCGGCCCCTCGGAGACATTGCCTTCGATTGGGCCGCCATCCTGGCCGCGACGGCGGCGGTGACGTGGATCGGGCTCGAGATGCTGCCGCTGGCGCTGCTCGTCGTTGCGAACCGGCAGCGCGCCCTGGGCAACATCCTGCACGATGCCGGGCATCGCAACCTTTGCCGAACGCTGCGCGTGAACGATGCCGTCGCAGGGCTGCTCGTCGCGCCGCTGGTGTTCGCGTCGCTAAAGAGCTATCGGGCGGACCACTTCAAGCACCACATGCAACTCGGCGCCGAAGGGGGTGATCCCGACCTGATCGATCCGCCGGAAGCGATGCCGCGCCATTGGCTGTCGAGTTATCTGCGCCAAGTCTTCTCGCTGCGGGCCTGGTGGGGCAACTTCCTCGGGCACCTCGGGGCCGTGGACGTGTCATGGTCGGGCCGGGTCGGAATCGTGACCTGGTGGCTCGGGGCGCTTGCGTTGCTTGTCGAGTTCACCGGTACTCAGTTCACGCTGACGTTCATCGGGCTGTGGCTGCTCGCGCGGGCGACGGCCTTTCACCTGATCACGACACTGCGCGAGATGTGCGACCACTTCGGCTTGCGGCCGGGCGGCATCCTGAGCTTCACGCGCGACATGGCGGTGCGCGGCCCCGCGCGCTGGCTGATCCACCCGCGCAACAACGGCTATCACCTGACCCATCACCTGCTGCCGGCCGTCCCCTACTACCACCTGCCGCGCGCACATGCGCTCTTCCGACGCCTGCCCGCATACCAGGAGCACGGGACGGTCTGCGCCGCGTACTTCGCCGGCCCCAACGCGGTTGTGCGGGTCTGGGAGCGGGGGGCCAGATCATGACGGCGCGGGTGCTCGGCACGCTGCAGGTGGCAGCCCTGCTGGTGTCCGCGAGCTACGGCATCGGCTTCTTGTTCGGGTCGGGCGAGATGGCGCTGTCGCACGGCATGGCGGGCGGTCTGTACGGTGTCGCGACCGCGCTGGGCATGCTCGCGCTGGCGACCTTCGCGGGCAGGTTGTGGAAGCTCGGTGTACCGGTCTGGGAACTGTTCGGGAAGGCCTTCGGCCAGCCGATCCAGCGTGCGGTCGCGTTCCTGTCCCTGGTGTGGATGAGCGGTGTCCTGGCGGCCCAGATCGCGGGCGGCGTCGCCATTGCGCGAGTGATCGGCCTGCCGGGGTTCTTGTCCCAGGCGCTGGTGCTGGCGCTGATCCTCGGCGCATCCAGGCTCGACCTGCGTGTCGCATCGCGCCTGTTCGCCGTCTGCCTGCTGGCGAGCGCGCTGGTGCTGCTCTACGCGCTGGCCGATGCGGGCGGCCTGGCGGTGTACGCGCAGGCGGTGCCAAGGTTCGTGAGCGACCTCGGGGGGTTCAGCGCGTCCCGGCTGGTGTCCATCGTGCTAGCGGTCGGGCTGCTCGTGTGCCTGGGCGCGGACTACCACCAGTTCGTGCTGGCCGCGCGCCGTCCGCTGGTCGCGGCCGCAGGCTGCGCGCTCGCCGGCGTCATCCTGATCGCCGTCGCGTTTCTGCCGCCGGCCCTGGTGCTGGCGCTGCGGGGCTCGGGCGAACTGGACGGGCTGCCGGACGCGAAACAAGTGATCCCGTTTGCGCTGGGGCGCGCGGCGGATGGGCTGTGGCCCGGATCGCAAGCATTGCTGCTTGCCGCGCTGTCGACAGCGGCACTGGGTTCGGGCGCGGCGATCGTGCGTGCCATGGCCAGCGCGATGGCGGCCGCGGCGCCCGGCGCGCGCGATACGAACCATGTGGGCTGGTCGATGGCTGCGCTCGCCGCCGGCGGCCTGCTGGCCGCGCGCGGGCAGGGCATCGTCGAGACCATGGTGTCGGTGAACGTGGTCTACCTCGCCAGCGTCGGTTGGCTCTTCGTGCTGCTGTTGCGCGGAGCGACCCTTCCAGCTAGCCAGGCAGGCCTCGTGATGGGATCTGGATTGGCCGCGTCGGGTGCTGTCTACCTGGCAGGGTGGACGGGCTGGATCAAGGGCGACGCCGACACCGTGTCGCTGATCGGAGGACTCGGTGTGTCGGCCATCGTGGGCCTGATCTGCGCGATGGGTGGGCCCAGGTCAATCGGCGTCGGTGGCCTTCGGCGCTGAAGCTGCCGCCTCGGGCGGCTCCTGCGCCGCGCGCGGCAGCAGTTGGGCGTGTGCATGGCCGACGACCAGGTTCGTGATTTCGCGCGAGAGCGGTGGTTCCAGTTCCCAGTGATGCCAGTGCAGGTTGACGAGCACCGGTTCATCGGGCGCGAGGTCGACGAGTTCGCCGCGCCCGGCTGCCGCGGCGGCCTGCAGGCTCGGCACCAACCCATAGCCGATCCCGGCGGCCACACCCTCCATCAGGATCATCGGCGAGGGCAGGTAGTGGCGCGGGTAGCGCTCCACGGGGAAGCCGAAGCGCCGCTTCAGGAAGTCGTCGTGCAGTGAATCCTTCCGGTTGAACAGGATCGCCGGCGCGACGAGCACCGCCTGCACGTTCAGTCCGTTCGGAAAGTACTCCGCCGCAAAGGCCGGCGTCGCGTAGCAGCGGTACTCCATCGCGCCGAGGCACTCGGCCAGAAAGCCGCCCGCGGGCTTGGCGTCTGTGGAGACGCAGCCGATGACCTCGCCGCGTGCCAGCCGGCCCGACGTGTGGTCCTGATCGTCCGTCACGATTTCCAGCGCCACCTGACGTTGCAGCAGCAACTCCCACAAGGCGCGCGGAAACCAGGTTGCGAGCGAGTCGGCATTGACCGCGATGGCCAGCGGCACGGGCACATGCGGGCCGGTCTGGGGTTTCAGTTCGTTCAACGTCGCGCCTTCGAGCAGGCGCAGCGCCTTGACGTGGCGCAGCAGGACCTCGCCCGCGGCAGTCGGTACGACGGGCTTCTCGCGAACCAGCAGCACCGTCGTCAACGACTCTTCGAGGGCCTTGATGCGCTGTGACACCGCGCCGCGCGTGATGTTGAGCAATGCCGCGGCGCGTTCGAAGCTGTGCGCTTCGGCCACCGTCGCGAAGGTTTCCAGCTGATCGCGATCGAGCATTCTTCTTGCCCCCTGTTCAGCGTTTCTGCGTGCCGACGAAACTCCCTAAACGCCGATCGGCCGCGGCGCCTTCAACCTAGCATTTCGACACCGACGTTCCCATGGAGTGGCTCGGCGATATTGGCGCAGGAAACAGCGCGATGTGCGCGCTCGGGTTGCACCCGGTAACTAAACCGCTAATTGCTTGCCATTGGAGATTGATGGATAGCGGTCGCCGTTGAATGAGCCAGTGCCGATACCTCTGGCCGGGCCGCGTGGTTTTGGCTGTCCGCGCAGGGATCTCTTGGGAACGATGGACATGTTCGACAGCAGTCGGAGGGCATGCCATGGAAGACGATGAACCAGGTTCCACGGGGGCCGCAGCGATACAGGCGGTGGCCATGCTGCGTGCGGTGATCGACGGCCGCACCTACGATTCGGTGGCCACGGATTTCGGTATCACGCGCACCGCCGTGGAGCGGCGCGTCAAGGCGGTGGCGATTCGCTTGTGCAGGGAAGTGGGCATCGAAGGCATGAACGACGGTGCCACCGCTTTTGTTCGGCGTCTGCGCGAGCGGCGCGAAGCCATCCTGTATGCCCTGGAACGTTTCGAGCCGGTCGCCGGCCACGCTCCAAAAGGGGATCGGGTCGTGAGCGCGGACGAGATCGCCCGGGCGGTGTTGCGCATCCGCGGCCGCAGCGCTCAGCCCGCCCGCGACGTGGCCTTGTTCTACACGTTGTTCGTCACCGGCGCGCGCCCGCTCGAAATCGTGCGGCTGCGCGTCCGCGACTACCTGCAGGCCGGTGGTGAGGTACGCCGCGAGTCGGAACTGCCGGCGAGCGCCAGCATTTCCGGGAAATCAAGACCGCTCTACTTCGCCAGCCGCAAGTTGGACGACGCGCTGGACGCCTATCTCGCGGAACGAGTGGCTCGGGGCCACGGCATCGCCGACGGCAGCGCCTACCGCCGTCTTGATCCGGACACCCCCTTGTTCCTGAGTGCAACGGGCGAGGGCTTCCGCATCACGCAGTACGGCGCCGAGGGTCGGCGGCGCTGCCTCTGCCGCCCGATCCTCGAGACCTACCGCAAGCTGTTCCGCTACGCGGAACTGGAGTGGGCGACACCGCTGTCGATCCGCCGCACCGTGGTCGCTCGCCTATATGACCGCGGCGCTGACGAGGAGCAGATCGGCCTGGTGCTCGGCATCAGCGAAAGAAGCGCGGTGCGCGAGCAGTTCCCGCGTGCCAAGCCCACCATGGCGAGCCTGGTGCAGGAACTGGTCTGAGCGTTGCGCAACGCTGATCCATAGACAGTACTACGTGTTGCGCCGACGGTCACATGTCGCTCGCAGTACCGCCGCCATAGAATGCTGCTGTAGGGCAATGCACCATGACCACTAAAGACGCCACGATCTACACCTGTGCCGAAAGGTGCGGTGCTACGCCGTCGTGCTCGCGGTGGAGTGTCATCCGATGACGCGCGGTCTCCTGCGCAGCCTGGCTCGCGGCCTGATCGGCGTGTTGCTGCTCTCGCAGTTGGCGGTGGCCGCCTACGCCTGCCCGGGGCTGGCCGCCAAGGCTCCCGACACCGCCACGGCGTCCGCTGGCGCGGCCATGGACGCGCAGATGCCCGGTTGCGATGACATGGTCGGGGCGATGGACCCGGAGTCGGCCAATCTCTGTGCCGAGCACTGCAAGCAAGGCAATCAGAGCGACCAGGCGTCCACGCTGACCGTGCCCGTGGCGCTGCTCACGGCGCTGTACACGACGACCCCTGCGCTGCCCGGCAAGGCACCGCTGCGCCCTGCGGCGGCCACGCTGAGTGCACTGGTAGCGGCTTCACCGCCGCACGCCATCCTGCACTGCGTCTACCGAATCTGATCCTCCCGACGACGCTGCGCTGACGACCCTTCGCGGGTCGGTCCGGCGCACCGGTCGCGCCCGTCCGCCTCTGCGAGCCTCGCTCGCGCGAGGCTGAACGGGCCCGGCACGAAGCCTTGTGTCGTTGTCTGGAGAGTTCCATGTTCACTGCTTCTTCACGACGCGCGCCGCGCTGGTCGTGGCTGCCTCGCCGCCGTGTGGCCGGGTGGGTGTTGGCGCTGCTGATCAGTGCGGCGAGCTTCGGCGCTCAGGCCCAGCCGGCGCTGAGCCTGGACCAGGCGCTGCGCCTGGCGCAGGACCGTTCGCGCCAGCTCTCGGCCCAGGAGTTGGCGGCGGTGGCGGCGCGCGAGATGTCCGCTGCCGCCGGCCAACTGCCCGATCCGACCTTGAAGGCGGGCATCAACAACCTGCCTGTCGAGGGGGCTGACCGGTTCAGCCTGACGCGCGACTTCATGACCATGCGCTCGATCGCCGTGATGCAGGAACTGACGCGCGACGACAAGCGCAAGGCGCGTTCGGCCCGCTTCGACCGCGAAGCGGAACTGGCCGAGGCGGGCCGCATCGCCGCGCTCGCCGACCTGCGGCGCGACACCGCGACCGCCTGGCTGGACACGCACTTCCAGCAGCGCATGCGCGAACTGCTGCGGGAGCAGCGCACCGAAGCGGCGCTGCAGATCGAGGCCGCCGAGGCCGCGTATCGCGGCGGGCGAGGCACGCAGGCCGACGTGTTCGCGGCCCGCTCCGCATTGGCACAGATCGACAACCGGCTGCGCGAGATCGAGGTCCAGATCGCCAGCGCCCGCACGCGGCTCGCGCGCTGGGTCGGCGCAGCTGCCGAACAGGACCTGGCCGCGCCGCCGCTGCTCGACACCGCGCCGCTCGATGCGGCCGGCCTCGAAGCCCGGCTCGACCATCATCCGCAGATCGCCGTGCTCGCCCGACAGGAAGCTGCGGCGCGTGCCGATGTGGACGTCGCCACCAGCGCCAAGCGCCCGGACTGGAGCGTCGAGCTGATGTTCAGCCAGCGCGGTTCGGCGTACTCCAACATGGTGTCGCTCAACGTCTCGGTTCCGCTGCAGTGGGACCCAAAGAACCGGCAGGACCGCGAAGTCAGCGCGCGGCTCGCGATGGCCGAGCAGTTGCGGGCGCAGCGCGAGGAAGCCACGCGTGAGCACACCGCCGAGACACGGATCTGGCTGCTGCAGTGGCGGTCCAGCCGCGATCGGCTGGCCGAGTACGACAGTGCCCTCATCCCGCTGGCGACCGAGCGCACACGCGCCGCGCTGGCCGCCTACCGGGGCGGCAGCAGCCCGCTCGCCGCGGTGCTCGAGGCGCGCCGCACGGAGATCGACGCGCGCATGGAGCGCCTGCGCCTGCAGATGGAGGCTGCCGGGCTGTGGGCGCGGCTCCAGTACCTCATTCCGCCCGAGCAGCCGCCCGTATCGACGAACAGCGCGAAGCACAGCGTTGCGAACGGCACCGCGGCATCCAAGGAGTCCCAGCGATGAACACCAAACACCTCTTGATCGCCCTCGGCGGCGTGGTCGCGGCCGGCGCGCTCGGCGCGGCCGGCTACGCGCTTTACGCGATGGGCATGGACCGCGGCATGGGCATGGCCGCTCCACAAGCGAGTGCCAGCGCAGCCGCTGCATCCCCGGCGCAAGCTCTTCCGCAAGGCATCGCCGAAGGCGAGGACGCGACGCGGCGGCACATTGCAACCGGCCTCAAGGCGGGCGAGGTGGACCCGGTGACCGGCAAGAAGATCCTCTACTACCACGACCCGATGGTGCCGGCGAACAAGTTCGAGAAGCCGGCCAAGTCGCCGTTCATGAACATGATGCTGGTGCCGGTGTACGCGGACAGCGACGGCGACGGCAGCAAGGTCACCGTCAGCCCGCGCATCCAGCAGAACCTGGGCGTGCGCACGGCGCCGGTGGTCGAGGGCACGCTGTCACCGGCGGTGGCGGCGGTCGGCAGCATCGCCTGGAACGAACGCGACCAGGCGGTGGTGCAGGCCCGCGCCACCGGCTTCGTCGAGCGCCTGCAGGTGCGCGCGACGCTCGATCGCGTGGCCAAGGGGCAAGCGCTGGCCGAGCTGTACGTGCCGGACTGGATCGCGGCGCAAGAGGAGTTCCTGTCGGTGCGGCGCATGCAGGGTTCTGACATGGCCGCGCTGGTCGACGGCGCGCGCCAGCGCATGCGTCAGGCCGGCATGGGCGAAGCGCTGATCGAGCAGGTCGAGCGCAGCGGCCGCACGCAGCCGCGTTTCACGGTGCTGGCGCCGATCGGTGGCGTCGTCACCGAGCTGATGGTGCGCGAGGGCATGACGGTGACGGCCGGTGCCACGCTGTTCCGCATCAACGGCACCGCCACGGTCTGGGCCAACGCCGAGGTGCCGGAAAGCCAGGCCGCGTTGCTGCGGCCCGGGGCGAAGGTGCAGGCCCGCAGCCCGGCCGTGCCGGGCGCCAGCTTCGAGGGCAGGGTGCAGGCGCTGCTGCCGGAGGTCAATGCGACCACGCGCACTCTCAAGGCGCGCCTCGAACTCGGCAACCCGGGTGGGCGCCTGGTGCCCGGCATGTTCGTGCAAATGCAGTTCATGGACATGCGCGCGGAGAAAGCGTTGCTGATCCCGACCGAGGCGGTCATCCAGACCGGCCGGCGCACGGTGGTGATGCTCGCCGAGGAGGGCGGCCGCTTCCGCCCGGTCGATGTCGAGATCGGCATCGAGAGCGGCGGGCAGACCGAAGTCAAGCGAGGCCTGCAGGCAGGCCAGCGCGTGGTGGTCTCGTCGCAGTTCCTGATCGATTCGGAAGCCAGCCTGAAGGGTGTCGAGGCACGGCTCAACGACGAGCCGAAGCCCGCATCCGCCAATGTCGCGCCCCGGCATTCGGGCACGGCCACGATCGAGGCCATCGGCCGCGACGCGATGACGCTGTCGCACGGTCCCATTCCGTCGCTGAAGTGGGGCTCCATGACGATGGACTTCAAGCTGCCGAAGGGCGGCGCGCCGCGTGGGCTGGAAGCGGGCGACCGCGTGGACTTCGAGTTCACCATGGAAGCCGATGGCACTCCGCAGCTCACGAGAACGACGCTGCTGCCGCCTGAAGCCAAAGCGCTTCCCCCCGCAGCTTCCGGAGCCTCGCGATGATCGCCGCGCTGATCCGCTGGTCGATCGTCAACCGCTTCCTGGTGCTGCTGGCCACGCTGATGCTCAGCGCCTGGGGCGTGTATTCGGTGCTCAGGACGCCGCTCGATGCGCTGCCCGACCTGTCCGACGTGCAGGTCATCATCCGCACCACCTATCCCGGGCAGGCGCCGCGCATCGTCGAGAACCAGATCACCTACCCGCTGACGACGACGATGTTGTCGGTGCCGGGGGCGAAGACGGTGCGCGGCTATTCGTTCTTCGGCGACAGCTTCGTCTACGTGTTGTTCGAGGACGGCACCGACCTCTACTGGGCCCGCTCGCGCGTGCTGGAGTACCTGAACCAGGTGCAGTCACGCTTGCCGCCTGGCGCAACGGCTTCGCTCGGACCGGACGCCACCGGCGTCGGCTGGATCTACCAGTATTCGTTGGTGGACCGCAGCGGCCAGATGGACGCCGGGCAGTTGCGTGCGCTGCAGGACTGGTTCCTCAAGTACGAACTGAAGACGGTACCCAACGTCGCCGAGGTCGCGTCGGTCGGTGGCATGGTGCGCCAGTACCAGGTGCTGCTCGACCCCGACAAGCTCGCGGCCTACAACATCCCGCACACCCGGGTTGTCGAGGCGATCCGCAAATCCAACCAGGAAGCCGGCGGCTCGGTGCTCGAGCTCGGCGAGGCCGAGTACGTGGTGCGTGCCTCGGGCTACCTGGCCTCGCTCGACGACTTCCGCAAGGTGCCGCTCGTGAGCACGGATGCCGGCGTGTCGGTACGCCTGGGCGACGTGGCGCGCATCCAGGTCGGCCCAGAGATGCGGCGCGGCATCGGCGAACTCGACGGTGAGGGCGAGGCGACGGGTGGCGTGATCGTCATGCGCTCAGGCAAGAACGCGCTGGAAACCATTGCTGCCATCAAATCCAAGCTTGCGTCGCTGCAGGGCAGCCTGCCGCAGGGCGTGGAGATCGTGCCTGTCTACGACCGCTCGGGGCTGATCGAACGCGCGGTCGAGAACCTCGGCTTCAAGCTGCTCGAGGAGTTCATCGTCGTCGCAGTGGTGTGTTTCGTCTTCCTGTTCCACCTGCGCTCGGCGTTCGTGGCCATCGTCAGCCTGCCGCTCGGCATCCTGATGGCCTTCATCGTGATGCACTACCAGGGCGTCAACGCCAACATCATGTCGCTGGGCGGCATCGCGATCGCGATCGGCGCGATGGTCGACGCCGCGGTGGTGATGATCGAGAACGCGCACAAGCATCTCGAGCGCTGGAGCCACGAACATCCCGGCCACGAGCTGCAAGGCGAAGCGCGCTGGAAGGTGATCGGCGACTCGGCCGCCGAGGTCGGGCCGGCGCTGTTCTTCTCGCTGCTGGTCATCACGCTGTCCTTCATCCCGGTGTTCACGCTGGAAGCGCAGGAAGGGCGGCTGTTCTCGCCGCTGGCCTTCACCAAGACCTATGCGATGGCCGCCGCCGCCGGCCTGTCGGCCACGCTGATCCCGGTGCTGATGGGCTACCTGATCCGTGGCCGCATTCCCGATGAAGGGAAGAACCCGCTGAACCGGCTGCTGATCGCCGCCTACCGCCCGCTGCTGGACGGGGTGCTGCGCGCGCCGAAGCTCACGCTGGCGCTTGCCGGGGTGATGCTGGTCGCGAGCCTGTGGCCGCTGCAGCACATCGGCGGTGAGTTCATGCCGCGGCTGGACGAAGGCGACCTGCTGTACATGCCGTCGGCGCTGCCGGGCCTGTCGGCCGGCAAGGCCGCGGAGCTGCTGCAGCAGACCGACCGCCTGATCAAGACCGTGCCGGAGGTCGCCAGCGTCTATGGCAAGGCGGGCCGCGCCGAAACCGCCACCGACCCCGCGCCGCTGGAGATGTTCGAGACCACGATCCAGTTCAAGCCGAAGAGCGAGTGGCGGCCCGGCATGACGCAGGACAAGCTGGTCGACGAACTGGACCGCATCGTCAAGGTGCCCGGCCTGGCCAACATCTGGGTGCCGCCGATCCGCAACCGCATCGACATGCTGGCCACCGGCATCAAGAGCCCGGTCGGCGTGAAGGTGGCCGGCGCCGACCTCACGACCATCGACCGCGTCACGGGCGAGATCGAGAAGGTGCTGAAGGATGTGCCCGGCGTGAGCAGTGCACTGGCGGAACGGCTGACCGGCGGGCGCTACGTGGACGTGACGATCAACCGCGACGCGGCAGCTCGCTTCGGCATGAACATCGCCGACGTGCAGTCGATCATCACCTCGGCCGTGGGCGGCGACAACATCGGCGAGACCGTCGAGGGTCTGCAGCGCTTCCCGATCAACATGCGCTACCCGAGGGAGACGCGCGACTCGCTGGACAAGCTGCGCAAGCTGCCCATCGTCAGCGAGCGCGGCGCCCGCCTGGTGCTGTCGGATGTGGCCGACATCCGCATCACCGACGGCCCGCCGATGCTGCGCAGCGAGAACGCGCGGCTGTCGGGCTGGGTCTACGTCGACATCCGCGGCCGCGACCTGCGCGGCGCGGTTCGCGACATGCAGCGTGTGGTCGGCGAGAAGATCAAGCTGCCGCCCGGCTACTCGGTCTCCTGGTCCGGGCAGTTCGAGTTCCTGGAACGCGCCACTGCCAAGCTGAAGGTCGTCGTGCCGTTCACGCTGCTGATCATCTTTGTGTTGCTCTACCTGACCTTCAGGCGCTTCGGCGAAGCTCTGCTGATCATGGCCACGCTGCCGTTCGCGCTGGTGGGCGGCATCTGGTTGCTGTACCTGCTGGGCTACAACCTGTCGGTGGCAGGCGCGGTGGGTTTCATTGCGCTGGCAGGCGTGTCGGCCGAGTTCGGCGTGATCATGCTGCTGTACCTGAAGCAGGCCTGGGAGGCGCGTGTGGCTGCAGGCAAGACCGGCGAGGCCGACCTGCTCGATGCGATCCGCGAGGGCGCAGTGCTGCGGGTGCGACCGAAGGCCATGACGGTCGCCGTGATCCTGGCGGGCCTGTTCCCGATCATGTGGGGCACCGGCACCGGCTCGGAGGTGATGCAGCGCATCGCCGCGCCGATGGTGGGCGGCATGATCACGGCGCCGTTGCTGTCGATGTTCGTGATACCGGCGGCGTATCTGCTGATGCGCAGGCGGCGTGAGCGACAGGAGATGGCGGCGCGCGAAGAACCGGCAGTCGCGTGAAGGCGACGGCGCGACGTCTCGGCCTCGCCCGGGAGTCCGCACCTGCGAATCAAAGCACCAGCCAGGGCTTGATGAGCCATTGCCACAGGACAAGGCTCGCGCCGATCCAGATCGCGACGATGACGAGTGCTCCTGCCCGACTTGTCGGCTTTCTGCCTCGCTCGCTCATCCAGCGGTCCGCCTGGTCGCGGCATTCGCCGAGAACCGGAGCCGGAATCAGCCGGATGGCCGCCCAGATCAAGGCGGGCAGCAGGATCACGTCGTCAAGGTAGCCCAGCACGGGGACGAAGTCCGGAATCAGGTCGATGGGACTGAGCGCATAGGCGACGACGAAGACGGCGAGCGCCTTCGCGAGCCAGGGCACCGCGGGATGCCGAGTCGCGAACCACAGCGTCACGCCGTCGCACTTGATCCTCTTTGCCCATGCTTTCAGCCGGTGGAACACGGATACGTTCCCTCTCTCATGGCTCACCGCCACACGGCGACGCTTGATGGCGATTGCCCGCCAATCGCGTGGTGTTTCGGGCTGGTGCCCTGGGAGCAGGGCCCTGAACGATCAGGCCCCATGGACACCCAGCGATTGTCGATCCGCGGCCGCATCCTGGAGCCCGACGACCCAGCGATTCAGGATGCGCTGTCTGCTGTCTACGAAACACCGGAGCGCCCGCGCTGCCTGTGCGTGCCCGGCGGCGTCGAGATGTACGTCGCCTTTCACCGCCGCTACCAGGCCAAGCGCATGCCCGACACCGGCAGCCAGCACCATCCTTCCTGCGTGTCGTTCGAGCCGTCACCGCAGCAATCGGGTCTGGGCGAGCTGGTGGGCGACGCGGTGCTCGAGTCCGAGGGCGCGGTGGAACTGCGGGTCGACTTCGCGTGGAGCCGACAGGCTGGCGGCCGCGCGCCGGGAGGGCGCGCGGACGATGACCCGGGCGAGATCGAGGCGCTGCGGCGCCGCATCAGCCTGCGCGCGCTGACGCACTTTCTGTTCGAGCGCGCGGGCTTCAACCGCTGGTCGCCGGCGATGGCCGGTAAACGATCGCAGGGCGTGCTGCACAAGTACCTGCAGCGCGCCGCCGAGCAGGTGAGGGCAAAGGGCGTCGTCCTCGTCGAGCGTCTGTACTTGCCCGAGCAGTTCAACGAAGCAACGCATGCGGAAGCAGCGCAGCGCCGGCGCGGCAAAGCCCAGTTGATGATCGCCGGCGGCGTCGAAAGCATGAGCCGCGCGCCTTTCGTCATGCCCAAGGCCGAGTCGGCCTTCAGCCGCAGCAACGCGGCCTACGACACGACGATCGGCTGGCGCTTCGTCAACAAGCTGATGAAGGAGCAGTACGGCGTCGACTCGATGCCCGAGACGGCTGAGAACGTCGCCACCGACTACCGCATCGAGCTCGATGCCCAGGACCGCATGGCACTGGCTTCTCAGCTCAAGGCCGTGGCGGCTCAGCAGAGCGGCTTCTTCGATGCCGAGATCACGCCGGTGACGATCCCGCAGAAGAAGGGCGACCCGATCGTCGTGACGCGCGACGAGCATCCGCGCGAGACCTTGCTCGAGGCCCTGGGCAAGCTCAAGGGCGTCGTGCGCCCCGACGGATCGGTGACCGCGGGCAACGCCAGCGGCGTCAACGACGGCGCCTGCGCGCTGCTGCTGGCCGGCGAGGCCGCTGCGGCACGGCACGGCCTGACCCCGCGCGCGCGCATCGTCGGCATGGCCACCGCGGGCGTCGCGCCGCGCATCATGGGCATCGGGCCGGCGCCGGCCACGCGCAAGGTGCTGCAGCTCACCGGCCTGTCGCTCGCGCAGATGGACGTGATCGAACTGAACGAGGCCTTCGCCGCGCAGGGGCTGGCCGTGCTGCGCGACCTGGGTCTCGCCGACGACGACCCGCGTGTCAACCCGAACGGCGGCGCGATCGCGCTCGGCCACCCGCTGGGCATGAGCGGCGCGCGACTCGTCACGACCGCGATCAACCAACTGCACCGCACCCAGGGCCGCTACGCGCTGTGCACGATGTGCATCGGCGTGGGGCAGGGCATCGCGATCGTCGTCGAGCGGGTGTGAGACGACGGACTGCTGCCCGGACGCTGTATACGATGCTCGTCTGCTGAGCGGGGAGGAGCGACGATGCCGAACAGTGCGCCGTGGGTGCTGAGCCAGGTGCAGGTGGTGGCCGAAGCGGCGGCCACCGTCGCCTTTGCGCTCTCCGGCGTGATCGAGGCTGCGCGCAAGCGCCTCGATGCGGTGGGGATCTGCGTCGTCGGCGGCCTGGCCGCCTTCGGCGGAGGCACGGTCCGCGACGTGCTGCTCGATCGTCGCCCGCTGTTCTGGGTTGAACACGCGCTCTGGCTTTGGGCGCTGCTGGCGATGTGCATCGCCGCGATGCTGTTCATGCGCGGTCGTCACCTCGAACCCACCGAGCGGGCCATGCACTGGCCGGACGCCGTCGGGCTCGGGCTGTTCTCGGCAAACGGCACCCAGATCGCCCTCGACAGCGGCATGCCCGCCATCGTCGCGGTGCTGTTCGGGATGATGACGGCCGTGTTCGGCGGAGTCCTGCGCGACATCGTCTGCAACGAGATCCCGCGCGCTTTCAGCGACCACCGTCCCTACGCGATCTGCTCGTTCGTGGGTGGGTGGGTTCTGGTGGCCGCCCAGGCGCTGATGTTTCCTGCATGGATGGCGCTGCTCGCCGCGGCCCTGGTTGCCACCGGACTGCGCGTCGCTGCCGTCGCCTGGAACTGGCGCCTGCCAGCGTGGCGAGCGACGCGTTCGCCCTGACGATGCGTCATGATGCTAGACGCCGATGCCGCCCGGCGCTGCGGCGTCGGAGAGCAGGCGCACCCGTCTCACGTCCCCGACTCTTCACGACGGTGTGCCACATCTTCGGAGTGCTCCGCAGCAGCAAGCACGCCTACGTACGTAGAGACGTTTTCTACGAGCACTCGAATGGACTCGGCGGTATCGCAAGTGCCCACTGCATCGCGACCGATCCTCACGCGCAGTCTCATTACCTCCTGATCGGCATTGGCGTAGTCAACATGCAGCACATCCATGGCGCGCGCCGCGTACAGGCCAAGGATGCGGCAGAGCAGTCCCGCGTCGCGGTCGATCAAGTAGACCTGCTCAGGGCAAGTCGCGGCTCTGGAAGTGTCGAGGTGGCTCATCGATTCGATCCAATTCATCAGCAACAGCCCGACCATGGAGGAGTCGGACACGAGGTTGCGCGTGGATCGAAGACAGAGATGCAGACTGCTCAAGCGTCGACCCGGCTGACCGGGACGACGCGCACGTGCCCGGTCAGCGGGGAATTCGAATGATCGAAAGGACGGGCACGTGCGGTTGCATGGGTGCAAGTCTAGCAGTGGCCCGCACGTTGGGCGCGATGGCGACGCCGCCGCCGTCCTGCTCTGTTCGCCGATCTGATGACTCGCCGCGTCAGAGCGCCCACGCGCGAGTGCGAAACGCCTCGGCCAGGAAGTCGATGAGCACCCGCGCCTTGGGTGGGAGGTGCTTGCGGCTGGCGTAGACCGCGTACACGCCCAGTTCGATCGAGCGGTAGTCCGGCAGCACCTCGACCAGCGCGCCCGAGCGCAGATACTCGCCGACCATGAACGACGGCTGCAGCACGATGCCCTGGTGCTGCAGCGCGGCAGCGCAGCAGGTGTCGCCGCTGTTGCTGCGCATGCGCGGAGCGACCTTGATGCTGACCGGCCCCTGCGGCCCCTCGAAGTTCCACGTGTCGCCGGAGGCCAGCAGGGTGTAGCTGAACACCGCATGCCGCGCAATGTCGTCGGGGTGGGCCGGCGTACCGTGGCGGCGCAGGTACTTGGGCGAGGCGCAGAGCACGAGCCGGGTGACGGTGAGCTTGCGGCTGACCAGTGACGAAGTGGGCAGGCGCGCGATGCGAACGGCCAGGTCATAGCCTTCGTCCACCAGATCGACGATGCGGTCGGCCAGCGTCACGTCCAGCGTGACCTTGGGATGCAGTTGAAGGAATGCCGGCCACAGCGGCGCCAGATGCAGCAGCCCGAAGCTCACCGGCACGTTCACGCGGAGCACGCCGACCGCCTCGTCGGCGCGCGTCGTCACCTCCGCCTCGGCTTCCTCGACACCCGTCAGCAGTTCCTTGCAGCGGGCGTGGAACACCTCGCCCTCGACGGTCAGCGACAGCTTGCGCGTCGTGCGGTGCAGCAGGCGCACGCCGAGCCGTGCTTCGAGTTCGCCGACCAGCCGCGACACCGCGGTCTTCGATACCTGCAAGTCCTCGGCCGCGCGAACGAAGCTCCCCGCGTCGACCACGGCGGCGAAGGTTCGCATCTCCTCAAATCGACCCATGGTCTATTGTCCCTGATACCGGGACAAACTGATATTGCGAGAGGTGTTTATCTCCTAACGCGGGACACCTAGAGTTCAGTCATCGCAGCCGCGGTGCTGCATCACCCACCAGGAGATACCTCATGAAGATCATCGTCATCGGCGCCGGCAACATGGGCGCGGCGTTCGTCAAGCAACTCAGCCGCGCCGGCCACCAGGTCAGCGTCACCGCGCGCGATGCCGCCAAGGCAGCACAGGTCGCCGCTGCGAACCCGGGCGCCAAGGCGGTGCCCACCGCCGGCGCTACCGAAGGCGCCGACGCCGTCGTGCTGGCCACCGGCTACGGCGATGCAGTCGCCGCCTTGCACAGTGTCGGCAGCCTGGACGGCAAGGTCGTCATCGACATCACCAACCCGCTGACGGCCGACTACATGGGCCTGACCCTCGGCCACAGCACATCGGCGGCGGAAGAGATCGCCAAGGCCGTTCCCGGCGCCGAGGTCGTCAAGGCCTTCAACACCGTTTTCGCTCAGGTGCTCGGCGAAGGCGCCGACTTCGGCAACGGCCGCAAGGTGGAGGTGTTCGTCGCCAGCGACAGCGACCGCGCCAAGCAGACCGCCCGTTCGATCGCCGAGAGCATCGGCTTCGCGGTTGTCGACGCCGGGCCGCTGAAGAACGCTCGCTACCTCGAGCCGGTGGCCGGTCTGAACATCTACCTCGGCTACGGCGCCGGCCTCGGCACGGGCATCGCGCCGGTGTGGATCCGCAAGGCCTGAATCCCATCCACGAAATCACGTCCACACAACCTCTGGAGACTACGATGAGCAACTCGTTCCTGACCCGCCTGCTGGCCACCGACGCCGGCCATGGCGCCTTCGCACTGCGCGTGCCGGTGGGCATCATCTTCATCGCCCACGGCGCGCAGAAGCTGTTTGGCTGGTTCGGCGGCTACGGCCTCGAAGGCACCGGGCAGTTCTTCGGCTCGGTCGGCCTGAACCCGGGCTATCTGATGGCGCTGCTGGCCGGCGCGGCCGAGTTCTTCGGCGGGCTGGCGCTGGTGCTCGGCCTGCTGGTTCGCCCGGCCGCCGCCGCGCTGGCCTTCGCGATGCTGATCGCCATCTTCGCCGTGCACTTCAGCAAGGGCTTCTTTCTCGACAAGGGCGGCTACGAATACGCGCTGGCGCTGTTCGCGGCCTCGGTGTCGTTGCTGTTCACCGGCGGCGGTCGCTTCTCCGCGGATGCGGCCTTGGTCGCTCGCGCCGACGGAGGCCGATGATGTCTCGGCTGCCCAGCCTGTTCGTCTCGCACGGCGCGCCGACCTTCGCGCTCGAGCCCGGCCTGGCCGGGCCGCAGTTGACGGCGCTGGGTGCTGCGATGCCGCGACCCGAGGCGGTGATCGTCGTCTCGCCGCACTGGCTGACACCGGGCCCGCGCGTCGGCTCGACCGCACGGCCGCAGACCATCCACGACTTCGGCGGCTTCGATCCGGCGCTGTACCGCATTGACTACCCGGCGCCGGGCCATCCGCGCCTGGCGCACGAGGCCGTCGAGACGCTCAACGCGGCCGGCTGGACCGCGCACGCCGACGAGAAGCGCGGGCTGGACCACGGCGCCTGGGTGCCGATGCTGCATCTGTTCCCGCAGGCCGACGTGCCGGTGTTCCAGGTCTCGTTGCCATCGCGGCTGGACGCAGCGTCCGCGTGGTCCTTTGGCGCGGCGCTGGCCCCGCTGGCCGACGAGGGCGTGCTGATCGTGGGCTCGGGCAGCCTGACGCACAACCTGGGCGAGTTCCGCGCTGGCGCGGGCAGCGACGAACCCTATGCCGCCGAGTTCGCGGCCTGGGTGCGTGGCGCCGTCGTGCAGGGCGACAGCGCCCGCCTGCGCCAGACACTGGTACTGGCGCCGCACGCACAGCGCGCGCATCCCACCACCGAACACTTCTGGCCCCTGCTGGTGGCCGCAGGTGCAGCGGCTGCGGCCTTGCCGGCCACGGTGATCGACGGTGACATCACCCACGGTGTTCTGTCGATGGATTCCTTCATCTTCGGCGCGGCCTGTTCGACGAGGAACCCATGAGCACGCAAGATCTCATCGTCCAGCAGCCCCCGACATCGCAGCACCTGGTGCTGCTGTTGCACGGCGTCGGCTCGAACGCACGGGATCTCGTGCCGCTTGGGGAGGCCCTAGCCCCACATCTGCCCGACGGGGTGATCGTCAGTGTGCATGCGCCCGAGGCCGCTGGGCGCGGCTGGCAGTGGTTCTCCGTTCAGGGCGTCACCGAGGCCGACCGACCAGCCCGCGTCGCGGCGGCCATGCCCGGTTTTGTGCAGACCGTGCAGCGGTGGCAAGAGGCCACCGCCCTGACGCCGGCGCAGACGACGCTGATCGGTTTCTCGCAGGGCGCGATCATGGCGCTGGAATCGACCCAGCTCGAAGGCCCGCCCGCGAACCGCGTGATCGCGCTGTCGGGCCGCTTTGCCCAGCCGCCGCACATCGCGCACGAGTCGGTCCGCACGCACCTGATGCATGGCGACGCCGACGCGGTGATGCCCGTGCGGGGCGCCGTCGAGGCACTGGCTCGTTTGCAGGGCCTGCGCGCCTTGGCAACGCTCGACCGCTTTCCTGGGCTGGGCCATGGCGTGGACGGGCGTGTGGTCGAGGCCATCGTGCGCAGGCTGAACGATGCGGTGCCTGTGCCGATCTGACCCATCCCGCATCCACAGGCAGACATCATGTCCAATGACCGCTCGCCCGCCGAACTTGCGTCCGACTTCGTCGCTGTTGCTCGAGCGCTGGCCAAGGTCGATCCGCAGCCGGCCGCGCTCACGACGCTGCTGCACATCGGTGACGAGCAACTCGTCGTGCTGAGCGGGTGCGGCGATGAGCCCGCAACCGTGCGCCAGCTCGATCTCGGCGCGGCGCGCGTGGCCAGGAACTTCTTTCATCATGATCCGCCGACATCGCAGGAGATCGAGCGTGCGATCGACTTCACCGAAGACGAGATCATGCGGCTGGGCAAGCCCGCCGAGGTGGCCACCACGCTCTGCAGCGCCGGCCCCGCCTTGCGAGCGTGGGCCGCTGTCTCCGGGCCGACGATGCCGATCGAGACCGTCGAACAATGGTTCCGGCGGCTGGCCGCGGCCTCGCTCCGCCAGCCTGGCGCGATGCAGGGGCTGCCCGCGGGACGCGAGGCAGCGGCAACGCTGCTGATCCTGCGTGAGTTCATGCATCACCTCGGCTACGCCGCGATCACGGTCGTCGATGCCGTTCGCGCGCAGGATTGACAGCGGCCAGACCGCGGGCCCGGGTCATCCTTGCCAGGGCGGTGCGGCAACCCGCTGTGTCTCGCCCGGGATCTGCGGAAAGCCGTCGTCGGACCAGCGCCGCGCCGCTGCGGCGATGCGGTCGCGATCCGTCGCCACGAAGTTCCACCACATGCGCACCGGGCGTTCCAGCGGCGCGCCGCCGACCACCAACACGCGTGCGCCCTGTGCGCCGCCATCGAGTTCGGCGCCGCAGGCCTTTGGCCAGCACGACCAGCTCCTGCGCCGGCAGGGGCTGGCCGTCAACGTGCAGGCTGTGCTCGGGGCTGTAGAGTGCCATCTCGGCGGCCAGCGGGGGCAGCGTCCATGCAGCGCCAGCGGGCAGTTGGATGTCGAGGTACAGGGTGGGCGACGCGGCTCGCACCGGACTGCGCGAGCCAAGAACCTCGCCGACCAGCACCCGGACCCGCACGCTGCCCGGCAGCGCGAGCTCGGGCAGGTCGGCGGCGGCCACATGCTGGAAGCCGGGCTCGACCTCTTCGAGCGCCGGCGGCAATGCCACCCACAACTGCAGGCCATGCAGGCGGCGCGGTTGGCCGCGCTCGTCGTCGGGCACGCGCTCGCTGTGCACGACGCCCCGGCCTGCGGTCATCCAGTTGACGGCCCCGGGCCGGATGGCTTGCACCGTGCCCACCGCTTCCCCGCGTCACCCCTTCTCTGACGTCTTGGTGTCGTAGGCATCGAGGGTCCGAGCCGAGTAGACCATCGCGGCACCGGCGTTCACCATGATGGCCACGCCGAGTGCATCGATGATCTCGTCCTTCGAGGCGCCGGCCTTGATGGCCGCCTCGGTGTGGGCGTTGATGCAGCCGTCGCAGCGCAGGCTCACCGCGACGGCCAGTGCGATCAGCTCTCGCGTCTTGAAGTCGAGGTGGGTGGACTTGGCGTTGGCGTGAGAGAGTCCTGCATAGGCTCTCACCAAGTCCGGATTCGCGGCCGACATGCCTTTCACCGCCGCGTTGACCTGATCGCGGTACGCGTTCCAATCCATCATCATGGCTGCCTCTCCTTCGTCGTCGGTGTTGTTTCCCTCGCGCCGCAAGTGCGGCCTTCAAGCCAGATGGCTCGGGCCGAGGGGCGGAACCATCGTAGGCGCTCGCTGAACCCATGAACCTCAGACAACTTCTGGGCAACGAGTGGCGCGCGCTTGCAAGTGTGAACCACAGCGATCGCCCATGGGAGATGCCGGTGGCGGCGGCGCTGGCCAGCGGGCTGCCGATCTTCATCGGCGCAGCCTGGGGCGAGCTCGCGTTGGGCCTGGCGGCGTCGCTGGGCGGGCTCGTGTTCCTGCACCTGCCGGCCACGCGCCTGTCGCACCGCATGGCCTGGCTGATGGCCTGCGCGTTCGGCATGACGGCCAGCCATGCGCTGGGCTTGCTTAGCCATCTGGTGCCGGCCCTGGTGATTCCCTTGCTGGTGACCATCACCCTGCTCGTGACGATGGTCGTCCGCTTCTATGCGGCACCGCCGCCCGGCAGCCTGTTCTTCGTGATGGCGGCGGCCATCGGCGCGTACGGCCCGGTCCAGGGGCGTGATGCGCTGATGCAGGTGGGTGCGGTCGCCGGAGGCACCGTGCTCGCGGTGGCCATCGCCTTCCTCTACAGCCTGTACATCGTCGGCCGCCACGGCGTGCCGGCGCCGAGCCCGCCGTCGCAGCCCGACTTCGACGTCGTGGTGACGGACTCGGGGGTGATCGCCGCCTTCGTCGGCTTCTCGCTGCTGGCCGCGCACGCGCTGCAGCTGGAAAGGCCCTACTGGGTGCCGGTCAGCTGTCTGGCGGTGATCCAGGGGGCGTCGCTGCGCGCGGCGTGGACGCGCCAGGTGCAGCGCATCCTGGGCACCGCCCTCGGCCTGCTGTTGTTCCTGGGCATTGCGCAGGTGCCGCTGGGCCCGTGGGGCGTGGCCGCCGTGCTGACGGTGCTGGCGCTGGTGATCGAGACCCTGGTGGTGCGCCACTACGGTCTCGCCACAATCTTCATCACGCCGCTGGCGATCCTGCTCGCCGAGGCAGGGCAGGGGTTCGTCGCGGCACCGCAGCAACTGATGCAGGCGCGGTTGCTGGACACTGTGATCGGGGCCCTGCTCGGCCTGGCCGGGGCCGCCTGCCTGCACAGTCCGCGGTATCGCGCGGCGATCGGCGCAGGCCTGCGGCGGCTGCGCTTCTAGCGCGGCACGGGCGCCTGCAGCCGCGGCGGCCGGCTGTGGATCGATGCCGAGGGATCGACGCCCGTGAACGCGAAGTCCACCTCGGGCTGCAGCCCGCTGACGATGCGCGCGATGCTTTTGCCCGAGCCGCACGAGTGCGTCCAGCCCAGCGTGCCGTGGCCGGTGTTGAGGAAGAGGTTGGGCAGCTTGCTGCGGCCGATGATCGGCACGTTGCTCGGCGTGGCCGGGCGCAGGCCGGTCCAGAACTGCGCCTGCTCGGCGTCGCCGGCCCCGGGGAAGAGCTGTTCGACGCGCCTGACGATGGCTTCGCAGCGCACACGGTTGAGGTCGCGGTCGTAGCCGTTGAGCTCGGCGGTACCGGCGATGCGCAGGCGATCACCGAGGCGCGAAAACACCAGCTTGTACTCGTCGTCGGTGAGCGACACCTGGTGCGCCATCGATGCGTCCTTCACCGGCATCGTCACCGAATACCCCTTGGCCGGGTAGATCGGCAGCGAGATGCCCAGCGGATGCACCAGCAGCGGCGACAGGCTGCCCATGGCCAGCACATAGGCGTCGGCGCGCATGCGCTGGAAACGGCCTTCGCTGTCGGTGGCCTCGACGTGGTCGATCTGCCCGCCGCCCTCGCGCAGCGCGGTCACGGTGTGGCTCATCAGAAACTGCACGCCGTCGGCCTCGCAGCGCTTGACGAGCTCGCGCGCGAAGCGGTTGGCGTCGCCCGATTCGTCCTCGGCGGTGTAGGTCGCACCGGCGAGCTGCGGGCGGATGTGGCGCAGCGCGGGCTCGAGCGCGACGGCCTCGTCGGCCGAGATCACGCGCCGGTCGCAACCGAGCGCGCGCATCTGCGCGGCCGGCGCCTCGGCCTCGTCGAACTCCTTCTCGCTCGTGTAGAAGTGCAGGATGCCCTGCGTGCGTCGTCGTAGGCGATGCTGGTGTCGCGACGCAGCTGCTGCAGCGTGTTGCGGCTGTAGGTCCCCAGGCGCACGATCTGCGCGATGTTGTGGCGCGTGCGCGCCGGCGTGCATTCGCGCAGGAACTGCAGGCCCCACAGCCATTGCCGCAGGTCGGCGCGGACGCGGAACAGCAGCGGCGCATCCTCCTTGCCCAGCCACTTCAGCACCTTCAGCGGCGCGCCGGGGTTGGCCCAGGGTTCGGCGTGGCTGACGGAAATCTGTCCGCCGTTGGCGAAGCTGGTTTCGGCGGCAGGTGACGCCTGGCGGTCCACGACGGTGACGTCGTGACCCTGCTGGCGCAGGAAGTAGGCGGAAGTGACGCCGAGCAGGCCGGCGCCGAGAACGATGACTTTCATGAGAGCGATTCCCAAAGACAAGTGGCACGAACGTCGACACGACTCGTCGTTCGCTGGCCGCTCCCTCTGTCCTTGGTACCTGAGAGATTCGGCCTGGTGTTGCGCTCCAGGCCTTGCTCCTTCGGTGCGTCACGGCGTGACGGCTCTCCAGACGGCGAAAAGTGACGTGCAGTACGGAACCTGAGCGTTCATGGGAGTTTGCGCCTTCGGTGGCTGCGGTCGGTTGCCGCAGCGCTCTCCTGCTGGGAACAGATTCTATCGGGCGACGGCTTGACCTTTCGCGGCGAGGAAGCGTTCGGCCAGCAGGACCCAATACGCGCTGCCGACGGAGATGTTGTCGTCGTTGAAGTCGTAGCCCGGGTTGTGGAGCAGGAAGCCACCTTCACCCTTGCCTTGGCCTGTGCCGTTGCCGATCAGCACGCAGCTGCCAGGCACACGTTCCAACATGAACGCAAAGTCTTCGCTGCCGGTCAGTGGCGGGCCTTGCAGGGTGACCCCCTCGGTGCCGACGAGTTCGATCGCCGCCGCCATGCGTTCAGAGTAGGCGGTGAACGCCACCTTGCCGTCGGCGACATGCGGACTGTGCTGCGTGTAGGTGGACCGCTGCGTAGCGCTCGATGGCCTCGGCCGGCTTGCACTTGTTGAACATCAGGTCGTAGAAGGCGATCACGTTCTGCTTGTCGCGGTCAAGCTTCGGCACCTCAGGTCGTTCCTTTTGTGGCTGCTCGCCGCTTTAACTCAGGAACCGCGGCGCGCAGCTGCGAGATCGCGGGGTGACAGGCTAAGCGCCCCGGACTGATTGAGCTCCGTTTCCAGCCAATCGATGAAGCAGCGCACGCGAGCCGACAGGTGCCTGGCACTCGGATACACGACGTGCACGGCTCGCTCCGGAAAGTTCCATTGCTCGAGTACGGGGACGAGTTCTCCTTGCCGAACTGCTTGTGCCACCGCGAACGGCGCTCCAGGGCAAAAACCTCCGCCTCCGATGCATGCAGCCAACGCCACCTCGGGATCGTCGAATTGCGTACCCTCACCGGAATCCAGTTCCACGGTCCGATGGCCCGACACCAGTGTCCAGGTGCAAGGGGTAGCGAGTTCGAATCCCGCCACCCCGACCAATGAAATCAACGCCTTAGCGGTGACGAGCCGCTAAGGCGTTTTCCGTTTCTGGGGTTTGGCAACAGAATTGGCAACAGAATTCTGACCTGCTGCTGCTGCGTTCTTCCGTCGGAACCGCCGCGGTCGACTGCAAGGATCGACTGTGGTTGTGGCGCGACGACTCGCAGCTTGCCGCCCGACGAGCACCGGCACGGGTGAGCTATCGGGTGCTCTTGCCTTGAAGCCGCTCGATAGTCCGGCGGGCGACATCGCGCACCCAGGATTGCCGTTGCCAGTGCGCCTGCGCGAACGCGTCTATCTGCTCGCGGTAGGTCAGGCCCAAGCCGATCACATCGAGCCCTCGAGAACCATGCGACGGCGCCGCGGCGACAGCGTAAACGGCGCGCTGATCGGGGCCGCAGCTGACAGTCATCGAGCCAACGTCAACGCGCATGGATGGACTGCCCGGATCGTCGGCGACCTTCATCAGTGCAGTCACCTGATCCTCGGATCCCGAACTGCTGCAGGCCCCAGACCGCGTGCTCGCGGTTCGATCCGCAGCCGAAGTTCGAACCCGCGACGAGCACGCGTCAAGATGCGTGGACCGCTGGCCGCCAACGACGGCGAATGCGTGCTGGGCTGGGCGCTCGACGGACACGGCGTCCTGATGCGTTCGCTGTGGGAGTCCGCGCCGATGCTTCGGGCGGGCAAGCTCCGTCCCGTCCTTCCGACTGGAGCCTGCCGCCAGCGGACGTCTATGCGGTCTTCCCGACGCGCAGTCATCTCTCGGCCAAGACGCGCGCGCTGGTCGACTTCCTGCTGGAGAGGTTCAAGTCGCACCGAGAAGATGCGGACGGAGACTGGTGAGCCACATGTGACCTCTGAGCTTTCGACGGACGATCGATCGCGACGGAGTCCCACTTCTGTGAGCTGCTCCGCCGAGTCGCGCCCAAGCAAGCCTCCCTACCGTTCTCGAAAGAGCCGCATGATCAGTTCCCGGGTCCATCGGTGCGCTGGGTCCTTCTCGTATCGACGGCTCCAGTGCAGCGACACCGTGAACTCGCGCAGCGGAAGTTGCGGCTCGATGATTGTGTGACCGCCCGCCGAGACGAACCCTGCAGCGATCACGCGCGGCATCACGACGCCCAGGTCCGTCGTGCGCACGATGGCCGGTAGCGCGAGGAAGTGCGCGGCGGTGAGCCGCACCCGGTCCTCGAGGCGCAGAAGCTGCAGGATGCGGAGCGTCTCCGAATGGGATCGAACTGCGACGTATTCGAGATCTGCAAGGTCTTCATGCCGCACCGACCGCCTGCGCCTGCCCGAGACAAACGGATGCCCCTCGCGCAGCAGCACGATGTAGTGGTCGGTGAGCAGCTCGACCCGTTGCGTGCCGTGGACCGACGGCAGGAAGCCGATCGCGAAATCCAGCGCCCCGCTGTCGAGGGCCAATGCGATCTCGTCGTGCGCAAGCGGCCTGCTTTCCACCCGCACGCCGGGTGCCTGTTCGGTGAGCGCCGCCATCAGCTGCGGCAGGAAGCGCGCCTCGCCGATGTCGCTCAGGTGCAGTCGGAGGGTCGATCGGGCTGCCCGTGGATCGAACGCCTCGTCTTCGTTGAGTGCCGCCTCGAGCGTCGCAATCGCCGCTTGCACGCCGTGCGCCAGCCGCTGTGCGCGGGGCGTCGGAGAGACGCCGCCGGCAACGCGCACGAACAACGGATCCTTCAGCAACAGCCGCAGGCGCGTGAGCGCCTGGCTGGTGGCCGGCTGCGCCATGCCGAGCAACTCGGCCGCGCGGCTGACGTTGCGCGCGCGGTGGATGGCATCGAAGACCCGTAGCAGGTTGAGGTCGATCTCGTTGATGTGCATGAACCGAAGTGGTCGTCAGCGTGGGAGCCTGGACCGCAATATGCCCCAGGCGCATAAAGCATAGTGCCTCCAGCGCGTTGTGCGTCGGCGGCCGGGCGACGAGACTTCCGTCACTCGTTCAACGTCCACCACGGCAGCACATGAATTCCCACCCGGCAGCGCAAGCGCGCCAAGCAGGAGCGCCCCAGGCCGCGACGACCGTCCGCACCGCAGTTCTGCACCTGCTGCGCTCGTTCGGCATGACCACAATCTTCGGCAACCCCGGCTCCACCGAGCTGCCGATGTTCCGCGACTTCCCGGCCGACTTCCGCTACGTGCTCGGCCTGCAGGAGGCCGTGGTCGTCGGGATGGCGGATGGCTATGCGCAGGCCACGCGTCGTCCGGCGATCGTGAACCTGCATTCGGCGGCCGGTGTCGGCAACGCGATGGGCAACATCTTCACGGCGTACATGAACCGAACGCCGCTGGTCATCACCGCGGGGCAGCAGGCCCGATCGATCCTGCCGTTCGATCCGTTCCTCTACTCGGCACAGCCGACCGAGCTGCCCAAGCCCTATGTCAAGTGGAGCATCGAGCCGGCTCGCGCGCAGGACGTTCCGCTCGCGCTGGCGCGCGCCTGCTACATCGCGATGCAGCCGCCGTGCGGGCCGGTGCTCGTGTCCATTCCCGCCGACGACTGGGACCAGCCGGCCGAGCTCGTCGAACCCCGCGTCGTCAGCAGCGCCATCCGCCCCGAACCAGCCGTGCTGCAGCGGATCGGCGACGCGCTCGACGCCAGCCGTAAGGCCGCCTTCGTCGTCGGTGCGGGTGTCGACCGCGACGGCGCGTGGGACGAGGTGCTGCAGCTTGCCGAGCGCCACCGTGCCCGCGTGTGGGTCGCGCCGATGTCGGCGCGTTGCGGATTCGCCGAGGACCACCCGCTGTTCGCCGGCTTCCTGCCCGCGATGCGCGAGAAGATCGTCGGCCTGCTCGGCGGACACGATCTCATCCTGGCCATCGGCGCGCCGGCGTTTGCGTACCACGTCGAAGGCAGCGGGCCCCACGTGCCCGACGGCGCCACCTTGTGCCAGCTGATCGACGATCCGCAGACGGCGGCCTGGACGCCGGTGGGCATGTCGGCCGTGTGCAGCATCCGCCTGGGCGTGCAGGACCTCCTGGCGCGAGCGGCGCCAGCCATCCCGCGAGAGCTGCCCCCGCGCAGACCGGCGCGCCCCCGCGCCGAACCTCCCGTCGCGGGCGAACGCATGTCGGTCGCCTTCGCACTGCAGACGCTGCACGAGGTCCGCGATCAACGCGACATCGTGGTCGAGGAGGCCCCCGGCGCGCGCTCGGTGATGCAGGAGCATCTGCCGATCACACGCAGCGACACGTTCTACACGATGGCCAGCGGCGGTCTCGGTTGGGGCCTGCCGGCAGCGGTCGGCGTCGCACTCGGCAAGCCGGGCGCTCGCGTGATCAACCTGATGGGCGACGGATCGAGCATGTATTCGATCCAGGCGCTGTGGAGCGCCGCGCAGCTGAAGCTGCCGATCACGTTCGTGATCCTGAAGAACCGACGCTACGCGGCGCTGCAGGACTTCGCGCCGGTGTTCGGCTACGCCCCCGACGAAAAGCCACAGGGCACCGACCTGCCCGAGCTGGACTTCGTCGCACTGGCACGCGGGCAAGGCTGCACGGCCGTGCACGTCGAGCGGACGGCAGACCTGCGCGACGTGCTGACGCAAGCCCTTCGTTCGACCGGGCCGGTGCTCGTCGAGATCGAAGTCCAGTAACCACCCGACTCCCCAACCCGAAACGACTGTCCGGCAGCGGACAGCCGGAAGGCCGACTCGCGCCGTTCACTTTCATTGATCCAGGCAACCCCACAGAAGGAGACACCCATGACGACGATTTCACTGCTGATCGGTGGCGAACGCCGCCAGGCCGGCAACCGTGCCACGTTCGAGCGCCGCAATCCGCTCGACGGCAGCGTCGCGACCGTCGCGCCGGCCGCAACGGTCGACGATGCAGTCGCCGCCGTCGAGGCAGCCGCAGCCGCGTTCCCCGCGTGGTCACAGACGGGCCCGGGCGCCCGTCGCGCGCTGCTGCTGAAGGCCGCCGAGGCGCTGGAGGCCAAGGTCGAGGCCTTTACCAAAGCGGTCGCCACGGAGACCGGCGGCTCGGCACTGTGGGCCGGCTTCAACGTTCACCTGGCGGCCGGCATGCTGCAGGAGGCCGCCTCGATCACCACGCAGATCAGCGGCGAGGTGATCCCCTCGGAGGTTCCCGGCAACCTGGCGATGGCGATCCGCCAGCCGGCCGGTGTCGTGCTCGGCATGGCGCCGTGGAATGCACCGGTGATCCTCGGCGTGCGCGCCATCGCGACGCCGCTGGCCTGCGGCAACACGGTGGTTCTGAAGGGCTCCGAGCTGTGCCCGGCCACGCACGGGCTGATCATCGAGGCGCTGCAGGAAGCCGGCCTTCCGCCGGGCGTCGTCAACTTCGTCACCAACGCGCCGGCGGATGCTGCGGCGGTGGTCGAGGCGATGATCGCGCACCCGGCGGTACGGCGCGTCAACTTCACCGGCAGCACGCGCGTGGGCAAGCTGATCGCGCTGGCCTGCGCCAAGCACCTGAAGCCCAGCGTGCTCGAGCTCGGCGGCAAGGCGCCGGCGCTCGTTCTCGACGACGCGGACCTCGATGCCGCAGTGGGTGGCGTCGCCTTCGGGGCGTTCGCGAACTCGGGCCAGATCTGCATGTCGACCGAGCGCATCGTCGTCGATGCGAAGATCGCCGACACCTTCGTGGCCAAGCTCGTTGCCAAGGCGAAGGCACTGCCGCTCGGCGATCCGCGCAAGGGGCCGGTCGTGCTCGGCTCCGTGGTCGACATGGCCACGGTCGAGCGCTGTAACGCGATGATCGACGACGCACTGGCCAAGGGTGCCAAGCTCGTCTGCGGCGGCAAGGCGGACTCGACGCTGATGCCGGCCACCGTGCTCGATCACGTCACGCCGGCGATGGCGATCTACCACGAGGAGTCGTTCGGGCCGGTCAAGCCGGTCGTGCGAGTCGATGGCGAGGATGCCGCCATCGCCTGCGCGAACGACAACCCTTATGGCCTGTCGTCCGCCGTCTTCACGCGCAACGCCGCGCGCGGCCTGCGCGTCGCTCAGCGCATCGAGTCGGGCATCTGCCACGTCAACGGCCCCACCGTGCACGACGAAGCGCAGATGCCGTTCGGCGGCGTCAAGGCGAGCGGTTGGGGCCGCTTCGGCGGCCGCGCCGGCATCGACGCGTTCACCGAGCTGCGCTGGGTGACGGTGCAGGCTGCCGATCGCCACTACCCGTTCTGACCCAACGCTCATTCAACACGAAGGAATCCAGGCATGAACTCCGTCAAACTGACTCGTCGCGTGATCGCGGCACTCGCCCTGACCGCGCCGCTCGTCGCGACCGCGCAGGACAGCAAGCCGCTCGAATGGGTCGTCGGCTATGCCGCCGGCGGCGGCTCCGACGCCGTGGCGCGCACGGTGGCCGAGGCGATGAGCAAGTCGCTCGGCCGCACCATCGTCGTCAACAACAAGCCGGGCGCGGCGACCAACATCGCCGCCGACTACGTGGCCAAGTCGAAGGACCTCGGCAACATCCTGATGACGGCCGACTTCGCGACGCTCGCGGCGAACCCGTCGCTGTTCAGCAAGCTGCCGTACGACCCGGTGAAGGACTTCACGCCGGTGGGGCTGCTCGCGCGCTTCCCGCTGCTGCTCGTCGTCGCGCCCAACGTGCCGGCGAAGAACTTCAAAGAGTTCTCCGCCTGGGTGAAGTCGCAGCCCAGCGGCGTCAACTATGCGTCGGCAGGTGCCGGCAGCCCGCACCACCTCGCCACCGAGCTGCTGCGCGAGCGCACCGGCCTGAACCTGCAGCACGTGCCGTACCGCGGCGCCGCGCCGGCGGTCCAGGATCTGATGGGCGGCCAGATTCCGTTCGGCCTGATGGACAGCGCGGCCGTGAGCCAGCACGTCATCTCGGGCAAGATGCACGCGATCGGCGTCGCCAGCCCGGCGCGGCTGAAGACGATGCCCGACGTTCCGACACTCGCCGAGCAAGGCGTCACCGGGTTCGAGGCCTATGCGTGGCAGGGCCTCGTCGTGCCGGCGGGAACGAGCCCGGAGGTCGCCGCGAAGCTCCACAAGGCGCTGCAGGAAGCACTCGACTCGACGATGGTGAAGGCGCGCTTCCAGACACTCGCGCTGGATGGGCTGCTGCCGGTTTCCAGGACACCTTGTTAAGGTGGAATCAGAAACTGGAGG
>VFQO010000392.1_pt1 | contig 48404 bp, 36 predicted proteins | sample 3512331 | NCBI WGS metagenome assembly VFQO01 (sample SAMN10412371, study PRJNA504923) | tailings metagenome | isolation source: Replicate 3 from Balatoc abandoned mine | place: Philippines: Itogon, Benguet | collected 2017-08-28 | reverse complement strand
GACATGATACCTAAATTTAGTGACTTAATTGTTGTTACAATCTTGTCCAGCTATTTAGGGGGTCAATACAATATCTGGAGGACTTGTGTAACAAAAGTTGCCTTCTATGAATTTTAATTCTGCGAAAAATAAATATTACGTAAAATTGAATCATGAAATCTACTATTCATATAACTCTTGATATAAATTTACTTGACAAAGTAAAAAAAATTGCAGCTAGTAAGAATTGTAGTATTTCTGAATTAGTAGAATGTCATTTTACGAGGATTACACATCCCAAAAAGCCTCTAAAGAAAAAAAATATTATAGACTTAGTTGAAGGCTTGCCAAAACCAAAAATTGATTTGGATGGTAATCTTATAGCAAAACTCTATGAAAAAAAACTAACCAAACATTCGCCTAAAGTGTAATTAGTTTAAAAAAATTCTACTCCACGTACTTATACGTATTCAAAATATTACGTTTGATTTTAAGTTGCTTGTTCATTTCTAAAGAGCAATTAGCTTCTAGAAATTAGGGGGACAGGTCTATTGCAAAAAAGAAAAAAGGTAAAAAACCATACTCAAAGTAATTGTACCTATACTTTCAGGGTATTTTTTTCATCATTTTTTATTTTTCTAACATAGTGCTCCCCCCAAAATATTAACTGAAAAAGAAATTAATAATTTACAAAAACGCAGAAAAAAATATACTGAAAGTATTAATCCAAACCTATGGCCAAACACAAACCCGACTTTGAAGAAGTTCCACCGTCAAAAATGATCCCGATTTCCGTGAAATTAAATCCTACCGTATTAGAGAATATGGAAGCCGTTAGAACAAGAATCAAACAAAACAGAAATGCTTATATCAATTTGGCAATTGATGCTTTCAACCATTATCAGCGTTATAAAATGGTCAAAGATCAAATTACATTTGAAAGCTTTGAAACAACTCCTTATTATCGGTTTATCATACAGGAATTAGAAAGCATTAACGACTATAAACTAGTACAAGAATTCTAAACGAAAAGATTAAACCGAAAAAATGTAGCACAAATTATTAAAATGTCTAACCAAAAAACGTATGAATGGCCTGCCTTTGATTTGAAAGTAAAACAGTACGAAATCTGGGCTGTGGAGTGGAAAAACAATCCCCGAAACATTAGACTTGTATTAATTGTTCAAGGCAACCATCTGAATGATACAGATCCAGTTTGTGTTATCGTATGTCCTTTGTCTTCTCAGTTTACACCAAGATGTTGGTTATTACGAATGTATATATATGTATGGGGTATTGGGGAATTTACCATCCTAATAAACCAAGTATATACCATTAACGCTCAATCATTAGTAAAAAAAGTTGGGGAATTGGATACAGATCAATTAAAGAAGCTCAGGAGGAACCTAGCAATAATACTGGGGTTTATGATTTAAAAGTTAAAAGTTCCCATTTCGGGAACTTTTAAATACATTTGTAAATATTATTCTGTGAGAATTATCGCTAAAAAGATACTTAGAGAGTTTTGGATAAAATATCCAGATTGTGAGCAACAACTAAAATCTTGGTATAATGAAGTAAATTCTGCTCAATGGAAAACACCGAATGAAATAAAAAAGGAATTTCCTTCTTTGAGCATAATTGAAAATAGCAGATATGTATTTAATATAAAAGGGAATAATTACAGACTAGTAGTAAAAATAAATTTCAGTTATCAGATTGTTTGGATTCGGTTTATTGGTACGCATGCACAATATGATAAAATTGATGTTGCAAATATTTAAAATATGAAACTAAAATTAATAAAAACGAAAAAAGATTACCAAGCGGCTTTAAATAGACTTGAGGCAATATTTGATGCGAAAACTGGTACAAATGAAGGCGATGAGCTTGAAGTCTTAAGTTTATTGATAGAAAAATATGAAGATGAAAATTTTCCTATTGAATTTCCAGATCCAATTGAAGCAATCAAATTCAGAATGGAGCAATTAGGTTATAATCAATCAGATCTTGCTTCTGTGATAGGTTTAAAAAGTAGAGTAAGCGAAATTTTAAACAAAAAAAGAAAACTTACTTTAGATATGATTAGAAGTCTCCATGATAGTTTAAATATCCCTACTAATGTATTAATTCAACAATACGATTAATTCGAAGCAGCAGTTGGCTCCACCGCTTTAGGTTTTAGGTTTTGCAATAATGCCACTATTTCGGATTGTATTGGCAAATAAATAAATCCCCCATCTTTAATAAAATAGAGAAACGCGCAATTGTCTGCCTTCGGCAATTTTCCCTTGATCGCTTGTGCTTTATCACCCGTATTAAAATATACTGTCTTCAACTCTTGTGTGCCCTTAAAGAAAAACAACTTCCCTTCAGATCGGCAATTCAACACATCGGTACGAAAACTAAATAGTTGATCCAGGTTTTTCAAAAATGGCTTTATAATAGCCGTATCGCTTGAATTATAATGTTTATAGAAACGGGTATATCGCAAAGAGTCTTTTCCATAAGGATCTTTAAAGAATAAAATTTGTACGCTGTCGGCTCCGCGAAGGCCTGCCAGGTCTAATGCAGTTTGAGTAGCAGGGGGTTCATTTTTTATCTCGGCAGAATCTGAAACGTTAGCGCTACCGCTAGCATTATCGGAGCCTTCGCCATTGCAGCCAGTTATAATCGCCATGGCCCCAAAACTTATGATTGAAAAAATAAAAATTTTCTTCACGGTATATTTTTTTAGCGAATTTAATGCAAAGAGCCCCATAGAAATGGGGCCCGTACTTAACTTAACTGTTATTGTAACGCCAATAAGAAAACTAGTCTTCAATTGAATTCGTTGGCAATATTAAATTTCGAAACACATTAAAGTGAAGCGAAATCTAGTAAACGTTGGTTTGCGGTGTAAAGCTTGCCCAACCAGTTAACCAATTGGAAGTTCCAAATGCACCTCTATAAGCCACTGCTGTAAAGAATGCATCAGCACCGGTAAAGCTGGCTCCTGTTAAAGCTGGTGAACCTGTCATTGGTAAGAAATTGGGTGCATCTACGTTAAACGGAGCTGTCAACATGATATCGGCAGCATTTGCATACGTAATACCACCATTGGCTTCTGCCTTAGTTCTTACCTGAGCAGCAGTAATTACACCACCCGCTGAAGCATCTACTTTATATGCATCTGCTAAAGCATGCACTAGGTTATTTCTGAATTCAGAGGAATCATTGTTGAAGGCAGTTCCGGTTAAAGCAGACTCCATAGAGAATCCACCTTTAGGGAAGCCCATCATAACAGAGTTGCGTACAGAGAAACGTACCGCTCTTCTCCATCTGTTGGCAAAATTTTCATTAGCCTGTGTGTTGGGTGCACCATTAGAACCTATCCAAGTAAAGTTGCTTAACTGTGGACGAGTGTATGGTAAAGCCGAAGTACCAGATCCATCGTTATCGGCTTCTACGCCATTACCTGCATCGGTATCTCCAATTTCAGGGCGACGCTGTGCTACTGCAAACTGAATTTTTCCAGTATAGCCAAAATCAAAATCGTAATCATCATCTGATGTTGCATAAGACACCAAATTTTTAGCATTTACGGTACCACCGAAGAACTCATACGCATCATCGTTTCCGTAAGATACCTGGATGTATTCAAGTGTAGTGCCTGAACCAACACCCCCCAGTGTTAGTCCATTAATTTCGCTTCCAGGCTCTGCAGCGATTCCTGCGAATTCAATACGCACATAACGCATTGTTCCAGAGTTGTCGTTTGCTGTGGTACCGCCATATCTTCTGTCTACTCCACCTTCAATTAATGGAGCAGGTGATAAAGGTCTGTTGGTTGGTGCATTTCCTAACAAGATAACGCCACCCCAGTCTCCGCGCAATCTGGATCCTGCCGCTTTACCTGAAGTAAATACAATTGGGTTGCTCGCAGTTCCATTCGCTTCAATCTTTGCGCCTCTTTCAATAATCAAGGCTCCCTTCTGAGAAATATCACTCTTTAAAATGGTTCCTGCTGGAATGGTTAAAGTTGTCCCCTGCTGAAAGTAAACATATCCCTGAATGGTATAGGTACCTCCTGTTAGGGTAATGCTTCTTTCGTAAGAACCTTTTAAGATTCTGGTAGTGTTGGGATCGTCCGAATTGGCACCGGTTCCGGTGTTGGCAATGGGATCTTCAAAGTTTACTTTCACGCAAGAGGTTGCGGTTAGCGCTAAGGCTCCTGCGATAAAAATTTGAGTAAGCTTTTTCATTTTGTTTGTTTTATTCGTTTGAATTTTACTTTTTAAAGTTGATATCGTAGCTAAAAGAAACCGTTACCGTTGTGCCTGGTCTGTAGGCATAGTTGATTCTATCTCCTGCTGCATAGCTGTATCCTGGCTTGCTGTCTGCATTATCGTAGAAAGCGAATTTGTTATTGAATATATCAGATACGGTTAATTTAAATTCACCTGCATTGTTCAATACTTTCTTAGACACTTGCACATCTAATAAGTTTCTGCTCTTTTCGTAGATATCGTAGAAACCCGCACCATCAGGATCTCCTACCAATGACAATCTTGGACCTTGTCTGTTGTATAAGATGGATGCATTGAATCCTTTTTCGCTATTGGTGTACTGGAATCCTGCATTAATCAAGTAGGGAGACTGACCAAACAAAGGTCTGTTCTGCGTAGTTTCTTTACCACTCGCTTGGGTAGAGTTCAACTTAACAGTAGACTTTAATACGGTTACGTTACCAATGAAAGTGAAGTCTTTTAACTTATCACTCACAAAGTCCATTCCTTTTCTAATTTCTACCTCTGCTCCTACTAGGGTTGCAGAAGCTGCATTGGTATAGCTGAACAACCAACGGTCCGCATTACTTCCTCCGTCCATTCTTAATTCAATAGGATCGGTGAACTTCTTGGTAAACACCCCTACTGAAATCATTTCACCAGACTTAGGATAGTATTCGTAACGGATATCCGCATTGAAAATCTTTGTTCTTCTTAAAGAGGTTTCGCCACCAATACCCCAGATGCTTTCATAATCGAAGAACTGGAATGGAGCAATCTCACGGAACTCTGGACGTGCTACGGTTTGAGATACGGCAAAACGAATCTGGTGTTGGTTATTGAAACTGTTGGTGATATTGATAGAAGGTAAGAAATCCCACTTCTGTGTATTTACTCTTACTCTGTTCAAAGCAAGGTCTCGGCTGCTCAAGAACTGCTCGAAGAATTCGGCTCTAGCTCCCCAGATAACTCTTAAACTATTGCTTAGTTTATTGTCGAACATTAAATATCCGCTGTTCAATGCAGAGATTCCAAAGTAACGGTCGGTGTTCTGTGTTTGCTCTTCTAGCAATAAACCATTCGAATTGATATTGCTGGTTAAGAACATTTTATCGTATGGAATGGTTAAATCAGCATTGTTACCCACTGGTCTGTATCGGAAAACACGGGCATTGAAATCACGGAAACGTAGTAGGGTTGAGCCTCCTAGCTTCATCGTCTGCTTTAATCCCCACATACTAAATGGAACAACCAGTGTACCATTCAATCCAGTTGAATAATCTTTTAATTCAGAGAAGAATCTTCTGGTATCATCATCGTCTAAGGTATAAGCACCAGTGGTGGCACCTAGGTTACGGGTGTACTGAGCCGTTCTGAAATCGGGCTGTGACTTGCTGTTGAAAGAACCGTTGGCATTCCAGATAAACTTGATACCGCGGCTGCTGCTCAACAAATGCTCCCCTTCAATTTGGCTGCTCACCAACAAACGCTGGTTTAAGAAGTTAGAACGCAAAGACACATTTTGCAAACGACCAATATTCTCTACATTTCTATTTAAATAGTTCTCTTCGTACACTTGATTCAGAATATTTCTGAAAGAAATTTTAGTAGCACCCTTCATATAAGTGAAGTTGGCCATCACACCTAGGTTGGTTGAATAACGATTCTGAATTTCAGTACCCGTGAAAATAGGAGTTCTTACTTTTTCGTAACGACCTCTTTCTACCTCATCATAAATAATAGAAGCATTTCTGTAGTAAACTGAGATGATAGATCCCAACTTGGCTTCGTTCTTGAAAGTCTTGGTATTAGACCATGCTAGGTTTACCGTGCGGATGGGGGCTGCAGTGTTTACTCGCTCACCATATGCATTGCCATCAAAGTCCTTGCTGATGGCAATCTTCTCGTTATCGGTTAAACCTCTGTAAGTAACCGTATTCGGCATGCTGCCTGGCAAACTTCTGCCACCGCCATCAAAACCCAACCAGGCTGTGTTGCTTCGCTGATTGCCAGTGAAGTTTTTGAAAGTACTCTGAGAATTGTATCCCAAAGAAACGGTTACGTTTAATTGATTCTTGGTGGGAATATCGCGGGTATTCACCTGCACCAATCCACCTGCAAATTCACCTGGCAAATCAGGCGTAGCGGTTTTGTTGATAATAATATTATCAATCATGGCCGCTGGAATAATATCGAAAGAAAATGCTTTCTTATCTGGCTCTGAACTGGGCATTAAGGCATTGTTCAATAAAGCCTGGTTGTAACGATCGCTTAATCCGCGAACCACTACAAATTTATTATCCTGGATAGAAGCACCACTCACACGCTTTAATACGTCTGATGTATTTCTATCGGGTGTTCTTCTAATGAAGTCTGCTGCCAGTCCACTTGACATGGCTGTGTTGGTTTTTTGAAACACAATCATGGCATTGGAACTTTCTTTACGGGCAGAGGAACGTACCACTACTTCTGTGGTGGTGGTTTTTACATCTAATACTACGTTTAAGTCATTGGATTCAATGCCTTCTTTGGCTTCGATGTCTTCCAATACTTTGGTTTGATACCCTACACGTGAAAAAGTCAGGGTGTATTTTCCTGGCTTTACCGAAATGCTGAAACGACCTTCTACATCGGCGGCTACGGTTCTACTGGTGGGTCCTTCTAATTTGATAGAAGTTCCAGATAAGGTTTCGTTGGTGGCGGAGATTACTTTACCGTTGATCTTGGCTTGCGAAAACGCTACAGTTGCCAAAATGGTGAAGAAAAAGGTAAAAAATAATCTGATTGCCGGGGGTTGTTGCATCACTTGAATATTTTATGATGCAAAAGTATCTGCGCAGTGTTACCTCAATGTTACGCCATTGTTACGCAATTGTTACGGCATTGTTACCAAATTGTTACCTGTTCCATTTTTGCGGTGGATGATTAGGAAGGGAACGGTTTTCATATTATATAGGCCGCGTGTTCGGATATCTGGGTTGGCATGGTCGCCAATGATGAGGATACGGTCGAAATCAACCCCTTCCGCGAGACGCTTGAAAGTATGATCGATGATGGATGCGATTCTGTAAAACTGGTCATAGGCCTGCTGGTTCTCTTTGAAAGACTTGAACAAGTCACGCTTTACTTTATAATAGTACTTGCCGTCGATATTGTTCTTTACATCCAAACGGAATGGGGTATGTGTGTTAATGGTCAGCGCATAGGCAAAAACCTTTTCATAGCGTTTGCTTTCGTTCAGGATGCTGTCGATTAGGTTTTCATCGAAGACGGCTTTATACGTGTTCTCCTTATTATCGGGGTAATGCTTACTGAGTTCTTCGTAATAAAAACGGCTCTTGAATCCCAGGGCTCTTCTAAATCCTTCGGCATTGCTAGAATTGCTTCCATATTGTTTAGAAGCAGTAAACCCCGCAATAGTATGATAGCCGTTTTGGTTTTTATACTCCGTAATATTATGGGTGGGTTTTACGCCTCTTTCTAAAAAAGCGCGGTACGATTCTTCATCATTCATATTGAGCATTTCTCGCCCCTCTGCTGAACTGGTATTGCCATGGAAGCAGGTGCGTCCCATTTCCAAACTGTATTGCTGCGTTAATGCAGGCCCGTGCTTTTTGAATAAGTCCTGAATATGGCGCATCAACTTCTCCTGTTCTTTCGGTTCTGCCAGTTCTCCCCAACTTTCCATCAATACTAAAAAATCCTTTTTCGCATTGGTATCATAGAGGTATTGCATGGTGGGAGCCATACTGGCTGTGGTTTCGTCATCAGTTGTATTGCACTGATAGGGGGTGATGGAAGTTTTACCTTTGCTGTATTTGGCGTAATCTTTTTGTATTTGCGCAATATTGTTGCTGCCGATATAGGAAATAATGAGCTTGCGCCAATAAATCCAAGAGTCCTGTTGACTGGATACTTCATTAGAATTATTGACAATGTTTTTATCATGTATAGCATGCTTCGAAAGTATCGTAATATCGGGCAGTATCAATGAAGTAAGAAGCAAAAGCCCTGCAAACACTGGCATTACATAAATATGCCGTCCCATGCTTTTCATCAGCTTTACCTGTACCCACACGATGCCCGATATAACGGCAGTTGCAATCAACAAGTAAACAAATGCAATGATAAAATTGCCCGGACTCAAAAAGATATAGTTCATCCGTGCATAAAAGTTGAACATATTAAAAAAGAACAACTGCGGCACAAGTACAATAGCGTAAATGGCCAGGGAAATATATTGCAGTATATAGAACCAACGATAGTTGCTGGTGAACAACAACAACCCACAGTTGATGATGAAAATAAAACTGAGGTTGATCGTGATTTCAGGATTACCCAATATCAATTGAGGTGCCTGTTCAATGATGATTTGAATGGCTACCAGTAAGATAAGTTTGACTATGGCGGAGAGGAGTTGCAAGTTTTTTTGTTTTTATTTATGAATCGCTTGAAAGTATTTCCATCAAACGGAAGTTGATATAATAGGTTGTTCTCCCGATTTTTTGTGGTCTAACAATATCAGCAGCTGAAAGTTTCTTTAACCAAGTAGAAGCTGTTTGTCTATGTGCAATTTCTTTTTTTACTAATAAATCAATTTTTAAGTATGGCAAGGTAAACATCAATTGAAGTAAATCATAACTAAAAGATGTTCCTAAAACTTCCTTTAGTTGCTTTTCATAATTACTTTTTAATGATAGCATTGCCTTCATTTTTTTTGTGGTGAGCTGTGTAGTCTCTATCAAAGCTGTTAGCATATACATAACCCAATCCTGCCAGTTTTCCTTTTCTGTAATCGATCTTAATAGTTGATAGTACTCAGTTTTGTGCTTTACGATATATGAACTCAAATAAAGCACAGGCTGTATTAATAAGCCCTGTTGAACAAGGTATAACGCATTTAAGATTCTACCAGCTCTTCCATTACCATCTGGAAATGGATGTATGGACTCAAACTGATAATGAATAAAAGCCATTTTAATGAGTGGATCAAAAGAGGAAAATTCAGGATCATTTATGAACTGTTCTAAAGCACTTAATTTTTCCCTTATTACATCTTCGCAACAAGGCGGAGTATACACTACTTCGCCATTGATAGCATTTTTTAATACAGTTCCTGGTACACTTCTAATTCCTGCATTGTTTTGTTTAATGGTTTGAACAATTTCAACCATGGTATTGGTTAACAATAGATTTTGTTGATTATGCATTCTTTTTATGCCAACATACAATGCTTCTTTATAATTTAATACCTCTTTTGCTCCAAGATTATTTGTATCTTCTTCCGTTGCTGCCTTATATAATTCATCTTGTGTAGTAACAATATTTTCAATAGCTGAACTATCTTTACTTTCTTGTAAAACAATTGTATTGATTAAAATTTGAGGATCAGGCAATGATATGCAGAGTCCATTTAATTCCCCTAAATAACGGGCTGCTTTTGCAAGCTGTTTTAAAATTTCAGGCGATTCAATAAAACCCGGTGGAGGTAAATTGGGCAATTCATTGTAAGGTGTATTTCTATCAAAAGCCATGATGACGATTTTTAGCAAATTTTTCATCATCAAATAAACTTGATGACAGTTAAATCAACATGAAAAAATATTCATGTCGAAACTAAGTGTTTTTTTCGACATATGTCGAATTTTCACTAGTGAATCGTTCAATGGAACCCGATGTAGATCTACGATGTTTTTGTTGCTTATTAACCACATTGAATCTTTTTTTGTAGAAAATAACCAACATTTGAAATCAAAAAAGTCCATCTTATTTCCAAAACACCACCGAATTTTAGAAGAATTAGGCGAGAATATAAAGCTAGCTCGCAAACGAAGAAAGTTAACCACTATACAAACTGCTGAACGTGCTGGTATTGATTGTTCAACCTTATATGAAATTGAAAGGGGAAATCCGAGCGTGTCGATGGGAGGATATTTTAATGTATTAAGAGTATTGGGGTTACAGGATGATTTTTTGAAACTAGCTGCAGATGATATCTATGGTAGAAAATTACAGGACATAGAACTACTCACAAGAAATGATGGCAAGTGCATTCTCAGTATAGAAATATAATCACTCCACAAACCCCTTCTGTGTAGCAATGGTTCCCAAAGGACGCACAATGGTGATATAATAAGGACCTTTTAGCGCATCTACCTTTACACCATGGCGTTGACCGGGTTTCAGCGTAGGCAATGGATGGGCTTTTGTTGCCAAATAATTATCTGTCGCTGAAGAAATATACAATTGATAGCCACTCACCGTATGTTGCGGCAACCCCATACTTCCATACAAAGTGATATTCAATTTTCCTTTTTCAGCCCCTGCCACATGTTGTATTTCGATTGGAGTTGATTGCTCTCGCAAAACTTTCATAGAGGGCTTGGGATTTCCATACATATCATAGACCCCATGAATTCTTCTTCTGAATTTACCAATATCGGTAGTGCCTGGATAATGGGTTCGATAATCGGTTAAATCAAAATAGATGGCTCCTTCTACATAAGGCTTGCTTTCATATATCGCCATATGATAAATCAGGTCTTCTACTCTTCTTTCATCACCGCCCTTGAAGTTGGGTTCACACAATCCAAACTCAGAAATAAAAAAAGGCTTGGTAGGATAACTCATATGCACACTGTCTAGATACAAATTAATTTTTCCCGTAGGGATACTCCACCAACTACCACCGTATTCATTCATCATTAAGTAGTCACCTTCTGCTGCTGCATCGGGTATAAAGTTGGGATTCGTAATATATCCGTGATTTAAAGTGTTGCTTACATATGCAGTGTGCCTACTAGGATCGAGTTCTCTGGATCGTTTCATTAAGGCGCTGATAAAGGGCTTCATATCGGCATCACGGGCCCTTAACTCGTTGCCGGCTCCCCAAGAAAAAATACTCACATGATTGTACAAATTTGTTGTCATATCATCCAACTGCTTCATGGCTATTTGCTGAACCACTTCACTGGCAGGGGTTTCAGGCCCCCAAAGAGGAACTTCCTGTTGCACCAAAATTCCATTGCGATCGCAATACTCATAAAATAATTCGTCCTGCTGAAAATGTTGTCGGGTGAAAATGGCATTCACATCTTTCATCATTTGGCAATTGGCCAAAATAACTGAATCGGTTTCTGCAAAACCATAATTGGGGTTAGAGCCAGCTGTCCACTCTACACCCATAAGTTTCACACGCTCTCCATTCAAATGCGTTTGCCCGTTGATGAATTCGAGATTTTTAAAACCAACAGTAGTGCCAATAATATCAATCATTTCCTTTTCCGTTGTTACAAAAACACCCACAAAATATAGATGCGGAAAATCAAAATGCCAGGGGTTTACCTTTGGGATTTGAACCGTAGCATACGCAATCTCTCCCTCCCATTCGGGGGTTAATAGTGCAGTTGTCATCTGTTTTCTCGCTAATTCATGCAGTGTTAAATGGGGTTGATTGGTTATTCGCTTGTATTGATCTAATTCTGGAGCAATTTGAATATTCAACTTTATACTATTCTTTATACCTGCATATTTTTTGTCGAGTATGGCTTTGTTAAATGGCAAACGAATTTTCACCGTGGCGGAAGAGTCTTTTTGCAAACTAGGCGTTACCCAAATTTGCTGGGGTGCAACTGGATGCGTAACCATCATATTCACTTTGCGAATCAATCCCCCATCATTCGGCCAATCAAAGGAACTTCCAAAGGGCACTTTATTTTTTCCGTAATCGTTGTTGACTGCTACTGTCAATAGATTTTTTTCGCCTGCTTTAAGCTGTCTGCTGATATCGATTTTGAATTTATTGAACCCATCCCCAATATGTTCGCCCACCTTTATGCCGTTTAAATAAATAAAGGCAGTATGATTCACTGCTCCAAACTCAAGCACCACTTGTTTGTTTTTATAATTGATTGGAATATCTAGACTTCGTTGATACCATGCCCATCCATAATGGGTTTGGTTGCTGTCTTCAATATTCCAGGTATGGGGGATAGAAACTTTACGGGCATTCTTTAGCGCACCTGCATACCAAGCAGCTTTCAATCCCTCCGATTGCTTATCGGTTGTAAATTGCCAATTTGCATTCAGTGCAATGGTATCGCGTTGGGCAATTACACTTTGAGGCGGAAAGAAAAATGCAAATACCCATACGGCAAGAAGCAAATACCTAGGTGTAAATTGAGTGTTTGGGAAAAAACACCTATTGAAATATCTTTTGAAAATGCTTCTTATATACTCTTTAATCATGTGATTGTATTCAATTAGAAAAAAATATAACTATTATTCTGCAGCACGCTTACTCCACTGGCACAAACGTAAACATATACTTCGCAGGATTTTGCCAATCCTTTCCTTTTAACTCATCAATGGGAATTTTGATACGCACTTTATTCCATCCTTTTTGCAAAGGAATCATGGTAGGTGTGCGAAACTCATATCCTTCATCACTTAAAGGAATTTCTGCGTTCCCTTTTTTCCCTCCTCTTTTCCAAATTGGGGGCGCAATCATTTGATTATTCACCCAAACACTGGGTTTATTCGCACTCCATTCACCCATCGGATGCGAATCGGTTGCAGGGGAACGAGACAAATTATTAAACCCTATCCAGAAAGGCTTGGTGCCATTTTCATCGCTCCAAATTTCGGTTTGTGCATACCAAATACTATTCGGTTGGAGTGAATCAATTGCCCCCTTGATCAATGGCGCCCACCAATGACGCAGTACGATGGTTCCGCCTGTTACCTTTTTGTAAAAAGATTGGGCCAATATATTTTCAGGTATCAATTGCTTATTGAAATTTGCTGCTTTGTCAAATGGACCATAGAGCTTCCATTCCAAATGGCTTTGACGCTGGTAAGGGAAAGTAAGAGACTTACTTATATCATAACTAAGTGTAGTTTTTGAATGAATGGAAGCATGATTTTGCTGCAAGTAAAATGGTTGACTAAGCAATCGCGCTTCAAATTCTGCAAAGGTCTTGGTGTCACCATCACTGATATTCGCAATCCAACCTGGCTCTCCACCACCTCTCCAACTTCTCTCGGCAAAAGCCATCATAGCTGGATACACAGGATTCATTTGTAAAACATCTTCTTGTGTGGAAACGGCTCTGTCGTGCCAGGTACAAATGATGGCACCTAGCGCATTTTGATCCCCTTGATCTTTATTGGCTAACTGCCGATTGAATAGGGTTGTAACGGCTTCCAAAGGATCCATATGATTCAGGTACAAATGCCTTGAATCAATATACTGTATCTGTTTATCGTTGGTAATTTTTCCCAGGTCATCCATCCACAATTGTCGAATGGTGCTGTCTAAAAAATTTCCACCCGGTTGCCAGCCAATCACTTTCTTACCAAAGCTTTGTATATACTTAGTTATTTCGGGAATAAAATTCGGATTGGTGATTTTTACTTCGTCTGCTCCAATATGGATATAGGGTACATCATACGTAGTACAAAACTCTTTGAGAATATTCTTCACTATTACCAAACCAGAATCGCTCTGCATATCGGTTCTCATGGCACGTTTAAAAGCAGCACTATGACCCGGCATATCAATTTCAGGTACAAATAAAATATTACGCGCTTTGCAATACGCAATCAGTTCTTTTATTTCCATTTCGGAATAATACATCCCCTTATTGCGAAGCATATGTTCAGGCGCAGTTAGTTGTGGATATTGTTTAATAGCAATACGCCAAGCAATATCTTCCGTTGCATGAAAATGAAAAACATTCAATTTGTATTTCGCCATGATGTCAATTTGCTGCTTTAGCAAATCCATGGACAAATAGTTTCTACCCACATCAATCATATGGCCCCTCCAGGCAAAAGCAGGTGCATCTTGTATTTCAACGGCATCAATGGTTTGGCCGTTACGCGCCAATTGCTGCAAGGTTTGCATGGCATTGAATACGCCGTGTTGGGAAGATGCTTTGATAAGAATATTGTTGGGGCTTACTTTTAATTCATAGGCTTCATTCTTATCGGCGCTAGCAATCAATTCAATCTTAACTTGTGCTTCTAATGACTTACCTGCGTCCAATGAGAAATAACCAGCCTTCCAATCTACTTTTTTGGGCATAGGAATCAAAGCAGGCTTCTCTGTTAAGTCAAATACTTTCGGATAAATCAAATGTCGCCAAAGCTGATACCCGGCACCCACCAAATGCAACCCATCATTGGTATATTTCGAATCTAAATACCCCTGCGCATTTACAAAGGAACTATGTAAATCAATAAATGCAAATCCATGTGCTTTCGCTGCGCTTTTCAGTAAAGCATTGGCTTGTAAAATTTCTTTTACTTTACTTACTTGCCCAGCGAATTTGCCGAAACTGGGATTCACTGGAAGAATACTTTCAATGTAAACCTTGGTACTTGGGGTTTCTTGTTTAATATAATCATTGATGATTAAAATATTCTTAACCACAGAATCAGGGGACAACCCTCTTCCCAAATCGTTAATGCCAATCATCAAAAACACTTTGGCAGGTTTTCTATCCGTTACTTCAGTTAATCGATGAAGAATCCCTGTAGTCATATCTCCACTGATGCCTCTGTTTTTGATTCTTATATCGTTGAACAACTCTGCCCACTCTGACCCATCGTTGATGCTATTGCCCAAGAATATGATATCTCTCATAGACGCCGGCATTGATTTAAACAAACTAGCCCGTTGATGATAATAGGTAGTGAATATAGAATCGGGATAAGTGGGCAAAACAATTTGCGCATGGCCCAATAAATGAAAGCCCAAAATAGTCAACCCCATTTGAATAGTGCGAATTAACAAGTTTCCACTTCTGCATTGCTTATTTTTGGTTCCAAACATTTTTAGCTAATTATTATTCAACAATGAATTCATCCGCAAATATCCATGCCGGTTTGCCTTCCCCGGAATGACCTTTGGGCAATTGCTGTAATACTTTAGCAGTAACACGCACAAACCTAGCTTTCATGGGAGCAAATAAGGCAGTAAAATCTTGGATTGTTGAGGTTTTATCTTGTTGTGCAATTGGATTTTTAAGGGTTTGAATTTCGGAAAATGCAGTGCCGTCCATGGAAATCTCAAAACGCACCCACTCCGGCATCATGATCCAATCTGCATATTTCTGCAAACATCCCAGCGAAAGTTTTTGAATGGTTTTTGCTTCTCCCAAATCAATGGTTGCAATCAAGTCCTTCCCCGCAATCCCATGCCAAAATTGACCCACAGCATAAGTACCTTTAATTCCATCGGTTAAGGAATTAGGCCCATCGGCCATATAGTATCGGCTAAAAGGATTGGCATAGTTCACTGTCTTTCCAATGGCCTGGTGCATGGCAAATTTTTGTTCTGCAGGAACCATACTCTTTCGTTCCCCATTTACCACCGTTACTGCTTTAACCGTTACAGAACTTTGAATGGAAATGGGATTGGTGTATAAATTACTTTGCAAGGTAGGTTCTGTTCCATCTGTGGTGTAATAGATCTGCCCCTGATAAGCTTCGGTAGCAAGTGTAGCCATTAATTTTCCTTCTTGTAATACGGGTTTAATATCTACTTTAAAATTTCCTTTACTATAGTGCAACCCTTTTTGATCAAACGATTTAAAATGGGTTTGTAGTCGATTATTAAAGCTAGCCCAGTTTTTATTTTCAACAGGACTCCACAACACTTCAGATAAAGCCAACATACGTGGTAATACCATATACTGCACTTGCTTGGGTGTGGTTACATATTCTGTCCATAAGTTAGCTTGCGCCCCCAATACATATTTGGCTTCATCCTGTGTTAACTCTTTGGGTAAGGGTTCATAATCGTACACTCTTTTCAATGTATTGAATCCACCAATAGCAATGGGCTCCGAAGCTGGATCTCCCTGGTAATGATCAAAATAAACCGGATTACCGGGGGTCATCACCACATTGTGTTTCATTTTAGCAGCGGCAATACCCCCCGCTTCACCTCGCCAACTCATAACCGTTGCATCAGGCGCCAATCCCCCTTCTAATATTTCATCCCATCCAATGATTTTTCTTCCTTTGCTATTGATGAAACGTTCTATTCGTTTGATAAAATAACTCTGTAACTCTTCCTCATCTTTTAATTTTTCAGCACGAATTCTTTCCTGGCATTTCGCACATTTTTTCCAAGAAGATTTATCTACTTCATCACCCCCTATATGAATATACTTGGAAGGAAACAGGTTGATCACTTCTGTTAAGACCCCTTCCAAGAAATGGAAGACAGAATCGTTTCCTGCACAATAATTAGAAGACATACCCGTATAATTGCCCCCTGTTAAAGGCAATTGCTTTTGCTGTGTGCAACTCAAAGCTGGATAAGAAGCAATGGCAGATGCCACATGGCCGGGCATTTCAATTTCAGGAACTACCGTTATATTTCTTTCCGCGGCGTACAAAATTATTTCTTTGATTTGCTCCTGTGTATAATAGCCACCATAAGTGGCAGCTTCCTCTTCTTTCGCCTGTGGACGCTCTCCCCAAACCAGGTGATTTTGATCCACTCGCCATGCACCTATATGGGTTAATGCAGGATATTTTTTAATTTCAATTCGCCATCCCTGATCATCTACTAAATGCCAGTGAAATGTATTGAACTTATACGCGGACAATAAATCTAGGTACTGCTTAATAAGCTCAGGACCAAAAAAATGACGGCTCACATCTAAATGCATGCCTCTCCATGCAAATCTGGGATAATCGGTTACCTGCATACATGGCACTTCTAGCTTTGCATTGGTCTGAATGGCAGGTAAAGTTTGTAATAGACTTTGTATGCCATAGATAATTCCGGCTTTTGTATTGGCTGCTATGGAAATCTTTGTATGGGTAACGGTTAGATGATAGCCCTCTTTACCAATCTTTGGATCTTTAATAAATTGTAATTCAATGATTGGTTGTTGTGTTTTAGGAGGGAGTAATGACCCAACTGCTTTTTTGGAATTAAGCTTTTGAATGAGCAACACATTTCCTGAAATGGTATAAATAGCCTGTTGCAAAAACTGTGCAGCCAAAATAAGTTCAGGGGATGCTGCTGAAAATTGAATAGGCGTTTGCGATTGAACGGTAAACTTGCCCTCGTTTTGTTCAAGATGCACCGGCACAGGAATAAGTTCAATCTGTTTTGTTTGTGCCCACAAAGTTGCTGGAAAAAAGAAAAGAAGAAGAATGTATTTCACGTTCGTCAGTTTTATTGTACGGTTAATTTAAAGGTTGAAGCAGGTAGCAATTCACTATTAACCAAATTCCCATCGCTATACGATTTCCATCCATAATAAATATAAGCTGGCTTTGATGAAACAGGAATTCTAACAGTTTGCGCTTGAATAGTGGCGGTTACTGAATTTTTACCATCCAATGAAAACCCATTTACAGATGCACCATCAGCACTTGTAGTGCCATTAAGGATTGCGGCATCTGCAGTTTGTAATCCTTTGCCCGTGTAGTTAAAATACACAATCACTTCCCCGTTTTTATACTCCGCTTTGGTAGGCAGTGGACCTGAAGCCAATATATTCATCTGATAGGTCTTGCTCAAAGCCCATCTGGCCAGTCTTTCTCCCACCCATTTTTTATTGGTGGGATGCACATTGTCTTTGAAGCCAATATCACTGCAAACCGCCATACCTGAATAAGAAATAAGATCCAATGTTCTTCTTTGCTCCTCTCTAAAAGCACCCCAAAAATGCCCTTTGTATTTGGCCGTATCTATAGAGGAAAGTTGCACATAATAATAGGGCAACGTTGGTTGCTTCCATTGTTTTCGATAGTCGTTGACCATTAAATTCGTTAATGCCGCATACTCCTGAACCCTCTCTATTTCCTGTGCATTGCTCTCCCCTTGATAATTAATGATTCCTTTAATAGCCAAGGGGAACAAGGGTTTGATGCCTGCTTCATAGGCCTGTCCGGGTTTAAAGGGATGCAGGGTTCCTAATTTTAGATTTTGATGTCCTCGCTCTTTTGCCCAAATGGGCAATGAGGTATTGGTAAGCCAAGGTTCTTCTGCTTTATGGGCAAAAGCTGTATTGGCTTGTAAGGCTTTAATACCAATAAAAGTTTCTAATGGAGCCCCTGCAATAGATAAATTAATTAATCCAAAGGGAATCTTTGTTTTTTCAACAATGGCTTTTCCATAATAGTAAGCAACTGCACTCATGGTCTTGAAATGATTGCTATCGCTTTGTTCCCACTGCGTTTTTGCATAAAATTTATCAGGTGTTAGCAATTGCAAAACGCTGTCCGAAAAATATTGATTGAAAATATTTTTACCTGCGTAGGTTGGGTTGTACCATCTTAACAAAGGTTGCTCAGCGGTTGCTTTCGCTTGGTTGTAAAACATTTCCCGTTGCATCGGCCATTCCATATTGCTTTGCCCAATGCATACCCAAATATCGCCAATAAGAATATTTTGAAATTGAATTTTGTTTTTACCCGAAGTAATGTTTAGTTCGTGGGGAGTAACACTGGCGGGTAATGCAGGCAGGTAAATCGACCAGCTACTGTCTAATTTTACTACCGTAGTTTTTGCTGAGACAATGGCAAGTCCGGAGCTTATTTTGGTTGACTTATTGTTAGTGCTTTTTAATAAGTGGATCTGAACCTTTGACCCCGGCAAACCCTTTCCCCAGATATGAATGGGCTGGTCTCGCTGCAACACCATATTATTGGTAAAAATTGCATTCACCGAAAAAATGATTGAAAGAAAAAGATTCACGACAAATACGATTTAAGTATTTGCATACAATACCATTCCTGTCTTGGTAAATGAAAAGGTCCTTTGAATAAATTTCCTTTTGCCGTTTGAGCAATGCTTCCATCTCTATGCAAATAGCCAAACCACTCACCATGCTGCTTATCCAGAAAATGTGAATACGCATAATCGTGAACCTGCTTATGCCAAAGAGCATATTTTTCTTTTCCCGTCATTTGGTATGCTAGTAAAGTAGCAATGATCACTTCATTGTGTGGCCACCAGAACTTCATATCCTGCCAATACTCTTGTACAGGCTTATTGAATACATCTCTAAAATAAAGGATGCCACCCTGCTCTTTGTCCCAGCCTCGCTCCCACATATAATCCAACATTCTACATCCCAGATGTATTAGATGCGGATCATTGTTTCTATGCTTGGCTTCATGCAAAATAAACCAGGCACCTTCAATGGCATGGCCCGGATTCAACGTACGTCCATCAATATGGTCAATAATAGAACCATCCGGTGCCACTTGCTCCATCACACACTGGATATCGTCTTTTACAAAATAGGTTTCAATTTCATGGATCCATTTACCGATCCATTCATCACAGGGATCATAGCCAATGGTTTCGCGCAACTGTTGTGCTGTATTCATCATGATCATGGGTACCCCAATCCCTTTGCTGGGTCTTGTTCCCGTGAATTTGGCAGGTAGCAATTCAGGTGTTGTGGCATATAGGATGCATTTGTCAAATACCCTTCTAGCATTGGCTGCGGCTTGTTCGTCACCAGATGCTTTGGCATAAGCGGCAGCTGCAATCACATAGAAAGTTTCAGAAAAAAAATATCTTCTCTTGCGAATGGGTTTTCCATCGCGGGTTACATGAAAAAACATTTGCCCATCACTGTCAAAGCAATATTTATTTAAAAAATCATAACCCAACTTGGCACCCGCTAACCATTCTGGTCTTTGTTCAACCGTATTGTACAAAGTAGAGAGCATCCAAGTGGCTCGACCTTGGATCCATACCGCTTTGTCATCGTCTATTAAGGTTCCATCTGCATCTCGCATGAGTAAAAACCCACCATACTCCTCATCAAAAGAACGGGGAAACCAAAAAGGAATCGTGCTATTCAGCAATTGGTTTTTATAAAATGAGGCAAGTTCAGTTAGCTCTTTGATAGAATACGACATATACAATTAAGAGATTTATTTTATTATTGACGCTATAGGAACTTTTACAAAATACAAGTCGCGTGTTCCTTCGTAGAGAATACCAATTGTTTCTGCATCTATTTGTGTTAAAGAAGAATAGCCATAACAGTTTCTTTCGTCTATCAACAGCTGATTAGCTGGCAACCAAGTTTGTCCTAAATCTAAACTCGCTTTAATGGTTATATCGTAGCGACCATTGGTGGTATTGGGATTGCTGAAAAATAAAACTTCTTTCATGACTCCTTTCACTTTTACACTGGCTTTGATAATACTGCCCATACAAACGGGATCTTGCAATGCATTGTAAGAAGTAGAATGCTCTGTCCAAGTTGCACCCATATTGGTAGTAGTGGCTACACTTCTGAATGAACCCCTATTATCACGCATATTCAACATCAAAGTACCGGGGGTGGTTTCTACCACCTGGCTTTCTGTGGTATTGGATTTGGGTCCATTTAAATTTCCCACCCAACTAGCGCCATGATCGTTGCTGTAAATGATCGTTGAATATGGCTTCTTTACTTCGTCCCAATACTGTGCGGCAAAAACCAATTTGCCATCTTTCATGGCTATACCCGAACCCGGTCCATTGAAAAATAAATGCCATTTTGGATTTTTAATTTGTGGCGTAATCGTGTACGGTGCAGACCATGTAAGTCCATCATCGTCACTGCTCACCAATACAAATTGTCCGGTGGTATCGGGGGATATACCGGGTAATGATCCAGCAATGGAGCGATTGCCCTTACTCCATAAAGCAGCTACCCATATTTTTTTGGTGATAGGATCAAATAGTATGGCGGGATCACCCACGCCGTTGTTCTCATGGGGCGCTCCCATGTCCATGATTACTTTCATAGGCTGCCAGGTTCTGCCACTATCTGTGGATCTGCTCAACCCTACATCAATATTGCCTGGCAAGTCTACACTATTTTTATAGCGAATATCATAAACAGACAATAAAGTGCCCTTGTTGGTTGCAACAATGCCTGGTATGCGATACGTATTTACATTATCATCACCTGCTTTACGAACAGCTGTTCCCTTTAGTTTTGCATAGTTGCCTGCTGGTTGACTAATGGTCAATTTTTTTCCGTTTGATTGCATTAACTCAGTTGCGCGTAATTCTACATTACCATCAATGCTTGCGTCATTTTTTAGTGTGACACTAAACCAAATAAAATGAAGCCCAGGTGCCAACTTCAATGTTATTGGAACATTAAAATTCGCACTGGTGGGCTTACTATTCGCAAGGGGGGTACTAGTAGAAAATGGTTCGGCACTGGTTTGGTAAACCGTGATATTCTCAATGTCATTGATGGCGTTGGCATTGATGCTGCAATTGATGCCTGTATATTGCTGTGCATCATTATCTGCTGGAATAAAAATATTCACTCGCAAAATTGCATTGGTAGCCAATCCCTTTAAAACAGGAATATCAGGCGTATATGCAGATGCTTTTACTTCACCTACTGCGGGTGTAGTTGATTTTTTTGCACAGCCAACTGCTGGTATCAACAACAGTATTAATAAAGAATAAAAAATATTTTTTTTCATAGAGAAATTTTATGCTTCTATAAAATCATTGTGTTTAGGTTTTAACACTGTTAATTGTAAAGCCAATGCTACAACCACCACTATGGCCATCATGGCAAAGTCTTTACCAAGGTTTCCTGCATCGGAACTCTTCCCTAATAATTTAGTAATAAATGCTCCTGCAAATACCCCAATCATATTCATGAGGCCATAAGCGGTAGCCCTATGTTTAGAAGAAATAAATTGACAGAGTATGGGCATATTGTTGGCATCGAACATACCATATCCAAATCCAAAAAAGAATACAGCCCCCACTAAATGAATCATTGAATTTCCCAATCCAATAAATAATAAAGCAGGTATGGTCATGGCCAAACCTATTGCACTGGTGTACACTCTTCCGCGTATATTTTTCTGTACCCATTTATCGGAAAGTACCCCGCCAAAAATCACTCCTAAAAAGGAGGACGCTGCAATAGTAATAGTAGACAAAGGACCTGCCTGAGACATGTCAATGCCAAGGTTTTCAGAGAATAAAGTAGGCAACCAATTTTTCACGCCCCACCCCGGTAAACTTGGAACAGCAAAATAAAATAGAATGACCCAGAAAGAAATATTGCTGAATAATGTTGCGAATACTTTGAATAAAGATTCACGATTGATAGACTTTGCTTTTGATTGAGTAGATGGTTCATTCGAGACCGCCGTTGGAGCGTCTCGTAAAAAAACCATTAACACCACCGAGTAAATAATTCCAATCATGCCAAAACTAATAAATGCATTTTGCCAAGAATATTCAGCAGCAATGGTTGCACCAAATCCTCCAAGGGCTTGCCCCATATACAATCCAGTCATATGAATACCTACCGCTAATGAACGCGTTTTTGCTGTATGATACTCTGCAATCAAGGATAATCCTGCTGGAATATACAATGCTTCACTTATTCCCATACCAGCACGCAACCAATACAATTGATCAAATGTTTTGGCAAAGCCCATTGCAAATGTGATGGCACTCCAAACAAATAAGCTTCCTACTATTAACCACTTTCGATTCAATCTATCTGCAATCAAACCTGAAATAGGACTCATGAATCCGTAGATCCATAAAAAGATGGCCATTAAATATCCAAAATTCGTAGCAGATTGTAAGTCCTGAATATCTATTTGCATTGCCGGCTTCATGGTACTCAACATCTGCCTATCCATATAATTAAGCAATGCTACTACCCAGAGTAATGCTACTACAATCCATGGATATTTTTTATTTTGAATCATTGCTTCTTAGGATGAATAGTAGCTTTTAAAATTTGTGGAGACCTGACTCCTGCTTTAATTTCACCGGTTGGTAAAAAAATGGCGTCATTCCATTTTACAGCAGTTGTTGTAACAGGAGTATCATAAGGAATATTTGTTAAAGCTTGCCATTGATTGGTTTTAGCTTGATACAATAATACCTCTTTACTAAACCCTGGATGTGATATTTGTAATTGATTTTTTTGGTTGATCAAGACTTGCTTTTTTGCAGGATCTGTTTCTACTGCAATAGCAGCCAACAGATTTTCTACTTGCGAAAAAACCGTTCCTCTATCTCCACCAAATACAATGATTTGGTCTACGTTATACCAAATACCCGTGCCGGCACTTAATGCATATGGCAATGGTGATTTGGCTGACCAGCTATTACTATTTATGTTAAACTCATATACCTGATTATACAAACTACTTATTCCATTGGTATTTTTCTTTCTACCGCCAATTAAGTATAAGACTGGATTTGCTTCATGTGCTATGCCTACTAATACAGTATGTGAAACAGCTTGCGGAATTACCGGTAGTGTTTTCCAGCCAGCACTTAAATTATTTAAATCGAGTTGAAAAAATTGTTCAGACGCATCCTGTGCAGTTTCACCGCCGGCAACAAAAATGGTGTTATTTACCCAAGTGGCTGCTGCATTGGTTAAAGCAATTGGTAATGGTGGATATGTAATAAAATGAATTTCTTTCTTGTGTTGATTCCACTGAAGCATCCAAACTTTATTTGAAATTCCATTTTCATTTTCGCCACCAACATAAATAACACCATCTGATGTTGAACATACAGCGGAGTAAGCAATTGCTTCTGGCAGCTTTGCATTCTGCTGAACTAATTTAATTTGCCCTCCTTCTTGGTGATAAACAAAAACCTCAGCATGATATATTTTCTTTCCTCCTTGCCAAGGCATTGCTTCTGGGAAATTGGCACCCCCAGCTATTAATAAATGATTCTGATGTACGCCCGTTACTGCACCTGCATAACCAACAGAAGATTGCTTTCCTTCTTCTGGTGGTAATATTGCTGCTATACTAAATTGCACTGACCATTCAGCAGGGTATTGTGCTACAACGGTTTCAGCTATGAACATAAGCAGTAAACAAATGATATAATAATATCGTTTCATTAAAGGGCATTTGTTGCAGTCGGTATTTTAGAGCAATACTGTTCAAATCTTAATAAAGCAACGTCTTTCTTAAATTGCTCAAATTGCATAGCATCCATATTCTTCACTGGTAATCTAAAGCTACCACAATCTAATCCAACTAATTTCATGTATGCTTTTCCTGTAGCAATGCCACCATACTTACCCAACAATCGAATCATATCAATAGACTGTTGTTGTAATATTTGGGCCGTTTTTAAATCACCGTTATTGAACGCATCAATTAAATCATGATACAATGGGGCAGCATAGTTATAAGTGCTTCCAATAGAAGCTTTGGTTCCAATAGCTAGTGCCGGCAACATATTTTCATCTCTACCCCAAACCATATCGTATTTGCCATTCTTGTATTGTTGGCAAGACAAGAAATCCATAAAATCTTCGTGAGTATATTTTATTCCTGCAAAATTGGGAATCAATCCATCCACTACTTTTAGTAAATCATACATTGCAAAACCAACTCCTGTTAAAACAGGAATATGGTAATAATAAAAAGGCATGTCGGGAACCACTGCTGCAATTTCTTTGCAACAAGCGGCAAGCATTTGCACATTGGCGGGTTTAAAATAAGAGGGCGCAGTAAAAGAAACTGCATCCAATCCAATGGATCTGGCGTGAGTGGCTAATTCCTTAGCATCTGCCATACAAGTGCCCCCTAACAAAGGCATCACAGAAAAACTGGGATCATTTTTACTGCAGGCAGCCCAAGCTTCCGCTACCGCTTTTTTCTCTGCTAAAGTGAGCGAAACGCCTTCCCCTGTTGAACCACATATAAACGCTCCTGTAATACCATTGGCTTTTAAGAATGCATAGTAGTCAGGTATCAACTGAAGATTAACACTACCATCGGCATACATCGGGGTAAATGGGGCGGCAATCAATCCTTGCAAATGGGTAAATTCCATAAGAAAAATTTAAAAAGATAAATGCAGGGGAGTATTGCTACCCCCCTGGTTTTCAAAACTACCATTTATGCTTGCTTAATAAAGAATTTTTAATAACCAGTTGTTTGTTTCAACAATGGATCGGCATTCAACATGGTTAATGAAAGCGGCAATAAGAACTTGGCTGTTGTACTTGGACTTAAAAATGCTGGATTGATATTAGCATATACATAAGCATCTCCCGCTCTACGCAATGCCCACCAACGTTTTCCTTCACCTATAAATTCTCTAAGGTATTCTTCTAATATGGCATTCATATTGGCGGTTTGACTTCCACTAACAAAAGGGGTATATCCACTGCCATAAGCGCGTAAACGAATGGCATTGATTTCTGCGGAAGGATCTTCGCCTAATTTAGTTTTTGCTTCTGCTAATAACAACAATACATCTGCGTAGCGATAAATAGGATAATCGTTGTTGTAAATTTGAGAAGTTCCAGCAACGGTTCCTAAATACTTGGTTAACATAACCCCTCTAATAGCAAAAGGAGATGCGTTGGAGTACATAATTCGGAAAGTATTGCTGATACGCTGATCGGCCAATCCTGAAGTTAATCTTGTAATCATGGCCTGATTCATTCCAATTCTATTGGCACCGTTTACATAAGGATATACAGAGGAAACCGTTGGCGTTGCCGCTTGTGTAAAGGATAAGGTATTGGCTTGAATTGAGTTGACAGAAAAGTTACCAAAGAATGTTAATTGTGCTTGTTGCAATTCATAGTTCACGGCAAAAATCATTTCTGCATTGTTCACTTTTTTGGTGGGATCAAAAATGTCGCGATAATTTGCTTGTAGATTTAAATTAGCACCCTGCAAATTTCTCACTTCTTGTAAGGCTGCTTTTGCGGTTGTAAAATCTGCAGCACCACCACCCATATGGGTTCCAGACCAAAGGAAAACATCTCCCTTTAATACCAAAGTTGCCAATTTACTCCATACCACACGCTTATCGGTAGACACTGGCGTAGCAGTTCCAAATAGATCTAATGACTTGGCTATATCTGCCTTCACCTGCAGCATAATAGAATCTGCACTTGATCTTGGCTTATAAGTTTCTGCCGTATTGGTTAAAGTTTCTACAGGTTCTGTGTTCAATGGCACATCACCCCAGGTTCTTAGCATGGTATAATACACATAGGCTCTTAAACCATGTACTTCTGCTAATATTCTTGTTTTCTCTGCATCGGGCAATGGGGTTTGTGGTATAATCTTAATGACATTATTAAAATTATACAACAAGTTATACAAGCCACCCCAGTTGGTAAATGGTACGTTTAAGCTACTGATATTGTGGCGGTATAAATTTTGAAAACCACCATCCACACTTTCGGTAAACAATCCATCTACCCATATATCTCCTCTCATTTCACCTAATTGATAAAATGTGCTGGCATAGGAGCGGAACAAACCATAGGTTCCATAGTACAGGGTTCTTGCCGCATTTGGATCTTTCAATGCCTGGTCTTTGCTGATGCTACTTTGTGGTACTACTTCATCTAGTTTTTTAGTACAAGCTGCGGCAACCAACATCAAAACTAGCGCAGCGGTTGTAAATATTTTATTGTGTTTCATTGCATTCATTTTTTGATTTGAACAATCCATTATAGGGTTACTCTAACACCAATGGTTAATCTTCTTGGTAATGGGAACTTACCTTGGTCTACTCCACCCACTTCAGGGAAATTACCGCTGTAACCAGATAGATAGAATAAGTTAGACCCAGTAACGTTTACACTCAATCCTTTTACTCGGTTGGCTAAGTATCGGCTAATAACAGAAGTTGGTAAATCGTATGCAAGGGTTAATTCTCTTAGCATTACATAATCTCCTTTCTCCCATAAATTGGCAGCAGGATTGTTACCACTTGCATCGGTTGCATAGTTTCTACCTTGGTTAGCCCAGTAGTATCTTGGCATAGTAGCCGTTGGATTGTTCGGGGTCCAGGTTTTTAATACATCGGTAGTGGAGTTCTGTGAACCTTGTACCTGACTTAATCCTCTTACGATTTGGTTGTTCAAAATCACGAAGCCAAATGCATAATCAAACTGTGCATACAAACGAATGCCTTTGAAAGAACTCGCGATGTTAAAACCACCCATATGTTGTGGAGTAGTTCTTCCCACATAAACAAACTGTCTGCTATCAATGGTATCATTTGGATTTACCTGACGCCATTGCGCATCGCCCAACTGCTTAATACGCTTGTTATTGTAGGGCAAGAATGCATTGTACACATTGGCATCTCTTGCAATAGTGGATGGATCAGTGTAAATGCCATTCCACTTAGGTGCCCATACTTCATCTAAGCCAATGCGCTGACCTTCTACTAAACCACCTACGTAAATTTGCTTTCCTGGATTTTTAGGATCCCATACAAAAAAGCCACTGGTTCTGTTTCCTTCCAAACCGTTGAATGGCAATTTCTTGGCATAGCTCTTTACATGATAGTAGTTAGCACCCACAGATAAAGCAAATCCTCCATCTTTTTTAGGCTCGATGATTTTGGCATTCACTACCAATTCAATACCACGGTTTTGCAATTGACCAAGGTTGGTGGTGAAACTTCCAAAACCTGTTTGAGAAGAAATATTCAAGCCCGCTAATTTGTCAAATACATTTCTAACAAAATAGTCAACACTAAAAGTTACTTTCTCGTTTAAGATACCGGCATCCAATCCAATGTTCAAGCTATTGGTACGCTCCCATCTTACATCAGAATTGATATAGTTGGCTACATAAGTACCCCCAAATCCATTGTAAGTACCTGCATTGTTGTACACTTGTGAAGTAGCGAAGAATCCTAAAGAGCTTACATTACCGTTAACTCCGTAACTCAATCTTGGCTTTACTCGGGTAATATATTTAGACAAGAAAGAATTTTTGTAAAACCCTTCTTCGTGCATATTCCATCCTAAAGAAACCCCAGGGAAAGTGCCATAGTAGTTTCCTTTTTTCAAACGGCTAGAGCCATCCACTCTTACTACCGCTGTTAATAAATAGCGGTTCATGAAAGAGTAGTTTACACGGGCAATAGAAGAGGCAATTCTTTCCCACTGATTAAAGTTGGTAGATGCACCAGCCGGGTTTACAATAGTTGTTCCTTGTACGTTTGGAGGAGTTGCTGCCGCTAACCATGGAATTAAATCGGTAGGGGCCCCTTGTGCAAATCCTGAGGTTACATAGTTTTTGTAATCATAGAATTCCATACCGGCCAAAGCCGTTACATTGTGCTCTTTAAAACGCTTACTGAATTGCAAGAAAGCATTGGTGGTATACTGCATGGTTTTAGAAGTATTAAAACTCGCAGCTCTATTGGTGTTCATGGCTCCACCATTTCCTTGTTGGTAAGCCTTAGTAAAGAAATTATTGGCTGTGTACTGATAATATCCAGATCCGCTAGCCAATATTTTTAAGTAAGGCAGAATAGTGTATTCTAAATTAATGCCACCCAAGAAACGTTGCTGGTTGGTATTGTTGACGGTTAAGTTGCTCCAATAAGCAGGATTTCCTAAGGTAACATCGTTAGGACCAGGCAAAATTTCTCCGGTTGCATAGTTGGTATAACGAACCGTAGGAGCCACTCCCACAAAGCGCTGTAGCAATCCACCCGCTGCGCCGCCTTCTGGATCTACGTTGTTAAATCCACCGTATGGCAATGCCTGTTCTACGTTGTAGGCACTGATATTGGTAGACACTTTTAATCTTTCCCCAATATTCAATCCCCCATTAAAATTCAAATTCATTCTTTTTAACTGAGATCCGATAATCATACCGTTGTCTCTAACAGAACCTAAAGACAATGCATAATGGCCCTGATCGTTTGCACCTGAAAAATTGATATTGTGTTCACTGGTGTTGTTTTGTTGCAAGATCATCATCTCTCTTTCCCTTGCACTGATATCGGTGAAGATGATGCTATCCATAGTACCTGGTGCAAATGGATTGGGATCTACCAATAAACGCCATCTTGAATCGTTCAATAATCCACGATTGGCATTGTTTAATAGCTGGGTGGTGTACAAGCCCACATCGGATCTCCAGCCAGCATTTACAGCCCATCCCCAAGCACCCAATAATTGGCCACGATCAGTATTCATGGCACCGGTATTGTTGTCTAAAGAGTCTCCTCTAAATCTTGCTTGTATACCCAAACGGTTCATTCGGATATAATCGGCGGCACTTAAATATTCAGAAGGATTCTTACGTATATAGTTGGTAGTGTTTTGATAGGAATAAGTTACTTGTGCTTTTCCTTTCTTTCCTTTTTTAGTGGTTACCAATACCACCCCATTGGCCGCTCTTGCTCCATAGATGGCAGTGGTTGCCGCATCTTTTAATAAATCGATGCTAGCCACATCATTGATGTCTAAGCCATATAGGGAGGGAACAATCACCCCATCTACAATGAACAAAGGGGTACCACCACCACCAAATTCAGTACCCCCTCTAAATGTAATGGAAGGGGTAGTACCTGGTTGGCCAGTACGTTGTTGAATGCGCAATCCAGGTGCATTACCTTGAAGAACAGTTGCTACGTTGGTAGTAGGCGAATGCTCAAATGCTTTTGGATTAACTGTAACTACAGCACCTGTAATTTCTTTTCTTTTTTGAGAACCATATCCGGTTACTACTACGTCTTCTAATTCAGAAACGACTACACTTAATGTGATGTCTATGACCGCACTGTTGGAAACGGTTACTTCTTTGGTACCGTATCCTACCATAGAGAAAACCAAAGTTGCTCCATCGGTAGCTTCAATGGTATAGGTTCCCTGTGCATTGGATTGGGTTCCGGTCTTCTTTCCTTTAACGGTAACAGAAACCCCTGAAATGGGTTTGGCATCATCGCTTAAGATGGTACCCGAGATTTTTTTGGTTTGGGCTAACAACACAGAGGAGAGCATTGTAAACAATGCAACCAAGCTGAGTCTAAAGCAATTTGCGTTCATGGCAAGCAATTTAGTTTTGTATTATGTATGACATAAAACTAATAATGTTTTCACGGAAATTCAAAATAAATTTTAACAATTTTATAATATATTGATTTTTAATGAATTATGAGTTAATTGAAAATTTGCTGCATTTTTGGTAACTTTGACTATAGGAATTAATAAGTTATACATAATCGAATGACCCTAGCCACGATTAAACATGAAATAAAACCCATGGACACCAGTAGCCTGGTGGATAAAGTAGAGGATAGTCTGGTAGATTTATTGCAAAAACAAAAGCTATCGGTGGGCGATGTGATTCCAAAGGAAATTGAATTGGCAGCAGCATTGGGGGTGAGTAGAACCGTAATTAGGGAAGCGCTTACACGCCTTAGAATTATGGGGTTGATTGAGTCGAAGAAAAAGAAAGGTTCGGTAATTACCAGCCCTGATATTTTTGGACTGATGAGCAAGAGCATGAATCCGCATATTCTGGCTCCGGAAACCTTAAAAGAAATCTTTGAAATTCGCTTGGTATTAGAAATTGGAATGGCCGATTTATTGTTTCACAGAATTACCAAAGAAGATATTGCATCACTTCGCCAAATCGTTTCGGACGAACCGCCTGCCACACAGTACCATCTATTCAATATTGAACACGAGATTGCCTTTCACGGAAAGCTATACGAAATAACAGGGAATGAAACCCTCAAGAAATTCCAGAAAATGTTGTTGCCCGTTTTTGACTATGTGCACAATAGCGGTTTACTGAAAAAACAACCCATGCTAAAAACCTTCGTTTCGCACAAAGAGTTGGTGGACATTTTAGAGAACGGCACCCCCGAAGAATTCCGCAATGGTATGCGTAGCCATTTAGAAAATCATTTTACGAGGTTGTTTGAATAAAAATCTCTCGAATTTAGATACTAGGCATATTCACTATTTTGTAATTATTCCATCCCATTTTTTCAACATGAGGAGTAATGGACTCAACTATTAGTTGAACCGGAGTACCCTCTGATATGCCTTCAAATGCCAAAACCAATCGCTTGGGATTACCGGGAATACCAATAGAACCCGCAGAAAAAATACTAAAGAATGGCATATTTGCATGTTTTACTGCAACTGTATCTTTTGTAACCCAACAAAGCAGAGAGGCTTTCTCCGATTTGGTATTGATGCTTACCTGGTAAGCAATACATTCATAGCCAGCTATGGTCTTTTGCTGATTTAGCAGCTTTATCATAGGTTTTGAGGCAGCCCTATTTTTTACTGGCAAAAAAGATTTCATAGACTGCTTTATGGCAATCTTCCCCATTTCTTTACTGGTTGAGAAAAGCAGACTCGTTCCATTTTTCTCTATTAACCAACCATCAAAACTACCTGCCTCCTCCAATTGACTGGCTTGCAGAAGCGTACTTTGTTTAGCAAAACTGGATTGCTTCAACATCATTGTATTGCCTGTAACATCTATATAGTATTGGATGGTTTCCCATTTGTTTCCCGTACTTTCCGCTGACTTTACCCGTACCGTTATTTTGTGTGCTCCTGTAAATTTCTTTGAAATGGTCCCTTTAAAAAGCGACTTGTACAATGCTGAATTGTTATTTTGAGCAAAAGAGGAACTAACCTGCATTGTCAAAAAGAAAACTAGGAAAAAGATTGCTTTAGCTTTCATTTTAGTTTAGTTCTTGAATTTCAAAATGAACGCGGAGTGTAAAATTCACGCCTGGCTTTTTTATATCAAAATAGTTTTCGCCGCTTATTAGATTTTTGAACAATACTTCTCTAAATTGATTGTTATCTAAAATAAGTTCAGCGCTATAAGAAAGTTCCAGTTTATAGTCTTCATCAATTTCAGATAAACTTCCTGCGAATCTTAGTTTGGCCGTTTCAAATTGATTCCTTGGGATAGTAAAAATGGTATTGCTGCTATTGGGTATAGCGCGTTTCTCTCCCAATCCTAACCGAACAGGGTTGGCAGCAGTATTGCTTTTGGAAGGAAAATTGAAAAAATTAACGGAAAAAACTTTGCTATTGGTTACGGCTTCTGCCACTAGCACACCCAAGTACTCAGCCTTATTTTTATTGGATGCCTCTTTCATCAACTTTTCATCATCGGTATCAATGTTTAAGGTTTCAATACTTTTTACCATGAATCGAAAACTGGTACTGGTTCTTGTTACATTCAAAGGCTCTTCTGTATCTTCTTCTTCAGGAGCTTTACCATTAGGAAAGACAAAAGGCTTATTGGTCTTGATACTCTGTGGCAATGCTTTAGTAATATCAATGAGTTTATTTACAGAACCCGTGCTGGTTCCTGCTGCTGCTCTAAATTCAAGACTATCAACCCTTGTGGCAAGTGAAGTATATTCGCTAATACTTGGAATGCTCGGACGCACTACTGGATTTTGATTACCTGTTGTCCAGCTAATAGCTGCATGTTTTTCTACTACAATTAATCGGGTGCTATCAAAATTATACTTGTACAAAGCAAGGTATACCCTTTTGCCTCTTCCATAAGTTTTGCCATCTTTCTTAGTATCCGAAAGACGAACCATGGGCAATGCAATGATATAACGGTTCAATATTGGATCAAATATTTTTGCATCAAAAGAACCAATATTATTTACATAAACCCCGTTCTCCATGTCGATGCTTAACGGCTTGGTTGATCGGGCAATAACGGTGAACGGATCCACCATTTTTAAAGTATTGGCTTCAGGTGTGGCAAATATCAGTTCTCTTGCAATACGAGTGATACCAGCATCTGGACCACTGGTATGCTGAAGGGAATTGGTCCACTTGGTATGCAAACGAAACTGTGCATTGGCTACAAAAATGGCTGAACACAATACGAATAGGATAATTTTTTTCATATCAATCATTGGTAAATAAGGATAATAGGATTATAATTTTATGAATTCTACTCGTCGGTTGATGGCTTTTTCTTCTGGTGTTTTATTGCCATTTAAGGGAACGCTGGCACCTTTTCCATCGGTCTGAATTCTGGCTTCGTCAATTCCGAATCCATAAACCAGTCTCATTTTTACCGCTTCTGCACGTTTTTTAGATAAGACCATATTGGCAGCTGCATCACCATCATTATCGGTATGCCCAATGATTTTAACATTCACGGTAGCATTTTCTGCTAATATTTTTCCAATATCGGAGAGAATGGAATTGCTCTCTGGTTTTATTTTATCGCTGTTTACATCAAACAAAATTTCATTGGTGGTAAACCTTCCTTCAGTAAGTAGTTTGTTTCTTGTGTCTGCCCCTGCAACTGCATAGCGGAGATTAGTAAGATAGATATCGCAGTCGTTAAAGAAACTTCTGAAAAAAGCAAATCCATAGTTACTAGTTTCTGTAAAGAACCTGGGCACATCAATGATTTTGTCTTCATTCATATACACCCGAAGCCTTCCCTTCTGACGCCATATGGAAACTTTTACAAACTGCTCCCCCGTTTTTACATCCCACTGTGGCATTTTAATTTGATTGTCTATTTCTGGTCCGTTGGTAGGATTGATAAATATCCCTGCTTCTGCTGCACCCGGATGCAGATACACGATAGAAGTACCCTTAGAAAAAAAAGCATCTTTCATGAGGTCTTCCTGAAGCGTGGTAAAATTCAATCCAAACCCCGACATATTATTGCTGGGGTCGGCATTGATTCCAACTTGAAATTCAATGGTGCAGTTCTCAGGTAATTTTTGCATGGCGTCCGGAACAAAAGAGCCATTCTTGCTCAATCGTAACCATTTGCCTTCTTTGTTTTCCAACTTTACTATTTCTCCACTTGCGTTGGTATTCATTTCTGCAGGAAAATCCCCGACATCCAGGCGATCAAAGTTGTCAAAATACAATTGCTTTTCCCCAGCCACAAAATCAAACTTGCCATAAGCTCCAACTGATTGCGGGCCCGTTTTTACCATTGCCTTTTGTGTATTTTCTGCATCCTCCTTGCCAGCGTCTCCTTCTTTTTTAGATGTATTCTTTCCCTGATTTTTTTCACTGTCTGCATTGGGCTTTTTCTTTTTCTTGAACCAGGCTCCGCTCAGCAAACTATCAATGGCTTCATCTGCTTTGTCCCCAATTTTATTGCCGATTTTGTCTCCGGTATTTTCAGCCCTTTGTTCAGAAGTTGACTTTGTTTTTTCGGTAATGCGCTTTAACAGGTTTTTCTTTTCTTCCTGCGCCAGAACAACCAGTTGCATGAACAAGCAGCCCAATAAGAAAAATAATTTTAAAGAATTCATAATGAAGGTTTTACAATGGTTACAAGCTTTAGTGTATCCCTGGCAAAAAAGTAAACCCTTATAAGAGAATATTTTTTTCCGATTTACCTTTTAAGGATATTTACACTAATGATCAACAACAAGTCTTTTGACCTGGAACGTGTGTATTCTGAAAATCGGGAGAAGTTCATTGGCTTTGCCCTTGGTTATTCCGTTACAAAGGATACAGCCATTGATATTTATCAGGATGCGGTGGTTGCGCTGATGGAACAAATAAAAAAGAACAAACCCATTGCTATCAAAAGCTCGGTTGCTACTTATTTGTTTGCCATTGGCAAATACATGTTGTTTCATCATTTAAAAAAAGAGAAAAGACTTACCGTTGCTATAGAAGATTTACCGGAAATAGAATGGGATTTTATGGAAGCTGCCCAAAAAGAAGAGCAGATTGGTTTACTGCAATTGTATTATGAAAAGATGGGGGAGCATTGTAAAAAAATCTTGCAGCTATTTTATTATGAAGAGAAAAAACTGGAAGAGATAGTTCACTTGCTGGGATATGAAAATAAAGATGTGGTTAAATCACAAAAATCAAGGTGCATTAAACAACTCAAAACACTAATTGCCGAACACAATGGATGAAGAATCAAAAATAGCGATCAGTATTCACCTGGCGGAAAGAGCTGCTGCCAAAAAGCAACTACAGACTTTGGAAGCTTCTATTGCGGCAAAAAAGAAAAGAAAGTTCTGGCCATGGACTGCTGCTGCTACCCTTCTTGTTGCTGCCTTGTTTGCAACCCTTCAACTTTTGCGTGGCCCCAACTTCAATGACCTATTTTCTACCTATTACGAGCCCTATCCCAATACCCTTGCGCCTGTTGAAAGAACGGCGAATGCAGATACCGGCTTATCGCAAGCATTTGCCTACTATGATGCGGGCAATTACGAAAAAGCCATCAACGCTTTTCAGCAATTACAATCCAACAGTCAATGGAAAGACCTTCAATTGTATTTGGGGATTTCTCAAATGGCACTGAACAGAAACGAAGCAGCTAGAAAAAGTTTTGAAGCTGTCATTGCCAATAAAGGAGAAATGGCTTCCATTGCTACCTGGTACCTGGGATTGTTGTACATTAAAATAGAGCAGCCTGAGAAAGCGAAACCATTGATTCAATCAACGGCTGAAACAGACAACCCATTTGCAAACAATGCCCAAAAATTGGAAAATAAATTAGGCTTTCTTCCTTAAGCGTATCAAATAATATGCCCCTGTAGCAAGTAGCAACAGCGCTCCCATCCATACTACCCAGAACCATGGGCCCGATTGTGCAGAAAGGGGGGCATCATTCCCCGTCAGTATAAATCCACTCCAGAAATAAGGATGCGAATACAATGGATACTGGCTTACAAAATCCTGTTTTGCTTTTGACAATGCTGCCGCCTTATTCAGCCCTTTATGTAAATACTGATAAAACAACACCATAATAGCTGCGGTCTCTTTGTCGGGCACCTGCCATAAACTTACCACTGTACTTTTTACGCCCGCATACGTAAAAGCCCGGGACAAACTCATCAGTCCCTCTCCCTCCACCAATTTTCCCGCACCCGTATTACAGGCACTGAGCACCACCATTTCCAGAGGCATAGCTGTGGTGTATAGTTCTTTTAAATACAAGGGCTTGGCTTGATTGAATAACAAACAGGATTCATTAAAATTATTATCGTACAAAACTGCATGTGTTGCACAATGCAGCATACTGGCTTTGTTGGATTGATCGTAAAAGTTTTCTTTGGATGCAGCGTTGCCAGTAAACGCTTCTCCTTTGTAGATTCGGGCAACCTGCTCTGCTTCTGCTTTGGCAAAGGGCAGTTTTGCCAACGATGAATGCTTAAAAACCGACTGTGCATAGTCCGGAGCAAATGCAGACAGTTTTGTGTTTTCAGGTGTATTTCTGTTTTTCTGATGCAGATACCACAAGGAAAGAGAGTAGTTGTAAGTAACTGGGAAACTACTCACCAAAAACTGTTGGGTTGCTGCATTGTATAGACTTTCAAATGACAAATAATTTAAAAAATTATCTGGAATAATGGTGAGTTGTTGCGGGGGAATTCCTTTTACTAGAAGCTGGTACAATTCAGCGGACAAGGGCTTCCAATGGCTATTGGGTTTTTTAATAAGTTCATTGTATGTATATACTTTTTTAGCCAGCTCTTTTACGGTACCCAGTTGCTGAATGGCAATATCATCATGGGTAATCAATACACGAAATGCATGATTGGTAGCTACATAATATTTGAGTATCGCTTGCTTGGGTTGTAGGAGTTGCATACAAGCGTCTACAGAATAATTGGCCAGTGTAAAATTGGTAAATGCTTTTTGCTTTTCGGCTATTTCCTTCTCTAGTTTTTGTATGACTACTACCTGTTCCTGTATTTTTTTTGAATAATCAACTGTGTTGCCTTTTTCTATTTGTTCCTGCGACCAGAATTCCTTTTGTTGTTGTTGCCACTGAAGTTCATGAATCAGTTTGGCAACCGGAGTGTTTTGTTTTAATAACTGCAATTCAAATGACTTGGCCAAATGAAAAGAAGTATTCTTTTCTATTTGTTCTATAATTTGTTTCTTAGGAAGATAGGCATTGGGGTATTTTTCTAAAGCAACAAATAAATATCCTTCTACTATTTTCTTGTGCAGGTTATTCAGGGTACTGTTGTAACTGCCTTTTTTGTAATACTCGCCAAACAATAAGGAAGCGGTTGCAACCAGCTTTTCTGCTTTCTCAATGTATAGAGGTTTCTTTTGTTGCCGGTATGCTTCAATAAAAAGCAGGGCTGAACTGGCAAATATATTTACATAGCGACTATTGTTCAGCTGCTTTATTTGTTGGGGATTGAAACCCAGGATCTGTTGGTTAGGACCAATATGGGTTTGCAACAGAGATAGAATATTTTTTTCAACCAATGCCAGCGCAGGTGCGTAATCCTGCAAACTGGCCATATTCATGGCTTTCATGGTTTCTAAACTAAACCGACTCATGCTCGTAGGCGGAAATTGAAAACTCTGCAAGGAAGATTCCACATGATACAAAGCTTTTTTATATTCGCCCATTTCCCGATACTGATTGGCCAGCTTGGAATGCGACAACATGATATTGAATGAGTCTTTCAAAACCGTGGCCGTCTGTAAAAAAGCAGTACCCGCCTGAATACCTGCTTCATGGTCGGTTGAACTGTAATTGTAATAGTCGCAGAGGCTGGAATAACTGGCTAATAAATAAGACCAGTCTGCATTTTTTTCTTCTGCAGGACTTTGCTTTATTTCCTCCCGGAAACGCTGAATAATGGCGATTGCTTTTTTAGGATCTTCATCTAATCCGGCTGCTATCACTTCCATTTTTCTTAGCACTCGTCTGGCATAGTAATAAACAGGGGAAGCTTCTTTTACTTTGAAACGGGCCTTAAAATAAGTGGCAAATTTTTGATAGGTTTGTTGCAACCCTTTATTGTCGTCGTATTCTCTGTAATAGTAATGCAGATTATTGTAGGCTGTTACATAGTCTATTTCCTTGATCTGCGGAAAATGACTTTCCATTATTTCAATGGCTTTCTCTACATAGTCAATCTCTTCTTTTTGATTGCCCAGACTGGAATGACTAAAGGACAATTCCAGATACACCAATGCCTTGAGAGCATTGTCTTTTTTTAATTCCGATACATGGTTCTTGAGCAGGTCCTGATACAATTCTATGGATGCTACATATTTTCCTTCCTTGGAAAACTGCAAAGCTTTGTCCATTTTTTGCTGAGCCGTCTGGGTACTTCCTTGAATTTGAAGGAGCAGTAACAGGAAGATGAAAACGTAGCGCATAAAAAATTTCACTTCCTAATTTAGTCCAAATAAATCGATTGATTAGATAATTATTATATGAAACCAGAATTTAATTGTTGTTGGGCTGCGCAGCCATTTGGGGATTAGCTGCTGCGCAGCTGTTCCCTAAGTGGGGGGTGCAATAAGAATAAGGCAAAAAACGGGCACGTTGTGCCCTTGTTTTTTTATGTCCCATTTCTACCTTGGTACTTAAGTCCCGGAATCGAACTGGGACATAAAAAAAACCTGACGAAGTCAGGTTTTTTGTCGTTTATCTTGTTGCAGAGAGGAAGGGATTCGAACCCTCGATACAGTTTCCCGTATACACACTTTCCAGGCGTGCTCCTTCAACCACTCGGACACCTCTCTGTTTATGGTTGTTTTAATGGGCTGCAAATATAGGCGCAAATCGGCAAACTAGGGAAGGTTTTCAAAGCCTTTTCGCATTTTGATGGTGAACTGAGGGCTTAAAAATCAAGCCTGCCAAGCCCTACCCCCGAAACAAACCTGTTGCGTTGGCAGTAGTGATTTCCGCTAATTCGGCGGTTGTAATCCCCTTGGCCGCTGATAATACTTCTGCCACCTGCACCAGATAACCTGGTTCGTTGCGCTTACCGCGGTAAGGAACCGGACTTAAATAAGGCGCATCGGTTTCCAACACCAAGTGTTCAACCCCTATTTTTTCCAAAGCTTTGGGAAGGCCTGCATTCTTATAAGTCAGCACCCCTCCAATCCCCAATAGAAAACCCATGTTCACAATTTGCTGTGCCGATTCATAGGATCCACTGAAACAATGGAAAATTCCCTTCAGCCCCCTGGCCGCAAAGGGTTTTACCATATCAATGGTCTCTTGCATGGCATTTCGGGTATGGATAACGATGGGTAGATTTTTCTGAACTGCCCATTCCATCTGGGTGGCAAAAGCCTCCTGTTGCTCTTTTTTAAATTGGGTGTCCCAATAATAATCGAGGCCGATTTCGCCGATGGCACAAAAATCTCTTTGTTCCAGCCAGTGCTCCACAATGGCCAGCTCTTGCTGCACATTTTCTTTTACATAACAGGGGTGCAATCCCATCATGGCTTTGCATACCCCGGGGTAGTTAGCTTCCAGGGCCAACATGGCCGGAATGGATTCACTGTCGATGCCCGGTAAATAAAATTGGGCAACTCCGTGCGCCTGAGCCCTTGCTATCACTGCATCTACATCCTCTTTAAATTCCTCTACATATAAATGACAGTGGGTATCAATCCATTTCATACATCAAAATTCCACTTTTTTTTACTGCATTTAAAATAAAGTTAAACGCACTGCGTTTATATATGCACGAAAGGTAATTAAACCGAAAGACGAACATTAAGATATTAAATGAATCCCTGCGAAAGTTGAAAAACAGCAGCAGTAACCTTTGTTTTCATAGGGTACGGATTAAAAACAGGCCGGGGTTTCTACCCTGGCCTTCCATTTTTAGGGCCATCGTTAGATTCAATTTTTCCGGAATTTATGCTGCTAAGATTTATTGATGATTTGATTTTCGAATTTTATAAGGCTTTAAACTGATAGCCTTCTCGCGAAAAATAGTCCAGCAGTTTGGGCAATGCATGCGACATTTTTATGAATGCTTTTTCGCTGTCGTGAAAGACCACAATGGATCCCGCTTCGGTATGTTTAATACAATAGGCCAGGCATCCTTCTGGGGTTAAATTAGGATCAAAATCGCCGCTTAACACATCCCACATAATGATTTGTTTATCCAGCTGTTTCGCTTGACTGCGGCGGATTCGGCCATAGGGCGGTCTGAAAAAAGAACTCTTGATTACTTCATCGGCCTGCCGTATATTCTGCAAGTATTGATCGTCCGGTGTTTTCCATCCATTTAAATGATGTTCTGTATGATTGCCCACGGTATGCCCTTCGGCTATGATGCGCTGATAGAGCTCCGGGTGTTTGCGCACATTTTTTCCGATGCAGAAAAAACTGGCTTTTGCCTGGTATTGTTGAAGTGTATCCAGCACAAAGGGGGTGGCTTTTTCGTGCGGGCCATCGTCGAAAGTTAAGTAAATGGTTTTATCGTTACGCGGCATACGCCAGGTATAACCCGAAAACCAGGCCCTTAACCACCAGGGAGTTTTTACCAGATACATAGTTCAAAGATATTCATTAGGGCTGCACGAATGATTTATATTTGCAGCATGGATAAGAAAGTTAGGGTGCGTTTTGCCCCATCCCCTACGGGTGGATTGCATTTAGGCGGCGTTAGAACGGTGTTGTTCAATTACTTGTTTGCTAAAAAACATGGCGGTGATTTTATTCTAAGAATTGAAGACACCGACCAATCTCGTTTTGTACCCGGTGCGGAAGAATATATTTTCAATACCCTTGCTTGGTGTGGTCTTACGCCAGATGAAAGCCCTGTGCACGGTGGGCCTTTTGCTCCTTATAGACAGAGTGAAAGAAAAGCTACTTATAAACAATATGCAGCGCAACTGGTAAAAGCAGGCCATGCCTATTATGCTTTTGACACACCCGAAGAACTAGAGCAGATGCGGGTGCAATACAAAACAGAAGAAAATCCTTCGCCTCAATACAACCATGTATTGCGTACTAAAATGCGCAATTCATTAACGCTTAGTGCGGATGAGGTTGCTGCGCTATTGGCTGCAGGAACGCCACATGTAGTTCGTATTAAAATGCCATTAGATGAAACCGTTACGTTTACTGATATGATTCGCGGGGAAGTAAGTTTTCATACTTCTCAAGTGGATGATAAAGTGTTATTGAAAGCAGATGGTATGCCTACATATCATTTGGCGGTTGTAGTGGATGATTATTTAATGAAAATATCTCACGCATTCCGTGGGGAAGAATGGTTGCCCAGCGCTCCCGTTCATATTTTATTGTGGAAATATTTGGGCTGGTCTGCCGATATGCCGCAGTGGGCGCACCTTCCATTAATATTAAAACCAGATGGTAACGGGAAATTAAGCAAGCGCGACGGAGATCGTTTGGGCTTCCCTGTTTTTGCCATGGACTGGACCGATCCCAAGACGGGTGAAAAAACCATTGGCTTTAAAGAGCGTGGATTTTTGCCCGAAGCTTTTGTAAACCTTTTGGCTTTATTGGGTTGGAACGATGGGTCCGATCAGGAAATTTTTTCCATGGAAGAATTGATCCGTGCATTTTCTATGGACCGCGTTCACAAAGGGGGTGCGAAGTTCAATTATGAAAAAGCATTGTGGTATAACCAGGAGTGGATTAAACGCGCCGATGCTTTGGATTTAGTAGACGCGGTTTCTGAAACCCTTGCTGCGGCTGGGGTTGTGGGGTTTGATAGTGCTTCTGTTGGTGGTGAAGCTGGCACTGCGGGCGTTGATCGCGAACTATTGTTGCGCGTGATTCAGCTGGTAAAAGAACGCTGCACTTTGCTGGCCGACTTTGTGCCGCAGGCTGCTTTTTTCTTTGCAACACCATCTGAATTTGATACCGCTTCAATCCAACCCAAATGGAATGATCAAAAAAATATGTTCTTCATAGAACTCGCGAAAGCATATGAGAGCAGCATTGTTTGGGAAGCACAGGATTTAGAAAAAACACTGAAGGAAATTGCAGCGGCTCAGGATTTAAAACCCGGTGAAATGATGTTGCCATTGCGCATCATGCTGGTGGGTGGTAAATTTGGACCCGGCGTTTTTGATATTGCAGCAATCATCGGCAAGCAAGCCACAATTGATAGAATTCAAAAAGTGTTGAGTATTTTGGAACATAATTAACCAGTGATATGAACAGACCTATTCGGGTTTTAGTAGCAAAAGTGGGATTAGACGGACACGATCGCGGAGCAAAAATTATTGCAACTGCTTTACGCAACGAAGGCATGGAAGTAATTTATACCGGCCTGCGACAAACCCCTGAAATGGTGGTGAACGCTGCATTGCAGGAAGACGTGGATGCTATTGGCATCAGTATCCTGAGCGGTGCTCATATGACCGTTTTCCCTAAAGTCATTGGCTTAATGAAAGAAAAAGGACTGAACGACGTTTTGCTTACCGGCGGCGGGATCATACCTGATGACGATATGAGAGCCCTTAAAGATATGGGTGTGGGGGAATTGTTTGCCCCTGGTACTTCTACCACAGATATCGCGAATTATATTAAGGATTGGGTAGCTACCAATAGACCCTTCTAGCGTATCTTTGCGCCAAATTTAACGAGATGGCTTACCAAACTTTATTGACTGCCCTCGACCAGGGTATCTTCACTATTACTATTAATCGTCCAGACAAATTAAATGCACTGAATCAGCAAGTAATGAGCGATTTGAGCGCGGCTATGGACGAAGTGTATACCAATACAGATATTAAGTCGGTAATCATTACCGGTGCAGGTCCCAAAGCATTTGTTGCAGGCGCAGACATCAGTGAATTTGTGGGTGCTTCTGTTGCAGAAGGAATGGCCCTCGCAAAAAAAGGACAAGACATATTTTTTAAGATCGAAAATTCTCCTAAGCCAGTTGTGGCTTGCGTAAATGGATTTGCTTTAGGAGGTGGATGTGAACTGGCGATGAGTTGTCATTTCCGCATTGCATCGAACAACGCAAAATTTGGTCAGCCAGAAGTGAACCTGGGATTGATTCCTGGCTATGGTGGTACGCAGCGTTTGGTTCAACTAATTGGTAAAGGCCGAGCACTGGAATTGTTGATGAGTGCGGGTATGATTGATGCCGCTACTGCTTTACAATATGGATTGGTGAACTATGTAGTAGCACCAGAAGAGTTAATGGCCAAAGCCATTTCTATTTTATCGGTGATCAACGAGAAAGCTCCATTGGCAGTTGCAGGTTGTATTTTAAGTGCGAATGCAGTGTACAAAGAAAATGTAAACGGATACAGCGTGGAGATTGCAGAGTTTGGAAATTGCTTTGGTACCGAAGACATGAAAGAAGGTACTTCTGCTTTCTTAGAAAAACGTAAGGCAAATTTTAAGGCTAGATAAAAATTATTTTTTTATATCCAAAGGAAAATCTTTGCCAAAACCATAGCTACTGGGGTACTGTGAAGTACCTCCGTAGCTTTTTAGTATTTCAGGGACTTTAATCTGAATGAAGTTTTTTAATCCATTTACAGTAATCATATTATTGGTTGCCGCCTCCCCTTTTAATGCATTTATTAATGCATAAGTAAATACTCCATGACCTAATGAAGAAAACTCATTGGCATATTGAGTACTACCACTTGCAGCTAACCAATGTGTTCCAGTTGATCTTGCTACAACCGCAAAGTTTTTCTGTTGTGTACTTTGCTCTTTAAGCATAGTTTCAAATGCTCCAGCACTTTGACAAGCATCTAAAATGAATACTTGTTTTTGTGCCTGAATATCAATAGATAGTGCTTGCAAAAATTTAGAAGGCACTCCTTTAGCTTCTAGCTCTGCATCTATTGCCGACAAATTGGTTACTTCAGTTGGAACTAGATAAAATTCACCATTCTTCTCAGAAACAATTCCATGACCAGCATAATAAAAAATAAAAACGTCTTGGGGTTTCGCTGATTGTTTTATATTTTCAAAAGCAGCAGTGATGTTCGCTTTATTAGCATCTGTATTAGCTACATAATAAGTTTTTACATTTGAAATCACTGATTTTACTGTTCGTTGAATTTCATCTCGAAAACCATTTGCATCTGCTATAGCATAGTTTAAATTTAACTTAGGATTCTTATAAGTATTAATACCAATGATTAATAGATGGAGGGTGCCATTCTTATCTATCTGATCAATCTCAACCTTAGAAGCTACTTTAATATCTGTAGCTGGTGAGGAACCCTTTGGTGAAAATTGAACAATAATTTCATCGGGTACACTTTCCGTCCTTTGACTATTTAATGCAATAGCCTTGAACCTATTCTCTCCAGGCAGAAGCGATATCGAATATTTTTTTGTAGTAGAAACCTGCTTATCATCTGCTACCAATAAACCCCTTGTAACTAAGTTAACTGCTTTCCCATTATGAAATAAACGAATTTCATCTATTGAATCATCTTCAGCAGTAGCTTGTATTGTAAGTTCTGCAACTCCTGATTGATTATTATATACAGGCTTATCATCATCAACCACTAATAAGTTTCTAGTTTTTTCTTGATAGTTTACTTTTACGTATGGCCTGATTTTAATATCGGAAATATTTGGAGAACTAATAGGCCGATGATTCAATATACTTGTAAGCAATAAAGGAGTATAGAGTTTTTCATATAATGCATCAAGTGGGATAATACTTTTCCCTTTAACATAATACAAATCGTTCATTGCATCCTCAGTTGCATCAAATCGTCCCGATGGATGAGACAATACCCAATTATTATTCTTATCAAAGAGAAATATTTTTCCCACTTCTTGCTTTAGTAATAGATCCCAAATTCTGATTGTATTATCCTCTGAACCTGAAAGTAAAAACTCATTCCCTTTTAAAAAATTAAGCTTTCTAATTGAACTGGTATGACCTGCATAAGTTTGAATATGCTTTCCAGTTGCCACTTCCACTTGATTTATATTATACTTGTTTGCAATTACAAAACAATACTTATTATCAGGTGATAATGTAACAGAAGCAATATCTTTATATGACAATGGAACCGATTTAATCAATTCACCTGTTAAAGCATTCAAGGTTACTATGGCCGGACTTGAACTAATTCTAAAACATAGAATTTGTTGATCATTATTGATATATCGAAAACCTAAAAGCTCCTGGCTTAGCTCCCATACTTTTTGTTTTGTTTTAATATTATAGCAAACTGTTTTTTCGATGGCTCTATCATTAGAGCCTTTTTGCTTACCTTGATAAACAATAAAATTTTTATTCTTTGAAAAAGCCCCCAAACCAGAAAAGTTAAATATTGAATAATATCCGTTAGGAAAATCACTCAACAATTCATTTGTTTTGGAATCATATATGGTAGTATTTAAATTACCAACTGCTGCAAAGAGGGTTCCGTCATCCGAATAGAAAATATCATCAGCACTACCCAAATATCCCTGACTAAACTGCTTTTTAAAAGAAATACTATCCAAACTATTAAATACATCAAAAGTTGGATAAGCATTGGCACTCAAAATAAACTCTTTGTCATCAGGGGCAATAGCGACACCTGAGTTTCTCGTCTCTTTTTCATAAGATTCAACTTTCAATCCCTTTGAACCAAATGAAATCTTTTTTAAAAATCCACTAAGTGATATTGAAATAAAACTGTTGCTTTTATTAAACGATTTAAAATCCCAAGAAATGTAAGGTGGGAGTGCAATTTCTTGACGCTTATTAAAAGTATTAATATCATAAGTAATAATGATGGAGGGAATTGTCAAAAATTGATTGGTTGCTACATACAATAAATCACTCTTTGGACTAACTATAATTATATTATTATGTTGTTCTTTAAGTTGCTTAGAACTGACTAACTTTTTGTTAATGAAATCATATGCAATAAGATCCGATTGAGTTGTTATATATAATCGTTTACTTTTAGCGTCTAAAAAATAATTTTTTCGAAAATAAATAATACTACCAGTAGTTGGCACTTTAGATTCCCATAACAAAGTTGAGGCATCCTGATTAAATACTTTACAACTTATTTTCTTGTCGTTATAATCAACTTCAGCTATCTCATCTGAAGGGCCAAATAACATCAGTTTTTGATATTTTACATCAAACTTTTTAATGACGTTTTTTGTATTAATATCTATCAGGTATGATCCACCCCATCCCGATGCTACAGCTAATAATTTTTGATCACTTGAATTGATAGATAAATTAGTGAACTCATTATTATACTTTAATGTTGAGTCGTAGGTTTGAAAAAAATGATCAATTTTATTTTCCCCCAATTGAATCTTATAAATCATCATTCGATAATTCCTATTGGTAGACCCTCCAGCCAAGTATAAATAATCACCTTTATTTGATAAAATTGCAGTTCTAATATTTAATGAATCCACTTTGATTTCTGCGGTAATTTCAAATTTTTCTATATCAAAAAAAGCAATTCGAGATTTATATACAAAAATCATTTGCTGATTATTCAGCTTATTCTCAATGATATGTCCTGGTTTTTCGGTTGGCAACCGTTTCAACAATTTTTTATCAAAATTCTGCCAAATCCTTACCCCATCTGAATAACTTGTACTAAAAATATATTTGCTATCACTCGTCAATGTTAATTCATTGATTGTTCCGCTATGACCAGCTGGTATTTGTAGTTCTAATTGATTATTAACTCCTAAACCAATATGGTTTTGAGCTTTTACATTTAAACCCATTGGCAACAACATCAACAAAAAATATAAACAACGCATAGCAAAATAAATTATTGATGACCTATTTCTATCATTAAAGGAACCACGGTACCAACAATACTTGTTTTTTCATCATCGGCTACAATCAAATTACGAGTAGTTTTATTTCCTGACACAGTAAATCCGGCATTCGATGATGCATACTCTATTTTTGACTTGGGAATAAGTTTATCTCCAAGTACTGTAATTATTTTTTTGCTTAAACTGCCTTTTAATGAATTCAATTTTGAAGCTATTAATTTAGCGTCTAACTTTTCTTTTGAATATAACACTAGTAAATAGTCGGTACCTTTTTGATCATCCATCTTAATTACTTTCTTGTCTGATGGGAAAGCAACAGTTGTATTTGCACCAATATGCGTGGAAATTAAATCATCAAAAGGTAGTAGTAAATTTACCTTACCTGTTAAGTCAGTTGAAAAAGCATAGATATATGCCTCAGAATCAGTATTTATAAAAAAACGAAATCTTGTTCCAGAAAGATAATTTTGTGTCATTCGGTATGCTATTAACTCCTCTTTTTTATCAAAATCAGATTTATCCTCATCTATAACTAAGTTCCTTGTAGAAATTTTGGTAACCTGCATAGATGTCCCATCATTCAGTTTGAATTCAATATTGCCTACTAAAGAAAAATTATATGATGGAGCCGGCTGCGGTTCAGGCTTAGGGGTTGGAGTGGGTTTTGGAGTAGGTGTCGGTGTTGGTGTAGGCCTTGGCGTCGGCATTATGATTGGACCTGGCTTTGGTGTAATTTTAAGTTCTTCTGGAGCTTTTGAATTTGGATCAGCATAGGTTTGAATGGCCAATTTACACCACCTAATAAAGTCAGGATATTTTATCCATACAAAACCCTTGTCCGCCCATTGTGTACCCCAACTATTTAAAACTCTGAATGAACCTCCGCCAATATTGTCATCAAATCCAATTACACACATTGCATGGCTATTATGTTTCCAATCGCCGAAATTTTCTTGTGGAGTAGGATTCCAAATTGGCGACTTAAGTCCAAAAAAACTTTTAGGCAAGGTAAAAGATATGGCAACCGGTGAGCCTTCTAATATTGCTTTTTTAGTCAAATCAATCGCCTCATTATCACTTTTTACATAAGTATCATCTGGCGAAAGACCTTTTTGAGTAAAAAGAATGGCTGCATCTGCAATTTTATAATCTTTAGCTTCATTAACCGCTTGTTCAGTTAATCCATTCGAACATCGATAAGGTGCTGTTTTTAATGTAGCATCCCCTTTTTGTATTAGAGTCATGATGGCTTGAACACTATTTGAACCTCCTTGACAATCCTTATCATCTGGCTTTTTAATTTGTTCATATAAATGTGATGGAGAAAAAGCATATTTATTAATGATTGCCTTATCGGTTATATTATGCGTTTTGGCATACAAAATTGTTGCAACTCCATATCCAACAGACCAAGCTGTACATGTGCCATAAGTTCCCTGATCCCCAGGTGTTGGTGCAAATTGTTCCAATGATGCTTTTGTAGGCATTCCTCGGAAGCTTCTTTCGGATAAGGTAATTTTTTGGGGTGTTTTAGCAATTAATGATATATCAATTATTTCCCCCATGCCCTTAACTTCTTGCGCTATCAATCTGTTTAAAAAGGATAATAAGCTAACCAGCAATAATGGGATATACTTGGACATATTACTATTTTACATCAAATTAACCATTTTTTGTATAACTATTAAATAATACATGTGCGCTATTTCTTTTAGAGCTCCCTACCTTTGCTCAGCAAAAAAACACTTTATGGAATTTAGAATAGAAAAAGATACCATGGGCGAGGTGAAAGTACCTGCACATGTATACTGTGGCGCACAAACACAGCGCAGTATTGAGAATTTTCCAATTGCGCAGGACATTAAT
>VFQO010000391.1_pt1 | contig 48429 bp, 39 predicted proteins | sample 3512331 | NCBI WGS metagenome assembly VFQO01 (sample SAMN10412371, study PRJNA504923) | tailings metagenome | isolation source: Replicate 3 from Balatoc abandoned mine | place: Philippines: Itogon, Benguet | collected 2017-08-28 | reverse complement strand
TGCGCAAACGCAACGCGCTGGTCGGGTTCGCCACGCAATCGGCGCGCGATGCGCTTGATAGCCGGATTTCCACAGCGCTGGTCGAACAGACTGCGACGATGGTGTTCATGCCCAACAGCCGCGCCCGACCTGAGGATTACTGTGACGGCTTTGGCCTTACCGACCACGAGTTTGCGCTGATCCGCAGCCTACCTGCGCACAGCCGGTGCTTCCTAGTGCGCCAGCCCGATGCGAGTGTTGTAGTGCGGCTTGACCTGTCAGGTTCGCCCGAAGTGCTGACAATCCTGTCAGGCCGTGAAAGCGCGGTGCGCCGCCTCGATCTGCTGCGTGAGGCGGTGGGCGATGCCCCTGCGGCGTGGTTCCCGGCGCTCACCGGACGGGCATGGCCTGATGGTGAAGTCGATCAGGACGGCCAGCCCTTGTGGCAGGCAGCCGAATGACGACCACCTGCGATCTTGCCGCCCAGTCGATGGGCACCGGCGTCTCCGCCGCCCTTAGTGCGGTTGATTGCATTGCCGCCACTGTGTCGGAACAGGCCTTCAACCGGCTATTCGGGACCGAGGGGCAATTGGCCTTCGCTTTGACGCTCCTGCTGGGGTTGTATGTCGGCTTCTTCGGCATCTCGTTGATGCTTGGTCGGTCGAATCTGTCGGTGCGTGCGCTTTTGCCGCGGATGATGACGCTGGGGCTGGTGCTGACTTTCGCCACCAGTTTCGTCGCCTTCTCGACGATCTTCTACAACATCTTTATTGGCGGGCCGGACCAGATCGCAGGCATTCTCACCGGTGCGCAGGGCGAAAGCGCGACCGCCGTGTTCGCGCAGAAGCTCGACGTGGTGTTCATGGCGATCCAGCAGGCGAGCGGGGACAACAAAGACATTGCCGCCTTCTCGCCGCCGGGCATGATGTGGATGGGGGCAATGCTGCTGCTGCTCGGCACGGTCGGGCTGCTGGTGACGGCGCGGATCGCGCTAGCTCTTCTGCTGGCAGTGGGACCGATATTCGTCGTGCTGGCCCTGTTTGAAGGCACCCGCGGGCTGTTCACCGGCTGGCTCAAAGGGCTGACGATGATGGCTTTGGCGCCGCTGTTTGCGGTGCTCGGCGGGTCGATCATGTTGGAGATGGCCGTGCCGGTGCTCGCCGCGCTGGTGGCGGTGCCGGGGCAGATTGATCAGCAGGCGGCGATGGCGTTCTTCGTAGTCGGCGCGGTGCACATGGCGCTGATGCTGCTGTCGCTCAAGGTCGCCTCGAGCATGGTAGCGGGCTGGCAGGTATTCGGCTTGGTGCCGGATAAGGAGCGCAGCCGCATAAATGATGGCCCGCGCACCGTGCCGGTACCGCAGCCGGTCGGCTCGGTACCGCGCAACACCAACGTTGCTCCGCCTGGCTCCGGCTTAGCCCCGCGCAGGGTGGACCTTGGCTCCCTCCAGACAGTGGCAGCTGCCAACGATTCCGGGCCTACGGGCACCATTTCACGCGAAACCCGTGTCTATACGACTGGCGGCGGAGGCGGGCAGGTGGTGCCCTTGAACCCAGCCACCTCGCGCACCCGCGGCATCGGCAACCGTTTCCGTTCTGCATCTACTGCCAAGCCTGTGCCCGCGCCGAAAGCCCCCCCTCCGGAGACCTATCAATGACCCGCGCCGTGCTCCTCGCGAGCCTCGCTATGTGCCTTGCCGCGCCTGTCGCAGCGCAGGACAACCGCTTGCAAACACTCGTCTTTGACGAGAATGTCGTGGTGCGGATCGATGGTAAGGTGAAGGTCCAGACCACGATCAAGTTTGCACCCGACGAAGTGATCGAGAATGTCGCGATCGGCGATTCCGCCGCGTGGCAGGTGCAGCCGAACAAAGCGCAGTCGATCCTGTTCGTGAAGCCACTCGAAACCGACGCGCGCACCAATATGACCGTGGTGACGGACAAGCGCACCTATCTGTTCGATCTGGTTGCGTCCCCAAGAAATTCAGCGCTTTACGTGCTGCAATTCCGCTATCCCGAGTTGGAAAAGGCCGCTGAGGAAGCACGTCTTGCCGCCATCGCCGAAGCCGAAGCGCAGGCCTTGAGGGCACTCGAAGCGCCAGAGCAAGTGGCCGCTGCGGCAGACCCCTATTCGGTGAGCGATCCGGCGAACCTGAACTTCGCCTGGGCCAGCGCCGGTGCGCGCGATCTGCTGCCGTCACGCGCCTATGACAATGGCAATGCGGTGTTTCTGACCTGGCCGCAGGGCGTTGCGATTCCGGCGATCCTCGTGACCAATGCGGCGGGTGAAGAAGGGCCGGTCAACTACACCGTGCGCGGCGATACGCTGGTGGTGGACGGAGTGCCGTTGCAGATCATCCTGCGCTCTGGCCGTGACACGGCGACGCTCACCAACACCGGCCCGATGCCGGCTTCGGCCCGCCAAGCGGAGCTGGCCGCGCCGCGCAAGAAGGGGTCGTGATCATGTTCGTTGCCATCGAATCCGCCAAGGAGAGCATCTGATGCGTCTGGCCATGCGTTTGCCGCCCAAGAAGGGCGATGGCTCAACCGGCGAGAGCGCCGATCCGCGCGAGCGGGAATCGGCCGAGATCATTGATCTTGCCAGCCGCTCCGCCTTTCCCGCTGTCACCGACCGCAAGGCCAAGGGTGACGGGTTTCAGATGGCTGCCGGGGTCGCTTTTGTCGGACTGGTCGGGGCGTTGACGTTCTGGGCGATCAGCACCCCGAGCACGCCTGACCCGCAGGGAATCGGCAATCCCGCCGTTGCTCCGCCGCAGGCCGCCGCGCCTGCCCCGGTGGCGCCGGTGGGTAATCCCGCGCAGCAGCCGGGCGCCGTGCCGATGACGCCGCAAGGTGATCCTGCACCGATGCCGGTGCTCGCCAACAATCCTTCGATCATGCCCGGCATGGCGGTCAATCCCTATGCCACCCCGCAGTTGGTGTTCGATGCGAGCCGTGCCGCGGGAAGCGCGCGCCTTGCCGAAGCGCCGCTGGGCGCTCCGGCAGTTGGCACGGCGGGCAATGTGGCCGGAACCGGCGGTGCCGCAGCTTTCGCTGGCCAGATCGGCGGCGTTGGCGGCGGGCCCGCACAGGCGCGGGCGATGACCAATCCGTCGACCACCGTGACCGAGGGTACACTGATGCCCGCGATCCTCGAGACCGCGATCAACACCGACGTGCCGGGCTATGTCCGCGCGGTGGTGAGCCAGGATATCCGCAGTTTCGATGGCAAGCGCGTGCTGATCCCGCGTTCGTCGCGCCTGATCGGGCAGTATCAGGCAGGCGTCGAACAGGGTCAGCGCCGAGCCTATGTGATCTGGACAAGGCTGATCCGGCCTGACGGCGTCTCGGTCAATATCGCTTCCCCCGCGATCGGGTTTGACGGGACGACCGGGCTTGAGGGCGAGGTCAACAGCCACTTCCTCAAGCGCTTCGGTTCGGGCCTGCTCCTTTCGGTGGTCGGCGGCCTTGGCGCGCTGGCGACCGGCGGCGTAGGCGGCGTGATCGTCGCTGGCGGAGCGCAGGGTGCGGCCAATTCGGCAGTGCAATCGCAGGGGCAGATCAGCCCAACGATCAGGGTACGCGCCGGGGAGCCGATCAAGGTCTACACCGCGCGCGATCTTGATTTCAGCATGGTCGGTAACTGACGACATGAGCGCGGATATCCACCGGCTCGGCATGGGAGAGGGTGAGGGGGCGGTGCCGCTCTCGGCCGAACGCAGCGTTTATCTCGACGCCTATCTCGCGCCGTTCCGCCGCTGGCTTGACCGCGACACCGTGACCGAAATCATGGTCAACCGTCCGGGCGAGGTGTGGATCGAGGATGCCGCCAGCCCCGGAATGCAGCGGATCGACACCCCGGATATTGACGACCGGCTGGTCCAGCGCCTCGCCGAACAGGTCGCGCGGGTTTCGCACCAAGGGATCAACCGGGAACATCCATTGCTGGGCGCGACCCTGCCGGACGGCGCCCGCGTCCAGTTCTGCGGGCCGCCCGCAAGTCGCAAGCATTGGGTCATGGCGATCCGCCGCCACCGCCGCCTTGATCTGCCGCTCGACGCCTATGACACCGGCCCGCTGGCGGGTGAGATGCAGTTCGATCTACCCGATCCGCAAAGCCAGCCCATCGCCTTCCTGCGCGCTGCGATCCGCGCGCGGCGCACCATCCTGATTTCGGGCGGCACCAGTACCGGCAAGACCACCTTCCTCAACGCCATGCTCGGCGAAATCCCGGCGCAAGAGCGTGTGGTGCTGGTCGAAGATACGCCCGAATTGAAGTTCCCCGGCGACAACGCGGTCGGTCTGGTCGCAGTCAAGGGTGAGTTGGGCGAGGCTAAGGTCACAGCCAACGAATTGCTGCAAGCCGCTCTGCGTCTCAGGCCTGACCGGATCGTGCTGGGCGAATTGCGCGGCGCGGAGAGCGTCAGCTTCCTACGCGCAATCAACACCGGCCACCCGGGCAGCTTCTCGACCATCCACGCCAACTCCCTGCGCGGCGCGCTCGAACAGCTTTCGCTGATGGTGATGCAGACCGGCATTGGCCTCACCCGCAGCGACACAATTGCTTATGCGGCGAGCGTCATCGATGTGATCGTCCAGCTGGGCCGCGATGCCAATGGCAAGCGCGGCATCACCCAAATCGCTGAGAGCCGCGACCTGGTGTAAACCCTCGATCAAATTGACATTGGTGTGACAAGCCCACCTTCCTGATTTACACCGCTGGGCCGAGCGAACACATGCGCTGGGCAAGCGCCGCGTCCCACGGACCGGCGGAGGGCAGAACAGGAAAGCGATGAGCACGTCACCGATAGGCAACGCGGATGTTTCCGCAGGCGCAGGCCCCATGCAGATGGCCGAGCTGGCTCATGATGAATCCCCCTATTTCAACCGCGAGCTGTCATGGCTCCAATTCAACCAGCGCGTGCTGGCGGAGGCCTGCAATCCGGCCTACCCGCTGCTGGAACGTCTGCGCTTCCTGTCGATTTCGGGCAGCAATCTCGACGAATTCATGATGATCCGTGTCGCCGGGCTGGTGGGCCAGGTGCAGCGTGGCATGGCGATCCCCTCAATCGACGGGCGCAGCCCCTCGCAACAATTGGCGGCGATTCGTGAGAAGCTGGCCGAACTCAGCGCCATCCAGCAGACCATCTGGCGCTCGGTGCAGGAAGGGCTTGCGGGCGCGGATATCCACATCGCCGACGAACAGCGCGTCAGCCCGGCCGCGCACAAGTGGCTCAAGACCTACTTCCTCAATGAAATCCTGCCGATCATCACACCCCAAGCGCTCGATCCGGCGCACCCGTTCCCCTTCGTCCAGAACGAGGGCATGGGCCTGTTGTTCACGCTGACCCGCAATGCGACCGGCGAACAGCTGATCGAGATGGTGTTGATCCCCAGCGCGCTCCCGCGCTTCGTGCGGGTACCGGACGCGGTATCGGGTGACGGCAGCGTGCTCTACATCTCGATTGCCCGGCTGATCCAGCGCTATGCCGAGGCCCTGTTCCCCGGCTTCACCATTCAGGGTGACGGCTTGTTCCGGGTGCTGCGCGACAGCGATATCGAGATCGAGGAAGAGGCCGAAGACCTCGTGCGTACCTTCCGCAGCGCGATCCAGCGGCGGCGGCGCGGACAGGTGATTCAGCTGGAGATCGAGGAGGATTTCGATCCCGCCGCCGAACAGCTGCTCCTTGAACAGCTCGGCATCAACGAAGCCGCGGTGATCAAGACCGATGGCATGATCGGGATCGACGGCCTCGCTGAAATCGTCCGCGAAGACCGGCCAGACCTGAAGTTCGATGCCTATTCCCCGCGTTTTCCCGAGCGGATTCGCGAGCATGACGGCGATGCCTTCTCGGCGATCCGCGAGAAGGACATCGTCATCCACCACCCCTACGAAAGCTTTGAAGTGGTGGTCGATTTCATCCGTCAGGCGGCTGCCGATCCTGATGTCGTGGCGATCAAGCAGACGCTGTACCGCGCAGGCTCGCAGTCGGCCGTCGTCGGCGCGCTGATCGAGGCGGCTGAAGCGGGCAAGTCCGTCACCGCGGTGGTGGAGCTAAAGGCCCGCTTCGACGAGGAGCAGAACCTCAAATGGGCGAGCAAGCTCGAACGCGCGGGCGTGCAGGTGATCTATGGCTTCACCGACTGGAAGACTCACGCCAAGGTCGCCATGGTGGTGCGGCGCGAGGGTGACGGGTTCCGATCGTACTGCCACTTTGGCACGGGCAATTATCACCCGGTCACCGCCAAGGTTTACACGGACCTCAGCTTCTTCACCGCCGATCCCAAGCTGGCGCGCGATGCGGCCAAGATGTTCAACTTCGTCACCGGCTATGTCGAGCCGCACGCACTCGAACGCATCCACATCGCCCCGATCGACTTGCGCGAGGAAATCTACAACCGCATCGATACCGAAATCGCCAATGCGCAAGCCGGAAAGCCCGCCGCGGTCTGGTTCAAGTGCAACCAGCTGACCGATGAAGGGATCATCGACCGGCTCTATGCCGCCAGCAATGCCGGGGTGCAGATCGAGTTGGTGGTGCGCGGTATCTGCTGCCTGCGGCCGGGGATTGCCGGCCTGTCCGAGAATATCCGCGTGAAATCGGTCATCGGCCGCTTTCTGGAACACAGCCGCATCTATGCCTTTGCCAATGGCCATGCCATGCCGAGCGCCCATGCCGCGGTGTTCATCGCATCTGCGGATATGATGAGCCGCAATCTCGATCGCCGGGTCGAAGCGCTGATCCCGATCCTCAATCGAACGGTGCACGATCAGGTGCTCCAGCAGGTGCTGCTCGCCAATATGCTCGATACCGAACAGAGCTGGTGGCTGCATCCTGACGGCAGCTATTCGCGCTTTACCGTTGAAGAGGGGCGCAAGCCGTTCAACTGCCATCGCTACTTCATGACCAACCCGTCGCTTTCCGGGCGCGGCGGAGCGCTGGAAGCGGGGGCTGTACCCAAGCTTTCGCTGCGCCGGGGGGCCGCGGCATGATCTGGCGCTGGCGGCGCGAAAGCCGCGACAGCGCGCTGGGCGGCAGCACGGCCGAACGCGCGATCATCGACATCGGTTCGAACACGGTACGCCTCGTCGTTTACGGCGGCACGATGCGCGCGCCCACGGTGCTGCTCAACGAGAAGGTGACTGCGAAGCTCGGGCGCGAGATCGCGGCGAGCGGCAGGTTGGCGGATGAGGCGATGGCGTTGGCGCTGCGGGGGCTAAAGCGGTTCGCGCTGCTGCTCGCCGATCTCGGGATCAAGGATATAGAGACCGTGGCGACCGCTGCGGTGCGCGAAGCGGCGAACGGCCCCGAGTTTGTCGAGACCCTGCGCGCCATCGGCCTCAACCCGCGGGTGATATCGGGTGAGGAAGAAGCGCTGCTGAGCGCACACGGCGTGATCGGCGCCTTCCCAGATGCGCGCGGGATCGTCGCTGACCTTGGCGGCGGTAGCCTTGAGCTGGTGCGAGTATCTGGCGGCCAGACCGATAGCGCCAGCACGCTTCCGCTTGGCACTTTGCGCCTGCCCGAACACCGTAAGGGCGGGCGGGGCGAGATGCGCAAGAGCCTCGACAAGGTGATCCGTAAGGCCGGTTGGGACTTGTCGGCGGCGCCTGCGGCGGAGAATGGCACGCTCTATCTGGTGGGCGGCACATGGCGGGCCATGGCGGTCTATGCGATGGCCGCGCGTGGCTATCCGCTGAGCGACCCGCATGGCTTTGCGATCGAAGGTGCCGCAGCCCTGGAACTCGCCACCGGCCTTGCACTGAGCGAAACCGATATCCTGAAAGGCCGCGAGCGAATTTCGGCGATGCGCGCCGAGAAGCTCCCCGATGCCGCCGTGCTGCTGCAAGCACTGCTGACGCGGCTGGCGCCAGAGCAGGTGGTGTTCTCGTCATGGGGCCTGCGCGAGGGGCTGCTTTACGATCGCCTGCCTGCGCACACCAAGGCGCAGGACCCGCTGCTGGCGGGCGTGGCGGTGTTCTCCAGCCAGCGCGGTTCTGCGCCGACACTGGCGACGCGGATGGCGGCCTGGACGCTGGATGCCGCGCCTGCGCGCGAACATGGCAGCGAGCGGCTGCGGCTGGCGGCAACCATGCTCGCGCTCGCAGCGATGCAGATCGAACCCAATATCCGCCTGCCGCAAGCGATCAACTGGGCGCTGCACAAGCGCTGGGTCGGGGTCGACGGCAAAGGCCGGGCGATGTTGGCCGCGGCGATTGCGGCCAACGGCAACCAGCTGAGCCTGCCCACCGAAGTGCGCGCGCTGGCCTGCCCCGAAGCGATTGAGGAAGCAGTGCGCTGGGGCCTCGCCCTGCGGCTGGCGCGCCGGCTCGGCGGTCAATCGGCCCGCTCGCTTGAGGTGAGCCGGTTGGTGGTTGACGAAGGCACGCTGGTGCTGCGCCTTGCGGAAAGCCACGCGGCGCTGTTCGGCTCGCCGACCGAGAAAGACATGAAGCTGCTCGCCGGGCGGTTGGGGATCGGGTGGCGGGTCGACATCGTGCCGGAAAGCGCGCTTTAGGTGGCGGACTGCTCGGTTTTGGCGAAGGGCGAGAAGTCGGTGTCGATGTCGAACAGATCGACGCCTTCGGCGGCCTTCAGCCGGTTCACCACCACATAGGTCACCGGCGTCAGCACCGCTTCCCATACCACCTTCAGTGCCCAATTGGTGACCATCACGGTCAGCACCGCCTCGGTCGTCCAGATGCCATAGAATGCGATGGGGTAGAAGATCAGGCTGTCGACGCCCTGGCCCACGAAGGTTGAGCCGATGGTGCGCGTCCACAGGGCGCGGCCCTTGGTGAGCACCTTCATTTTGGCCATGACGAAGGAATTCACAAACTCGCCGGCCCAGAAGGCGATGATCGACGCGGCCACAATGCGCCACGTGCTGCCGAACACGCTGACATAAGTGCTCTGGCAGATTTTGCCGCCGGTGACGGCCGCGTTAGCGGTGGCGGTGTCCGGGCGGGGGCCGCCGAACCCGCTGGCCGCGCATTCCCACCCAGCGAAGGGCGGCAGGGCGGTGACGACATAGGACATGAAGGCGAGAAACAGCATCGCCGCCGTCCCCACCCAGATCACCCGGCGCGCCTTGGCAAAGCCGTAGATCTCGGTAAGCACATCGCCGATGACATAGCCCAGCGGGAAGAACAGGATTCCCGCGCCATAGATGAACACGCCATCAGGCGCGGGCCACCAGCCTTGCGGCCAGAACGGCACGTCGACAAAGGTCAGTTTGGCCGCGCCGATGATGTTCGACAGCAGCAGGATCGCGACGAAGGCGGCCATCACCAGATCATAGTACCGGAACGTGATCGGCGGGCGGCTGGTGGCGACAATGCCGTCGGTCGGATCGCGGTCAAAGGCGGCGGCTGGATCAGCGGGAGCGGTGTTTTCCATCGCTTGACCGATTAGCGCGATTTGCCTGTGCGGCAAAGCACGCTATTGGGCAGCCGTCTCCCATGTTTCGGGTGCGCGCCCGTAGCTCATCTGGATAGAGCGCGAGACTTCTAATCTTGAGGCAGCAGGTTCGAGTCCTGCCGGGCGCGCCAACTTTTCAAGGGGTTAGAATAGGTTTTTCTGTTACCGTTGCGAATCAGGTAACCTATAGGAAACTACGGAACCTCAGTGCCCCTTCCTGTCGCGCTCCGGCATTACTAGAAAGACCGCAAGCGCAGTTTTGTGTTTGGGCTTCACGCCATCCATTTTCAAAATCATTTCCCGTGCTTCTTGCACATATGACTGGACGTTTAGCTTGGTGTAGCCGGGGCGCATGTCATAATCGGCGCGCTCCCTAAGGGTTTGCATGCTTTCAAATAGCGCCGCAAAGTCACGAATAGTCGCGGGGAAGTTTAGCTGATTGCTGCCGTTCACCTTCTTGCATCGATCTGCTGCGAACCCGTGGCCAAGAGCCCGGTATGCTTGCCGCCAAGCCGGTCGCTGCCGTTGCATAGGCTTGCAGCCAACCAACCTATCGGCGCATTCTCGGCAAAGATAATGGAAGAGCGCGTAATATGCAGTGCTTAGCGCCCGCCGCAGAGTCGCCTCACTGGGGTTGCCGCCATTTAGCCCGAGCATTTGCTCGGCGGTTTCAATCAGTTCAAGCGGCTGCACTCAGCTGTGCATCTTCTTCACGTGTCAAAAATGAGAAAATGGGGAACGCTGCATCGTTGCGCGCCGCAAGTTCTTCCCATAATTTGCGCGTGAGGCTTCCAATCTGGATTGAACGAGGCGGGCGACCGAACACCACGGTCACATTTACGACGTCCTCGCCTGAAGCATTTACCTCCCGCTCAATGCGCACCGCATCGATCTGAGAGTCGGAGAGACGACCTCTTACGTAGGTATCAATTACATCCCTGAGGCGCACGTCAACTGTATCGATCATAGCCGTGCTATAATACACGAGGCGCTAAAAAACTCTAGCCGCCGAACAACGGTTTACCGCAAGGCGTTGCGGTAAACCGCGATTTGGGTTCAGTCAATAATTTTTTAGACTGGTTGCTCCATGGCACTAGGTGTTGCCCCTTAAAGGATTATCCAGCGCATTGTGAAGCGGTTCGTCCGCTATCGCCTGTGCAGTTCGTTTTGGCAGAGTGTTTGTATCCGCTCGGAGTGCGACCAATTGGCGCTCGATAACTTCGAGCCTTTCTAGGAGCCTGCGGTCATGATCAAGTCGCGCGTTCATGGCCTTGTCGTGCAGGTTGCCAAGGCGGTCATAAATGCTCGACCCACTGATAATGATCGCGGCCAACACCAACCAACGGAAAGTCTCTGGTTCCATCTAGCTTCCCCCACTTGGGCCAAGCCCCGGCCCTACGCGCCAAGGCTTGCGCCCGCATTGCTCGCAGCGCAACCGGCCTGCAACCGCCTCTAGCCGGTAGTTTATCCCGCGTTGCTGGCAGGCTCGGATGATCTTGTGCGGATCGGCCAGCACCACGCGGCCACACTCGCAGTCGATCCTAAGCAAGTAGCCGTGGCGCGCGAAGTCGGAAAGGGTTTCTAGGCGTTTGCTACTCACCCGCTTCGGTAGAACGAATGCGGAACAGATTGGCAAGCCGCTATTGTGGTTTCCTCGCGTTGGATAACCCTTGCCTGCATCAAATATTACAATCATAAGTCAGTAAATCCTCGATGCCCTTCGGGTCGCTCAAGGATTAGGGGCGGCACAGAGAGCAAACCCTTATGCCGCCCCACACCTTCCATTCCGCTTGAACCCCCGGTCCAGCGCCCTGCGCTGATAAGGTCAATCCAAGTTAGTGCGGCTGCCCCTATCTCCTTTATGCTGGCGTAGAGGGAAGCATTCGCTCCTTTGGAATCGAGGCCGCTTATGTGCGTGAGCGGCCTCAATTTCCTCTCCACATTTCAGCATTGGGCCGCGCCTCTAACTGACTTGGACCGTCACCCCACCGGCACAAAGGTGGCGGTCCATTTCCACCGTTATCTGACAGGCAAAATCGGAGAGAATAAATGAACACTAGAGGCATACTCGGTCTTGTCGTGACGGTCGTCGTCATCGTGATTGTCTTGAGGGTTTTGGGCGTTTTGTAACAGGCGATCAGGCCTCCGCCCACAGTTTCGCGCGAAGTAAGATGTCCCCGGCCTAACATAATGGGCCGCGCAGTTTCCCACGCGTAGGGGCAAACGGGAGAGGGGCACCCTCAAAGGGGGACCGTTCCCCCTCTCCCGCCCATGCCGGGGGACGCGGCGCGGTCAAACAACACGCCCCCCAGGACAAACTTAAGCCGGGATAATGCCGGTCAGCTTGGCGAACGACTTAGGCGTTGCAAGCTGCACATCGGCGCGCATCCACGCGACGACAAGCAACTGTCCCGTGCCAGCGAGAGGCTGGTCGAACACCCGGATTTCGAGTTGCTGGCGCATCCCGATCATCAGCTCGCGGAAGTCGCCAAAGACAATGCTAGAGGCGTTGGTTGCGGTGCCTTCGTCTTCGTCAATCGGTGCGCTGGTGGTCGAAAGCAGCGGGATGCGGCCCACCATAGCGGGCGGGACAAGCGGGTTGCCGTCTGCGTCCTTCAATTTCGCCAGCGCAATCTCAGTGCGCGGGTTCGCGATCATCGCAGTAGGGTCCGCCGCGTTCGAGTTCTTGAGTTCAAGCAGCGTGTCCAGAATGTCGTCATAGTCCAGAATCGCAGCGCCGTTCGTTCCCATGCTTACGGCATTGATCCCGCTGGTGTTCACAACTCCGCGCGGCTCAGGCGCAGTGCCCGAACCGTAGAGCGCAGCCCGGTCGAGTTCCACGGCCATGGACTGCGCAAAGGCGTTTTCGATCATCGCGCCGACATTCAAGCTGTCCGCCGCCAGTTCGCGCGAAAGGGTCAGCTTGCCCGCCAGCGTGCGCGCGGTGAAGGTGACGCGCCCGAAAGTCGGGTCACCCTCGGCAATGGCCGCGTTTTCATTACGCCAGCCGCTATCGGGGTCGGTTTCCAGCCTCGCGATTGCGAGCGTCTGGCTGTCCATCGGGACAGTCATTGCGCCAGCAGTCATCACAACCGAACGCGCGCGCATCAGGTCGATGAATTGGCTTGCCAGCGGGGTTGGGACGGTGAAGCCGCCCGCGCTATTCGTGCCTTCGGACAGGGCGCGTTCTTCGGCTTCATTGCGCGGGCCGGTGATTTGCGCGCGCACAAGGTCGCCAACGCCGACGCTGCTTTCACGGCGCTCGGCCATGCGCTCGCCGCGCCCCAGCACTCGGACAGGCTTGCCGCGCTCGTCAATCCAGTTCGAGCGCTCGCCGGTCAGGTAATCGCCGGGGGCGTTGACACCAGAAGCTTCACCCGATGCACCGGGACGGCGCGACTGGCGGGCTTCCTCGTCCGCGGCAAGCAGCTTGGCCTCGTCAATGTCGAGCGCGTTCACATCAAGCGCACGCATTGCAGCGGAATGCTTGCGGTCGAGTTCTTCGGCCTTGGCAGGGTTGGTTTCGTTCTTCAGTTCACTCAGCAGCGAGCGCGCTTCCTCGATCAGGTCAAGGCGCTGGCGGTCAAGTTCAATCAGGCGTGCAGTTTTCATGGGTCCGTCCTTGGATTCACGGGGACGGAGCAAGTGCGTTGCCAAGGCCGTCCCGTGGTTATGGGATCGGGTATCAGCACCCGTGGGCCTCGGCATCGCCGGAGAGGACGGCGTAGCAAAATTTAAGCCGCCGGTCAACTATGCCGACAAGTCGAGCAATTGCCGCTCCAGCACGTCCGCCGCATCGCGCAGGCGCTCCACCGCGCCCACCGGTCCGATTTGCTGCGCGATGATCTCGGACAGCGCAGCCGTGGCGAGGTTGGCCGCATCCTCGGGGGGCATACCCATACGGGCGAAGCGGTCGCAGAATGTCCCGGCAATGGTGCGGGCGGCAGTGACGAATGCGGCATCGGTTGCAGGTGTCATGGGTCGTTCCTTTGGGATTTCCTGAATCGAGTTTTGGAGACGTGAAAGCCAGCCTATCCGCCGCCTTCCGCCTTTAGCGGTCCCGGGCCTTGGACGGCCCCCGGGGTTCCAAGTTCACGCTCGGCCCAGCAAGGCCCGCTCCTTGGATGCTCGGCAATGTGGCGCGCTCCGAACCGCCGCCACGCATCTCGCGCCTCATCGGGAGTCACTGATTGCTTGTCAGGCGGGAAGCCAAGTTCGACCATTTCGCCGGGGAAAATCTCAGCGCCGGTGAGAAACAGTGCGGACCAAATTGTGTATTCGCGTTCGGGATTAATCGCCCGCTTTGTGACGCGGCGTTTCACTGGCACGGGCTATCTCCCGGCATCCCGAACCGCTCACCGGCCCAAGGCATTGCTTCACCGCTCAGGGGCGCGATTTCCGGCCCGTGGATGCGCCAATCGGCTTCCATCGCCGCCAGCACCTCGGCTTGCTCGACTTCGCTCAGAAAGCCCCAACCGGCGCGCTGTCCGGTAAGGTATCCCACGCCAGCGATCAGCACGGAATCAGGACCACAAAGCAGTTGCTCGATGTGGTATTCGGTGAGGGCGCGGCCCTTTCGGATGCGTTGTTTGATCGGCATTGTCAGCCTCCACGGCGGTTAGAAACAAGGGCAGGCGGGCGCGGCGGTTCGGAGAGTCCACCAGCGTCTAGATCGAGTTCGCGCACCAGCCGCGCAAACGCCACTCGGGCATCCCGCTCCATCGCAACTGCCGGGTGCGCGCGGATCACGCCGCGCTCATCGGTGAAGGTCAAAGCGCCATGATCGGCTAAGGCTTGCCGCGCCTGATTTTTGCGATCCCAGGCTTCGCACGCGGCTTGCAGCAAGTGGCGATGATGCGGCTCCAAGGCGTAGTCGCGCACCACGGCTTGCCACCACGCCTTCGCGGCATCACTCAAGTGGTCGGGCGGTTCGGGTAGGCTGTTTGCTATCGTCACGTTGGTTCCTTTCTAAATCTCACGCGCGGAACGAACCGGGGCGGGACGCATGAACGTTTCCCTCCCCGACCGCTGTCCAAACCCCACCGTCCGGCCCTTGACCCGCCCCCACGCGTTCTCGCCTCGGCAAGCGAGGGTGTGAGGCCTGCCAGTCGTGGGATAGTTCCAGCAGTTCCGAATTGTCGTTCGCCAGCGTCACAGTCGTCACACCTCCTAGAGGTGTGTGACGTTTGTGACGGCAGCACTGGCCTGCACAAGTGACGCACAGTGACGGCGTGTGACGGTTGTGACGGGGTTCAGACATCGTCGCGCACCTTCCAAACGTGTCCGCCAAATTCGCGGACCTCATCCATGTCGATCAGCTTAGTCTTGGCGCGCATGAAGGCGGTTCGGGCCGCGCTCTCGCTTGCGCCGGTTGTCAGCCCGTGCGCAGCGCAGGCATCGCGCCAGTGTTCAACAGCGACCACGGGGCAGGAGGTTGGGTATTCACCGCCGATGCCCGTGCACCCATAATCGCGGAGGGCATCAGTCAGGGCGGTCATCGCCACTTGGTTCTTGCCGGTGAGGGGCTTGCGGATAGGGATGGGCTTGTCTGATTGATCGAGCACGGCGCTGGTCACGGGGTCGCCATCCTCATCAAAGCCTAGCCGCACGCTGCGCAGTGCAAAGTGAAGCGGTTGCGGTGTCACCATGTCCCGTTGCTTTTGGCTGGTGATGGTATGGGCGGACGAAACCAAGATTTCCGTATCGACGGCAGCGCGCAAAGCGGATGAACCACGCGCGCCGCGATCCTCATCCTTGCCGGTGTGGTGGATAATCATCACGTGCGCGCCGGTGAGTTCGCGCATCAGGTCGCAATTCCTGACAAACATGGCCGTGTCTTTGGCCGTGTTTTCGTCACCTTCGCCTATGGAGCGGGCAAGCGTATCCACCACGATCAGGACAGGCTTTGCCTCGCTAAGCAGCGAAGCGATTATCTTCGCATCGCCGCTTGCGTGCAGGTCAACGCCGATCGGCAACAGTGTGAAGGGCGCGCCAGCCATGTGAGGGTTTTCCAGCTTGAACGCTGCCAGCCTATTCAGGACGCCAGCGCCGCCCTCGGCAGCGATGTAGAACACGGGCCCCTGATTGACCTTGCACCCCATCCACGGCTCACCAGCGGCAACGTGCATGGCAATGCCTAGCGCCACGAATGTCTTGCCCGCGTTGGAGGGGCCAAACAGGACAGACAGGCCACCGGATGAAAGCCAATTCTTGACTAGGTAATTTACCGCCAGAACCGCCGTGATGGCATCTAGGCTCACCATCTTGCGCTTTATCTCGGCAAAGCGGGGAGTTACTTCGCGGTCGCCATAGTTGCCGAACGGATCATCACCGGGGTAGTCGTCATGCGGATTGATCGCGTGCCAGCTTTCACGCTTCGCCCGCTCATCGTGGGCGCGTTCGAGCCTTTCAATCTCGGCGGGAAGGTCGATCATATCGCCGTCAGGCATCATCGGTTCCCTTCATCATATCGTGCATCTGTTCGGCTTGAAGCGCCGTCAGCATCAGCCGCTTGGCCAGTTGGTTAAGCTGGTCGAGCCATTCGAGCGGCGCGGGCGCGTAAAGGTTCGGGGTTGCCCATTCGATTACCTCCCACGCCAGATAGCGGGCGGTATCTGACGGGGTGCGGGCGATCAGGGCGCTAGCCGCGTTTCTGTAACTGCGCAGCTTGGCTCGGCGCTCATATTCCTCGGCAGGGATCGGCCCCAAGAATGTGGTGATTTCGTCCGGCTTGGTGGTTGCGGGCGCGGTCATTGTCCCGGCCCCCCGACATATTCAGCCCCGTTGATGTGGGCGAACGTCACGGCGAAACGCAGCGCGTTCCACCAGTTCGGGAACGGGATCACGGTCGCGTCCGCCGGATCATCAAGCGGAATGACATAGGCAACGGGCGTCCCGGCCTGCGTATAGGTCCAGCCGGTCTGGTGGTCAGAGACGGTGCTGTAATCAGCCATCAGCGCGCCTCCCCATAGCAAAGCGCCGCCAGCGCCAGCGCCAATTCAGGGCGGGCGTGATGACGGGCGATCAAGTGCAATGCGCGAACCTGATGCACGGTCGCCGGTTGCGATTCGGGGTGATTTAGGGTAGGGCGATCAGCGTCCACCAAAGACACCGAAGCCCTCCCGCCATGCGACCCGGCGGGGGGGTTTTTCGTTCCCGGCATTAGGCGTTCTCCAGCCTTTCGACCATCCACGCTTCCACCGTCCGCGCGTCATACGCGAGGCGACGTTCAGTCAATTTGATCGGTGGCGGGAATCTGCCGTCCGCAACCATGCGGTCGAGCGTGGCGCGGCTCACCGCCACCCTCGCGGCCGCGCACCGCAAGTGGTCGCACGGCGTGACGGTGATCTGGTATCCTCTGAAGGAACGGCCCACGCATGCTCTGTGGAAGGACAAGCTGCGCCAGCTCGGCATCCCGAAGCTTCTGACGGTGGAGCACTGGCTGTACGATGCCGACCAGCCCGGCATCTACAACGGCGCGGGGCTGTTCTTCGTCAATCCGCCCTATGCCTTCACCCAAGGACTGCCGCCTCTGCTTGAGTCCCTGCGCGCGGCGCTCGCGCCTGAAGGGCATCGCGGCGAGATCACAGCCGCTTGGTTGAGCGAATAGAACAAGCGCTGATCACGCCAATTCATCCGGCGATCGTCGCATCGGAGTTGAGCACGACTGTGCGCCCGCTCTGCGCAGCGGCGTAAATCGCTTCAATCAACCGCAGATCGCGCAGGCCCATTTCGCCCGGCGTGATGATCTCGGTGCCCTCTCTGATTGCGCTGGCGAGATGGTCGAGCTGGCCGGCGAACTGGACTTCCGAATCCCCCGGCGCGAAGTCGCGCCGTTCGTGGCCCGTCTCCAGTGCGAGGGAGAGGCCATCATAGTTGGTCGCCGGGCGCATCACCAGCGCGCCTGAGGTGCCGCGCGCTTCCACCATGTTGAGACCCGCCGAATCGTAAGAGGTCACGATCTGCGCCGCCGCGCCCGAGGGAAAGTGCCATTGGGTCGCGACATGGGCGTAGATTTCCGCAAAGCGGGGATCGTTGGCGGGGCTATAGGCGCTTGCGCTGATCCGGTCGGGCAGCTCGCCTGACAAGTAGAGTGCGGCCTGTAGTCCATAGATCCCGTAATCCTCCAGCGGTCCGCCCCCTGCCAGCGCGCGACTGACGCGCCAGTTTTGCGCCGGGGTGGTCGGCCCCATGCGATAGGAATGTTCGGTGCGGATCAGCCTGAGGTCGCCCACCGCCTTGTCGCGCATCAGCTCCATCGCGGCGCGGTTATAGGGCTCGAAATGGCAGCGATAGGCGATCATCAGCTTGCGGTTGGCGCGCTGGCTGGCGGCGATCATGCGCGCGCATTCGGCGCTGGAGAGCGCCATCGGCTTTTCGCACATCACGTGCTTGCCCGCAGCAAAGGCAAGCTCCGCCCATTCGGCATGAAGGCCGGTCGGGAGCACAATGTAGACTGCCTCGACCCCCGGGTTGGCGGCGATTTCAGCGAAGCTGTCGTAGGAATAGCGGGCTTGCTGCGGCACACCGTAAGCGTCACCCACCTCGCGCAACTTGGCGGGGTTGCCCGAGACCAGCGCGGCGATATGCGCACGCTTGGATTGGGCGAAGCGCGGCATGATCTGCTTGAGCGCATAGTCGCCGAGGCCGATGATTGCGAAGCCGACGCTGTCCGGCTGGTGCGCGCGGGGCGGGACAGTAGTGAGCGTCAGCCCGTCCGGTAGCGGTTGGCCGGTGGCAACAGGTCGGCGCGATGGGCCAAGCGCAGCCGCGCCCGATATCACCAGACCCGCTGCTGCCGCCGTGCCGCCGACTTCGATCAGCCGCCGCCGGGTGATGCCCTGATCCTGCGTCATCCGCCGCCTCCCTTCACGCCTCCCACGCCCCGTCGACCCGGCGCAGCACCGCGCTTGGCCCGTCGAGCAGCGCTTTGGGCAGCAGGGCGGCGGGCAGGTCCTGATAGCTGACCGGCCGCAGGAAGCGGTCGATCGCCAGTGTGCCGACAGATGTGCTGCGCCCGTCCGACGTGGCGGGGAAGGGGCCGCCGTGAACCATGGCGTGGGTTACCTCAACGCCCGTCGGCCAAGCATTGGCGATAATCCGTCCGGCGCGGTTTTCGAGGATCGGGATGAGGTTGCGCGCCGCCGGATAGTCGGCCGCGGCCATGTGCAGGGTTGCTGTGAGCTGGCCTTCCATATCCGCGATGATTGCGGCGACTTCGTCCATGTGGGTGCAGACCACGATGATCGAGCTGGGGCCGAACACCTCTTGGCCCAAGGTCGGGTTGGCGCAAAATGCTGCGCCCGAGACGGTGAAGACCTGCGCCTGTCCGCAGGCACCCGCACCCGCTGCACCGCTGCCGACCAGCACCGCGCCCGGCTGTGCGCCGATTGTGTCGATGCCCTTGGCATAGGCGGACTGGATGCCAGCTGTCAGCATGGTCTGCGCCGGAATGTCGGTAAGCGCTGCGCCCACGGCGGCGATAAAGCGTGTGGTCGCCTCTCCCTCCACCGTCAGAACGATCCCCGGATTGGTGCAGAACTGGCCCGCACCCAGTGACAGCGAGCCGACATAGGCGGCGGCGAGCTCATCTACCGCTTCTTCCATCCTGCCGGGCATCAGTACCACCGGATTGACGCTGCTCATTTCGGCATAGACCGGGATTGGCACGAGGCGCGCGGCGGCGTGGTTGATCAGCGCAAGGCCTCCGGCGCGCGAGCCGGTGAAGCCCACGGCGGCGATGCGCGGGTCTTTCACCAGCGCCTCACCCAGCGCAAAGTTCGTGCCGTTCACAAGGCTAAACACACCGTCCGGCAGCCCGGCTTCGCGCACCGCATCGAGGATGGCGCCAGCGACCAGCTCGGACGTGCCGGGGTGGGCCGGGTGGCCCTTGACCACCACACAGCACCCGGCAGCAAGCGCGGAGGCGGTGTCCCCGCCGGCGACCGAGAAAGCGAGCGGGAAATTGCTCGCGCCGAACACTGCGACCGGGCCCACGGGCACCTTGCGCATACGAAGATCAGGCTTGGGCGGGGTGCGTTGGGGCAGGGCATGATCGATCCTGAGTCCCTGCCACGCGCCATTCTCGACCTCTTCGGCGAACAGGCGCAACTGACCCATGGTGCGCCCGCGTTCGCCATTGAGGCGCGCTTCGGGCAGGCCGCTTTCCAGCATCGCGCGCTGTGTCAGCGCATCGCCGAGCGCGTCGATCCTATCGGCGACCAGCCGCAGGAACGCGGCGCGCTGCGCTAAGGGGAGGTTGGCGAACACCGGCTGCGCCGCTGCCGCTGCCGCGCACGCATCGGCGACATCATTGGTGCTGGCCTGCGCAAAGGCCGGTTCGAGCGCCGCGCCGCTTGCTGCCGCTATCGCGGCGAAACGTTCCGCGCCATCGCGCCATTCGCCCGCAACCAAATTTCTGCCCGTCAGCATTGTCGTTCCTCTCGAAGCCCGAATCCGTTTGTGAAAACGCGGCTTGCCATAGCGCGATTTTCAGTGAAAGGTAGCGCTACCATAAATGGTGTGGGTTGCAACATAGCAACCGGGGAGAGGGATGTTGGAGAATAATCGGGGCGGCACCAACATGGTGCTGATTTCCGCGATCGTTGCGGTTGCGACCATCGGCGGATTGCTGTTCGGGTATGACAGTGGTGCGGTCAACGGTACGCAACCAGGGTTGAAGGCGGCCTTCGGACTGGGCGTGGGCGGATTGGGCTTCACCGTCAGTTCGCTGTTGATCGGCTGCTTTATTGGCGCATTCTTTGCAGGCACGCTCGCCGACCAGATGGGGCGGCGCAATGTGATGCGGATCGCCGCAGTGCTGTTCCTCGCCGCTGCGCTGATCCAGGGCCTGACGGAAAGCCATCTGCTGTTCGTGATCGCCCGCATCGCTGGCGGCATGGCGGTCGGCGCGGCCAGCGTGCTTTCGCCCGCCTATATCGCCGAGGTTGCGCCTGCGAATATTCGCGGACGGATGACCACCGTGCAGCAGATCATGATCATCACCGGCCTGACGCTGGCGTTCCTTGTGAACTACTTCCTTGCGGCTGCGGCTGGCGGGTCGACCGGAGCCTTCTGGGGCGGGATCGCCGCGTGGCGCTGGATGTATCTGATGCAGGCGCTGCCCGCTGCAATCTTCCTTGCCGCGCTGTTCTTCATCCCGGAAAGCCCACGCTACCTGATCGGCAAGGGCCGCCATGACGAGGCTTCAAAGGTGCTGACCGACCTGTTCGGAGCCGACGAAGCGACCGCCAAGCTCGCCGAAATCCGCGCGAGCTTTTCGGAAAATCACCGCCCACGCCTTGCCGACGTGCTGGCGCCAGCGGGGACCAAGAGCCTGCTCGGGATGCGACCGATTGTTTGGGTTGGCATCATGCTGGCTGTGTTCCAGCAGCTCGTCGGGATCAACGTGATCTTCTATTACGGCGCGACTCTGTGGCAGCTGGCGGGCTTCACCGAAGCGGATTCGCTGCTGATTAACATCGTCTCGGGCGCGGTTTCGATTGCGGCCTGTTTCGTCACCATCGCAGTCATCGACAAGGTCGGGCGTAAGCCGCTGCTGCTGATCGGTTCGGCCGGGATGGCAGCGACGCTGTTCGTGATGGTGTTCGTGTTCAACCAGGGCGGTCTGGATGCGGATGGCAATCTCGTGCTGTCGGCAGGCCTCGGCACGATGGCGGTGGTGGCGGCCAACCTCTATGTTATCTTCTTCAACGTCAGCTGGGGCCCGGTGATGTGGGTGATGCTGGCCGAGATGTTCCCCAACCAGATCCGCGGATCGGCACTGGCGGTGGCGGGCTTCTTCCAGTGGTTCGCTAACTTCCTCATCGCGCAGAGCTTCCCGCTGATGGCGGCGGGGATCGGCCTCGCGGCCAGCTACAGCTTCTACGCCGTATGTGCGACCATCAGCTTTTTCCTCGTCCAGCGTTTCATCGTCGAGACCAAGGGCAAGGAACTGGAGGAGATGGTCGGATAAGGCCGCCAATGATAGCGAGGACGCCATGATGTCAGATGCTCCTCAGCCGGTCCGTGTCGTCGTCCTTGGCGGTGGCACGGCGGGCTGGATGACCGCCGCCGGGATTGCCAAGCTGCTCCCCGATCTGGCGCGCGTCCAACTGGTCGAGAGCGAGGAGATCGGCATCGTCGGCGTGGGCGAGGCGACTTTGCCGCACATTCGCGGCTTCGTCGAAAAGCTCGGGATCGACGAGGCGGCGTTCATGAAGGCCACCCATGCGACCTTCAAGCTGGGCATCGACTTCCGCGATTTCGGGCGGATCGGGGAAAGCTACATCCACCCCTTCGGCTCCTTCGGCGAGGAAGTGGCGGGGGTGGGCTTCCACCACTACTGGCTGGAACTGGCCCGCCACGGCATGGCGCGCGATCTGGGCGATTATTCGCTCGCTGTCGCAGCGGCCAAGGCCAACCGGTTCCGCCCGCCATCGCAGGACGACAGCCTCGGCTCGACCTATGGCTACGCCTACCAGTTCGACGCGACCTTGTTCGGCCCGTTTATGCGCGAATTCGGCGTGGGAATCGGGGTGGAGCGGCATGAGGGCCGGGTGGTCACGGTCGAGCGCGACGGTGCCAGCGGCGATGTCACCGCGCTGGTGCTGGAGGATGGTCGGCGGATCGAAGGCGATCTGTTCGTCGATTGCTCGGGCTTCCGTTCGCTCCTGCTGGGGCAACAACTCGGCGTGGCGTGGGAGGATTGGACGCATTGGCTCCCGTGTGACCGGGCAGCGGCGATGCCCTGCACCCATGCGACCGACGACCTGCGCCCCTATACCACCGCCACCGCGATGCCCGCTGGATGGCGCTGGCAGATCCCGCTTCAGCACCGGATGGGCAACGGGTACGTCTTCTCATCCGCGCATATCACCGAGGAACAGGCCTGCGACGCGATCCGCGCGAGCGCCGAGGGCACCCCGCTGGCTGACCCTCGCATCCTGAAATTCCGGCCCGGCAGGCGGTCGCAATCGTGGAGCCACAATGTCATCGGCGTGGGGCTGGCGAGCGGCTTTCTCGAACCGCTCGAATCCACCTCGATCTATCTCGCGCAGATGGCGATCACCTATCTGATCGAGCTGTTCCCCGCAGGCGCTGGCCGCATCGACCCGCGTGACCGGGCCGAGTTCAACCGGCTGGTCGACATGGAATATGACCGCGTGCGGGACTTCCTGATCCTGCATTACAACGCCACCACGCGCGACGATTCCGAGTTCTGGAACCACGTCCGTACCATGCGCGTCCCGGACAGTCTGGCGGACAAGCTTGAGCTGTGGCGCAACGCTGGGCGGATCGAGAAATACTCCGATGGGCTGTTCTACGATGCCAGCTGGATCGCGGTCTATGTCGGGCAGGGAATGCTGCCTGAACGCCATGATCCGCGCGCTGCATTGATCGAACCGCAAGCTCTGGCCCGCGCGACAGAGCGCTTGCGCATGGCCGTGACGGGCGAGGTTGCCACCATGCCTGGCCACCGCGATTACCTGCGGGCCGAAGCCGCACGGCTCGCCGAGGCGGCGTGAGCACCCCGCGCGAGCCTTTGCGCCGCGTGGTCGTGGCGGGCGGCGGGCAAGTGGGTGTGCTCGCCGCATTGGCGCTGCGCCGCAGCCTGCCGGGGTGCGAGGTGATCGTGATCGGCAGCCAGCCGGGGCCAGCCGCCTTTGCCGACTGGTCGCCCAGCGCCATGCCCTTCACCAACAAGCTGCACGACCGGCTGGGCATTGCCGAGGCCGATATCGTCACCAAGGCGGGCGGCACCTATCGGCTGGTGACCCGCTATGCCGGATGGGGCGGGGCCGAGCAGCAGGGCGTGCTTGCCTATGGCGAGGCGCTTGGTCCGGCGCTGAAGACCGCGTTCGCGCGGGAATGGGGGCAGGTGCGCCCGCTTGGTGCAGGCGCGCCGCCAGCGGGGAGCGTGGCGCAGGTGTTGGCCGAAGCGGGCCGCTTTGCTCCGCCACCACCGGGTGAGCCGACGCCTTTGGCGGCGGTTGATTACGCGCTGCGCTGGCACCCTGCGGCCTATCGCGCGCTGCTGATCCAGCAGGCTGAAGCTGCGGGCGTGCGCTATGCCGAAGGGGAGATCGACCGGATCGAACCGGGCGAGGGCGATGCCATCCGCGCTGTCGGTCTGGCCGGGCAGGGCCTGATCGAGGCCGATCTGTTCATCGATTGCACCGGGCCGCAAGCGAGCCTGCTCGCCGCTCATCCGCGCTTTGCCTTTACCGACTGGTCGGCCAGCCTACCCACCCGCCATGTCTATCTTGCCGAGGCTGCCGCGCCGCTGATTGCGCTGGAGGACCGCATCACGCTGATCCCCGCTGGCTGGGTCACCGAAGTGGCCGGGCGGGACGGGCTGCACCGCGTTCTCGGTACGGCAGGACCACTTGCGCGCGCTGAAGCCGAAGCATTGCTCGGCGTTCCGGCGCGTGCGGCGATTGCGCTCACGCCCGGACGGGTGGCGGAACCTTGGATCGGCAATGTCGTCGCCCTGGGCGATGCTGCCGCAAGGTTCGAACCGCTGGGGCCGATGCATCTGGATCTCACCCACCGCCAGCTTGACCTGCTGCTGGAAATGCTGCCGGGTCGCGCGATCTCGCCGCTGGAGCGCGCGGAGTATAACCGCCGCTCGGGCTTGATGATGGAGGGCGTGCACGAGGTGCTGGCGCTGCATTTTGCCGGGATCGAAGCGCAGCGCGTGTTCGGTGCAAGGGTCTTGCCGGGCCGAGCAGGGGCGGTGATCGACCAGTTCGTGCGGCGCGGGCGCATTCCGTTCCGCGAGGAGCTCCCTTTGCTGGGGCAGGAGCAATATGCGCTGCTGGTGGCGCTGGGCTGGACGCCGGGCCTACCGCCCGCCGCCCGACATGCTGATGCAGACGCAGAAGCCCGTACGCGCGCCGCGTTCGAGGCTGAGGCCCGCGCCGCGCTGGCCTTTGCGCCGCCCTATGATCTGTGGCTTGCGCGGGCGCTGGGCGCTAACCGAGCGCCTGCCGGATAGCGCTGCGCATCTGCGCGAAGCGTTCGGGGGAGGGCGGGCCGAGGATGCCCTTGGCGTGATCGGGCAGATGCGCCGAGGGATCGTCGCCGAAGATGTAATAATCGAGCATCTCGCGCCACACCGTGCGTTGATCCTCCGGCAGGTGCCGGAACGCGAGCAGCGCGTGGACCAGGCCTTCGTACGGGCTCCCGATCCCGTCCGGCTGACCCGGCGTCCACCAGTAATTCACCAGAATGCTGACCGGATCGAGCGACTCCACCCCGTGCCACCAGCCATAGGGAATGTAGATCGCATCCCCCGGCTCCAGCGTCGCAACCTGGGCATGGCGCGCGGCTTCGGCAAAGCGCGGAAAGCGCTCCAGATCGGGCGCAAAGGGATCGACCATGCTGACCGGAATCCCCGCAGGCGTCAGCTCGAACGGGCCAGGATAGAGCCCCTTGATCTGATCAGGCGGGTAGAGCGTAAAGCGCCGCCGTCCGGCCACGCAGCAGGCGACGTTCTCCTTGGCATCGTAATGCACGCCGACGCGGATGCGGTTGCCGATCCAGATGCGCGCGGTCACCTCGGGCAGCAGCGCCAAGCGGTTCTCGTGCGCGAAGGCAGGGAGCAGGCTGGCAATCTCTTCGGACTGCACCGCCATCGCGGGCGGATCGGGCATGGCGGCGGCGTTCAGCAAATCATCCAGAAAAGTCTCTAGCCGCCCGCTGCCGCGCACGAAATTGAGGCGCGTGAGATCGGGCGTGTAGAAGAACCGCCCCTGCTCCGAGGGCGCGGCGGCGATGGCGCCCACCGGCCGGGTGGTCGGCTCGCGCGAGAGGTAGGCGACAATCGCCGCATCCCCCTCCCGCGCGGCGGAAACCACGGGCCAATCGGCCACTTGTCCGCGCAGCACCACCGGACGAATGGCCGCGCGCAGGGCTGCGAACTGTTCGTCGCCAATCGGCCCTGAAAGCTCGGCCATCGGGACGGGGAGGGGAAGACCGCTCACGCCGTGAGATATTCCGAGCGCGGAATTGCGCCGCCGTTCTGGTGCAGGAATTCATCCTGGGTCGGCAGTTGATCGACTGTCTGGCGGATCACGTCGCGGATATGCGCCAGCCGGGTGCGGGTTTCGGCCTCGTCCAGCATCCACGCCGCCGGGTGATAGGTCTGCGGGGTCACCCCTTGGCTCAGCATCACCGACAGCCAGCTGTCTTCAGTGAACAGCTCGTTATTCTCGCGGATGATCCGGCCCGAGGAGCGGAACAGTTCGAGCTTTTCGGCAAGGCCTTCGGGCGGCGGAAGGTTGCGGCAGTAACGCCAGAACTCCGAATCATCGCGCTCGCTCGCGCGATAGTGCAGCACCAGAAAATCGCGGATGTTGCGATATTCGCGGATGGTCTCAAAGTTGAAGCGGTCAATCTCGACCGGCGCAAAGCCGGTGTCGGGAAACAGCGCCAGCAGCCGTGCGATGCCTGATTGCACGAGGTGGATCGAGGTCGATTCGAGCGGTTCGAGAAAACCCGCTGCGAGCCCCAGCGCGACCACGTTCTTCTCCCACGCCCGCGCCCGGTGCCCGGCGGTGAATGCGATCTGATTGGGATCGGCGAGCGGTTTGCCATCGAGGTTCGCGAGCAACAGATCAGTCGCCGCGGTGCGATCGATGTGGGCTGAGGAGAACACATGGCCATTGCCGATCCGGTGCTGGAGCGGAATGCGCCACTGCCACCCGGCGGTGCGCGCTGTGGAGCGGGTCAGCGGTTCATTGCGTCCGCCAAGTTCGCACGGCACCGCCACTGCGCTGTCGCAAGGCAGCCACTTGGTCCAGTCGATGAAGGGCACGCCCAGCGCCTGCCCCAAGAGCAGCGAGCGGAAGCCCGAGCAGTCGATGAACAATTCGCCTGCAACCTCGCGCCCATCGTCCAGCGTGACGGCAGTGACGAAGCCAGTCTCGCCGTCCTGCTGCACGCCGGTGATCCGCCCTTCGACCCGCACCGCGCCTGCATTCTCGGCATAGCCGCGCAGAAAGCGGGCATAGCGGCCTGCGTCGAACTGGAAGGCGTAAGACAGCTTCGACATCGGCGATTTGGGATTGTCGGGGCGAGGCCAACCGAACCGTCCCGATTTGCCCGCCACCGCAGCGACCGAATAATCGTCGATCCGCGAGGTATCGCCAACCTGCTGCCCGCGTAGCCAGAAATGCTGGAATTCGATCCCCAGCATGTCGATCCCGAAGCTGCCGAAGGGGTGGACGTAGGAATGCCCCGGCCTGAGCCAATCGACGAACTCGATACCGAGTTTGTAGGTCGCGTGGGTTTCGCGCATGAACTGCATTTCATCGAGCCCGAGCAGGCGGTTGAAGCCAATGATCTGCGGGATGGTCGCCTCGCCCACGCCGACGGTGCCGATCGCCTCGCTTTCGACCAGCGTGACCGACAGGCTGGGCATTTGCCCGAGCACCCGAACGAGCGCGGCGGCTGTCATCCAACCGGCGGTGCCGCCACCGACCACCACGATCTTCGTGACGGGCTGCGGCACGCTCATACGTTCACCGCCCGCGCCGGCGCAATCGGCGAGGCGGCTTCGTTCCAGCTGCCCGATTGGCGCAGGAAAGCCTCATGCACGGGCAGCTTACCGGCGATGTCGTGATAGGACTCGCGCATCTGCGTCATCGCAGCGGCGACTTTGGCCTCGTCCAGCGTGTCGGCGATCGGATCATGCATGTCGGGCCAGATATTCTGCCCCAGCATCACCGCGATCCAGCTTGGCGCTGTGAACAATTCAGCATTCTCGCGGAACACCCGCCCGCGATGCTGCCACAGCTCCATTTTGCGGGCGAGGCTATCGGGCACGCTCATGTGGCGGACATAGCGCCAGAATTCCGAATCCTCGCGCTGGGTCGCCTTGTAGTGCAGGATGATGAAATCGCGCACATCCTCGAACAATTCGCGCATCCCGCGGTTATATTCATTGCGCTCAATCGGGCGGATCGGATTGTCGGGAAACAGCGCGAACAGGCGGGCGATGCCGTTCTGGATCAGGTGGATGCTGGTCGATTCGAGCGGCTCGATAAAGCCCGACGACAGCCCGATGGCGACAACATTGTGGTTCCACGCCTTGCGCCGCATCCCGGTGAGGAAGCGCAAGGCCCGCGGTTCGCCCAGTGGTTCGGTTTCAAGGTGGGCGAGCAGGATGTCGCGCGCGCGGTCTTCGTCCATGAAAGCGCTGGAGAAGACATGGCCGTTGCCGGTGCGGTGCTGGAGCGGGATGCGCCATTGCCAACCGGCAGCGTGTGCGGTGGAGCGGGTGAAGGGATCGGGCGGCCCGGGGCTTCGGCTAGGCACGGCCAGCGCGCGGTCCATCGGCAGCCAGTGGCTCCAATCCTCATAACCGGTCTGAAGCGCGTCCTCGATCAGCAGGCCCCTGAAGCCCGAGCAATCGATGAACAGGTCGCCCGCAACGGTTGCGCCGCTTTCCAGCGTGACGCTTTCCACATCGCCGCTTTCGCCGTCGCGGGTGACGTTGGCGATCTTGCCTTCGATCCGGGTGACGCCCTGACGCGTCGCAAGGCGACGCAGGAAGGCAGCATAGAGGCCAGCATCGAAGTGGTAGGCATAGGCGATCTGGTTCACCAGCGACTGGGCGCCCGCGGCCGGGCGGGCAAAGCGGCCCATGCGCGCGGCCGCAGTGCTCATCGAATAGTCGCCGATATCGCCTGCGCCCCGACTGCGGGCACGCTCACGCAGGAACAATTGGTGGAAGGCGATACCGTGGAGATCCTGGCCGTATGTGCCGAAGGGGTGGAAGTAGCGATCGCCGACCTGGCCCCAATTGACGAACTCGATCCCCAGTTTGCAGGTGCCGCGCGTTTCGCGCAGAAATTCCGCTTCGGGAATGTCGAGCATAGCATTGAAGCTGCGAATCGGCGGGATGGTGGCCTCGCCCACGCCGACCGTGCCGATCGCGTCGGATTCGATCAGGGTGACGGTGCGCTGCCCATCATTGAAGAACCGCACAAGCGCGGCAGCCGCCATCCATCCGGCGGTGCCACCACCGACGATTACGACCCGTGCAAGGCGGTTCGCGTTACCGATACCATTCATCCCAGACATCCTGTCCCAACCCTACCGTGCCGAGAGATTGTTGGCAAATTGCCACAGTTCCCCTGCAAATCTTCGAAGACCTATTGTCAAGCGCCCCGCACAGCGATAAGCCATCGTCCCACAAGAGGGCAAGCTATCTAGCAATAAATGATAGCGCTAACATGGGGAGGATCTTATGCGCACAGCAGTGCAAGGCCATGGCGTTGGGGCAGGCGTCAGGGACTCGTGGTTCAAAAGCGCATTGCGCGCCGGTGCATCAGCGCTGGTTGTCAGCAGCGCGATCAGCGGCAGCGGCGTCTGGGCGCAGGATCAAACCCAACCCGAACCGGAGGTCGAAGATACGACCGCGGTGGAAGAGCCTGTCAGCGAAATCATCGTCAGCGGCCTGCGCGCCTCGCTCGCCAATGCTCAGAACGTCAAGAAGAACGCCGATACCGTCGTCGATGCGATCACCGCGCAGGATATTGGCGCGCTGCCCGACCGTTCGGTGACCGAAGCGCTCCAGCGCGTCCCGGGCGTCGCCATCAACCGCTTTGCCGGATCGAACGATCCCGACCACTTCTCGGTCGAAGGTTCGGGCGTCGTGGTGCGCGGCCTGAACTTCGTGCGTTCGGAATTTAACGGCCGCAGCGCCTTTGGTGCGGGCGTCGGTGGGCAGGCGCTCAACTTTGCCGACGTGCCGGCCGAACTGCTCGGTTCGGTGATTATCAGCAAGAACGCCACCGCCGAATCCATCGAAGGCGGCCTCGCTGGTACGGTCAACCTCAACACCCGCAAGCCGTTCGACAACAACGGCTTCAAGGTCGCCTTCAGTGCCGAGGCCAACTACGGCGATTTCCGCAAGGAATGGACGCCGACGCTCTCGGGTCTGATCAGCAACACCTGGGATACCGACAAGGGCCGCTTCGGACTGCTGTTCAGCGGCTCCTATTCCGAGATCAAGAGCCGCGCCGATGGCTTGCAGGTCGCCAACTACCAGACCCGTGACGGGCAGTTGGTGAACGCAGCCAATGCGGGCGGCGTGCGCGTCTGCCGCAATCCGCTGCCGAGTTCGGCGGACAATTTCACCTTGCCGGGCGCCGGCGCTTTGTGCGGCGCGAATGGCGTGGCCGGAGCGGACGGCTTTGCCGATTACGCCGCGTCGCGCGTGGCGCCGGTGGGCGGCCAGTTCCGCACGCAGGAATTCGATCGCAAGCGCAACGGGATCGCGGTTTCGGCGCAGTTTGAATCGATCGATGAAAAGACCCTGATCACAGCAGAGTTCATCCGCTCGGCCTCAACCAACAAGTGGGGCGAGTACACCTTCGAGGCCGCGCCCGATCTGTCCGAGTATCAGACCTATCCGATCGGCTGCCTTCAGAATGCCGATGGCCCGACCCGGGTCAACCCCGATGGGTCGGCGGGTGATCCCACTCCGCGCGCGCAATGCCCGGTCGGCGGGTTCACCGACTTCCTCTATGACGACACCGGGCTGTTCCAGTCGGGCTATATCGTCAACGCATCGAACGGTTGGCGCGGCGATCCGGGTGCATCGCCCTTCGTGCCGATTGGCGGGCTTCAGCAGTCGCTGGCGCGCCGTCAGGTCGACGACCGGATCACCAACGAAGACTACTCGATCAACCTGCGCACCGAACTGACCGATCGTTTCACGGTCGAGATCGACGCGCAATACGCTACCTCGCGCAAGCAGAACCTCGACTTCAGCGTGTTCGGATCGTCCTTCGCCGACCAGGAGCTCGACATTTCGGGCGACTTGCCGGTGATCATCCCGCGCAAACCGCAGTACCTTGGCTATGTCTGGTCGACACCGGGCGCCGATCTCGCGGGCGCGACCGAAGAGCAGTACTTCACTGATCCCCGCTTCCAGTTCTGGCGGGCCGCGATGGACCACATCGAGGACAGCACCGGCAAGCAATACGCCTTCCAGGCTGACATGGCTTACGAGTTTGATGACGACTCCTTCCTGCGTAAGGCCAAGTGGGGCGCGCGCTATCAGGACCGCGATCAGACGGTGCGTTACACCACCTATAACTGGGGGATGCTCAGCGAGACCTGGTCGGGCAGTCGCCCGGTCAACTTCGCAGATTCCACTCAGGTTCCGTCGGAACGCTATGAATTCCCCAACTTCTTCCGCGGCAAGGTGCCTGGCCCTCCGGGTGCGTTCTACTACGCCGGCGATCTGATCGGCGATTATGAAGGCGCGATTGGCGACTTCCAGTCGGTGCAGGATCAGGCCCGCGCGCTTGGCGCTTCGCCAAGCTGGGTGCCGCTGTCGGGCCGTCAGAACGCCATCGCCGGAACGCCGTACCTGCCCGAGGATATTCAGCCGATTGCCCAGCAGGATACGGCTGCCTACGTGCAGCTCGAATTCGGCACGGACAACATGTTCGGGGACCTGCGCCTGTCGGGCAATGTCGGCCTGCGCTACGTCAACACTGCGATCCGGTCACAAGGGTCGATCGGGGTGCCGAGCGGCCAAGCGCTCAACATCCTTGATCCGTTCGATATTCGCTGCGCTGCCGTGGTGCCGCCGGGTGCGCCGCCGGGCACTGTGCCGTCGCGGCCGGGCGGGGTCTGCAATCTCGGGCCGCAGGGCTATGCCGATCTTCAGACTTTTGCTGGCACTGGCGGATCGCAGTTCGATGTGGCCGATGTCGATTACAGCTTCTGGCTGCCCAGCCTCAACCTCAAGCTGGGCGTAACCGATGATGTGATTTTCCGCTTTGCGGGATCGAAAGTGCTGACCCGGCCCGACAACTCCTATGTTCGCAACTTCCTCCAGATCGGTCTGGGTCAGAGCGGCGAGCTGACGGCCCAATCCGGCAATCCCTTCATCCGTCCGGCAACCGCGTGGCAGTTTGACCTTACCGCCGAATGGTATTTCGATACGGTCGGCTCCCTGACGTTCAATGCCTTCTACAAGGATATCAAGGACTTCTTCTATCAGGAGGTTACCAGCCGCCAGGTTACCAGCAATGGGATCACCCGTGATGTGCTGGTGCGTGGTCCGGCCAACTTCGATGATAATGGGAAGATCAAGGGCTTCGAGCTGGCTTACCAGCAGACTTACGACTTCCTGCCCAAACCGCTTGATGGTTTGGGGGTGGCTGCCAACTACACGTATATCAAGAGCAGCGGCCTGCCGAACACCTTCCTCAATACGGGCGAGCCGGTGGACGAATCCACCATCCCGCCGGGCAACCTGCCGCTTGAACAGTTGTCGAAGCACAACATCAATGCGACGGTGTTCTACGAGAAGGGGCCGATCAGCCTGCGGGCCGCCTATAACTGGCGCTCACGCTTCCTGCTAACGCCGGCGGATGTGATCTTCCCGTTCTACTCGATCTTCAACGAGTCGACCGGACAGCTTGATGCGTCGATCTTCTTCAACATCACGAAGGATATCCGGGTCGGCGTACAAGGGGTGAACCTGCTGGACGAGGTCACCAAGACCACGCAGGCCTACACCGGCGACGCCAGCGTATTGGCCCCGCGTTCGTTCTTCATGAATGACCGGCGCTTCTCCTTCATCGTGCGGGGCAACTTCTAACCCCTCGCGACGCGTTCCCCAGGGAAAGGGCTCTCCGGCATCTGTCGGGGGGCCCTTTTCCGTAATTGGCGGGCGGCGGGCGGCGCGGCGCAAAAAAAAGGCCCGGGACAGTGCCCGGGCCACAGGAATGCGCTGCTGCGAGGAGATCAGCCGGCAGCGCTCATCACGTTGGCCAGCGCGGTGCGCAGTGGCTTGGCGCGATATTCGGAATCGTAAGGCGTGCCGCGCACTTCTTGCCCATCGGCGCGCTTGGCCGGGTCGAAGCCTTGCAGCCAATTGAACTTATCGACCATGCCCCAGGCGAGCACGTCATCAAGCTTGGCATCGTAATCCAGCATCAGATCGAAATAGCGCCGCGCGAAGTCCGCGACCTTCTCGTCGCGCTGGGCGATATTGGCGGTGAGCGCCTTGTCCTTCACGTCGAATTCGGTGATCAGCAGGCGGTATCCCATGCCGGTCACCTCATCGAGGAACTTGCGCCATTCACGCTCGGCATAGGGGCCGACGCCGGTGGCCGGATCAATCGCGAAGATTTCGATATGCGACTGGATGCCGAGAGCATCGACCGGTGTGCCGCGCTTCCTGAAACCTTCGAGCAGGCGCAGGACATCGGCGCAGTGGCGCTGATGCTGCGGCTCCCAGCTCATGTAGTCATTATAGACCAGCTGCGCGTCCGGCAGTTCGGCCCGCGCGGTGTGGAAGGCGAGGTCGATCACGGCTTCGGGGCTACCCATCGCGCGGCTCATGCTGGTTTCGATGGTGGTGTTGCGATCATGGTCGATCGCCTCGTTGACCACGTCGTAGCTGGTAATCACGCCCTTGTAGCGGCGGGTAACGGTCTGGATATGCTCGGTCAGCAGCCGCTCGGCCTCGCGTACCGGGTTGGCGCCGTAGTCATAGGTGTTGAGCCAGTTCGGGAACCACTGCGGGCGGTGCCACAGTAAGGTATGGCCGCGCACGGCCAGCGCGTTCTGCTGCGCCCAGCGCACGATCTCGTCCATCCGGTCGAAGGCGTAGACAGTAGGGGCGGGGCGTACGGCCTGCCACTTCATCTCGTTTTCGGGGACGACGATGCCGCATTCACCCTTGATGATGTCGGTATAGGCGCTGTTCTGGATCGAGCCTGCGTTGGTGGTACCGGGGGTCGAAGCGATGGCGCTGCCGAACTTGCGGCCTGCGCGCGCGGCGAGGGTGTTGAGGCCGGGCTGCGGCACGCCAGTCGCAGGCGGAGTGGGCGCGGGCGGGGGAGAGCTGATCGGCGCAGGCGCAGCTCCTGCCGCTCCGCCGCCGCAGCCGACCAGCGGCAATGCGGCAAGCCCGGCGAGCGCAGCGCGGCGGGAGAGGGTGGAATCCGTATCCATATCAGATGATCTCCACGTCGAGCGGGGTGAGGTTGGCGCTGCTGTTCCCGGCCCATAGCCGCAGGGGGCCGGGCGGGTTGGTTTCAGCGAAGGTTTCGTCCCACACCGCCAGTTGGCGGGCGGGGATGGTGAAGCTGAGCGCGCGGCTCTCGCCCGGCTGGAGCGTGAGACGCTGGAAGCCCTTGAGTTCGAGCACCGGGCGACTGACCGCGAGGCCGGAGCGGGTGATGTAAAGCTGCACCACCTCGTCACCGGTGCGGTTGCCGGTGTTGGTGACGGTGACTTTGGCGCTGACATCCTCGTCGCGCGCGAAGCGGGGCTTGGCGGTGCTCGGGGCGGAAATGGCGAAGCTTGTGTAGCTGAGGCCATGGCCGAAGGGGAACAGCGGGGCCTTGTCGTCAAACAGATACCCGCGCCGCGCGCTCGGCTTGTGGTTGTAGAACAGCGGGATTTGCCCTGCGTTCCGGACCACGCTGACGGGGAGTTTGGCCCCCGGATTGATGTTGCCCAGCAGCGCTTCGGCGACAGCCTGGCCGCCTTCCTGTCCCGGATACCAGCATTCCAGCACGGCATCGGCCTTGGCGATCACATTCGGCCAGCTCGGCGGACGGCCATTATAAGCGGCGACGATCAGCGGCTTGCCCAAAGCGGCGAGGGCATCGACGAGCGCGCTCTGTTCGCCGAGAATGTCGATGCTGGTGCGGTCGCCGAGGTGGTTTTTCGCAAAGCCTTCGCGGCTGGTCTGTTCGGTGTCGCCGATGGCGAGGATGATGGTGTCGGCGGTGCGAGCGACTTCCACCGCTTCGGCGATGAGTTTGAGGTTGGCGGCGCGGTCAGCCAGCGTCACTTCATCCGCCGAGCGATCCTCGCTGGTGGTGATGAACACGCCTTGCGCGGTGACGAAGTCGGCGTCCGGCGCAATCATGCGCAACCCTTCGATCAGGCTGATGGTCTGTTTGGGCACGCTCGAATAGCCGCCAAGCCGCGCAATCGCGTGGTTCGGTCCGATCACAGCGACCCGGCCCATCGTGTTGCGGTCGAGTGGTAAGGCGCCGTTGTTGGTGAGCAAGCACACGCTCTTCCTCGCCGCCTCCAACGCCAGCGCGCGGGCCTCGGCGTTGCCGGTGATCGCTTCGGCCAACGCAGCATCTCCATAGGGGTTTTCGAACAGCCCGCAGCGGAATTTGAACGCCAGCATCCGTGCGCAGGCCGTGTCCACCAGCGCTTGCGGCACGCGGCCCGCGCGCACGGCGTCCACCAGCGTGGCGAAGGCCTGACCTTCGGGCAATTCGCTGTCGACGCCGGCACGCAAGGCCTGATGCGCCGCATCCTCGAGATCGCGCGCGACGTGGTGGAGCGTCGCGAGTTCGTGCACCCCGCCGTAATCGCTGGCGATGATCCCGTCGAAACCCCACTCGCCGCGCAGCACCTCGCCCAGCAGCCAAGCGTTCGCATGGCTCGGCACCCCATCGATCTCGTTGTAACTCGGCATCACCGCGCCGACCGAACAGCGGCGGACCACCTCGCGGAACGGGGGGAAGAAGTTCTCGCGCAATTCGCGTTCGGATATCTGCGCGGGGGCGACATTGTTGCCGCTTTCGGGCTGGCCGTGGCCGGTCATGTGCTTGAGGGTGGCGAAGACCTTGCCGTCCGCCAGCCGCTCAAACATGCCCGGTCCTTGCAGGCCCTCCACCGCAGCGACGGCCATTTCAGCGGCAAGGTAGGGGTCTTCGCCCCATGTCTCCTCGATCCGCCCCCACCGCGGATCGCGAACGATGTCGACCACCGGGGAGAGCACGAGCGGCACGCCCCTTGCGCGGGTTTCGCGGGCGATCACCGACTGGACGCGGCGCATCAGATCGGTGTCGAAGCTGCCCGCGAGCGCAATGGCCTGCGGGAACATCGTCGCCTCGGTTGCCATGTAGCCGTGGAGCGATTCCTCGTGCAGCAGAACGGGGATGCCGAGCCGGGTGTCCTCCAGCGCCCAACGTTGCAGGGCATTGATGAAGGCGACCGTCTCGGCAGGCGTGCGCCAGCGCGCTGCGGTGCCGCCTGCCGCGCCGGTGATGCCGGGCACGCCGCGCTTGTCGCTCGGACGGGTGACATGGCCGATCCCGTCGGGGAAGGCTGCGTTGGCCTTGGCGGGATTGAAGGCGAGAGGGTCAACGTCTTTGGCGATCATGTCAGCCTTGGCCGCCCATGCAGTGCGGATTTGCGCGACCTTTTCCTCAAGCGTCATCCGCGCCATCAGATCAGCGACGCGCAGGGGGATTGGCGCCGCAGCGTCCTTGTAAACCGCACCCCCGCGAGCCCACGCCGCAGGCCCCGCCGCTAGCGCCAGCGCGGCAAGGCTTCCGCCTGCCATGAGGCGCAGCGCATGACGGCGGGTGTGGCTCACTCAGTCACCGTCAGTGTGACGCTCTGCACCTCGGCCGAGTTTGCGCCGGTCATCAGCGTAAAGGTGCCAGGCTCCACCACCTGCTTCATGTCGGTGTTCCACAGCATGAAGGCGCGCGGTTCGATGGTAATCGCCACATTGCGGGTCTCACCGGGGGCGAGGGTGACGCGGCTGAAGCCCACAAGCTCCTTCACCGGCCGCGTGACCGAGCTGACATCGTCGCGCAAGTAGACCTGCACCACTTCATCGCCCGCACGCTTGCCGGTGTTGGTGACCGATACCGTCACCGTCACCCTTTGCCCGGCCTTGATGGTGCTCGCCGAAAGCTGCGGCGCGCCGAGCGCGAAAGTGGTGTAGCTGAGCCCCCAGCCGAAGGGGTAGAGCGGCGTCACCTCGTCGAATAGATACCCACGCCGCGCGCTCGGCTTGTGGTTATAGAACATCGGCAGTTGGCCCGCATTGCGCGCAACCGAGACCGGCAGTTTGCCGCCGGGGTTGATCTTGCCGAGCAGCGCATCGGCAATCGCTGTGCCCTGCTGCTCGCCCGCATACCAGGTTTCGAGCACCGCATCGGCCTCGGCCGCGATGGTCGGGTAGCTCGGCGGGCGGCCATTGACGAGTACGGCCACGACGGGCTTGCCCAGTGCCTTCAGCGCGGCGAACAATTCGTTTTGTTCGCCCACCAGATCCAAGCTAGTGCGGTCGCCCAAGTGCCCGGCTGCCCAGCCTTCGCGGCTGGTCTTTTCGGTGTCGCCGATGAAAAGCACGATGGTGTCGGCGGACTTCGCCACCTCGACCGCTGCGGTAATGCGGCGGCGGTTCTCGGCGGGATCGGCGAGTGCGACCGGATCGTCCCACCAGTCGCTGTCACCCTTGACGATCTCGACGCCCAAGGCGTGTACGATCCGCGCCTTGTCACCCACCGCCGCGCGGATGCCTGCGAGGGGGGTTACGCTCGCACGCGGTTCGCCATAATAGCCGCCCAGCCGCGCGACATCGGCGTTGGGGCCGATCACCGCAATGGTCGGCTTCTTGCCCGACGCAGGCAGCGCCAGCGGCAAGGCGCCGTTGTTCTTGAGCAGCACCAGCGACTTTTCCGCGGCCAGCCGCGCCAAGGCCACCGCGTCCGGCCCGTTTGAGGTCTTCGCCTTGGCGAGATCGGGCCAAGGGTTGTCGAACAATCCAGCATTGAACTTGGTGGTCAGCAGACGGCGCACCGCGTTGTCGATGGCGGTCTCAGGCACCCGGCCTTCGCGGACGCTGCGCGCGAGATCCTGGAACCCTGCGCCTTCGGGCAGATCGACATCGACGCCCGCCAGCAGCGCGATCTCGCCCGCGCGGGCATTGTCGGGCGCGATGTGGTGGAGGCGGGCCATGTCCTCGATCGCGTAGTAATCGGAGACGACCGCGCCGCGGTAACCCCACTCGCCGCGCAGCACGTCCTCCAGCAGCCAGCGATTGGCGTGGCTGGGCACACCGTCGATCTCGTTATAGCTCGCCATCACCGCGTCGATCGCGGTGCGCTTGACCACCTGTTCGAACGGCGGGAAGAACATCTCTCGCAAGGTCCGCTCACTGATCTGGGCGGGGCCGACATTGGTTCCGCTTTCGGGCTGACCGTGGCCGGTCATGTGCTTCAGCGTCGCCATCACCTTACCCGGCGCAAGCTTGCGCGTGGTGCCGACGCCCATCAGCCCTTCGACCGAAGCGACGCCTATTTCCCCGACGAGGAACGGGTCTTCGCCGAAGGTCTCCTCGATCCGGCCCCAGCGCGGATCGCGCGCGACATCTACCACGGGAGAGAGCACCGAGTGGACGCCGCGCGCGTGGGTCTCGTCAGCGATCAGGGCGTTGATGTCGCGGATCAACGCGGGGTCCCAGGTGCTGGCAAGACCAATGGCCTGCGGAAAAGCCGTCGCATCCTTGGCGGCGAGGCCGTGGAGCGATTCTTCGTGAAACAGGACGGGGATGCCGAGCCGCGTGTTCTGCATCGCCCAGACTTGAGCATCGATCACATACTGGATGCTGGCTTCGATGGAGCGGCGCGGCACCTTGCGCGGGGAGGAGGGCCCGGCGCGGTCCGAAGGGCGGGCGATCTGGCCGATCCCGTCAGGGAATTTCGCAGCGGCCTTGACCGGGTCGAACACGTCGCCCTCGCTCTGGATCTGGCCCTTGCTGTCCCAAATGGTAAGGATCTGCGCGACCTTTTCTTCCAGCGTCATGCGTGCCAGCAGGTCTTCGACGCGCTGCTCGGTGGGCAAAGCGGCGTTCCAGTAGGGCGCGTCCTTCATTGCCCGCTCTACCGCCACTGGCTGTGCCAACGTCGCCGGGGCGGCCACCATCCCGAACGCTGCCAGACACACGCCAGCCGCCAGCGCGGCCCGCTTGATCCCTCTCATCCTATGTCCCTCTCCTGCCACGGCGGCTTGACTGACCGCCTGTTTGTGGTAGCGCTACCATGATGAGAGGGACAGGCCTTGTCAACCGGCTTGCGATGCTGATTGTGGCAGTGGGGGCAGCTGTGTTCCCGCTTGCTTCGTTGCACGCCGAGGATGGCTATGACCTGTGGCTGCGCCATGCGCCGATGTCGGCTGTCGAGGCGCAGGCGGCGCGGCCTTATCTGGGGCGGGGCGTTCAGTTGCTCGGGGCGATGTCGCCTACGGTGAAACTGGCGGTGGATGAGCTGGGCAGAGCGGGTGCGGGCATGACCGGGCTTGAACCATCGTCCCATCCTGCGCTTGTACTCGCGCGCGCAGACCGGCTCAAATCCGGCGGCTATCAGGACGATCCGCGACTGGTTGGAGCGCCACCGGGAAGCTATTCGATTCGCGCCATACGGTCGGGCCGCATCCTGATCGCCGCCAACGACGACCTTGGTCTGCTCTATGGTGCCTTCGCGCTGCTCCGCCACGTCGGAGCGACCGGCACAGTGGTTGGCGTCGAGGCGTTTTCCGCCCCCGCCATGCCGCTCAGGATGCTCAACCACTGGGACAATCCCGATGGCCATGTCGAACGTGGCTATGCCGGGCGTTCGATCTTTGATTGGTGGCACCTGCCTGACAAGCTCGATCCCCGGATGATCGACTATGCCCGCGCCAATGCGAGCATCGGCATCAACGCGGTGGTGGTGAACAACGTCAACGCCCGCCCCTTCATGCTGGAGCCGCGTTACATCGCGAAGCTCAAGCGGCTGGCGGATGCGTGGCGGCCCTATGGCATCCGGGTGTTCCTGTCGGCGCGGTTTTCAGCGCCCATGGAAATTGGGAGGGGCGACATCGGCGGGCTGCCCACTGCCGACCCGTTCGACCCGGCGGTGGCGGCCTGGTGGCGGGCGAAGGCGGACGAAATCTACGCGAGCATCCCCGATTTCGGCGGGTTTCTCGTCAAGGCGAACAGTGAAGGCCAGCCCGGCCCGCAGGACTATGGCCGCAGCCATGCCGACGGCGCGAATATGCTCGCCGCCGCGCTCGGCGACCGGGGCACGGTGATCTGGCGTGCGTTCGTCTACAGGGCCGAGGATGACACCGACCGGACGATGCAGGCCTATGCCGAATTTGCGCCGCTCGATGGGCAGTTCGCCGACAACGTCATCCTCCAGGTCAAGAACGGCCCGCTCGACTTCCAGCCGCGTGAGCCGTTCCACCCCCTGTTCGGCGTGATACCCCAGACCAAGGTGATGCTGGAGGCGCAGATCACTCGCGAATATCTCGGGCAAGCAAACGGCGTGGCCTACCTCGCGCCTCTCTGGAAAGAGGTGCTGGCAGCGGACACGGGGCTGGGCGGGACCGTCGCACAAATCGTCGCCCCGGTCGGCATGGCTGGCGTCGCCAACACCGGAAGCGACCGCAACTGGACCGGCACGCACTTCGATGCCGCCAACTGGTATGCATTTGGACGGCTGGCGTGGAATCCGGCGCTGACGAGCGAACAGATCGCCCGCGAATGGACCGCGCAGACCTTCACCCGCGCCGAGGCGCCGCGCGAGGCGATTGTGCAGATGATGCTCACCAGCCACGAGACCGTGGTGAAATACACCGCCCCGCTCGGCCTCGCGCATCTGATGGGCACCGGCCACCATTATGGCCCCGCGCCGTGGGTGTGCGATCTGGAACGGCCTGACTGGAACCCGTGCTACTACCACCGCGCAGACGCCCAAGGCATCGGGTTTGACCGCACAGCCACAGGCTCGAACGCGCTCGCCCATTATGCGCCTGCGGTGGCCCCCCAGTGGGCCGACCCCGCCACCACCGACCCGCGCTACCTGTTGTGGTTCCACCATCTGCCGTGGACCCACCGCATGGCAAGCGGGCGGACGCTGTGGGAGGAGCTTGTCGCCACCTACGATCAGGGCGTGCGCGAAACCGTGGCGCGCGCAAAGGGCTGGGCGGCGCTCGCCCCGCATATCGACCCGGAACGCCACGCCGCTGTCGCCGCCGATCTTGCGATCCAATCGACCGAGGCGCGCTGGTGGCGCCATGCTTCGCTCAGCTTTTGGCAAACGCTGAATGGCCTCCCGCTCCCCGCCGGAGCCGCGCCAATCCCCGAGAGCCTTGAGGCTTACCAGGCCCGCGCCTTTCCCGAGGCACCCGGCCAATGACACCGCCTATGGTAGCGCCCATCATCGTGCTTGCTGACACTCGGCGCATCGCAGTATGGCGACAGCCATGAACAGCCCCAAATCCCTCACCGCAGAGACCACCGCTCCGGGCCGCAAACGCAATGCCCGGCGGAGCAATGCCGCCCCGACCATCACCGATGTCGCCCGCGAAGCGAAGTGTTCGCCCATGACAGTCAGCCGCGTCATCAATGGCGAGGAGAACGTGCGCGATGATACCAAGCAGAAGGTCCTGAGCGCGATTGCGAAGCTCAATTACGTCCCCAACCGCGCGGCGCGCTCGCTGGCGGCGGGATCGCAACTGCGGATCGCGCTATTGTTCGACAATCCGTCCGCATCCTACCTCAGCGAGTTCCTGATGGGCGCGCTGGAGGAGGCGAGCCGCCGCGACATCTATCTGGTGGTGCAGGCCTGCGAGAACACCACCGAAGCGCAAAAGGTGATCAAGAAGCTGCTCGACGGCGGGATCGAAGGCTTCATCCTGCCTCCGCCGCTGTGCGACGATCAGAACGTGCTCGACCAGATCCGCGCCGCTGGCGGGATCGCGGTTGCGGTCGGGCCGGGGCGGGCGACCGGCAGCCACGGCGCGGTGCTGATCGACGAGTTCCAGGCCGCCTATGACATGACCCGGCACATCATCAGCCTAGGGCATGAACGCATCGGCTTCATCATCGGCAACCCCGAACAGGTGGCGAGCGGCCGTCGTCTGCTCGGCTATCGGTCGGCGATGGAGGATGCCGGGCTGGCGATTGATGAAAGCCTGATCGCGCAGGGCCAGTTCACCTATCGGTCAGGCATGGTCGCTGCGGAAAAGCTGCTGAACGTCAGCCATCGTCCCACCGCGATCTTCGCCTCCAATGATGACATGGCCGCCGCCACCGTTGCCATGGCGCACCGGCGGCATCTCGACGTGCCGGGCGACATCACCGTTTGCGGGTTCGATGATACCGAGCTTGCCAGCTCGATCTGGCCCGAGCTGACCACCATCCGCCAGCCGATCCGCGAAATGACCGCCGAGGCTGTCGCCATGATCGCCCGCGTCCACAAGCAGAAGCCGCGCATCGCCCGCGCCAAGGCCGAGCAGCTGACGCTCGCCTACCAGCTCATCCGCCGCAATTCCGATGCAGGGCCCAGCCTTGCCGCATCCTTCAGCAAGCCTCCCGGGAGCCCATGACCGACATCCCCACCCCCCGCCGTCTGCGTTCGCGCGACTGGTTCGACAACCGCGAACGTATGGATATGACGGCGCTCTACCTCGAGCGGTTCATGAATTACGGGATCACGCCCGAGGAATTGCAAAGCGGCAAGCCGATCATCGGCATTGCGCAATCCGGCAGTGACCTCTCCCCCTGCAACCGCATCCACATCGATCTGGCCAAGCGCACCCGCGATGGTATCCGCGATGCAGGCGGCATCCCGATCGAGTTTCCCGTCCACCCGATTTTCGAAAACTGTCGCAGGCCGACCGCCGCGCTGGATCGCAATCTGCTCTATCTCGGGCTGGTGGAGCTGCTGAACGGCTATCCGATTGATGGCGTGGTGCTGACCACTGGCTGCGACAAGACCACGCCGAGCCAGATCATGGCGGCGTCCACGGTCGATATTCCCGCTATCGTTCTGTCAGGCGGGCCGATGCTCGATGGCTGGCATGAAGGCGAGCTGGTCGGCTCTGGCACCGTCATCTGGCGCAGCCGCCGCAAGCTGGCCGCGGGCGAGATCGACGAGGACGAATTTCTGCGCCGCGCGACCGACAGCGCGCCCTCTGCCGGGCACTGCAATTCGATGGGCACGGCCAGCACCATGAATGCGGTGGCAGAGGCGCTGGGCCTCTCGCTGACGGGATGCGCCGCGATTCCTGCGCCGTATCGGGAGCGCGGGCAGATGGCCTATCGCACCGGGCGCGGGATCGTCGAGATGGTGCTGGAAGACCTCAAGCCCTCAGACATTCTCACCCGCAAGGCGTTCGAGAACGCGATTGCCTGCGTCAGCGTCATCGGCGGATCGTCCAACGCCCAGCCGCATATCATGGCGATGGCAGCCCACGCGGGCGTCAGCCTTGAAACCGATATCTGGCAGAAGCACGGCTATGACCTGCCTTTGCTGGTGAACATGCAGCCCGCCGGACAATATCTGGGCGAGCGCTTCCACCGCGCGGGCGGGGTTCCGGCGGCCTTGTGGGAGCTGATGCAGGCGGGCAAGCTGCATGGCGATTGCCTCACCTGCACCGGCCGGACGATGGCCGAAAACCTCAGCGGCGCCGAAAGCCATGACCGCGAGATGATCCGGCCCTTCGCCGATCCGCTGATCGACCGGGCGGGCTTCATGGTGCTGTCGGGCAATCTGTTCGATTTCGCGATCATGAAGACCTCGGTGATTTCCGAGGCATTCCGCACGCGCTACCTCTCGCGTCCCGGCAGGGAAGGCGTGTTTGAGGCCCGCGCGATCGTGTTCGACGGGTCGGATGATTACCACCACCGCATCAACGACCCGGCGCTCAATATCGACGAGGACTGCATCCTTGTGATCCGCGGCTCGGGCGTGGTCGGCTGGCCGGGAAGCGCGGAAGTTGTGAACATGCAGCCGCCCGATGCGATGATCCGCGCGGGCAAGCAATGGCTGCCGACGCTTGGGGACGGGCGGCAATCAGGGACGAGCGACAGCCCCTCGATCCTCAACGTCAGCCCTGAAAGCGCGATTGGCGGGGGGCTGGCGTGGCTGCGAACGGGCGATGTGATCCGCGTCGATCTCAACACACGGCGCTGCGATGCGCTGGTCGAGGAGGCAGAGATCGCGCGGCGTCTGGCTGAGGAGACCTGCCCGCCGGTGCCCGAAAGTCAGACCCCGTGGGAGGAACTCTACCGCGAGAAGACCGGGCAGCTGGCCGAAGGCGGGGTGATGGAGTTTGCGCTCAAATACCGGGGCACGGCAAAGAAGCTGCCCCGGCATAATCACTGATGCTGAGACCGCACCTGCGCCTTAGGCGACGCCGATCCGCAGGCTCAGGCTCACCGTCTCGCCCGGCGCGCAAAGCGGCATCGCCCCGGCATTGGCGGCATCGGGAAGGTGGCTCACCGGTTCGAGGCAGAGGATCGGGGGATCTTCGGGCGCGTAGAGATGCAGCAGCCCCGCGCCTTCCGCCGCAATCGTAATCGTGCCGCAGTCATCGGTGACGCTCGCCGTGCCGTCCCAGCCGGTGAAGCAATGGTCGATCAGTCCCGCAGGCAGAACCGCACCCGCAGAAAAATCGGCGAAATGCGCAGACGGCAGGGTGTCGCCCGTCGGGATCAGGTCCGCGCCGACCGCGACCACACCTGCCGCCGCAAACCGCACCCGGCTTTCCGGGCGGCGGCGCAGATAGGGGTGCAGGCCGAGGCCCGCAGGCATCAGCCGCTCCGACAGATTGGTCAGTGACAGTGTGATCGCGCACCCCGCATCGCTCAGCACGATCTGCTGACGCGCCAGATAGGCCCACGGCCAGCCCGGCGCTGTGCCATCATGGCGATGCACCAGCGTGCAGTGGCCGGGGCCATGGCTCTCCACCGCCCAGACCGATTGCCACCCATGGCCGTGGATCGCGTGGCGTTCGGGGAGGAAATTGCGCGCGAGCGCCACCTCCGCCCCCTCCCAATCGAACCGCCCTTCGGCGATCCGGTTGCACCACGGCACCAGCGGGAAACACGCGGCATCGAGCGGCGAGCGCGAGCCCGGCGGCATCGTCCGCAGCACCGGCACATCGCCGCACGCCAGCGCCGAAATCAACCCGCCCGCATCAGGCAGCACCCGCGCGTGCCAAGCACCGCTCTGGAGAACAAGCTCGGCCATCGCCGGGGAAACCTTTGTGCAATCAGTTTGTCAGCGCGCGGGCGGCGTGGGCGCGGATACGATCCTGCATCCCGGCGTCGCTGTCGAATACGCCGTACCAGCCCTGCGGCTCGTGCGGCGGGTCGCCCATATAGGCGGTGTCGCCGGTGGCAAAGCGGAAATCGGGATGGGCCGCGCGCGCCTCGCCATTCCACGCCCAGAAGTTGCTCCCGGCGATCACCCCGCCGCTGCGCCAACTGGATTCGACCGCGTCGTAAATGACGCCGTAATAGGCTTCGCGAAAGGTGTTCGCGGCCTCCGGGGCATAGGCCTCGCCATCACGCGGGAAGCCGAATTCCTCGATCACCAGCGGCTTGCCGAGGCGCTCGGCAATCGCGACATGGGCGGCGATGTAATCGGCGACCTTGCGGCGGCCTTCGGGCCAAGTGCCGGCGAGATCGCTCCCCGCCACCCAGCCCCAGTTGAGCGGCCAGATATGGGCGGTGACATAGTCGACCTGCGCGTGCGCGTCGGCGACCAGCCCCGCATCGCCATTGGTCGCCTGCGTCCCTTCCTGCCCGAGGCTCACCAGATGCCGGGGTGCGCCAGCGCGGATCAGCGCAGCGGTCTCGGCAATCCACCTGAGATAGGCCTCGCGGTTCGCGGCAATCGCGGCCCTGCTCCCGCCTGGACGCGGTTCATTGGCGAGCTGCCAGCTGATGATCGCCGGGTCTTGCGCATAGGCCACGCCGTTTATGGTGTTGCGGCGGGCAAGCAGGCTGCGGATATGCTTGCGGTACAATGCCACGGCGTCCCGGTTGGCATAGACGGCTGCGGTGGCATCGGCGAAGGCGGGCCACGGATGCGCTGGATCGCCCATGTCGATGTAAGTGCCGGTGGCGCGGTAGAGCAGGGTCTGCAAGCCGCCCGACCACTCCCAGAAGTTCGACAGCACCAACACCGCCGTCATCCCGCGTTTCGCGATCTGTGCCAACGCGAAGTCGAGACCTGCTAATAGCGCCGCATTGGCGCTGCCATCGGGGCGGGTGAATCCGGGCGTGATCGCATTCTTCAGCGGGCCTTCCTCGGCCGCCGCCATGATCCTGAGATTATTGATCCCGAGCGCTTGCAGCCGGTCAAGCTCGCGGATGAGCCGCGCGCGGTTTCCATAAGCCGCATCCGCGCCCAGCCATGCCGCATACCACAGGTTCGCGCCGGTGATCCGGTAAGGCGCGTTCGCCCGCAGCAGCTGCGTGCCTTCGCGGGTGACGAAGCCGGGAAGCACAGTCTCGCCGTGCGCCGCGACCCTGCCGAGCGCCAGCGCCCCCGCCGCCCCGGCCACAGCCTCGCGGCGTGTCAGCCTCACGGCGCGATATCGAGGCCGAAGCCGGGGACGGGCATCCCGCCGCCATCGACCAGATTGACCACCGGCGCATCGGCCCAGGCATAGCGTACGCGGGTGGGGGTCATGCCTTGCGGTACGGCGATCACCATGCGGTTGCCATCAAGGCTGGCGAGCGCAAAGCGGCAGGTGCCGGGGCTCGCCTCGCACAGTTCGACACCGAGCGGGTAGGGGCCGCCCTGCGCCACCAATGCACCTTCGATCCCGGTGAAGCTGACCGCGACATTCGCGCCTTCGCGCACGGCGCGTTCGGGCATCGGCAGCTTGCGGCCATTGAAGGCTTCGGCCAGCCGCTTGCCCAGATCGTTCTTGTTGGCGGGGTGAATGTCGGTTGGCTCGCCAATGTCGATCGCGGTGACAAGTGCAGCATTGGCATCCGCGACAACGGCGCGGCGCTGTTCGTCGCGCAGCTGGCCCCAGCCGGATTCGGCCGGGGCAGAGCGGCGCTCGCCCCAATCGGCGAGCTGGACCACCAGCATCCGAGTCTGCGAGCCGAACTGGCGGCGCCAACCGGCAAACAGGCTGGCAAGCTTGGCATCATAGGCGGGTTGGCCTGCGTCGGACTCACCCTGATACCAGGCCACGCCTGCAAACGTCATGTGGCCGAGCGGTGCGATCATCGCGTTGTGCATCACCCCGATCCCCGCATTGGCATCCCACGGCGCGCGGGGGGGAACGTCGGTGACGGTGGAGACCGCATAGTCCCAGTCTGCGCCCAGCGGCACGCGCTCACCATTGGCGGCGGTGAAGTGCAGCCGCTCCGGCCCGGCAAAGAAGCCGCCGGTGTCCCACATATTGTTGGCTGCGATCAGGATGGTGTTTGCGCCCGGCTTCAGGTGCTTGGCTGGCACGCGGTAGGTGCGCTCCACCCCCCAGCCGAAGGTGTAGCCGACCGGATGGCCGTTGACGAAGGTGAGGTCGAGATCGTCAATCGCGCCGATGGCCAGCTGCCCGTCACCCTTGGCCTGGGCGGCGCTCAGTGTGACGGTCTGGCGCAGCCACACATTGGCGCGCGGATTGCTGTCGAGCCCGGTGCCCTTCCATTCGTTCCAGAAGGAGAATTGCGGGATCGGCTTCCAGTCGAGCAGCGCGGGATTTTTCCACGGCTCACGCCCGTTGTCCTGTGACCGCCACCAGTCGAACCACTGCGGCACAAAGGCCTGTGCCGCGGCATAGGGATCGCGGGCGTAGAGGGCGAGCTGGTCGAGCGCGGCTTGCCCGTGGCGTTCGCGCGCGCCTTGCGGATCGTACCACGCCCGCGCGGCGCTGCCGCCCCAATTGGAATGGATCAGGCCGATGGGCGTGGCGGGGTCTCTCTGGCGCAGCGCCTTGGCCATGTAGAAGCAGGCGGCGGAAAAGGGCGCGACGGTTTCGCTGGTCGCTGGCGTCCAGGTGACCGGGCTGGCGAATTGGGTTTGCGGCACCGGCGCGGTGGCCTTGGGAACCATCAGCAGCCGGATGCCATCATCGTCGGCGAGGCGCAGCTGGTTGTAGACATCCAGCGCCCGATCGACGGAAAGCTCCATGTTGGATTGCCCTCCGCACAGAAAAACATTTCCGATCAGTATGTTGTGGTAGATTGTTGAGCCTGAGGAATCGCTGATGGTGAGGGTGTGCGGTGCGGCGGAGTTGGATTGCGCGGGCAAGGTGGCCAAAAACGCGCCATCGGCGTCGGATTCCGTGGTTGTTGCGCGGTTATCCAGCTGTAGTGTCACGGTTGTTGCCGGTTTTGCTCGCCCGGAGAGCGTCAGCGGCGCGCCGGATTGCAGCACCATGTTGTCGCCAAATCCGGCATCTAGCACCGGGTTGGAAAGTGCTGTAGCGGACCAGGTGATCGCAAGAGTGACCGACAAAGCCTTGAAAAGTAGATACATTAGCTCAGCCTCGCGCGGGCCTGCGCAAACCCGGCGACGGGCGCAGCGAAGGCAAACAGGCTCCCGGCGAGCGGCCTCTCCGCCATGTCCTGTTGGGACATATTTTTGGTCGCAGAAGTGACGAAGATCGTTCTGAAGTCTGTCCCGCCGAACGCCATTTTTGTGATGTCGCGTGCGGGCATCGGGATGGTCGCGACCAGCGCGCCATCGGGCGAAAAGCGGGCGGCGCAGCTGCCATGATAGAGCCCGGTCCAGACGTGATCCTCGGCATCGACTACCGGGCCATCGGGGTAGGCGGTTGGGAAGTGCGCGCCGGTATCGGCGAAGACCCGCGCCTCGCCTACACCTGCGGGCGAAAGGTCGGCGACCATGATCTTTTGGGCGATGGTATCGGTGAAGTAGATCCGGTCCCCCAGCGCATTGACCGCAGGGCCATTGGTAATGGCAATCCCGCTCGGCCCGGCAGGGCGGACCTCGCCCCGGTCAAAAACATAGAACCGGCCCGACTTTGCCCCCTCGGCATCATCCATCGACCCGAACCAGACCCGCCCCCAAGGATCAGTGCAAGCATCATTGAGCCGGTTGGTGGCAGGCTCCCCAGAAACCGTACAAAGCCTTGTGAAAGCTTGAGATTCTGGCGCGAAAATGTAGACCCCGTCCTTCAGTCCGCATAGCAATCCACCCCCTTCAGCGGGGATCGCCCAACCGATCTGTTCGGGCGCCTCGGTAAAGCCATTGCTGCCGGTCGCCGGGTCAAAGTGCCAGAGCCGCTTGCGCTTGATATCGACGAACCACACGATGGCCCGCTCTGCATCCCACAGCACGCCTTCACCCAGCAAGGTGTCGGCGGCGAGCACGGCGGTGACCGGCAGGCTCATCTCCATCCGGCATCGACCCAGTAATTGTGCGCGGTGCAATAGCGCGCATCGTCCGAGGCGAGGAACAGCG
>VFQO010000390.1_pt1 | contig 48436 bp, 51 predicted proteins | sample 3512331 | NCBI WGS metagenome assembly VFQO01 (sample SAMN10412371, study PRJNA504923) | tailings metagenome | isolation source: Replicate 3 from Balatoc abandoned mine | place: Philippines: Itogon, Benguet | collected 2017-08-28 | reverse complement strand
TGCAGATGGGCACCGTAGATGCGATGGAATTCCTGCTCGACAAGATGAAGGATTCCAAGACCAACGAGGACTTCTTCGCCACGATGAATCAGTAGGTTAATCGCCAATCCGGGCCATGGGGTCGGCCCGGTGAAGAGGTCAAAAGGACGGGAATTCGTGCTTAGCCAATATCTCTACATCAGCACCGCGCCGACCCTGCCGCGCGAGGAAGTCGACGCGATCCTCGCCGCAAGCGCGCGCAACAATCCAGAGCGCGGGATCACCGGGCTGCTGCTGTTCAACGGCCGCAATTTCCTCCAGTTGCTGGAAGGCGAGGAGAGCGCGGTCGCGGGCCTGATGGACACGATCACCGCCGACCCGCGCCACAGCGGCGTCTCGGTGCTCGACCGGCGCGGGATCGATGCCCGGGCCTGCCCGGACTGGGCGATGAAGCGGGTGATGATCGCGGAAAGCATCGTAAGCCGTCGCGAGATGCTTGAGCGTGATCTGCCGGAGGGGCTCGATCCCGAAGTGCGCAAGATGATCGTCAACTTCGCGGTGCTGAATTAGGCTTTCGCTGCGGCAAGCTGCGTGCCCATCATCTCCCAGACCTTGTTGATGGCCTTCAAAGGCCGCACCATCACTTTGAAATCCGTGATCTGACCTGCGTCATTGAAGCGGATGATATCGACGCCGTTGATGGCGATGCCGTCCAGCTCGGTCACGAATTCGAGCATCATCTCGTCCCCGTCCACCAACTCGCGGACGTAGCGAAAGCTGTCGTTCCCCAGCACGTGTGAGGCGGCGACGAGATAGGCGATCACCACCGCCTTGCCGGCCTGCGGCGTGTGCACCACGGGGGAGTGGAACACCACGTCATCGGCCAGCAGGTCTGAGAGGACGGCGGGATTAGCGCCGCCCGTCATGTAATCGTGCCACCGGGCGAGGCCAGCGTGCCCACTCATCCGAGATGCTCGGTGAAGAAGGCAGCAGTGCGGCTGTCGGCGAGGGTCGCGGCAGCCTCATCCCGGCGCTGGCCGGTTTCGGTGGCAAAGCCGTGGTCCAGCCCCTCGTAATCGTGCAGCGTCACCTTGGGGTGATCGTCCAGCCCGGCATGCATCGCGGCCTGTGTTTCACGTGGAACAAAGCCGTCATTGGTCGGGATGTGCAGCATCACCGGGTGGGCAATGGCGTGCTTCTCGCCCAGCAAGCCATCAATGCCGACCCCGTAGTAGCCCACGCTGGCGTCGATATCGGTGCGCGCGGCGGCCATGAACGCAAGCCGCCCGCCGAGGCAGTATCCGACGCAGCCGACCTTGCTAACGCCCAATGTGCGGCGGATGTGGTGGATGGTCGCTTCGATATCGCGGATGCCGGCGTCCTGATCGAACTGGCCCATCATGCCGAGCGCGCGCTGGAATTCAGCCTCGACATCGGGATCCGTCTCCACGCCCGGCTCCAACCGCCAGAACAGGTCTGGCGCCACAGCGAGATAGCCTTCTGCGGCCAGCTTGTCGCACTTCTGGCGGATGCCGGGGTTCACCCCGAATATCTCCTGAATGACAATAATCGCAGCGCGGGGCATGCCTTCGGGGCGGGCGACATAGGCGCCGAAGCTGGCGTCGGCTTCCAGCGTGGGGATGGTTGCGTTCAGGCTCATGGGGTATCTCACTCTCGTGGCTCGGGGGGGTTGGCGTATCGTCTATCTCTTGCCTTGCCGCGCTGCCAAGCGCAAATGAGGTGCAAGGAGAGCGGCGCCATGAAGATCACTATCGAAGTCGATTGCACCCCCGAAGAAGCGCGCAGCTTCATGGGCCTGCCTGACGTTTCAGCGGCGAACAACGTCTATGTCGACAACATCACCAAGGCGATGCAGGGCGTCTCCAATCCTGATCAGTTGCAGCAATATGCTTCGGCTCTGGCGCCGATGGGGCAAGTGGGGTTGAAGCTGTTCCAGAGCTTTGTCGAGAGCGGGATGAAGGCTGCACAAGGCGGATCGGGTGGGCCGAAGGGCTCCGAATAGTCCTGCGATGACTTCCACGCCGACGATCTTCGCGCTGTCGAGCGGCGCGCCGCCTGCGGGTGTGGGCGTGATCCGGGTGTCTGGACCTCGGGCCGGTGGGGCCTTGTTGGCGTTGGCAGGGAGGATGCCTGCGCAGCGGCGGGCCTCGCTGGCTAAGCTGCGGGATGGTGCAGGCGCATTGCTGGATGAGGCGCTGGTGCTGTGGTTTCCCGGCCCGAATACCGCGACCGGTGAGGATCTGGCCGAGTTCCACTGCCATGGTGGCCGGGCGGTGATTGCTGCGATCGAGGCGGCGTTGGCGGCGCTGCCGGAGACCCGCCGGGCCGAACCGGGTGAATTCACGCGCCGCGCTTTCGCCAATGGTCGGATAGATCTGGCGGAGGCTGAAGGGTTGGGCGATCTCCTCGCTGCCGAGACTGAACTGCAACGCGCCGCCGCTTTGGCTAATCTCGGCGGGGTATTGTCTCGCCAAGTCGAAAGCTGGCGGGAGCGGGTGCTGGTGTTGTCTGCCGAAGTCGAAGGCGTACTCGATTTCTCGGACGAGGAAGACTCCAGCGATCTGCCGGAATGTTTCACGTGGAACATTGGATCGCTGGCGGCGGAGATTGACGAATGGCTCGCCCGCCCACGCTCCGAACGGTTGGGCGAGGGCTATCGTGTGGTGCTTGCAGGGCCGCCCAACGCCGGGAAATCGACTCTATTTAACGCCTTGGTTGAAAGCGAGGCGGCGATTACCTCACCGATTGCGGGGACGACCCGCGATGTGATTGAACGCTCGGTCGCCATTGCTGGCGTGCCGTTCACCTTTGTCGATACGGCGGGCCTCCGTGCGGTCGGGCCGGGTGCTGGAGCCGACCAGATCGAAGCCATCGGGATCGACCGCGCCAAGCACGAATTGCTGCGCGCCGACCTGGTGCTGTGGCTAGGGCGGGAGGGTGAGGGGCCTGATGGTGCCTGGGAGGTGGCAGCCCAAGCCGATCGCGCTGGCTTTGTGCCGAAGGACGCAGCACGGTTCACCCTTTCGGCAGCAACCGGTGACGGGCTGCCCAACCTCAAGACTGTTCTGGTGGAGACGGCACGCGATGCTCTGCCCAAGCCGGGTGAGGCTGCACTCAACGCCCGTCAGCACGCGCGGTTGACTGAGGCGGGTGAGGCGCTGGGGGCGGCAAAGGACCTCACCGATCCGCTGCTGGTTGCGGAAGAACTGCGCCGAGCCCGCGTGGCGTTTGACCGGTTGATCGGGCGGGCAACCACCGAGGATATGCTCGACACCCTGTTCGGGCGCTTCTGCATCGGCAAGTGAGCCCTGTGCCGGCAAAATGTTTCACGTGGAAGCGAAGCTGTGGCGTAGCCACAAACATTGGCCGCGACTTTCCTGAAATGTTTCACGTGAAACATTTGGCACACTTCGACCGGCCAAATCCGCTTTGACGATCACCCCGCCACGCCCTATCTGCGCCTCCATGCATTCCTTCGATGTCCTGGTCATCGGCGGCGGTCACGCCGGGGTTGAGGCTGCCTGCGCGGCGGCCCGCATGGGTGCGCGCACGGCATTGGTGAGCTTTGATCTCACCGCCATCGGCGCCATGAGCTGCAATCCGGCGATCGGCGGGTTGGGCAAGGGCCATCTGGTGCGGGAAGTCGACGCGCTCGACGGGGTGATCGGCCGCGCGGCGGACGCGGGGGCGATCCATTACCGGATGCTCAACCGTTCCAAAGGCAGCGCCGTGTGGGGTCCGCGCGTGCAGGCGGACCGGGTGCGGTTCAAGGCGGCGGTACAGGCGATTGTCCGGGCGCAGGCGAACCTGACGTTGGTGCAGGGCGAAGCCGCAGCGCTGGTGCTGGACGGTGGCACAGTAGCCGGGCTGGAACTGGCCGACGGCACGATCCTGAATGCCGCGCGCGTAGTGCTATGCACCGGCACTTTCCTCGGCGGCGTGCTGTTCCGCGGTGAGGAGCGCTATGAAGGCGGCCGCATCGGCGAGAACGCGGCCAAGCGTCTCGCCGCACAATTGCGCGGAGTCGACCTGCCGATGGCGCGGCTCAAGACCGGCACGCCGCCGCGTCTGGATGGCCGCACCATCAATTGGGCGGTCCTCGAAGAGCAGCCCTCTGACGGTGAGACGTGGACCATGTCCGCACTCACTCCGCACCGGGTCAATCCCGAGGTGTTCTGCGCCATCACCCGCACCACGCAGGCGGGACACGATGCGATCCGCGCCAATCTCCACCGCTCGCCGTTGTTCTCCGGCGCGATTGCGGCGGCGGGGCCGCGCTATTGCCCCTCGATCGAGGACAAGATCCACCGCTTTGGCGACCGCGAAGGCCATCAGGTCTTCCTCGAGCCGGAGGGGCTGGACACCCATATGGTCTATCCCAACGGCATCAGCACCTCGCTCCCGACCGATGTGCAGGAGACCGTGGTGCGTACGATGCCGGGCTGCGAGCGGGTAATGATCGTGCAGCCGGGTTATGCGGTCGAGTATGATCACATCGACCCCCGAGCTCTAACGCCGGATTTACAGGTCCGGGCGATCCCCGGACTTTACTGTGCGGGGCAGATCAACGGGACCACCGGTTACGAGGAAGCCGCGGCACAGGGGCTTGTCGCAGGGCTTGAGGCCGCTGCGGCTGCGCTTGGCAAGCAGGCCCCCCGGCTTGATCGCGCCAATTCCTATATCGCCGTGATGGTCGATGACCTGACCTTGCAGGGCGTGTCAGAGCCCTACCGGATGCTCACCGCCCGCGCCGAATACCGCCTGCGCCTGCGCGCCAACAACGCCGCGACCCGCCTCACTGGGCTGGGCGTCGAGGCTGGTTGCGTCGGCGAAGATCGCCGCCTGTGGTGGGAACGGCGCGAAGCGACCCGCGGAATGTTTCACGTGAAACATTCGCAGAAGGTCCACGCGCGAGAGCTCGCCGATCTCGGCCTTTCGGTACGCCGTGATCAGGGTGAGCGATCGCTGGCCGACTGGCTCCGCTATGACGGCGTCACGCCTGAGGCACTGGCGCCTTGGCTGGGTGAGGTGACGGCGCTTGATCCGCTGTTGGCTGAGGAAATGGCTGAGGACGCGGCCTACGCGCCGTACCTCGCGCGGCAGGACGCCGAATTGCGTGATTTGCGCGCCAGCGAGGCGCTGCCGCTCGCGTCGGACTTCCCCTATGGCGAAGTGCCGGGCCTTTCCAATGAGATGGTCGAGCGCCTGGCCAAAGCCGCTCCGGGGACACTGGCGGCTGCGGGACGCGTACCGGGCGTGACCCCTGCCGCGCTCTCTGCGCTGCTGGTCCACGCCCGCCGCCTCGCCAACGGGCAGCGCGCGGCATGATTACCAATGAGACTGAAGCGCGCGCCTATGTCGCAGGACTGACCAATGCTGAGGGCATGGCGCGAATCGACGCGTTTGCCGTGCTCGTGTTGGAGGAGAATCAGCGCCAGAACCTGATCGCCAAAGCGACTGAACCGCACCTGTGGCAACGGCACATTGCCGACTCGGCCCAATTGCTCGAAAATGTTTCACGTGAAACATTGGGAGCAAATGTGCAGGGGCCGTGGCTCGATCTCGGCAGCGGACCGGGCTTCCCTGGCATCGTGATCGCCGCTCTATGCCCCAATATGCCGGTGGTGCTGGTCGAATCCCGCGCACGGCGGGTCGAATTCCTCGAAAGAGTGGTTGAAGCGCTCGATCTGCGCAAATGCCGCATCGAAGGTCAGCGGTTGGAACGGGTTACGCCATTCCCAGCTCGCGCCATTTCGGCACGGGCTTTCGCGCCGCTGCCCAAACTTCTCGAGCTATCCGCACCCTTCTCCACAAGGGCCACCACCTATGTCTTGCCCAAGGGGCGATCGGCGGCGCAAGAGTTGGAGACGCTCAAGCCTTCGATTCGAGCAATGTTTCACGTGAAACATTCCTTGACCGATCCCGACGCGGGAATCATTGTGAAGGCCTGACACGCGAAACTGTGCGGATTCAGCGTGAATCGGCGCGCGGAAGGACGGGAACAACCATGTTCGTAATCGCGATTGCCAATCAGAAGGGTGGGGTGGGCAAGACCACCACTGCGATCAACATCGCAACGGCGATGGCGGCGACCGGCTGGCGCACGCTGCTGATTGACCTCGATCCGCAGGGCAACGCCTCGACCGGGCTGGGCGTTCGGGCCGAATCGCGCGAGGTTTCCAGCTATGATCTTCTGGTAGATGAAGTGCCACTCGCCAGCGCGATCGTCCCCACCAGCATTCCGCGCCTCGATCTCATCCCTGCGACGGTTGACCTGTCGGGTGCGGAGATTGAGCTCGTTGCGGTTGAGGGGCGAACGCACCGTCTGGACAAGGCGCTGGCGAATCATGCCGGGCACGACATCTGCTTCATCGATTGCCCGCCGTCGCTGGGCCTGTTGACGCTCAACGCATTATGCGCGGCCGATACGCTGCTGGTGCCGCTGCAATGCGAGTTTTTCGCGCTGGAGGGGCTGAGCCAGCTGCTCCAGACCGTCGATCAGATTCAACAGCGCTTCAATCCCGATCTCGGCATCATCGGCGTGGCGTTGACGATGTATGACCGGCGCAATCGCCTGACTGATCAGGTATCCGACGATGTGCGCGATTGCCTGGGCAAGCTGGTGTTCGAGACCGTGATCCCGCGCAACGTGCGCCTCTCCGAAGCGCCGAGCCACGGGCTTCCCGCGCTGATCTATGACCAGCATTGCACCGGCAGCCGCGCCTATATGGCGTTGGCGCGCGAATTGATCGGGCGATTTCCCGCAGAAAGACAAGCCGCATGAGTGAGAATGTGACGCAACCCGCTGATTCACCAGTGACTTCACGTGGGGACGACAAGCCGCGGCGGTTGGGCCGGGGGCTGGGCGCCTTGCTTGGCGAAACCCGGCGTGAGGAACCGTTGGTGCGGCGCGATGATGCTTCCGCAGATGCGCCGCAAGTGGTCGGCTCGCCGCTGCGCAATTTGGCGCTGGCCTCGATCAAGCCACTGCCCGGCAACCCGCGCAAGTATTTCGATGAAGCCGCGCTCGAGGAACTTGCAGCGTCGATCGCCACGCGGGGCGTGATTCAGCCGATTATCGTTCGTCCGCACCCGAATGGGGAGGGTTATCAGCTCGTTGCGGGGGAGCGCCGCTGGCGGGCGGCGCAGAAGGCGCGGCTGCATGAGATCCCGGCGCTGGTGCGTAACCTCTCCGAACGCGAGGTGATGGCGCTGGCGCTGATTGAGAACTTGCAGCGCGAGGACCTGAACCCGGTCGAGGAAGCGCGGGCCTATCACCGCCTCTCCGAAGACGAGGGCATGATCCAGGTCGACATCGCCAAAATGGTCGAGAAATCGCGCAGCCATGTCGCCAACATGATGCGGCTGATGTCGCTGCCGGAGCCGGTTCTCGCCCTGATCGAGCAGGGCCAGCTGTCGATGGGTCACGCCCGCGCGCTGATCGGGCGGGACGATGCGGTGCAGATCGCCGAGATTGCGGTATCCGAGGGGCTATCGGTGCGCGATGTCGAAACGCTGACGCGCAAGCCGGCAAGGCGGTTGGAGGCTCCGGGTCCTGCGCCGTATCAACCAACTGAAAATGCTGACATTCTGGCCGTCCAGCAGCATCTTGAGGAGTTTCTCGGGCTGAGCGTCAAGATCAAGCCGGAGGTTGACCCGCGCAAGGGCACGATCACGATCCGATACACCACGCTGGATCAGCTCGATCTGGTGTGCCAGCGCCTGACCGGCGGGGAATTCTGACCTTGCGTTCCGCACGCCAGCCGGCGTGCGAAATCCTCGCTCACACGCCCTTCGGGCGCGTCGCTGCGGGCCGGCAGTCGCGATTGCGGTCGCCTTTCGCGACCGAGTCACCGCCATGCGCGACTCGCCGGCAGTTGATTAGGCATGAAAAAGCCCCGCAAGGTCGCCTGATCTTGCGGGGCTTTTCTATTGTCCCCCGAGGGGGGCAAACGCAAATTAGAGGTTTTTGATCATCTTGGGTGATGGGCGCGGGGTGGGGATTTCCCGCGCGGCGCCGGGGACGGTGTAGGTCTCGTAACGCTCGGTCTCGCGCACCACCACCTGCTGCTGCACTTCGGTCCGCACCGGCACCATCACCATCTGCGGCGGCGGGGCATAGGTGTAGCCATAAGAATAGCCCGCCGGGTAGCCGTAGCCATAGGAATAGCCCTGCGCCGGGTAGGCGATCTCGCGGCTCGCGATGCGGGGACCAGGGGCGCCGTAGTGCGTGAGGTAACTGTCTAGCGCGGCTTCGCAATCGTAGCGGTCCTCGTCATCATCCCCGTCGAAGATGCTGCCCAGCAATCCGCCGATTAACCCGCCACCGCCAACGCCGAGGACGGTGCCGAGCACGCGGTCCCCTGCGCCCGCGATCTCGTAACCGGCAAAGCCGCCGGCAATTGCGCCAAGCAGGCCGCCGATGATCAGGCCGGTGTCATCCTTGCCCTGATCCTTTGTGCGGCGGCGGCATTCGTCAATCCACTGCTGGCGCTCGAACACCACCGGAGCGGGCCCATAGGCCGGGGCGTAGCCCATCTGCGGCGCATAGCCGTGGTGCTGCGCGGGCGCATAACCCTGATGCGGCGCGGAGGGGCGCGGCGGCGGTCCGTCAATCCGGCGGGTGCGGGTGATCGTCTCGACCCCGTTGACGTTCGTCACTGTCTCTTCAGCCTGCATCGTCACCGGCGCGGTGCGATATTCGGCCGGGAGCGTGCGCATTTCAGCTTCGCTCATCGGTGCCAGCGGCGGAAGATCGGCATAATTCTGCGCCTGCACCGCCGCCGGGATAGCAAGGGCCAGAGCGGCGAGCGAAACAGTCGGCGAAAGCTTGAACATGGGCAATTTCCCCCTGAATCAGCCGGATTGGGCTGATGGTTAGCGAAAGCATACCACCGAGTCCGCCGCCTGCCCAAGCAGTGCTGTCTGCGCTGTCCCGTTTCGGGAAGGTCGCGGGGGGAAACGCTCAGATCCGGTCAGCGAGCAGGGCTGCCAGCGCCTCGATCCCGGCGGCGTCAGCAGGGGTAAAGCGCGCCGGCGACGGGCTATCGAGGTCAATCACCGCGATCACTGCGCCATTGCGCAGCACCGGCACCACCAACTCGCTCGCGCTTGCCGCATCGCAGGCGATGTGGCCCGGGAAGGCGTGGACATCGGCGACAAGTTGCGTGGCGCGACTTTGCGCCGCTGCGCCGCATACGCCAATGCCGAAGGGGATCCGGATGCAGGCGGGGCGGCCTACGAAGGGCCCGAGCACCAACTCGTCCGCGCCGCCGGTCTTCGTCGGAGCGACCCGGTAGAACCCGGCCCAGTTGAGATCGGGCAGAAACTCCCATAGCAACGCCGCAACATTCGCCATATTGGCGACCGCATCAGGCTCGTCTGCGGTCAGCGCTTCGGCCGCGCCCAGCAGCTCGCGGTAGAGCTCATCCGAGGCGAGCGGGGCAGCGGGTTTGAAATCATACATCGCGGTCAGTGGCCTTTCATCGCATCGCCCCGGCGCTTAATCGGTTGCCGCATCGGCGGCCGGGCTTTATCCCGCGTCACATGGCTCTTTTTCGCAAAATCGCAATCGCTCTTGTCATCGCAATCGTGGTGACGGGGGTCGCCCTGTTTGTCCTGTCGCGCGGGGACACCGCTGATCTCTCCGTGGAAGAGGTCGCTGGCACCGAACCGGTCTTGCAGGAGGGTGATCCGCAGAACTTCCCCACCGTCCAGATTGCCGAGCCGGTGGGCTGGAAAGCGGGCGAGGCACCGACGCCTGCCGAGGGGCTGGAGGTCGTCCGCTTTGCCGAGGGGCTCGATCACCCGCGCACCCTGTTTGCGCTCCCCAACGGCGATATGCTGGTCACGCTGACCCGCGCCCCCGGCAAAAAGGATGGCGATGACGGGATCATGGGCACCATCCGCGGCTGGGTTGAAGGAATTCTGTTTTCCAAGGCCGGCGCGGCGGGCGAATCCCCCAATCAGGTCGTGCTGCTGCGCGATTCCGACGGCAATGGCAGCGCTGAGGTGAAGCAGGTGATCCTGTCCGAAGGCCTCGATTCGCCCTCGGGCATGGCATGGAAGGATGGCACGCTTTACGTCGCCAACCACAATGCGCTGCTGGCCTTTCCCTATGAACTGGGCGCCGACAAGGTCACCGGAGCGCCGCGCAAGCTGATGGACCTGCCAGCAGGCGGCGGGCACTGGATGCGAAATCTCGAACTCTCACCCGATGGGCAACTGCTGTATGTCGCTGTCGGATCGGTCAGCAATATTGGTGAAGCCGGGATGAAGGTCGAAGAAGGCCGGGCGATGATCTGGGAATATGATCTTGACGCGGGCCGAGCGCGCCAGTTCGGAGCGGGGCTGCGCAATCCCAATGGCCTCGATTTCAGCCCCTGGACCGGCGAGCTGTGGACCACGGTGAATGAGCGCGACATGCTCGGATCGGACCTCGTGCCTGATTATCTCACTAACGTGCCGATCGGAGCGCAGTATGGCTGGCCCTGGGTCTACTACCGCACCAATATCGACCGCCGGGTCGAAGCGCCGATGCCGCGCTTCCTGATGGAATATGTCCGCAAGCCGGAATTCGCGCTCGGCCCGCACGTGGCAGCGCTGGGGCTGGTGTTCTCGAAGGAGGGCAACCGCATGGGGGACAGCTTCGCCAACGGCGCCTTTATCGCGCGGCATGGCTCGTGGAACCGCAAGCCGCCTTCGGGTTATGACGTGGTGTTCGTGGACTTTGACGAGCTCGGCAATCCGGTCGGCAAGCCGGTGCCGGTGCTGACCGGGTTCCTGACGGGCGAGGGCACCACCCGCGGCCGGCCGACCTGGGTCGAATGGGCGGGTGATGGGTCGCTGCTGGTGTCGGACGATACGGCCGGGATCATCTGGCGCGTGCGTTCACCCTCGGCGACGCCGGCTCCGGCCATCGCGCGGCTGAAGGACGATCCGCTCCCCCCGAGCGCGCTGAAAGACCCGCAGGCGGCGTTCGAGGCGGATTACCTGCGCAAGCAGGCGGGGGAGAAGGTCAATTGAGCGTAAGCCCGGCGCGTCCCGCCAACTCAGTTGCGAATTGCAGCGCGGTGCGGCCTGAGCGGTTGCCGCGCTGGATCGCGAAAGCCATCGCCTCCTCGGCATCGAAGCTGAGGCCGAGCGGGGTGGTGTAGCCTGCGAGGATCGCGAGGTAGGTGTCCTTGTCCGCCGGGTGGAAGCCCAGCGTGAGCCCGAAGCGGTCAGCCAGCGCGAGGGCATCGTCGCGCTCATCGCGTTCGTGGATCGCCCCGGAGGTATCCTCCCGCTCGACGATGGAACGGCGGTTTGCCGTCACCACAAGGCGGACATGCGCGGGACGCGGGGCGACGCCGCCGTCGAGCAGGCTGCGCAGCGCAAGCATTTCGGCTCGCCCATCCGCGCCAAAGCCGAGATCGTCGATGAACAGCAGGAAGGCGCGGGATTGCTGCGCCAGTTCGGCGACCAGCGCCGGGAAAGTCGGCAGGGCACCCGGCGCGATTTGCACCAGCGCGAGCGCTTGCGAATCGCTCGCCTGCACATCGGCCACAGCAGCGCGCACCAGCGCCGATTTGCCCATCCCGCGCGCGCCCCACAGCAGCACATCATGCGCCGCTGCACCTTGGGCGAGCCGCTCGCAATTGCTCCGCAGCGCGGCCTTCTGCGCGGCGATCCCATGCAATTGGGCGAGCGGCACCGCATCCAGCACCGCCACCGCGCGCGCAGTCTCGCCGTCCCACACATAGGCAGGCGCGCCGAGCCAATCGGTCGGCGGCGGGGGCGGGGGCGCGAGCCGTTCGAGCGCGGCGGCGATCCGTTCCAAGGCGTCGCCGTGCTTCATCTCAGCCGACCAGTGCTGCGGCGGGCAGCGCGTAGAGCAACTCGGCCCCGGCGACTGCGCCTGCCTTGAGGCCAGCGGCTTCCGGCACGATCCGGTCGAGGAAGAATCGCACCGTCACCGGCTTGGTCGCGGCCAGTTCGGGCGCTGCGCCGGCCGCGATCGCTTCGGCCTGCTTCATCAACTGCCACCCGGCGACCGTGACGGCGGCCATAGTGCAGAATGGCACGCTCCCGGCGAGGCGATCATCAAGGCTCGCCTCATCCCGCATCCAGCGGGCGACATGGGCGCAGTCCATCGCCAAGGCTGTGAGGGCATATTCGGATGCGGCTTCGCGGGCGATGGTCTCGAACAAAGTCACCATCGCCTCGCCGCCCTCGAGGCCGAGCTTGCGGGTCACAAGGTCTGCGGCCTGAATGCCGTTCGTGCCTTCGTAGATCGGCGCGATCCGCGAATCGCGCCAATGCTGCGCCGCGCCGGTCTCCTCGACAAAGCCCATGCCACCGTGAATCTGGATCCCGAGCCCGGCGACCTCGACCCCGATATCCGTGCCCCACGCCTTGATCAGCGGCACGACGATCTCCGCGCGGGCCTTGGCCGTCTCATCCCCGAGATTCCCGCGATCGACTTGCCCGGCGCAGTAATACAGCAGCGCGCGCGCGCCCTCGGTCAGCGCCTTCATGCGCAGGATCATGCGGCGCACATCGGGATGCTCGATAATCGCCACCGGGGTCTTGTCGGGCGAACCGGCGCGGGCCGACTGCACCCGGTCGCGGGCATAGGCGAGCGCCTGCTGCGTCGCCCGCTCGCCGATCTGCACGCCCTGGTTGCCGACATTGATCCGCGCATTGTTCATCATCGTGAACATCGCGGCGAGACCCTTGTTCTCATGCCCGACCAGCTCACCGATACACTCGCCATTGTCGCCGTAGCTCATCACGCAGGTGGGTGAGGCGTTGATGCCGAGCTTGTGCTCAAGGCTGACGCAGCGAAGATCGTTGTGCGGGCCGAGCGACCCGTCGGCGTTCACATGGTACTTCGGCACCACGAACAGCGAGATGCCGCGCGAACCCTCGGGCGCGCCGGGCAGCCGCGCCAGCACGAGGTGGATGATGTTCTCGGCCAGCTCATGCTCGCCCCAGGTGATGTAGATCTTCTGGCCGGTGATCCGGTACTTGCCCGCGTGGGGGCCGCTGACGATCGGTTCGGCCACCGACCGCAGTGCGCCGACATCGCTCCCGGCGGCGGGCTCGGTCAGGTTCATCGTGCCGGACCATGCGCCGCTGACGAGATTGGGCAGGTACATCGCTTTCTGGTCGTTGGAGCCATGATGCTCCAGCGCTTCGATCGCACCCACGCTCAGCATCGGTAGCAGGGTGAAGGCCATGTTGGCTGCGCCCAGATTTTCGAGCACGTTGCAGGCCAGCGTGAAAGGTAGGCCCTGACCGCCATGCTCCACCGGGGAGGCGATCGCGTTCCAGCCCTGTTCGACATAGGCCTTGTAAGCCGCGTCGAAACCGTCCGGCAGGCGCACCACGCCGTTTTCAAGCTTCGCCCCTTCCAGATCGCCCTTGCGATTGAGCGGGGCGAATTCGCCCGCCGCAAATTGCCCGACACCTGCGACGATAGCTTCGACCAGATCGGGTTCGGCATGGGCAAACCGCTCGGTCTGTGCGAGCTCGTCGATCTCCGCGTTCACACGGATGGCAAGCAGCTGGTCGGCGGTCGGCGGGGTAAAGGGGGTCACTTCGGGGGCGTCCTTGAGATGGGTAAAGCCCTCGCGCACTTGGCAGGGCGGGGGTTTGAATATAGCGCCGGGGCATGAGCGGCAAGAACGTTACGGACATGGTGCTGGCAGACGCCGCAGGGATCGCGAAGGCGGCGCTAATCCTCGAATCGGGCGGGCTGGTCGCGGTGCCGACCGAGACGGTCTATGGGCTTGCGGCGCGGGCGGACAGCGCCGAGGCGGTGGCGAAGATCTATGCCGCGAAGGGCCGGCCGGACTTCAACCCGCTGATCGTGCATGTGACGGGGCTGGCGCAGGCGGAACGCTATGCCGACTTCTCGCCCGAGGCGATTGCTTTGGCAGAGGCGCATTGGCCCGGTCCGCTGACGCTGGTCGTCCCGCGCCGCGCCGAGGTTGGGCTGGCCGAAGCGGTGACGGCTGGCCTGCCCACGATCGCTCTGCGCGCGCCAGCTCACCCGGTCATGCGGGCGCTGCTGGCGGCTGTGGATTTCCCGCTTGCCGCGCCATCCGCCAACCGGAGCGGCTTCATCAGCCCCACCAGCGCCGCTCACGTCCTCGCCTCGCTGGATGGGAGGATCGACCTCGTGCTCGACGGCGGCATCACCACAGCAGGGGTTGAGTCGACCATTGTCGCCGTTCGCGCCGATGGCAGCATCGAGGAGTTACGCCCCGGCCCGCTCCAGATTGGCACGCGGGGCAACGCGAAGCAGATCGAAGCCCCGGGGCAACTTGCCAGCCACTATGCGCCAGGGAAGCCGGTGCGATTGAATGCGGACAGGGCTGAGGCAGACGAATTCCTGATCGGCTTCGGCACCGTTGGCGGTGACTGCACGCTGTCGGCCAGCGGTGATGTCACCGAGGCCGCAGCTCGCCTCTATGCCTGCCTTCACGAAGCCGCCCGCGCGCCGAAGCCACGCATCGCGGTCGCTCCGGTGCCAGAGGACGGCGTGGGCCGCGCGATCAATGATCGGTTGCGCCGGGCGGCGGCTTAGTCGAAGCGATCAGGCTCCACCGGAACACCCGGCATCAGCGCCCTCATCTCCGCCCGGATCGCCTGAGCCTCCTCGCAGGCTTCGTCATTGCCGTCAGCACAGCGGTCCATCTGCTTTTCGAGATCGCGTTCCAGCTCACCAAGCCGTTCCTCGCGCTTGCGAATCTCCCTACCGCGATTCTCGTCGGCTTCCGACTGGCTGGTCGTCGCCAGATCGACCCCCTTGCTCACCGCCCTGACCGGCAGCGTGACGACATCCACCGCCGCACGGGCAAGACAACCCTGCAAGGCGAGCGAAGCTAGGCCGAGGGCCGCAAGTCGGAGTGCGCGCATGGCCGCATTATGTCGCGCGCCCCTCGCCATAAGGCAATTGTTATTCTGCGGGTTTTGCGGCGACCGGAGCGACCGGAGCGGTCGGGGCCTGAGGAGCTGCCGGGGGCAGCGCGGCTGACGCACCGGTACCCTCAGCGCAGTTCAGCGTGCCCGAGCCGAACTCGTTGACGGTGCACTTGGCCTTGCCGGTGACAGTGACGTCGCCTGCGCCCGCGATGTTGGCGGTCACTTCCCCGTCCGAGGCAAAGGCGACATCGCCCGCGCCGCCAATCGAGACTTCGGCTGTGTCGGCTTTCAATCCCGCCAGTTCAACTTCGCCGCTGCCGCCAATATTGACGGTGAGGCTCTTGACCGTGCCCGCGCCCCGAATCGTGCCCGAGCCGCCGATGTTGATCCCGAGCTTCTCGGCTGCAACCGTTCCGAATTCGACTAGGCCCGAACCGCCGATTGTCACTTCGGCCTCGCTGGCGAGGGTGGGTGCCTTGATCGTGCCGCTGCCAGCGATCACGACCTCTTCCGGGGCGGGCATGGTGATGCGGATAATGGCGTTGGTCTCACCGCTCCAGCCTTCTTCGCGCGTGATGCCGATGGTTCGTTCATCGCGGACGAAGCGCAGGCTTTCGGTGTTGCCGCCTTCGACCTTGATTGTGAAACTATCGCCTTCGGTGAGGATCACCGTATCGCCCGAGGCCAGCACCACTTCGGACGGCGGCGCGCCGGCGAGTACGACATCGGCGAGCGGCACGCCCTTCTGACCGTTGATTTCCATCTCCGCCCCTTCGCACCCGGCCAGCGAGATCGCAGCAGTGAGCAAGGCGGCGGCGGCGATGCGGCGGCCGGTGAATTGGGTCATGGCGTGTCTCTCCCGAAATGCGCTAGCGTATTGCTGATATAATACACCCCAATGCGTGGCACAAGCCTGCGCGCCACACAAACAAAAAGGGCCGCCCCGGAGGGCAGCCCTTGATGTCGCCCACGGCGGAAAGAGCCTCAGGCTTCTTCGGCGGTGTCGTAATATTGCGGCGCGTGTTCACGCAGCACGTCGAGGATCTTGCCGAGCGCGGTGGGCTCGTCCGTCTCTTCCATCGCCGCCAATTCACGGGCGAGGCGGCTGGAGGCCGCTTCGAAGATCTGGCGTTCCGAATAGCTCTGCTCGGGCTGGTCTTCGGGGCGGAACAGATCGCGGGTCACTTCGGCAATCGACACGAGGTCGCCCGAGTTGATCTTCGCTTCATATTCCTGCGCACGGCGCGACCACATGGTGCGCTTGACCTTGGGCTTGCCCTTCAGCGTTTCCATTGCCTGCCGCAGCGTCTTGTCCGACGACAGCTTACGCATCCCGATCGCTTCGACCTTGCCCACCGGCACGCGCAACGTCATGCGCTCTTTTTCAAACCGAAGGACGTAGAGTTCGAGCTGCATCCCGGCGATTTCCTCGCGCTGAAGCTCGATCACCCGGCCAACGCCGTGCTTGGGATAGACGACATAATCGCCGACGGTGAATGCGTTCGCGGTGCTTGCCATGCAAGTTCCTTTCAATCGGCCGGCCTGGCAACGAGAGAGCGGACAATCGGCCCAGCGACGCGGGGGCTTGGCTGAGAAGAGTGCCTCAGACAAAGCGAGCGCCGGGTGTCAATCATCCGGTTGGGGGGTTGCTGGTGTCGGGCCTTCCTGGTTTTCACGCCTGCGCGGGCACAGCCCTGCGCGGTCGGAGTATTATATAGCACGTCTGCAACAAAATTGCGAGTCGGCGTTTGCGAGAGCGTGCCTAACTATGCAAACTGCGCGAAAAGCTGCCGAAAATCAGTCACCATCGCCCGGATCGGCGCTGAAATACTTCTCGAACTTGCCCTTTTCGCCCTTGTGCGCGTCGGCATCTTCGGGCGGCGCCTTCTGGCTGGTGATGTTCGGCCACACCGCCGAATACTGGGTGTTGAGCTCGAGCCACTTCTCCAGACCGTCTTCGGTATCGGGGAGAATCGCCTCGGCCGGGCATTCGGGTTCGCACACGCCGCAATCGATGCATTCGCTGGGATTGATCACCAGCATGTTCTCGCCTTCATAGAAGCAGTCGACCGGGCACACTTCCACACAGTCGGTGTACTTGCACTTGATGCAGTCTTCAGTGACGACGTAAGTCATTGCGGCTCTTTCAATGGAAGTCTTCGGAATTTTCCGGCGGGGCATCCGCCGTGAGAGATGACGCTGCTATTGTCATTTGCCCTTTACGGTCAAGCCCATCAGAATCAACCTCCCGATAATGCGAAGCCGCCTGCGCGGGAGAGCCGCGCCGTTCGGGGAGGGCGAGCAGCTCGATCACCCGGACATGGCCCCCCACGGCCAGCGTCAGCACATCCCCGATACGCGCCTGTTCGGCACAGCGCAGCACATGCTTTCTGTTGCGGCGCAAAGCGTGGGTATCGATCAGGCTTTGCGCGGCGGAACGGGTGCGGGCGAAGCGGAGATAGACCAGCAGGCGGTCGATCCGGATCGACTCTCCCACCCCGCCACCTTTCATCCCTTGAGCAGGTCCGCCAGCTTGTCGAAGGCACCGCCAGCACGGGCCGGGCCAGTGTCTGCGGGGGGCCTGGAGGGGATCTGCGCCGGACGAGGAGGCCGCTTGCCGCCGTCACGCGGGGGTTGCGCGCCATCGCGATTGGGCCGAGCGTCGGCCGGCTTGCCCTTGCTGCGCGGAGGACGCTGGTCCTTGCGCTGATTGTCACGTTCGGGGCGGCGGTCAGGACGCCGTTCGTCCTTCTCGCCCGGTCGGCGCGGGCGCCAGTGCCAGCGATCCGGTGCGGGCGGGCCGAAGGCGCCCTCCGCCAAGGGCCGCGCACGGTCGCAGCGGAAACCGGCGCTGCCGAGCAACCGGCGTGCGTTCTCTGCTTCCAGCCCGACCGACACCGCCAGCGCCATGTCGAGCCGGAAGGCGCGATTGCGCTCCTTGGGGTGAGCCGCAGTGGCCACCGCACGTCCGTCAAACGCAGCGCGCAGGATCTTCTCGGCCAGATCGACCCGAATCGCCTGCGTGCCGGCATAGCGATAGCCCGCAGGCAGCCGTCCTTTGGCCCAGCCACCTTCGGCCAGCACAGGCAGCATCGCTTCCTGCACCGGGCGCAAGTCCAGCCCCAGCGCGTGCAGCAAACGGCGGGGCGCGGGCTTCAGCAGCGGCGCGGCAAAAATGTCGAGCGCGCCGAAGGTCACGCCCAGTTTGCGCAGATAGGGCCGCATTTCCTTGGGCAGATGTTCGAGCCCGGCATCCTCACGGCTGATGACGCCGCGCGCTTCGATGAGGGTGATAACCAGTGCGCGCGCCTGCGACCCGGCCTCGGGATCGCGCGCGGCTTCGGCCAGTTTGCGCAAGGGCTCCAGCGGTTCGAGCTGCTTGTCGAGCCATACGGCCAGCCCCGCTTCCAGCTTGGCCCGCGCCCCCTCGGGCAGCAGCACCAGATCGCGGGTCAGCACGAGCTTGGGTGTGCCGAAATTGCCCGCGCCAGGCTGACCGGGGAAGGTGATTTCCGCGAGCGCGCGGTCCTGCCAGCGGATCGCCCCGCCGGAGATGACCAGCTCGCCCAGGCCCTGCGTCAGCAACCAGTCGGCCCGGTCTGCCAGTAGCGCGGGCAAAGCCTTCTCGCCCGCCGCCAGCAGCATCCGCCGGTCAGCGACGCCCGCGCTCGGATCGACATGGAAGCGGAAGCCTTCAAGCCGCCCGATACTCTCGCCCTCCACGGTCAGGTGGCCATCCGGTTCGAGCGTGACGGGCAGCGCACTCGCGTCCTGCCCCAGCGATTTCATCAAGAGTGTCGTCCTTCGGTTCACGAACCGCTCGGTCAGCCGCGCGTGCAGCGCATCCGAGAGTTTCGCCTCGACCGCGCGCGCCCGCGCAGCCATTTCGTCGCGTGCCAGCACCCAATCGGGTCGTTGGCAAATGTAAGCCCAGCTGCGAATCGCCGCAATCCGGCCTTGCAGCGTGTCGATGTCGCCCTGCATCCGGTCAAGCTCGGCGATGCGTGCAGCGACGAAATCCGCGCCGAGATACCCTTCGCGCAAGTCGTCCCACAGCCGGGCAACGAAACGAGCGTGCTGCTCGACGCCTAGCGAGCGGAAATCGGGGAGCGAGCACGCTTCCCAGAATCGCCGCACCGCGCCCGCCCCGCGCACAGAGCGGCCGATGTCATCCTCGGCCAGCCGCCGCAGCACGGCCATGTCGATCGCTTCGGGCGCGGCCTTCAATACAGCATGGCTGGGCCGCGCTTCCAGATCAGCGATCAGCGCGCCCAGCGTGTCAAAACGCGGGTCGGCATCGCGCCAGAACAAATGCGTCAGCGGGGCGAACTTATGTTCCTCAATCGCGTAGACTTCCTCATCGGTGAAGGCGAGCGGCTCTCCGTCGCCCTTTCCGGTGCCGGACAGTGTCCCGAACGTCCCATCGCGCTGGTGGCGGCCGGCGCGGCCCGCGATTTGCGCCATTTCCGACGGGGTGAGGCGCCGCTTCCGGCGTCCGTCGAATTTGGACAGCGCCGCGAAAGCCACATGATCGAGATCGAGGTTCAGCCCCATGCCGATCGCGTCGGTGGCGACGATGTAATCGACCTCGCCCGACTGGAACATCGCCACCTGCTTGTTGCGGGTCTCGGGCGACAGCGCGCCCATCACCACCGCCGCGCCGCCGCGGAAGCGCCGCAGCGCCTCGGCCATGGCGTAAACCTGCTCGACGCTGAAGGCGACCACGGCAGAGCGTTTGGGCAGCCGTGAGAGTTTGCAGATGCCCGCGTGGGACAGCGTGGAAAAGCGCGGACGGCTGGTGATCTCCGCCTTGGGGATCAGCGCTTTGACCATCGGTTCGAGCGTGGCGGAGCCGAGGATCATCGTCTCCTCCCGTCCGCGGGCGTGCAGCAGCCGGTCGGTGAAAATGTGCCCACGTTCGGGGTCTGCGCCCAATTGCGCCTCGTCCAGCGCCACGAAGGCGTGCTGGCCGCTGGTGCGCGGCATGGCTTCGGCAGTGCAGAGGAAATAGCGTGCGTCGGGCGGTTCGATCCGTTCTTCCCCAGTGATCAGCGCGACCTGCTTGTCACCCTTGATGGCGCGCACCCGGTCATAGACCTCGCGCGCCAGCAGGCGCAGCGGGAAGCCCATCATACCGGAGGAATGGCCGCACATCCGCTCGATCGCCAAGTGCGTCTTGCCGGTGTTGGTCGGCCCCAGCACCGCGCGCACGCGCGCGTCAGCGGCGTTTTCACGCGGAGAGCCGAGGCTGGCGGGCTGGCGGGCAGGCGGGGGGGCTGGCACGGTACACTGGGTTCTGTCAGGCTTGCATCATGGGGGCAAGGCCACGAGCCCACCGGGGTTGCGCATAAGGGAAACGATTGGTCGCGCTGGCGATGCAATTGGCCGCTGGTTAACCGTGCATTTACTATGATCGGGCAAAGAAATGCGACATGGCACGCGCGGCCGTTGGACGGGACGTCCTTACGGGTGCAGCCTTCGGGGCATAAATGTTGGATCATGCGCGTAAATTGATTGATGGGCCCGAGGCTCATGACGCGCCTGACAGTGCGGCTGATGCGCGCGTGTTTGCTCACGCGCCGCGCGAACGGATCGACGCGCCGGCCGCAGCGAAGTTGCTGTCTCATCCCCGCAATTCAACGAAGCTCGCCCCGCCCACCAAGGCGCAGAAGGCCAGACATCAGGTTGCTGCGCACTTTGGCGCGTTTGCCGAGCGGTATCATGCATGGCGTCTTGCCGCCTCGGGTTGGTTCGCTGGGCTCGACCTGGCCCCCGATCTGGCGGAGGATATCGGCAGCCGCCGCTGGCTGCGCGGGCTGGGAACGATGGTCGGGCTTGGCGCGGTGGCGCTGGCGTTCTGGCCCGATTTCACGCCGCTCGAAGCCCATCCTGCCATGCCCCAAGGCGCGGATGTGGCGAGCGAGATGCGCAGCCAGATGATCCTGCCGCTGGCGCTGGGCGCCGATAGTGGCCGCCGGATGGGGCCGACCGAAGCGGTGATCCCGCTCAAGAGCGCGCCCGAACGCCCGCAGGTCCAGCTGGTGGTGACTCTGGCACCGGGTGACAGTTTCGTCTCGATGCTGCGCCGCGCCGGTGTGGCCGCGGGCGATATCGACCGTGCGGCAGCGCTGGTGGGGCAAGCCGTGGCCGTCGGCGATATTGCGGCGGGCACGCAGATGGACTTGCTACTCGGCCGCCGTCCGGCTCCGGGTGCGCCGCGCCCGCTCGACAGCTTGGCCTTCCGCGCCCGTTTCGATCTTGAGTTAGAACTGACCCGTTCGGGCGCTGGTACGATTGCGGAGGATGGCACGCCGGTCGTCCCCTCCGGCCCGCTGGCGCTGAAGCGCAACATCATTCGCGTCGATGAAACCCCGCTGCGGGTGCGCGGCGTGGTGGGCAGCAGCCTCTACCGCTCGATGCGTCAGGCGGGCGTACCGGCCAGCGCAGTGCAGGAATATCTCAAAGCGCTCGACGCGCAGATCGACATGGACCGCGAGGTCAGCTCGGCCGACGAATTCGACATTATCATTGCCTATCGCCGCGCGGCGACGGGTGAACGGCAGGCAGGGCAATTGCTCTATGCCGGGATTGACCGCAGCGGCCGCCCGCGCACCCAGTTGATGCGCTGGGGGAGCGAAGGGCGGTTCTACGAAGCCTCGGGCGTGGGCGAACAGCGGCGCGGACTGCTGGCGCCAGTGCCGGGGGCAGTCACCTCGAACTTCGGGCTGCGCCGTCACCCGATCCTCGGATACCGGCGGATGCATGCCGGGATCGATTTCAAGGCGCGTTACGGCACGCCGATCGTGGCGGTTTCGGATGGCCGTGTCAGCGCCGCAGGGCGCGCGGGTGGCTGCGGCATCGCGGTGCGGCTGGAGCATGGCGGTGGCCTTGCAACCCGCTATTGCCACATGAGCCAGATGGCGGTCCGTTCCGGCCAGCAGGTGCGGCGCGGGCAGGTGATCGGCTATGTCGGCTCGACCGGCCTGTCGACCGGCGCGCACCTCCATTATGAAATGTATCGCGGCGGGCGGGCGATCAACCCGGCGAGCGTGCAATTCGTCAGCCGCGCCGAGCTTTCGGGCACCGAGCTGGTCGATTTCCGCCGCCAGCTGACCCGTCTGAAGGAGATCAGCGTGGGCGAGGCGCTCAAGGATCTCGCGCCGCTGCCAAACGAGGTGAAGGAGCCGGTGCGTGAGATCGAGAAGGTCGAAACCGCGCGCGCGGGCAAGCCTGCCACCACGCTGTAACGAGCACTTGTCGAGCGTGCGCGATTGGGCGTAAGCCTGCCCGCATGACTGGACACTACCCCAACACCCGCCTGCGTCGCACCCGTGCCACCGGCTGGAGCCGCGCGCTCCACCGCGAGACAGTGCTCACCCCTTCTGACCTCATTTGGCCGCTGTTCGTGACCTCGGGCAAGGGCGTCGAGGAGCCGATTGCGACGCTGCCCGGCGTCTCGCGCTGGTCGGTCGATGGGATCGTCGCGCGCGCCAAGGAAGCGGTGGACCTCGGCATTCCGGTGATCGCGCTGTTCCCCAACACCCCGCGCGAATTGCGCAGCGATGACGGGGCCGAGGCGCATAATCCCGACAACCTGATGTGCCAGGCGATCAAGGCGATCAAGGACGCCTGCGGGGACAGCATCGGCGTGCTGACCGACGTGGCGCTCGATCCCTATACCTCCCATGGGCAGGACGGGCTGGTGAATGACGCGGGCTATGTCGTGAATGATGAGACCGTGGCGATGCTGGTCGATCAGGCGGTCAATCAGGCGAATGCGGGTGCGGATATCATCGCCCCGTCGGACATGATGGACGGCCGCATCGGCGCGATCCGCCGGGCGCTGGAGATGAACGGTCATCCTAACGTCCAGATCATGTCTTACGCCGCCAAGTACGCGAGCGCCTTCTACGGCCCGTTCCGCGATGCGGTGGGCAGCGGCGGGCTGCTGAAGGGCGACAAGAAAGCTTACCAGATGGACCCCGCCAACGCCGACGAAGCGATGCGCGAAGTGGCGATGGACATTGCCGAAGGTGCGGATTCGGTGATGGTGAAGCCGGGCCTCGCCTATCTCGACATTATCTACCGGGTGAAGCAGCGCTTCGACGTGCCGGTCTTCGCCTATCAGGTGAGCGGCGAATACGCGATGATCGAGGCGGCACAGGCCGCCGGGATCGGGGATCGTGACGCGCTGGTGCTGGAAAAGCTGATCGCCTTCAAGCGCGCCGGGTGCAACGGGGTGCTGACCTATCACGCCGCGCACGTTGCCCGCCTGCTGAATGGCTGACGACACACTGGCGACCGAGCGGTTGATCCTGCGCCCGCCCGTGGCAGGGGATCTGCCGTGGGTGCTCGAACAGATGAACACGGCAAGCGTAATGCGTCATCTCGCCGGGGTGCGCGCGCCCGAGATGGTGGCCGAGAGCCTCGCCGAGGATATCGCCGCCTTCCACAGCGGTGAGCACCAGCGCTGGACGGTGTGGCTGCGTGATGGCGAGACTCGGGTGGGCCGCTGCGGGCTATTTCATGTCCGCTCCCCCGCCGCCCCCGAAGCTCTTCAAGGCCAGCGCGAGATCGGCTGGACTTTCGCAGAGCCGTATTGGGGCCGCGGCTATGCGACCGAAGCGGCGCGGGCTGTTATCGCCTATGCCTTCGATGAGCTGGCGTTGCCGGTGCTCTATTCGCAGACCAGCGATTCCAATACGGCCTCGACCCGAATGATGCAGCGGCTCAGCTTCACGCTGCGGCCCGAGCTCGGCTATCATGATCCTGACTACCCGCCTGAAGACAACCCCACCACCGTATGGTCGATGGACGCGCCTGCATGACCGAATTTCGCCACGAAACCGACCGCCTGCTCTTGCGCGATTGGCGCGCGGAGGATTGGCCCGTGTTCTGGGAGGCGACCAACACGCCCGCTGTGATGCGTTGGCTCGGCGGGGTGCAGGACGCGGCGGCGCGCGCGGCGGGAGAGGCGCGGATCGAGGGCTATCGGCGCGATCATGGCCACACCTTCTGGGTGGTCGAACGCAAGGATGATAGCGCGTTGCTTGGCTTTTGCGGGCTGAAGCGCTCCAACCAGCCGGGCGGGCCGCAAGGCATCATGGAGGTTGGCTGGCGGCTGCGAGAGAATGCCTGGGGGCAGGGCTATGCGAAAGAGGCCGCCACCGCTTCGCTTGCGCTGGCCTTCGACCGTTTCGGCGCGGACGAGGTGATTGCGCTGACGGTTCAGGGCAATACTGGCAGCTGGGGACTGATGCTCCGGCTCGGCATGGAGCGCCGCGCAGATCTCGATTTCGACAGCGCCGACTTCGGTTCTGAAGATCCGCGCATCATCGCCTATGGCATCAGCCAAGACCAATGGCGTGCGGCGCCATGACGGCAACTGTGCTTACGACCCCCCGGCTGGTGCTGCGCCAGATTGGTGGGGATGATCTCGATGCGCACATGGCGCTGTTCAATACGCCCGCGGTGATGCAGCACCTTGGTGGGGTGCAGCCGCGCGCGGTGATCGCTGCCAAACACGCCGCTTCCCGCGCCAGCTTTGCCGCCGAGGGCTTTGGTTTCATGCTCGCCGAGGAGCGCGCCACCGGAGACATCGTCGCCCATTGCGGGCTGCGCCGCGTCGCCCATCCGCTCGCCCCCAACCCCACTGATCACGAAATCGGCTGGCTGGTGCGGGAGGATCGCTGGCGCATGGGCTATGCGCATGAAGCGATGCGGGCGGTGGTCGACTGGGGCTTCGCGGTGCACGCCGTGCCACACCTCGTCGCGCTGACCTGCGAGGCCAATATCGGCAGCTGGCGGCTCATGGCGAAACTCGGCATGACGCGGCGGCCCGAGCTTGATTTCGACGATCCGGCGCTGGACCCGCAGGAACGTCCGTTGATCCAATATGCCATCACCCGCGAAGAATGGGAAAGCCAGCAATGACACACAGACCGGGCGTCAACATCATTCCGATCCACGGCAAAACGCCGGTGATCCACGACACCGCTTTCATCGCCCCCGGCTGCACGATCATTGGCGATGTGGAAATCGGGGCGGGCTCCTCGATTTGGTACAACTGCGTGCTGCGCGCCGATGTGTTCAGCATCCGCATCGGTGAGCGGACCAATGTGCAGGACGGGAGTGTGCTCCACTGCGACCCGCCGCGTCCGGGCGATCCCGATGGCTGCCCCTTGATCATCGGCGATGATGTGTTGATCGGCCATATGGCGGTGGTCCACGGTTGCACGATCCACGATCGCGGGTTCGTAGGCCTCGGCGCGATTGTCATGAACAAGGCAGTGATCGGGAGTGACGCGATGCTGGGCGCGGGCGCGATGCTGACCGAGCGCAAGGTGATCGAACCGCGCGAGTTGTGGGGTGGGCGTCCGGCGCGGAAGATGCGCGATCTCGACGACGCGGCGATTGCCGGGATGCGGATCGGTACGATGCACTATGCCGAGAATGCCAAGAACCATGCCGAGGCGGTTCGCGCGGCGCTCGGCCAAGCAGGGGGATAATGGCTCGGCCCAAGCCGGACCTTCCAGATGCCGAGGCCCTGCGCGCCTGCATCGACGCCGAAGGGCGGCTGGCGGTGCGGGTCACGCCCGGTGCGCGCGAGCTGTCGGTGGTGATTGCGGGCGGCGCGGTGCAGGTCAAAGTCCGCGCGCCAGCGGACAAGGGCGCGGCGAACCAAGCGGTGATCGCTCTGCTGGCTGAGGCGCTTGATTGCCCGCCGTCGCGCCTCAGCTTGTTGCGCGGCACTACATCGCGGCAGAAGCTGTTCCGGGTGGAGGACTAAGCTGCGCGTTCGATCCGCAAGGCCGTGCCCCACAGCAGCAGCGCAAAGCCGAACGCCGCTCCCGCCGCAGCAAGGGGAGCTGTTAGACAGAGCCCGCCGCCAACAACCGCGCCCAGCGCCAATGCGCTCCACAACAACCCATAGCCGCGCGTTGAAGTGAGCGGCTGGTGGTCAATCCGCGCCGCCAAGCCCTGGCCGAAGCGCACCAGCGCTCCTGTCATGTAGGTGACGCCGACTGTGACCTCGCCATCGCGCACGAAGACATTATTGGCGAGGCCCATCGCCATCGCCGAAGCGCCAAGAAAGGGGATGGGCAGTCCCGCCGCCAACAACCCCGCGCCTGCACCCAGCAACGCGGCAACTAGCCCGAGCAGCACGCGCTTGCGGTGCCCGCCCGCCCGCCGCCCGATCACCGCACCGCCGATTACGCCCGCAAGAAAGCACGCAATCAACCCCAGAGGCGCGAGTGCCAGCGTTGGTCGCTCGGTCAGCTCCACCCCCATGCGCGTCGTGTTGCCCGACATGAAGCTGGTGAAATACCCGCCAGCGACCACGAACCCCGTCGCATCCACCAGCCCCGCCAACCCGGCAAGGCCGAGGGCAAGGCGTTGACGGGCGGGGTCGTAGCGGTGCAACGCCTTGTCCCTTAGGCCGCCGGTTGCTTCAAATATTTCATCATGTAGCCGACATAGTCGATCTTACCGATCGCCAAGCCCTCGGCGCGCAGGATCGCATAGGCCGCCATCAGGTGGAAATAGAACTGCGGTGTCGCCCAATCGCGGCAATATTCATGCGCCTCCATCACAAAGCCCATGCCGTTGGGGAGGTCGAACTCCACCATGTCGTTCGCGCCAGGCCAAGTGGCGGGATCGGTCGCGGCGACCATGTCTTTCGCCTTGGCGATCCGGGCACGGGCATCGGCGAAGCTGGTGATGTCGCTCTCGTCCGAGGCCAGCCCGAGACTGCCGAGCCGGTTGAGCGCGGTGGTCACCTGATCGATGGTGAAGCGGATCTGCGTGGCGAGTGGGAACATATCCTCCGCCAGCCGCGATTGCAGCAGCGCCTCGCCCTTCTCGTGGCCTTCCGCCTTGGTGACGAGATTGTCGAGCGTACCCAACATATTGGTGTAGGTCGCCAAAGCGGCGGTGGCATAGGACATTCGTCTCTCCCGATGGTGTGCGGGTGAGGTAGGCCGCGGTCAGTCCTTTATCAACGCCCGAAGCGTTTCCAACTGGTCCGCCTCATGCGCAGGCTTGTCCCAGCGGATGCGGTGGATGCGGGGGAAGCGCATGGCAAGGCCGCTTTTGTGGCGCTTGCTGGTGTGGACGCTGTCGAACGCCACCTCGAACACCAGTTCGCGCTTCACCTCGCGCACCGGGCCGAAGCGGTTGAGGGTGTTCTGTCGCACGAACTTGTCGAGCTGTTTCAGCTCGGCATCAGTGAAGCCGGTATAGGCCTTGCCCACCGGCAGCAGTTCCGCGCCCGCATCGGGATCGCCATTCCAGCAGCCGAAGGTGAAGTCCGAATGGAAGCTCGACCGCTTGCCGCTGCCGCGCTGGGCATACATCACCACGCAGTCGATCAGCAGCGGATCGCGCTTCCACTTGTACCACAGGGCAACCTTGCGGCCCGCCACGTAGGGACTGTCACGATGCTTGAGCATCAGGCCCTCAATCGCCTCGTCGCGCGCGGTGTCGCGAATGGCAGCTAGCGCCGCGAAATCCTCGGCCTCAACCAACGCGGACAGGTCGAAATGGCTCGTGGGCAGGCGCCCCATCAGCGCTTCGAGAGTCGCGCGGCGCGACTTCCACGGGTGTTCGCGCCAATCGGTGCCGTCCAGCAGCAGCACATCGTAGAGCCGCACGAAGGCGGGGGCCTCCTTCAACATCTTGCCCGACACGGTCTTGCGCCCGAGCCGTTGCTGAAGCGCATTGAAACTCGCCGCACCGCCGGCCTCGCCCCCTTGGGCCGACCCGCGCACCAGCAACTCGCCATCCAGCACCGCGTCCATCGGCAATACCGTGAGCATTTCGGGAAAGCTCGCCGAGATATCATCGCCCGAGCGGGAGTAGACCCGCGTTTCCCCGCCTGCCCTGACCAATTGCACCCGAATGCCGTCCCATTTCCATTCGGCGGCGTAGTCGGCCAGGTCGACCTCGCCATCTTCGAGCGGATGGGCGAGCATGAAGGGCCGGAACCGTGGCACCCCGGCAAGATCGGGCGCGGGCCCGCCATCCGCACCCCAGGCGAAAAGTTCGGTGTAAGGCGGGGTCAGCGCGTGCCAGTATTCCTCAACCTCCTCCACCGACACAGTGAAGGCCAGCGCAAAGGCGGTCTTGGCCAACCGCGCCGAGACCCCGACGCGCATCCCGCCAGTGGCGAGTTTGATCAAGGCATAACGGCCCTTTGCATCCATCCGGTCGAACAGCAGCGGCAGTTCTTTCGGGGCCGTCGCGCGGGTGAGGGCGGAGAGGCGCTCGACAACTTCCGCCAGCGTGAGCGGTGGCTGCGGCGCGGCGTCTTCCGGCTCGGGCCACAGCAGGCTCGCCGTTTCCGCCGTATCGCCGACGAAATCGCGGCTCAGCGCCCACAGCACCGGATCGACCCGCTCCATCATCAGATTGCGCACGGTCGAGGATTTGACCGCCGGAAAATCGAGCCCCTCGGTCAAGCCCGCCAAGGCCCAGCCGCGATCGGGATCAGGCGCGGCGCGCAGATAGGCTGCGATCAGCGCCAGTTTGCGGTTGCGGCTGGTGGTGTAGACCAGTGCGTCCAGCAGGGCGGCAAACTCCTCCATCAGGCGTGATCCACCCGTTCGTCGATACGTTCATTGCAGCGCCATATGGATCGGCTAAAGCGCATCGCCGACGCCGCATGGGTGCGCGTCTTCGACAAGGATTTGCCGCTATGAAGTTTGCTCCGCTCGCTGCTCTGGGCCTCGCCGTGGCCGCTCTGGCCATCCCGGCTTTCGCTGACGACAGCGCGCCGATTGCCACCACCGCAGCGTCGTTCACCATCGACACGCCGATCGAAACGCTGATGGCGGACGAGCGCGCCAAGGCCGTCGTCGCCAAGCATTTCAACGGGATGGACCTGACGCAGCACCCGGCCTATGAACAGTTCAAGTCGCTGAGCCTCAAGTCGGTCGCGCCCTTCTCGCAGGGAATGATCACCGAAGACATGCTGACCAAGATCAGCGCTGATCTGGCCGAGATCAAGTAAGCCGTGACGGGGGACGAGGGGTTCAGTCATCCTCGTCCTCGTACCCCACCAGCGCCAGCGCACGAGCGCGGCGCTGGCTGAGTTCGCACCAGCGCAGCAGCGCTTCTTCGCGGCCGTGGGTGATCCAGGTTTCCTGCGGGTTAACCTGCGCGATGGTGCGGGTGAGCTCGTTCCAGTCGGCATGGTCGGAGATCACGAGCGGCAGCTCGACGCCCCGCTGCCGGGCACGGGCGCGGACCCGCATCCAGCCGCTCGCCATCGCAGTGATCGGATCGGGCAGGCGGCGACTCCACCGGTCGTTCAGCGCTGACGGCGGAGCGACCACGATCGCGCCCCGCATCTGATCCTTGGCTGCATCGCTGACGAGGCGCAGATCGCCCAGCATCACGCCGTGTTCTTCATAGAGCCGGCACATCGCCTCCATCGCGCCGTGGAGCCAAATCGTGTCCATGTGCCCCGCCGCGCGCAATTCCGCGATCACCCGCTGCGCTTTGCCCAGCGCATAGGCGCCCACCAGGATGCAGGCGTCCGGGTTTTCCGTGCGCGCGTCGAGCAGCTTGCCGATTTCCTCGGTGATCGGCGGGTGGGTGAAAACCGGGAGGCCGAAGGTCGCCTCGGTGATGAAGATATCGCAGGGGGTCACTTCAAACGGTGCGCAGGTCGGATCGGGCGCGCGCTTGTAATCGCCGGTGATGATCACCCGCTCGCCCGCGTGTTCGAGCAGGATTTGCGCTGAGCCGAGCACATGGCCCGCGGGCAGGAAGGTCGCTGATACGCCGCCGCCCAAGCTGATGCTCTCGCCATATTCGACTGGACGCGCGCCGTCCGAAGTTGCGTAGCGCAACTTCATGATCGCCAGCGTCGCAGGCGTCGCGATGGTTTCGCCATGCCCTCCGCGTGCGTGATCGGCATGGCCGTGCGTCACCAACGCCCGCGGCACCGCGCGCGAGGGATCGACCCAGATGTCGGCAGGGACGACATGGATGCCGTGCGGCTCGGGCCGGATCCAGGAGAATGGGGCGGTCATTGTGCACTAAACAAAAAGGGCGCGAGAGATGTTCCTCTCTCGCGCCCCGTTTTGCGTTTTGGTTGGCCTCAGCCTTCGTCTGTCTCGGTTGCTGGCTTCTTTGCGGGCGCCTTTTTCTTGGTCGAGACCTTCTTTACCGGCTTCACTTTGGGCGGGGCCGGGGTCATTTCGAAGGACGGCTTGTTGTCCTTGATGCTGACATGAACCTCGCCGCCATCGGCGAGCTTGCCGAACAGCAGTTCTTCGGCGAGCGGCTGCTTGATCTTGTCCTGGATCAGGCGGCTCATCGGGCGGGCGCCGTACAGCTTGTCGTAACCCTTGTCCCCCAGCCACGTGCGCGCGTCGCTGTCGAACTGGATGTGGACGTTCTGTTCGGCCAGCTGCAATTCCAGCTGGAGGATGAACTTGTCGACCACGCGGGCAACGATGCTCTTGCCGAGATAGGCGAAGGGCACGATCGCATCTAGCCGGTTGCGGAATTCGGGAGTGAACATCTTGTTCACCGCCTCGGTCCCGGCATCGGCCTTTGACACGTCGCCAAACCCGATCCCGCTGCGCGCCATATCGGACGCACCGGCGTTTGTGGTCATGATCAGCACCACATTGCGGAAATCGACCGTCTTGCCGTGGTGATCGGTCAGGCGGCCATTATCCATCACCTGCAACAGGATGTTGAACAGGTCGGGGTGGGCCTTCTCGATCTCGTCGAGCAGCAACACGCAATGCGGGTTCTGGTCGACCGCATCGGTCAGGAGACCGCCCTGATCATAACCGACATAGCCCGGAGGCGCGCCGATCAGACGGGAGACCGAGTGGCGCTCCATATATTCGGACATGTCGAACCGCTTCAGCTCGATGCCCATGATGTTGGCGAGCTGGCGCGCCACTTCGGTCTTGCCGACGCCGGTGGGGCCGGAGAACAGGAACGAGCCAATCGGCTTGTCCGGATCGCGTAGGCCCGCCCGGCTTAGCTTCATGGCCGTGGCAAGGCGGGTGATTGCCTCGTCCTGCCCAAAGACGACGTGCTTGAGATCACGTTCGAGGTTTTCGAGCGCCTTCTTGTCGTCCTTGCTCACCGACTTGGGGGGGATGCGCGCCATCGTCGCGATGACCAATTCGATCTCGCGCGCGGTGATCGTCTTCTTCCGGCGGCTCGGCGGGACGAGCATCTGCATCGCGCCGACTTCGTCGATCACGTCAATCGCCTTGTCGGGCAGCTTACGGTCATTGATGTAACGCGCCGACAGCTCCACCGCGGTCTTGATCGCGTCGGGCGTGTACTTGACCTTGTGGTGATCTTCGAAGGCCGAGCGCAGACCCTTGAGGATCTTGATTGTGTCCTCGATCGTGGGTTCGTTCACGTCGATCTTCTGGAACCGGCGCAGCAGCGCGCGGTCCTTTTCGAAGTGGTTGCGGAATTCCTTGTAGGTGGTCGACCCGATGCAACGGATCGCGCCGCTCGACAGGGCGGGCTTGAGCAGGTTCGAGGCATCCATCGCCCCGCCGCTGGTCGCGCCTGCGCCGATGACCGTGTGGATCTCGTCGATGAACAGCACCGCGTTGGGCATGGCTTCAAGCTCGGTCACGACCTGCTTCAAGCGCTCTTCAAAATCGCCGCGATAGCGCGTACCCGCAAGCAGTGCGCCCATGTCGAGCGAATAGATCACCGCCGGCAGCAGCACTTCGGGCACATCGCCTTCGATGATCTTGCGCGCCAGACCTTCGGCAATCGCGGTCTTCCCGACGCCGGGATCGCCGACATAGAGCGGGTTGTTCTTGGAACGGCGGCACAGGATCTGGATCGTCCGGTCCACCTCCGGCCCGCGACCGATCAGCGGATCGATCTTGCCGCTTTCCGCCTTGGCGTTGAGGTTGACGGTGAACTGGTCGAGCGCCGTTTCCTTCTTGTTGCCGCCGCCCGCTTCCTTGGTCTGCGCAGGCTCATCCGCCTTGTCGGTGCCCTGCGGGGTCTTGGGTTCCATCTGGCGGCCACCCTTGCCGATGCCGTGGCTGATAAAGCTCACCGCATCGAGCCGGCTCATGTCCTGCTGCTGGAGGAAATAGACCGCGTAGCTATCGCGTTCCGAGAACAGCGCGACCAGCACATTGGCACCGGTGACCGTGTCCTTGCCCGAGGACTGGACGTGCAGGATCGCGCGCTGGATCACCCGTTGGAACCCGGCGGTCGGCTGCGGATCGGCGCCGTCTTCGGTCTTCAGCGACTGGTATTCCTGATCGAGATACTGCTTCACGACCTCACCCAGCTCAGCCAGATCGACACCGCAGGCCGCCATCACGGCAGCCGCGTCCTCATCATCGATCAGCGCCAAGAGCAGGTGTTCGAGCGTGGCATATTCATGCCGCCGCTCGGACGCATTGCCGAGTGCGTTGTGCAGTGTGCGTTCGAGGTTCTGAGCGAAGCTGGGCATGGGAGAGGCCTCTATCTGCGGGAGGATGCTCGTGGCGAAGGAGCGGGGGAAGCCAGTTTCCGACAATATGGGATGGGCTGCGCAAATTGCGAATCCCCTAAGGGTAATACGCTGAACAACACCGCGCGGATCATCCGCCACCTTTCCCGAACAGCGCATCGGCAGCGGCGCGGTGGGCGGCCGCCTTGTCGCGATGGGCCGTCACCCGGGCAATCTCGGTCTCGAGCAGGGCAATCCGTTCGTCCAGTTCGGCCTGCGAATAGGGGGCGAGATCCTCGTGTCCGAGGCGACTCGCCGCGTCTCCGCTGGGCCGTGGGCGATCGGGTTCTTCCATTGCGGCGCAGCATCAGGCCCAAGCGGCTTGCTGTCAATCGGCGAGACGGTTATTCGCGCATGCGACATAGTTAACTGCGGTGGATTGGGGGCAGATTGTGATGGTTGCAAGCAGCGGGGTCGCCTTGCCGGAGACCATGCAATCGATTGGCTTCGACGCGCCGGGCGGGCCGGACGTGCTGCGGCTCCAGACCAGCCCGCTCCCGCGTCTGCGGCCCGACGATGTGCTGATCCGCGTCGCCTATGCCGGGGTCAACCGCCCTGATTGCCTGCAACGCGCGGGCGCATATCCGCCGCCGCCGGGGGCCTCGCCGTTGCTGGGGCTGGAAGTGTCGGGCGAGATTGTCGCGGTCGGTACCGAAGTCCCGCGTGAGATGATCGGGCAATTTGTCGCAGCTCTCACGCCGGGCGGAGGCTACGCCGAATATTGCGCGGCGCACTGGCAGCACTGCCTGCCGGTGCCTGAAGGGATGCTGCTGGCTGAAGCCGCCGCAATCCCCGAAACCCTGTTCACTGTGTGGCACAACCTGTTCGAGCGCGGCCTTGCCCGCGATGGCGAGCGCGTGCTGATCCACGGCGGCACGTCCGGCATCGGCACAATGGCGATCATGCTCGCCAAAGCCTTCGGGCTCGAGGTGATCGTGACCTGCGGCGACACCGCCAAATGCGCCGCCGCGACCCGCATCGGCGCGGATCTTGCGATCAATTACCGCGAGACCGACTATGTCGAGGCGGTCATGGCCTATACCGAGGGCAAGGGCGTGCACGTGGTGCTCGACATGGTCTCGGGTGACTATGTCGCGCGCAATCTCAAGTGTCTGGCCGAAGATGGCCGCCACGTCACGATCGCGGTGCTGGGCGGGGCTAAGGCCGACATCAACATGGCGTTGGTGATGATGAAGCGGCTGACACTGACCGGATCCACCCTGCGCCCGCGCTCGGACAGCTTCAAATCCGCGCTGGCGGACGAGATCGCCGACAATGCCTGGCCGCTGTTCGCTGATGGCGAGCTGTCGCCGGTGATGGACATGACCTTGCCGCTGGCCGAAGCCGCCGCTGCTCATGCGCGCATGGAAGCGGGCGATCACATCGGCAAGATCGTGCTGGAAGTTGCCAAAGAGCCTGGCAATGGCTGAGGCGCTGACTCTCCACGAAGACCCCCGCAGCGGGAATTGCTTCAAAATCAAGCTGACAGCGGCGCTGCTCATCCTGCCGCTGGCGACGCGCACCTATGACATCATGAAAGGCGAGACCCGGACGCCGGAGTTCCTCGCCACCGTCAACGCCAATGGCCGCATTCCGGTGCTTCAGATCGGCGAAGGGGCTGATGCGCGCTTCCTGCCCGAAAGCAATGCTGCCTGCTGGTATCTTGCCTATGGATCTGCGCTGATCCCGGAGGATCGCTTCGCGCAGGCCGACATGCTGCGCTGGATGTTCTTCGAACAATATAGCCACGAACCCAATATCGCCACGCTCCGCTTCTGGCTGCACTTCGTAGGCGAGGCGAACCTTTCGGAGCAGCAGCGCGCGCAGATGATGGCCAAACGCATGGCGGGCTGCGCGGCGCTGGATCTGATGAACAAGCATCTGGCGAACAACACATTTTTCTGCGGTGAAGCCGTGACGCTCGCGGACATTGCCTTGTTCCCGTACACGCACGTAGCGGAGGAGGGCGGCTTTGGTCTGCGCGATTACCCGCACATCCTCAGCTGGATCGCGCGGGTGCAGGCCATCCCGGGGTTCATCGCGATGCAGTGACGCGAAACCGTCACCAGTCTGTGAGTCGGCTGTAACATTTCCCTGCCAAGGGTTTGCCAGCGAACCACGATGTGCGGGATTGCCCATGACCAGCGCCGACCTTGCCGACCTGATCAATGACAACATCACGAGCCTTCCGCTCAGCCCACCGCGGGTGCCCGAGCCGGTGGGTGGCGAAAGGCGCTCCTATCGCACGATCTGGATCAGCGACGTCCACCTCGGCACCAAGGGGTGCAATGCCGAGCTGTTGATCGACTTCCTCGACCACACCGACAGCGAGACGATGTACCTGGTCGGCGACATCATTGATGGCTGGCGGCTGAAGAAGAAGTTCTACTGGCCTGCCGCGCACAATGACATCGTCTGGCGCATTCTGAAGCGCGCGCATCGCGGGACCCGGATCGTCTATATCCCGGGCAATCATGATGAGATGTTCCGCCAGTTCACCGGATTGAACTTCGGCGGCATCGAAATCCGCCGCGCGGCTTTCCACGATACCGCCGATGGCCGCCGCTTGATGGTGTTGCATGGCGATGAATTCGACGCCGTGATGCTCTCGCACCGCTGGCTCGCCTTCGTGGGCGACCATGCCTATCACCTGATGATGAAGTGCAACATCGCGGTGAACACCGTGCGGCGCTGGCTGGGCAAGCCCTATTGGTCGCTGTCCAAGGCGGCCAAGCACAAGGTCAAGAACGCGGTCGAATTCATCGGCAAGTACGAAGAAGCTGTCGCCCGTGCAGCCGGCGAGCGCGGGGTGGACGGCGTGGTGTGCGGCCATATCCACACCGCCGAATTCCGCGAATTCCATCACAACGGCAAGCCGGTCGAATATTGGAACGATGGCGATTGGGTGGAGGGCTGCAACGCGCTGGTCGAACATCACGACGGGCGCATGGAGATTCTGCACTGGCCTGAAGAGATGAAGCGACGGGAGCGTGCCGATGCGCCGATCAATACCCCCGCCGATACCCCTGCGCGTGTGGCGGCGTGACGCCAGCTTCCATCGCCATCATTACCGATGCTTGGCATCCGCAGACCAATGGCGTGGTGCGCACGCTTTCGACTACTTGCGAAGTGCTGCGCGGCTGGGGCCATCAGGTCACGGTGATTTCGCCCGAGGGTTATCCCTCGATCCCGGCGCCGACCTATCCCGAAATCCGCTTAGCGCTGACGGCCCCCGGCGCGGTCGGGCGGCAATTGGCGCGAATCGCACCTGACGCGGTGCATATCGCGACCGAAGGTCCGCTCGGGCTGGCAGCCCGGCGGTATTGCCTCAGGCGCAGGGTGCCGTTCACCACCGCCTACCACACCCAGTTCCCCGATTATTTCGCGCGGCGCACCGGCCTGCCGGCGCGCACCTTCTGGCCCTATATCCGCTGGTTCCACCGCCCGGCGCAGCGGATCATGGTCGCCACCGAGACGATCCGGGCGCAGTTGCGCGAACAGGGCCTCACCCAGCTCACCCATTGGAGCCGCGGGGTCGATCTCGCCTGCTTTTCGCCGAAGGCCCCGCCGCCGCCCGAATATGCCGGGATCGCCGGGCCGATCCTGCTCTATGTCGGTCGGGTCGCGGTCGAGAAGAACATCGAAGCCTTCCTCGCCTGCCCCTATCCCGGCACCAAGGTGGTGGTCGGCGACGGCCCGGCCCGCGCGGCGCTGGCGGCGAAGTTTCCGCAAGCGCTGTTTCTCGGAAAACGGTCGGGGGTTGAGCTAGCGGGCTGCTATGCCGGGGCGGATGTGTTCGTCTTCCCCAGCCGCACCGACACCTTCGGCCTCGTCATGATCGAAGCGCTCGCCTGCGGCACGCCCGTGGCCGCTTTCCCGGTGGCAGGGCCGCTCGACATCGTCACCGATGCAGTGGGCGCCATGTCCGAAGACCTCACCCGCGCGATCGACGCCGCCCGCTATTGCGACCGCGCCGCTTGCACCGCCTTTGCGGCCGGCTATTCCTGGGAAGCGGCCACGCGCCAGTTCCTCGCCGGTCTGGTCGCGCTGGAAGAGGAGGAAGCGGTTTCGCTGCAAGCGATGCCCGCTTTCTGAATCCATTCCTTGCCGTTTTCGCGGCTTTCGCCTATTTAGGAATCCAATGCGGCCGCTCCGAAAGGGGCGGCCCTTTCATTTTCAACGGAGATTCCCACCATGGCGATCAAGGATCAGCCCAAGCCGCTGATGCCGCATGCCACCGCGACCTGGCTAGTGGACAACACCGCGCTCTCGTTCGAGCAGATTGCCGAGTTCTGCGGGCTTCATATTCTCGAAGTGCAGGCGATGGCCGATGACCTTGCGGGCAGCAAGTACACCGGGCGCGATCCGGTCCACTCGGGCGAGCTGACCCAGGGCGAGATCGAAAAGGGTCAGGCTGACGCGACCTATTCGCTGCGGATGCACAAGGCCCCGGTCGAAGTGACTCGCACCAAGGGGCCGCGTTACACCCCCGTGTCGAAGCGTCAGGACAAGCCGGATGGCATCGCCTGGATCCTGCGCAACCATCCCGAAGTGTCGGACGCGCAGATTTCAAAGCTGATCGGCACGACCCGCAACACCATCGGCGCGCTGCGCGACCGGACGCACTGGAACATCCAGAACATCACGCCGAAAGACCCAGTGACGCTGGGCCTGTGTTCGCAGCGTGAGCTTGACGCGATGGTCGCCAAGGCTGCCAAGCGCGCTGGGATCACCGAAGACGTCGATGCCCCGGTCAAGTCCGATCGCAATGATCGCGAGAACCTGATCGCGGAACTGCGCGCCGAGCGCGACGCCAACGTCAAGGCGGCTGGGCAAGCCGCTCAGGAAGCCGAGGCTGAAGCATGGCTCGCCGCGCGCCGCGCCGCTGAAGCCGCCGAGCAGAAGATCGACCCGGAAAGCGGGTTCATCTCCAACTGAAACAAGCTGCCGGGGCGAGTTTGAGCCGCCCCGGCAACCCCTCTACGCTGCTTGCCAAAAAGCGGCAAAGCGCCTGCGGGTTTCGCTTGTGCGCCGTGTGATTGTCAGTCAGTATTATTGACATGCCTGTCAGTAACGCCGCCTATCACCACCCCACGCCCCTCGACACCCGGTTTGAGCCGATGAGCTTGCCCGCGATGCTGGAACGCAGCGTCCGCGCCAATCCGGATGCCCCGTTCCTGCATTTCCTGGGGCGGACCTACAGCTACCAGCAGATATTTGCGCAGGCGCAGGCCTTTGCGCTGGGACTGGCCGAAATGGGGATCGCCAAGGGCGATCGCGTCGGCCTGTTCCTGCCCAATGTCCCGATCTATGCCGCCGCCTATTACGGGGCGATGATGGCGGGCGCTGTGGTGGTGAACTTCTCGCCGTTGTACTCGGTTGAGGAATTGAGCTGGCAGGTCGGCGACAGCGGCACGCGGGTGCTGGTGACACTGGACGTGCCGGAACTCTACAAAACGGCCAAGAAGGTTCTCGACGGAACAGCGCTGGAGACGCTGGTGGTGGGCTCACTCTCCGCAATGCTGCCGTGGTACAAGGGGCTTGCGCTGAAGCTGCTGAAGCGCAGCCAGATCGCCGATGTCGCCTATGGTCCGAAGGTACGTCGCTGGACGGACATGACGCCGAACGGCCCGCCCCCTTCCGTCGAAGTCGCCGCGCAAGACCTTGCCCTGTTGCAATACACCGGCGGCACCACCGGACGGCCCAAGGGGGCGATGCTCGGGCATGATCAGTTGAGCGTGAACGCGCAGCAGGTCGCCGCGATCAACCCCTTCGGCAATGCGCGGGACGAGGTGTTCATGGGGGCGCTGCCGTTCTTTCACGTCTTCGCCAACACCGCGTTGCTCAATCACGCCTGCGTCACCGGTGCCTCGATTGCGATGGTGCCGCGATTTGAGACCAAGCAGGTGCTACAGACGATCCAGAAATATCGCTGCACCGGTTTTCCCGGCGTTCCGACGATGTTTCAGGCGATGCTCGATCACCCTGATCTCGCCAAGACCGACGTCAGCAGCCTCAAGATTTGCATTTCGGGCGGTGCGCCGATGCCCGGTCCTGTCCATGTCCGCTTCGAAGAGGCGACCAGCGTGCGGCTGGTCGAAGGCTACGGCCTCACCGAAAGTGCGGGCGTGGTGTCGGCCAATCCCTATGATGGCACCCGCAAGCGTGGCACCATCGGCCAATTGGTGCCGGGGACGGAAGTGATCCTGCTCGATAAGGAGCACCCCGAAAACCTCGCCCCAGAAGGCGAGCCGGGCGAACTCGCGGTCCACGGCCCGCAGGTGATGCGCGGTTACTGGAACCGGCCCGAAACCGATGCCGAAACCTTTGTGGAGCGGGACGGCAAGCGTTACCTGCGCACCGGCGATGTCGCGCGGATCGACGAGGATGGGTTCCTCGAAATCGTCGACCGCATCAAGGACATGATCGCAGTGAACGGGTTCAAGGTCTTCCCCAGCGTGGTTGAGGACGTGATCCTCGAAAACCCCGCGGTGAAGGAGGCGCTGGTGATCGGCGTGCCGGACGATGCTCGCGGTGAAGTGCCGCGCGCCTATGTCACGCTGAACGAGGGCGCTTCGACAACGGGCGAGACGCTGGCGGCTTGGCTCAACGCCAAGGTCGGCAAGCACGAACGCGTTGATAAGGTGGTGGTGCGCGAAAGCCTGCCCAAGACGATCATCGGCAAGCTGGATCGCAAAACGCTGCGGGCCGAGGTGCTGTAAGGGCTACTCAGCCGCCTCGACGCTGCTGGGCACGGCCTTCACCGCTGTCCGTGCGTTGGGTGCAAACCGCCCGTCCACCGCAGCGCCCTGCTCGATCGTCAGCGCGTCATAATGCACATCGCCTTCGATATGCGCGGTCTTGAGGATCACCAGCTCGCGCGCGGTGATCGAGCCTGACACCTTGCCTGCGAGCCGCGCGCTTTCGGCGACGACGGCACCGTGGATGCTGCTCTTTTCGCCCTGCACGAGGCTGGCGCAGGTGATGTCGCCTTCGATCATGCCGTCGATATGCAGGTCGGCCGAGGCGCTGACATTGCCGGTGATGGTCACATCCGCGCCGATCACGGAAAAGGTCGAACCCGAGGCCATGTTGCTGCTCCTATTTGCGGGCCGCGGGGGCGGCGGGGCGGTCAGTTCGGCCGCTGCGGACTTCCTTGAGAACATCGGGGGCAGCCTCCAGAAACGGGCGCGGATTGACCGCGCGATCATTGATGCGGACTTCGAAATGCAGGTGCGGGCCCGTCGAGCGCCCGGTGCTGCCGAGCCCGCCGATGGTAGCACCGGCAGCAACCGGCTGGCCGACTATCACGTCAATGCGCGACAAGTGGGCATAGCGGGTCAACATCCCGTTACCATGGGTGATTTCTATCGCTTGACCATAGCCTGATTTCCACCCGGCGAAGGTCACGCGGCCTTCAGCAGCGGCGAAGATCGGCGAACCCATCGCGCCCTTGAAGTCGATCCCGGCGTGCATGGCGCCATGGCCGTTGAAGGGGTCGCGGCGGTAGCCGAAGCCTGAGGTGATATTCTCGACGCTGGCGGGCACGACCTGGGGGATGCCGTCGAGCGCGCGTTCGAGCACCGCCATGCGCGCGAGGCTGAGGCCCAAACGTTCGAATCGCGGGTCGATGTTGTCACTGCCCATGATCGCCTCGAACGGACCGCCCATCGCCTGCTGCGTGTCGCGGCTCATGGCTTTGGGGTCGAGGTTCAGTTTGCGCATCGCGCTCTCAGCGCGGCGGGCGCGGGCATCGGCGAAGCGAGTCAGGCGTTCCACGAAGGCAAGCTGGCGGGCTTCGATTTCAGCGAGGCCGCGCGCCTGCGGGATCATAGCGCCGACCTTTTGCACTGTCTTGGCCGCTTCGGTCGAAGAATCAGAGACGGTGCCGCTCGCCGCGCCTTCGGCTATGATATCCTCTGGCAGCATGCGCGCCATTTCGTCGAGGAATTCCTGCCGCTGCGTGAGATCATCGACCACCTTGTCGAGATTGCCGCCATAGGCCTTGATTCGCTCATCCGTGGTGGCGACACGCGCCTTTTCCTCGGCGAAGGAGGCCAGGTCAGCTTCGGCACGGTATTGACCCCAGGCCATCACGGCGAGCGCGACGAGCCACAGCAACACGATAGCGACGACGCCAACGGCAACACGAACCTGGAGTTTCGATGAAAGCTTGATGAAGCGCACTTGCCCGTCGGCGCGCATGAAGAATTCGCGATCAGGGAACCACTGGCGCAGCCGTTCCCCCCACGATTTCGCGGCAATTCTGTCTGACAAACTGCGGCCCCGATTTTGTTATCTATGCCCCACGAGTCGGCCGCTATCAGCGCGCTCACCTATGGTCGAATCCTATGTGGCGCTCACAGATGAGTCGAACAGGAATCGCGACGAAGTGAATGCGCCATAGTTTCGCGGGGTTATCAGCGTGTCCTCGCCGCTGCGAATCGCCTCAGCCGCACGCGATTCGCCCCTCTGGCGATGGGCCTGACAGGTAGGCTGCGCAGTGCTAGACCGCACCCCATGAATCGCATGACCGCAATCTCGCCGGGCGCTGATGCCGCCGATCCCGCCGCGCTGGTGACGCGCCTTGCCGAGGCCGCACGCCTTGCGCAGCGCACCCTTGCGGCGATGCCGAGTGCCGCGCGCGCCGCCGCGCTGAACCGTGCGGCAGATGCGCTGCGGGCGGCCACTCCGTCGGTCCTGGAGGCCAATGCCAAAGACCTTGCAGCGGGCAAGGCCAATGGTTTGTCGGGCGCGATGCTCGACCGGCTGGCGTTGGATGACGCGCGCATTGCCGGAATTGCCGACGCGGTCGCCGCCGTCGCCGATCTGCCCGATCCGGTCGGGCAAGTCATCGACCGATCCGAGCAGCCCAACGGCCTGAAATTTCAGCGTATCCGGGTGCCCATCGGGGTGATCGGGATCATCTACGAAAGCCGCCCCAACGTCACTGCCGATGCCACCGCGCTGTGCGTGCGTGCGGGCAATGCGGCGCTGCTGCGTGGTGGGAGCGAGGCGGTGCATTCCAACCGCGCGATCCACGCCGCGCTGGTCGAGGGGCTCGTCGCGGGCGGCGTGCCTGCGGAAGCCGTGCAGCTCATACCCTCGCAAGACCGCGCCTGTGTGGGTGCGATGCTCACCGCGAGCGGGCTGATCGACATGATTGTGCCCCGCGGAGGCAAGAGCCTTGTCGCCCGGGTGCAGGCCGACGCGCGCGTGCCGGTGCTGGCGCATCTCGACGGGATCAACCACACCTATGTCCACGCTGCCGCCGACCCGGCCATGGCGCAGGACATCGCGATCAACGCCAAGCTGCGGCGCACCGGCATCTGCGGTTCGATGGAGACCTTGCTGATTGATTCGGCCTTTCCCAAAGCCGCCACGCTGGTCGCTGCGCTGATCGATGCCGGCTGCGAAGTGCGCGGCGACGGGCGGGCGCAGGCACTTGACCGCCGGGTGATCCCGGCCAGCGACAATGACTGGGACACCGAATATCTCGACGCCATCCTGTCCGTGGCGGTGGTTGACGGGCTGGAGGCGGCGCTGGCGCATATCGCCCGCCATTCCTCGGCCCACACCGATGTGATCGTGACGGCGGACGACACTGCCGCCGAGCGCTTTCTCGCCGAGGTCGACAGCGCCATCGTGATGCACAATGCCTCTTCGCAATATGCCGACGGGGGTGAGTTCGGACTGGGCGCAGAAATCGGGATTGCCACGGGCCGCCTGCACGCGCGCGGCCCGGTCGCGCTGGAGGGGCTGACGACCTACAAGTGGCAGGTGCGCGGGCAGGGCCAGACCCGCCCCTGATTTGGCCCGACCATGCCCGCAACCTACACCGGCCTCCTCGGCGGCAGTTTCAACCCGGCGCATGGCGGGCATCGGCGCATCACGCTGTTTGCCGCTGAGGCGCTGGGACTGGACGAGACCTGGTGGCTGGTCTCCCCCGGCAACCCGCTTAAAGCCCAGGCGGGCATGGCGCCTTTGGCCGCGCGGCTGAAATCGGCGCAGAATCAGGCGCGGCGCGCGCGAATCGTGCCGACGGGAATCGAGCAGCAACTCGGCACCCGCTACACCGCCGACACCCTCGCCAAGCTCACCCAGCGTTACCCCAAACGCCGGTTCGTTTGGCTGATGGGGGCCGATAATCTCGCCCAGTTGCACCGCTGGAAAGACTGGCGCCGGATCGCCCGGACAATGCCGATTGCGGTTATCGCCCGTCCGGGCTATGATGCGGACGCCATGACGAGCCCCGCCATGGCCTGGCTCAGGCGCTATCGTGTGCCCGCCGCCAGCATTCGGAAACGGGGGCAATGGAGCGCACCAGCCCTGGTGTTATTGCGTTTCGATCCGGACTACCGCTCGGCCACGGCCATTCGCCGTGCCCATGCCGGGTGGGTCGATGCTTTGCTTGGCAAGGGATCGGACAGTCAGGAACGAGGGGCAAAGGTGCGTGACCGGCTGACATTCCGTAAGCTCAGGCAAGAGGACAAGGCATGAGACGCATCAGCGTTTCGGCCCGGTGTTCTGCCCGCTTGCGTCATGTGGCCTGCATTGACCTCAAACTCTGGAGATACCCGATTGCCGATGACCGAGGCCTTTGTCGCTTCCCTTCCGCTTGGCGCGGTGCAAGCCGCCGCCACCACAGCCACGTCGCTGGGCAAGCCTGAAATGGCTACCGATGCCCTGCACCAGCTGGTGCTCGCGCAGCTTGACGATGATCAGGCGCAGGAGATCGTCACCATCCCGCTTGAAGGCAAGAGCTCGGTTGCCGATCACATGGTGATCGCCAGCGGACGCTCGACCCGTCAGGTGGCGTCCATGGCGCAGAAGCTGGCCGAAGAGATCAAGAAAGCCGGATTCGGCCATGCGCGCATCGAAGGCCTGCCGGCTGCCGATTGGGTGCTGATCGACGCGGGCGATGTGATCGTCCACCTGTTCCGCCCCGAAGTGCGCACCTTCTACAACCTTGAACGCATGTGGTCGTTCGAGGGTGGTGAGCCGACGCAGGGTCGGGCGTAGGCTTTTTGTGAGCGTGCCCGCCTCCGCGGGCACGTCCTCGGTGCGTTTCCGTCGCTGCGCGACGGAGCACCTGCGGCTCGCGCGCGTGCGCTCGCGGGTCGCTTCGCGCCCCGATACGCTCTGTCATTTGTAGGGTGAGACTATCCTCCTTCACATCATCGCGCGTGGGAAAATCGGCCGGTCGCCTGAGGGTGAGCTGGTGGATCGCTATGCCAAGCGCATGACCTGGCCGTTCAAGCTCACCGAGTGGCCCGATACCGGCGCAGGTAAGGTTGCCGAAGCGCTGACCTCCTGCCGCACCGTGTTGCTGGATGAGCGCGGCAAGGCGATGACGTCGGAAGCATTCGCCGCTCTGCTCGGTCGCTGGCGGGACGAAGGCGTGCGCGAGACGCGCTTCATGCTCGGCGCGGCGGATGGGCATTCAGACGCCGAGCGCGCCTCTGCCGACCTGCTGCTCGCCTTCGGCCCGGCGACCTGGCCGCATATGCTGGCCCGGGCGATGCTGATCGAGCAGCTCTACCGGGCCACCACGATCCTTGCAGGGCATCCCTATCATCGGGCATGACACCGCCATGCCGCGGCCGATCATCCTTACCCTGCTTGCCATGCTTGCCATGCTTGGCGTCGGCGGAGCGCTGGCGCTGGCTTTGCCTGAAACGCAGGCCGCGCCGTTGATCGCCTTGCTTGCGCCAGACGAGGCCGAGGCCGCGCTCGCCCGTGCAACCCGCGAAAGTCGGCTTGCCGAGAGCCGCGCCGCGCGCCTGACCCGCGAGGCCGAAGCCGCGACCGAAGCCGCCACCCGCACCGCGAGCGAGGCTGCCGCGCTCGCCGCCCGGATACAGCAGGCGGAAGCTGACATCGAAGTCGCCCGCGCGCGGCTCACCATCGCGCGGCAAGCCCGCGCAACCCTGACCGCGCGGCTGGCCAAGAAGCAGGAGCCGACCGCCCGCCTCGCCGCCGCGCTCCAGACCGCCGCGCGCCGCCCGCTGGCGCTTGCCGCGTTGCAGCCGGGATCGCTCAAGGACGTGGTCCATGTCCGCGCCGTGCTGGACAGTGCCGTGCCACAAATCCGCGGCCGTACCACCGCGCTGCGCAGCGACCTTGACCGCGGCCGTGTGCTCGAAGCGCAGGCGGCGCGTGCGCTCGATCAGATGCGCAGCGGCGAAAGCGCCCTGCGCCAGCGCCGCACTGAACTGGCCGCGCTCGAGAACCAGCAGCGCCTCGCCTCCCGCAATGCGCGCGGGGCGGCCTTGCGCGAAGGCGAGCGCGCGCTGGCGCTGGCCGAGGAAGCGCGCGATCTTGATGGCTTGGTAGACAAGCTCGGCGAGGTGGCGGCGCTCCGTCAGGAACTCGCGGCGCTGCCCGGTCCGGTGCTGCGCCCTGCCGATCTCGCCGCGACGCTCCCCGCCGCGCCCACCCCTGCGCCAAGCGCGAGCATCCCGCCGCCGCGCGATTTCCAGCTTCCCGTGCAGGGCCGCACGCTGACCGGCTTCGGAGCCAAACGCGCCAGCGGCATCGCCAGCACCGGATTGAGCCTCGCCCCGGCCAAGGATGCACAGGTGGTGGCCCCTGCCCGCGGGCGGATCGCCTTTGCCGGGGCCTATCGCGGGTTCGGACGAATCGTCATCATCGAGCATGACGGCGGCTGGACCAGTCTTGTCACCGGGCTTGAGCGGGTCGAAGTCGCGGTGGGTGATCTTGTCATCGGCGGCAGCCCGATGGGCCGCGCGAGCGGCGGGGCGGAGCCGGTGACGATCGAATTGCGACGGGAGGGCAAGCCGGTCAACCCTCTGCAATACCTACGATAATTGTTGTAATCCTGCACTGGCACCGCCTTGCCCTGTCCCGTGCCGACACGCTTGGCGCGCCGCAATCGCTCTCATCTGGCGTTCAGACCGGCAATCCTATACCTTGCGCCTTCAAAGGAGCCTTGCCACGTCCATGAAAATCGCCGCTCTCTTGCGCAGCGCCGCGCTTGTCACCGCTGTCGCGCTGATCCCCGCCACCACCGCCACCATGGCCCAGGTCGATGGCCGCGCCGGCCCTGAATTCGCCAAGCTATTCGCAGTGTTCCAGCGGGTGAAGGCGAGCTATGTCGAGCCGGTCGAGGATGACGTGCTGATCCGCGGCGCGATTGACGGGATGCTGGCGGCGCTCGATCCGCATTCGGCCTATCTCGATGGCGGCGATCTCCAACGGCTCGAAACCATGATCGACGGGCAATATTCCGGCCTCGGCCTGTCGGTGGTGATGGAGGACGGCGCGGTGAAGGTCGTTTCGCCGTTCCGTGGCAGCCCCGCTGAAACCGCCGGAGTCAAGGCAGGCGATTTCATCACGCATCTGAACGGCAAGCTGATCGTCGACACCAAACTCGACGATGCGGTTGCGCAGATGCGCGGGCCGAAGGGGACTTCGATCCAGCTGACGATCTTCCGTCCGGGCCGCGAAGAACCGCTGGAAGTCAATGTGACCCGCGGTGTGATCGAGCTTGAGCCGGTCACGCACGAAGTCGCGGCCGGCAATATCGGCATCATCACTGTCAACGAATTCTCCGCCAATGTCGGCGCGGACGTTTACGCCGCATGGCAGGACATCAAGAAGAAGGCGCCGGGCGGACGCGTGAGCGGGCTGGTGCTCGACCTGCGTAACAATCCGGGCGGGAGCCTGGATGAATCGGTCGCACTGTCGGACCTGTTCCTCAGCGATGGCCGGATCGTCAGCCAGCGTGGCCGCGCGCGGGGCGAAACGATGCTCTACGATGCCGAAACCGTCTATCGCGGCGACATGGCCGAAGGCGTGCCAATGATCGTGCTGATCAACGCGGGTTCTGCTTCGGCGAGCGAGATCGTCGCGGGGGCGTTGCAGGATCATCGCCGGGCGCTTGTCATGGGTGAGCGCAGCTTCGGCAAGGGGAGCGTGCAATCGCTGCTCCCGCTCGGCAACGATGCCGCGCTTAAGCTCACCACCGCGCGGTATTTCACCCCGGCGGGCAAATCGGTGCAGGAGGGCGGTATCCGTCCCGACATCACCGTGCCGCAGATCTCCGACCCGGATTACGCGCTGCGCATGAAGTATCAGACCCGCGAGAGCGATCTGCGCGGCCATCTGATCAATGAACTCGCGGTCAAGGACGAGGAGATGGAGGCGGACAAGATCGCCGATCCGCGCTTCCAGCTTACCGCCGCACAGCTCGAACAGCAGGGCGTGAAGGACTTCCAGCTGCATTACGCAATGGAAACCCTGCGCCGCACCACCAAGAGCACCGTGGCGCTTCGCCCGGCCCCTCGACCGGCAAAACCGTAAGGGCTGCGATTGATGGACAATCTGGGTAAGGCCCGCGCGCTTGCCGTGCTGGTCCCGGCGGCATTGCTGGGCGGGGCCTATATCTCGCAATATGTCTTCGGCCTGCCCCCGTGCGAAATGTGCTGGTGGCAGCGCTACCCGCATTTTGCCGCGGTCGGCATTGGGCTGCTCGCCTATGTGATGAAGCCGCCGCAGGTGTGGACCGCGCTGGCGGGCCTCGCGATCCTGACCTCCGGGCTGATCGGCGGCTTTCATGCCGGGGTCGAATATGGCTGGTGGGACGGCATCACCGCCTGCACCGCGCCGATGGCGGGGGCCGACGTGCTGGACTTCAATGCCGCGCCGCTGATCCGCTGCGATGTAGCCCCGTGGACCTTGTGGGGCATCTCGCTCGCTGGCTTCAATTTCCTGATTTCCAGCGTCAGCGGTGCGGCCATTGTGGCGCTCGCGGCGTATAGGAAGTAGGGATTCAAACGAAGGAGCCGACAATGCAGCGCGATGAACTCCACCGTATGATCCGGGTCGATCAGGCCGGCGAATTCGGCGCGACCCGCATCTACGAAGGTCAGCTTGCCGTGATGGGCGATCGCGGGCCGCATTCGGCTGAAATCCGCCACATGGCCGCGCAAGAGGCCGAGCACCGCGCCAAGTTTGATGCACTGCTGACCCGGCGCGGCGTCCGCCCGACGGCGCTGCATCCGTTCTGGTCGGCGGCAGGTTACGGGCTGGGGGCCTTCACCGCACTCCTCGGGCCGGAAGCGGCGATGGCCTGCACCGCGGCGGTCGAAACCGAGATCGACAAGCATTACACCGAACAGCTTGAAAAGCTCGAAGCCACCGGGGCTGATCCGGAACTGGCAGAAATGATCGAAGCCTTCCGCGCGGACGAGCGCGATCACTTGGACGCGGCGATAGCCAATGGCGCGGAGCGTGCGCCTGCCTATCCGCTGCTGGCGGGAGCGATCCGGCTCGGATGCCGGTTTGCGATCAAGGTGAGTGAAAGGATCTAGGAGGAAGGGTTGAGGCGGGCGCTGAAACGGTCGCGTAGCTACCGCAAGGCCGACCGGCCGCCCGCAGGCGCCCGTAGCGTAGCGAAGGAACAGCGCCGAGGACGAGCGCGCGGAGGCGCGTTCGCATTCAGAGACTCCAATAAACCAGATCTTCGGGCAGCCCTTCACGATCCAACGCGCTCTTCACATCCACCAGCACGCCGCCCTCGCGCACCCGGGCGATCAGGTCGGCGGGGTTGGCGATGTACACCGCGTGGTTCACCGCCAGCACCAGCGCATCAAGTTGCACCATCTCGTCCGCCGGGCTGAGCGTGATGCCATATTCCCTCGCCGCCGCCGCCGGATCGGCCAGCGGATCACTGACCAGCGCTTCGATCCCATATTCGCGCAGTTCGGTGAGGATATCGGGCACCTTGGAATTGCGGATATCAGGCACGTCCTGCTTGAAGGTCAGCCCCATGACGCCAACCCGCGCGCGGCAGGGCGACACGCCGCCCGCGATCAGCAGCTTCACCACCTTCTGCGCGATTGCCTGCCCCATCGCATCATTGATCCGCCGCCCGGCCAGAATCACCTCGGGCCGGTAGCCCAGCTTCTCCGCCGCCGCTGTCAGGTAGAAGGGATCGACCCCGATGCAGTGCCCGCCAACCAGGCCGGGGGTGAAGGGCAGGAAGTTCCACTT